>TARA_R110000824_G_scaffold3234_2_pt1 | contig 69199 bp, 66 predicted proteins | sample TARA_R110000824 | Tara Oceans TARA_R110000824 (sample SAMEA4397747) | marine metagenome | biome: Polar Biome; feature: [MES] marine water layer (ENVO:01000295) within the mesopelagic zone...; material: water (ENVO:00002006), including particulate matter (ENVO:01000060) such as......
CGTACCGAAAACCGGGCCCTGCGATAAAAGGACTTTCCCGTCCCGGGCATCGCGGTGTTGACCGTGGCGGACCACGCCCGTAAGTTCCGGCCACCTTTCCGAGAGGCGGCGATCATCCGCCTTTCCGGCGGGCCCTTAGCTCAGCGGTAGAGCGGCTGACTTTTAATCAGTAGGTCGATGGTTCGATCCCATCAGGGCTCACCACCTTTTGCATTTTCCCGGCGCCAATCCTTGCGCGGTACTTGCGATTCCCGGCCTGCCGGGGGAGCATCCCGCCACCGCGAAATCACGCACTCGAAGGAACCGCCATGGCGCTCTCGCTCTACGACCTCACCGTCCCGAACTACCTGCAGACGCTCGCTGCCGTTTCGGGCTTCCTGAAGAAGGGCGCCGCCTTCTGCGCCGAACAGGGAACCGATCCGAACGAGATCGTTGCCGCCCGCGTCATCGACGACATGCTGCCCTTCAGCTTCCAGATCGCCTCGGTTGCGCATCATTCGCTGGGCGCGGTCGAGGGTGCGCAAGGCGGCGCCTTCTATCCGCCGAAGGACCCGGGCACCTATAGCTATGCCGACCTCCAGAAGCTCGTCGACGATGCCAGGGCCGGGCTCGAAAGGATCGCCCCCGAGGGGCTCAATGCTTGCGAAGGCAAGGACGTGGTCTTCCATCTCGGCAAGATTCAGCTTCCCTTCACGGCGGAGAATTTCCTGCTCTCCTTCTCCATCCCGAATTTCTATTTCCACGCAACAACCGCCTACGACATCCTGCGCGCGCGCGGTGTGAAGCTGGGCAAGGTGGATTATCTCGGCCAGATGCGCATGAAGATGTGACGCGGCGAGGCGCGCGCGGCCGCCGATCTGGCCATCTCGCCGCCGCTACGCGGATTCACGCCTGTTCCAGCGTCTCCTCCATGATCCGCTGATGCGCCAGACGGCGCTGCACGACCTCGTCGCTGGCGCCGAGCCCCGACAGCACGCGGCCGGCCAGTTGCAGGCTGGCCTCGATGGTTTCGGGCACGGCCATGGTCGCGCCGGCCGCATTGAGCCGCGCCGCATGGGCGCCGTCGCGCGCCCGCACATAGACCGGGATGTCGGGCCAGGCCTGACGGATTTCGCGCACGATCTTTTCGGCCGCCGCCGGCGCGTCCATGGTGACGACCACGGCCTGGGCCCGGTCGATATGGGCGCGATTGAGCATTTCGAGCCGCGCGGCGTCGCCGTAGAAGACCGGCAACCCCGCCGCGCGCGCCGCGGCCACATTGGCCGCGTCGGCATCGAGCGCCAGATAAGGCACGGCTTCGGCCTCCAATGTCGTCGCCAGCGTCTGCCCGACCCGGCCGAAGCCGGCCAGGATCACATGGCCGGTCATGTCGCCTTCGCTTTCGAGCTGGCCTTCATGGCGGCGGCTGGTGCTATCGCGCTCCATCCGCATGGCGAGTTTGCCGGCTGCCGAGGCGACCAGCGGCGTTACCAGCATGGTGAGGCCGGCCACGATCAGCATGAACTGGCCGACATCGGGCGGCAGCAGCGCGAGGCTCATCGCCAGGCCGACCACGATGAAGGCGAATTCGCCGCCCTGGCCGAGCAGCAGCCCGGCCTCGAGTGCGGTATGGCGGGGCAGGCCGAAGGCGAGGCAGAGCCCGGCCGTCACCACGGTCTTCAGCACGAAGAGGCCGGCGACCGAAGCGATAATCCAGAACGGCTCGTCGCCCACCACGCGCCAGTCGATGCCCATGCCGACCGACATGAAGAAGAGCCCCAGCATCAGCCCCTTGAAGGGTTCGATATCGACCTCGACCTCGTGGCGGAACTCGGTTTCGGCGAGCAGCAGCCCGGCCAGGAAGGCGCCCAGCGCCATCGACAGGCCGGTCGCGCCGGTGATCGCCGAAATGCCGATGACCGCCAGCAGGATCGCCGCCATGAACATTTCGGGGCTGCGGCTCTGTGCCACCAGGCGCAGCGCCGGGCGCAGGATCAACCGGCCGCCGGCATAGATTGCGACGATCACCACCACGGCCTTGCCCAGCGCGAACAGCAGGTCGAGCCCGACATTGCCGCCGGTCTTGGCCCCCAGCACACCGACCACGAACAGGATCGGCACCACGGCAAGGTCCTGCATCAGCAGGATCGAGAAGCTCGAACGTCCGAGCGGCGTCGCCAGCCGCCGGCTCTGCATCAGCAATTGCATGACGATGGCCGTCGACGACAGCGCCAGGCAGGCGCCGAGCACGATCGAGGCCGGCACCGAATTGCCGAACTCCCAGGCAACCAGCCCGATGATCGTGCCGGTGATGACGATCTGCAGGCTGCCCAGGCCGAAGACGAGGCGGCGCATCGCCCAGAGCCGGTCGAGCGACAATTCGAGACCGATGGTGAACAACAGGAAGATGATGCCGAGTTCGGCCAGCGCCTGCACGCCTTCGAGATCCGATATCACCGCATAGGAAAGCACCGGCAGCCTGTCGGCCCAGAGCGCCAGCCCGAAGGGGCCGATCAGCCCGCCGACAATCAGATAACCCAGCACCGGGCTGATGCGCAGGCGGTGGAACAGCGGCACCACCACCCCGGCGGCGATCAGGAAGATGACGACCTCGCGCAGATAGGGGATCGTGGAATGGTCTTCCATGCATGGCCTTTCGGAACGTCGGGCAGGGCGGCAGAGTGATCAGAGTGCCACGGCGGGCGCCCGTTGCCTATCGCCGGTAGACGGCGGAGAGCGGCCCATAACCGTAGGATCTGAAATCTGCGATGCGCTGACTTCCCACCCTCCCCTCGGGAAGCGTCCAAATTCGCAAGCGAAGCCGAACGAATTTAGGGGCGGGTGGGAATGTCGCCGCCACCCGACCCCTCACTCCCGCCCAATCACCTTCACCACCTTGAGCCAGCGCATGTCGCCATGGCGCGAGCTCCAGGAGATGGTCTGTCCCTCGCGCATCCCGAGCAGCGCCACGCCGACCGGCGAGGCGATCGAGACCACGCCGTCATCCGACGAGCGTGCCGTCGGATAGACGAGCTTCAATCGCTCGACGCGGCCCTTCATGCCGAAGATGAAGTCGACCGTCGCGTTGACGGTCACGACATCAGCCGGCAATTGTGCCAGCGGCATCACTTCGGCGCGGGCCAGTTCCTGATCGAGAAAATGCGCGACTTCCGGCAGCACATTTTCAAGACCGCCGGCCACCGCCGACAGCTGGTCATATTGCTCGGCCGCCACCATGATCGGTGGCAGCGCGGTATGGATCGCTTCTGCATGTACATTCATCTCAGACCGCCTCCGGTCCGTTGTTGTCCGGCCCATCTCCGTCGGGTGCCGTCCGCGCCATGCGGCGGCGGATATCGGCTTCCGGCTGGAAGTCGATACCGGTCAGCTCGAGCTTCAGCCGCGCGCCGTCGAACAACTCGGCCTCGACGATGTCTCCGGCCGACTGGCCGAACAGCGCCAGGCCGATCGGCGTCAGCACGCTCAGATACTGGCCGTTGGGTGCGGGGCCGCGCTGCAACTGCATCATCCGCCGTTCGGCCATGCGGCCTTCGATGCGATAGCGGACGATGCTGCCCAGCGTCGCCACGGTGTCGGCAACGGCCGCGCCCGGCACCACCTTTGCTTCCACGAGTTTCGCGCGGACGCGCGTGCGCATCGGGTTCGTGAGATCGAGGTCCTCGAAGCTCGCGGCCTCGAGCCGCGCATAATCCGAAGAGGTCAGCACGGGCCGCGATGCCGTTTGCGGATTGGGAACGATATTCAATTGTGGGCGGCTGCTGCCGCCATGGGTGGTGGACATGACGAAACCTCATCGCACGGCCGGGCTCATGGCCCGCCGTGCCGATTGAATTGAAACGATGTGGTGAGGTCGGTCCCCGGGTCTGGCCTTGCGCAAAGGCGCAACGGCGCCGGCCCGGGGCTAATGTCCCGCGAGCAGCGTACCCGGCGTCAGGAAAAGACGTGCGTTGAGCTTGCGCATAATGGCGTCAGGCTAGCCCTTGTGTGGAAAAAGTCAAAGCAGGGCGGGGCGGCCGAACGCCGCAGCGGCGGTCAATCCGTTGCGGCCTGCTGCTCCACAGGCGCGCGCCACCATCGCGCCGCCGGCGGCACGGTCTCGGCCAGCGAAAAACCCGGCGCGCCGATGTCGATGGCGTTTGCCGCATAGCTGTCGATTTCCTGCTGCAGCTGCTCCGGCGTCCAGCTGTAGTGAAAGCCCCATTTGTTGGCCAGGTCGAGCGCGCGCAGTCCGGTCTGCTGTGCGCGATGACGCGCGATGGTGCGCTCGAAACCGACATACTTGTAGTGCAGCAGCATCAGCCGGTCCTGTTCGGGATAGCGGACGGTCCCGTCGGGGAAGGCCTGGTGGCGCCCGACCGTGTAATTCGGTTCGACCGCGCGCGGATTGAAGATGCTGAGCTTGTTCATCATGTCATAGGGCGCGCCGATCGTCCGGCTGTCGCAAAGCCGGTTTTCCGGGGACGGCAGATCGTCGGCCAGCATCTGGAAGCCGATTGCCGGAATCAGCGTCGTGCCGTCGGCCATGCGCGCCTCCAGATAGTCGCGCATGCTGGCCTGCGGCAGGTGGAGATGTTCGTCGAGTGCGGTGATGATCATCCAGTCGGCATCGTGCCGGCTTTCCTTCCAGGTCTCGTTCTGGAAGGCCTGGTGCGAGAGCACGAAGGATTCAGGATAGCACCGCTCGAAGCGCCGCACCTCGACCTTGGGATGCGCATGCAGGATGTCCAGCGAGCCGTCGGTCGAACCGTCGTCGTGAATATAGTAGCGGTCGACCCAGGTATCGTAATGATTGAAGAAGAACGGCAGCATGTCCGCTTCGTTCCAGCACGGCGTGTAGAGTACCGTTCGCATGGCGTCCCTCAGTTCACCGCTTTTCCGCCATGACCGCGAATGGCCGGATCCTTCACCCGGGCCGGATTGCCGGCCACCATGCAGTTGCTCTCGACATCCCGGGTCACGACGGCGCCGGCGCCGATCACGGCATTGTCGCCGATCCGGATGGTCGGCAGCACGACCGCACCTGCGCCGATGAAGCTGCCGCGTCCGATGCTGACCTGGCCGCAGATCACGGCGCCCGGACCGACCGAAACGAAGTCGTCGAATGCCGCGTGATGGCCCACGGTCGCGCCGCGATTGATGGCGACGAATTTTCCGAAGCGGCTGGCCGCGCCCAGCGTGCATCCCGCATTGACGTAGAAACCACCCTCGAAGGAAATCGCCTGCGGCAGCGGCACGGTCGGGTCGATCAGCGAGAAGGGCCTGGAGAATCCGCGGGCCATGGCTTCGTTGGCCGCTTCCTGCCGGTGCGCAGGCGTGAACATCGGCACCAGAAAGGGCAGGCCACAGATTTCCGCGGTCAGTTCCTCCGGCGACACTGCGCGGTCGCCAGGATCGAGATGGCAGGCGCCGGGTCGGTTGCGCACGCCGCAGGCAACCACCAGGCCCGCGCGCCGGATGCTTTCCAGCATGTCGACCAGCAAGGGCGAGCCGGTGCCGTAGATGACGAGTTGGTTCAAGGCGAGAGCCCCCTCACAACAAGGCCGGCGATATGGTCGGTCTGCCCGGCCGCGATCTCGGGCTGAACCGGCAGGCTGACCAGAGTTTTCGACAGCCCTTCGGTAACGGGAAGCGCCCCCGCCCTGGTCCCCGTGAAAGCCGGCTGGAGATGAAGCGGCGGATCGTAATGGATCGCCGTGCCGATGCCGTTCGCGGCGAGAAAGGCCCGCAGATCGTCCCGGCGATCATAGGTGATCGCGAACTGGTGGTATATGGCGCCGGCGGCATCGGCCGGAAGGCCGAGGCCCGGCTGCTGGAGGCGGTTCCGGTACTGCGCGGCGATGGCGCGGCGCTCCGCATTGCCTTCGTCCAGATGCGGCAGAAGCGCCAGCAGGATCGCGGCCTGTATCTCGTCGAGCCGGGCGTTGCCGGCGGCAAAATGGCTGACCCGGTTTTCGTCCCAGCCGAGATTGCGCAGCCGCCGCAGCTTTTCGGCCAGTGCGGGATCGTTGCAGACCGCCGCGCCGGCATCACCTGCCGCGCCCAGATTCTTGGTCGGATAGAAGGAGAAGGCGGCCGCCTGGCCGAAACTGCCGGCGCGCCGTCCCGCGATCTCGGTTCCATGCGCCTGGGCGCAATCCTCGACAAGCGCGAGGCCGTTCTTCGACGCGATCTCGGAAAGCCGCATCATGTCGGCCGGGAATCCGTAAAGGTGAACCGGCAGGATGGCGGCCGTGCGCGGATTGACGGCGGCCTCGACCGCCCCGGGATCGAGGCATCGCGAAACCGGATCGACATCGGCGAAGCGCGGCGTGGCGCCGCAGAGCAGGATCGCCTGTGCCGTCCCCGCGGCGGTCAGGGCGGTGGTGATGACCTCGTCGCCCGGTCCGATATCGAGTGCCCTGAGGATCAGCAGCAGCGCTTCGGTGCCCGAACTGACACCGACACCGTGGCGGACACCGATGTAGCGGGCAAAGCTGCTTTCGAACGCCTCGACGGCCGGCCCCAGAATGTAGCTCGGGCCTTCCAGCATGGCCGCGATGGCGGCGTCCACCTCGGCGCGGTAGCGCGCAATGCGCAATGCGGGCGCGGCCTGGGGAATGAAGGGACGCTCTACCATCAGCAATCGGCGGGAAACGTGAAAAACGGCGACGGTTCGCTCCGCGTTTCGCGGAAGCTGCGGCTGGAGGCCACCAGCAGAATTGTCGGCGGCGCGAAATCTCGCAACCGGCGCCAGACGCCGCCTTCGATCACCAGGCCTGTGCCGTGGCCCGGGAGCGTCAGGGTCTGGGTTTCCCGCCCGTTGTCGAGGTCGACGGTCACCGAACCTGACAGCAGCAGCAGGGCCTGCGCTGCCGACACTGCATGTTCGGCCCGGACCACGTCCGCGTCCTCGACCCTGATGTAGAAGATTCGCTGGGCAACGAAACCGAAATCCCGCTGGAGTTCCACGACACCCAGTGTTCCGCGCGCATCCGGAAACTCATCCCAGGAGCAGAAGGCCACGCCACTGATGCAGGATGTTCCCTGGCGGTCCTGGATATTCTTGTTGGCCAAGGAAATTCTCGTTGTGAGATGTCGCTGAATACGAAAACCGGCATACCGGAAAAGCAGCGTATACTGCCGCCCGGCGGCCAACTATACTTGTTTCTAGATGGAGTTCGGGTGGTAATCAAGCGACGTATACTGATCTTGGGGAGCGGATACGGCCTGCTTCTGGCGGCAAAGCTGGTCCTTGCCGGTCATGCGGTCGTGCTGGTCGGGCATCCGGCCGAGGTGGCGCGGCTGAACGCGGAAGGGGCCCGTATCCGGCTGCGGCGCAAGGGTGGCGCAGGCTTGATCGAGGTCTCGACCCGGACGGCCGTCGGCACCTTGAGCGCGGTCGGGGCCGCCGATGTCGATCTCGACGGTTTCGACCTCGTGGTCTTCGCGATGCAGGAGCCGGCCTTTGCCGCGCCCGATATCGGCCGGCTGGTGCGCGCCATATCGGGCGCTGGATTGCCCTGTCTCTCGGTCATGAACATGCCGTTGCCGCCCTATCTGGCGCGCGTGCTGGGCCGTGTCCCGCCGGAACTCGCCGCCTGCTACAGCGCCGCCGCGCTCTGGGACGGCTTCCCGCCGGAACTGATGAGCGCATGCAGCCCGGACCCTCAGGCCTATCGTCCGGAAGATGGACCGTCAAACCTGTTGCATGTCGCGCTGCCCACCAATTTCAAGGCTGCGGCCTTTCCGTCGCCCGCACACACCCGGCTGCTGCGGCAGTTCGAAGACGATATCGAGGCGATCCGGCTGGAACATGAAGGCGCGCGCATCGAACTGCCGGTGAAGCTGAAACTTTTCGACGATCCGCTGATCCCGCTGGCCAAATGGCCGATGCTGATTGCGGGCAATTACCGGTGCATGACGGACGATGGCATCCGCAGCATCCGGGATGCCGTTCACCGCGATCCGGACGCTGCCCGTTCGATCTACGAATGGGTCGCCGGTCTGTGCCGGCACATCGGAATTGCCGGCGAGAATCTGGTGCCGTTCGGGAAATACGCTACCGCTGCCCTGGACCTCGAACGTCCGTCATCGGCCGCGCGCGCCCTGGTGGCCGGCGCCACGGCCATCGAGCGCGTCGACATGCTGGTAAGGGCGATTGCGGCGCAGCACGGCATAGCAAATCCGGCGCTGGACGGCCAGATCGCGCTGGTCGACCGCCTGCTGGCGCGGAACGCCGAAGCCGGCTGAAGGCGGCGCGGAAGCGCCCCATTTTCCCCACTTGCCTGCGATCCGTCTGCTGATCATCATTACCGGGATCGAATCGCGCGGCGGGCATGGGGTGGCAGCCGGCTTCCGCTTTGGTGGTTCGACCGTCCGCATAAAAGGGGGGAACCATGAAGATCGACCGTCTTTTTCTGGTCATTGCCGCCATCTACATCCTTGTGGGCATGGGCCTCGGCATGAAGATGGGCATGACCCAGGACTTTTCACACCGCACCACGCACACCCATATCAATCTGCTGGGCTTTGTCAGCATGACGCTGTTCGCCCTGGTCTATCGCGTCTGGCCGGCGATGCAGCAAAGCGTGCTGGCCAAGATCCATTTCTTCGCCTACCAGCTCGGCGCCCTCGTCATGGTGTCGGCGATCTTCCTCAAATATGGCGGCCATGCGGAGGAGGCCGTTTACGGGCCGATGTTCGGCGCCTCCGAGGCCGTGCTGGTTCTCGCCATGATCTGCTTCCTGATCGGCGTCCTGCGATCCGCCCGGGATTGAGCGGACTTCATTGAGAGATCTGTCCGGCGGTCCCGTGCGCGGCCGATTCAAAAATTGTCGTTTCATGTAGAAATTTGGTAACCCTGTCTCGCTAATCTCCCTGCGGAACGGCGAACACGGGGTCCGGATGACCGGCTACAGGGACGAGATCGGGCAGACATTGTGCGCGGCGCGGCAAGCGGCCGGCCTGACGCTGGGCGATGTCGCGGCAAAAATCCGCATCAAGCCGATCTATCTCGAGGCGATCGAGGCGGGCCATTTCGAGCGCCTGCCAGCGCTGCCTCAGACGCTCGGCTTCACCCGCGCCTATGCCCGCCATCTCAAGGTCGATGTCGAGGCGCCGCTGGCGCGGCTCGGCGAAGACGTCCATCGTCATATCGACAGCGCCGATTTCTCGGCGCCGGAACTGGCCTGGTCCGAGGTGCCGTTGCGGCGCGTCGGCTGGGTTGCGGCCGGCGCGGTTCTCGGTGTCGGGCTGCTGGCCGTGATGCTGTTCGATTTCGGTCCGGCGCCGGTTGCCGACACGCCGCCGCCCGTAGCGGCGCGTCCGGCCGTTGCCCAGGCACCGGCGCGTATCGTCCTCACCGCCCCGCAAATCCCCTCGGCGCCCGCCGCCATGCCCGTTCGATCCGTCGACGGATCGTCGCCGGTCTCGGCCGCGCTTGCCGCCACGCTGTTCGATATCGAGACCGCCGCCGCACCGCAGATGCCCGCCGCCGTCGAAACGCCGGTCGAGGCTCAATCTCCGGCTCAGGCGCAGGCACCGGTCGCCGATCTCTTCGTCCGCAACAATGTCTATCTGCGCGCGACGCCGGCCAATGCGGGCAGGGTGCTGGGTGTGCTCGCGGCCTGCGAGCCGCTGACGGCGCTGGGCAGCGGCCCTTACGGGCAATGGCGCGAAGTCGCGCGCGCCGACGGCGTCACGGGCTTCGTCTATCACCGTTTCGTCGGCGCCGAGCCGGCGGCTGCCTGCCGCTGACGGGGCCGCGCCGGTTTCCGTTCAGGATGCGGGCAGGGCGGCCGGCACGAAGATGAAGTTCTTCACATAGTCCGGACCGCGATGCTTCTGGTGACGTTCGACATCGAACAGCGAAATGTCGGTCAGGCCATGGCGCCCGAGGAAGAAGCCGCGATAGCCGAGATCGGCGCAGAAGCGGAAGACGTCGAACACCTTTTCGCCGACATGCAGATATTCGGTCTCCAGGAAGATCGCCGGGCGGTCGCGCCGGATCGTCTCGCGCGCGCCTTCCAGCACCGCCAGTTCATGTCCCTCGACATCGATCTTGATGAAACCGACCGGGTCGAGCTTCAGTGCGTCGATGCGATGGCACATCACCTCGACCGGATGGCTGGTTGCGCCGGCGGCCTTGTCGATACCGGCGCCGTTGCTCATCCAGCCCTTGCGGCTGCGCGGGATCGACAGCGTCACCGGTCCGTCGCTGTTGCCGATCGCCATCGGAAACACCTCGACATTGCGGTCGGCGACCTGCAGCAGCGTGCGCAGCGGATAGGGATTGGGTTCGAAGGCCAATACCTTCGGCGACAGGCGCGACAGGAAGTAACTGAACAGGCCGAGATTGGCGCCGACATCGAGACTGATGCGCGCCGGGTCGACCAGGAATTTCAGCAGGCCCATCTCGGGGTCGCGGTACAGCATGTATTTGTACGCACGCAGACGATAATAGGCACGGAAGGGCGGCCAGCGGAATTTCAGGTCCTGGCGGAAGTCGTTGATCCAGTCGCGCAGTTCCATGCGCGGCAGTCGCGGCGCGACCAGGCGCTCGGATAACGGGTCGTCCATTCTGCTTGTTCCCCTTGCCGGTGCGGCGTCCGGCACCCTCGATTTTGCGGGTGCGAACGGCGCTGTGCGGGCCGGAGATTAGCTCCCGGCACGGACATGGCCAATAGTTCGTTTGCACCGGATGGGAGGGTCCCTCAGAAAGCGGGGACAAGTTTTATTTATCCCCGGGGGCTCGCGCGCCTTGTCCCCGTTGCGGGACGCGCGCGGCGATGATTTGTGACAGTTACGTGACAGAGGGGGGGTCAGCCTGATCCGCAACGTCTGTGAAGCTGTCGGTTTCGACATCGTAGATCGAGAGTTTGCCGCTGCCGATGCCGTAGAACCAGCCATGCAGGCGCAATCTGCCGGCCTGTTCGCGCTCGGCAATGAACGGAAAAGTCCGAAGCATTTCAAGCGATTGCACGACGGCCTTCTGTTCCATCAGGCGCAGCAGGGCCGGCTTGTCGAGATCGCCATGAGCCTCGCGCACTGCGATCTCGACACCGGTCGCCAGCGACATCCAGTTGGAGATGAACTCGCCGTCCGGCGGATGGCCGCAGCCGGCATCGTAAAGCGCCTCGATGCCGCCGCAGCTGGCATGGCCCATCACGATTATGTCAGCAATTTCAAGGCCTTTGACGCCGAATTCCAGGGCGGCGCTGGTGCCGTGATAATTGCCGTCGGGCTGGTAGGGCGGGACCAGATTGGCAACGTTGCGGACCACGAAGAGCTCGCCGGGGTCGGAGGAAAAGATCATTGCCGGGTCGGCGCGGCTGTCGCAGCAGGCGACGATCATCGCCTTCGGCCGCTGGCGGCGGGCTGCAAGTGCTTGATATTTCGCCTCATTCTGCTTGTAGGCACCGGCGCGGAAGGCGCGGTATCCGGCGATCAGGCTGTCGATCGTGTCCATGCGGTCGGCACTCCTCGCGGCTCTCGGGCCGGTCTTCATACACAAGCCGCGGCGTTGATGAAAGATGCCGTAACGGCAGGGCCTTGCGGTTCCGGTGATGGCAAATCCGGCAGAATGCCTGCGGATTGAGCAAATATCGACCCTACCGTGTCCGGCGCGGCGCCGGAACGCCCGAAGGCCGGCAAAGGCCCGGATTCTGCATGGGCCTGCGCCAAAAACAGGGCGTGCCCCGGGCCGCCGCTCCAGGTGATGAGGAAAGACATGTCGTTTGTCGAAATGCTGGATAATCTGTCGCTTGAAAGTCAGGTTTCCATAGGCGGTCTGCTGCTTTTGCTGGTAATCCTGACAACGCTGCATGTGCGCAGCCTGCTGGCGCTCAAGGCCGAAAGGGCGGAGCGCAGCGCCCGTGAGATGAGCGCCCGCATCGACGCGCTGATGCGCAAGCTCGAGGGCAGGGGCGGCCGTAGCGGCCGTCAGGAGCCCGCTGTCGTCCGTCTGCGGCCGTTGCGGCGCCGGGCGGACAAATCGGTCCCGGCGGCCCGCTGTCCATCCAATGCGCTGCTGCCGCAGCGCCGGATCCGCTCTCGATCTGCCTGATCGGCGCGTTCTGCGGCGTTTTGATGCTTGCAAAGACGGAGGCGGCGCATTAAATCACAGAGACAAACGGGGTTTGATCGATAAACCCCGTTTTCTTGTGTATTATAGCCGTATCGCAGGAATTGCCTGCCCAGGAAGGCCGCCATGGATCGTCTTGATCAGCTCGAAAGCCAGAGCATCTTCATCTTCCGCGAAGCGTTCAACAGGATCGAGAATATCGCGATGCTGTGGTCGCTGGGCAAGGACTCCAACGTGATGATCTGGCTGGCGCGCAAGGCCTTTTTCGGTCACGTGCCGTTTCCGGTGGTGCATGTCGACACGGGGAAGAAATTCCCCGAAATGTACGATTTCCGCGATCGCTACGCGGCCGAATGGGGCCTCAATTTCATTCGCGAAGAATGCCCGCCGCTTGAAATGACCGATGAAACGCTGCCGCCCGCTGCACGTTCGGCGGCGCGCAAGACCGAGGGTCTGAAGCTTGCGATCAAGAAGCACGGATTCAATGCGCTCTTTGCCGGCATCCGCCGCGACGAGGAAGCGACGCGCGCCAAGGAACGCGTTTTCAGCCCGCGCGGCCTGACCGGTCAGTGGGACTTCAAGGATCAGCCGCCGGAATTCTGGGACCAGTTCAAGACCGATTTCCCGCCGGGGACGCATATCCGCATTCATCCGCTGCTGCACTGGACCGAAATCGACATCTGGCTCTACACGCTGCGCGAGCAGATTCCGACGATCCCTCTCTACTTTGCCAAGGACGGCAAACGCTACCGGTCGCTCGGCGACAAGGACATCACCTTTCCCGTCGCAAGCACGGCAACGACAATCGAGGAAATCATCGAGGAATTGCGCACCACGAAGATTTCCGAACGTTCGGGACGCGCGATGGATCACGAGTCGGAAGATGCGTTCGAGCGTCTTCGCGCCGACGGCTATCTCTAAGGAAATTCGACCATGTCCGAAGCATCTGAAGCCAAGGTGAGACTGGCCGCCGTGAACCCCAATCCCGCCTCCACGCGCGACCTTCTCCGCATCGTCATTGTCGGCCATGTCGATCATGGCAAGTCGACGCTTGTCGGCCGCATGTTCCACGACACCGGCTCGCTGCCTGACGGCAAATACGAGTCGATCAAGGCCATGTGCGAGCGCCGCGGCGTTCCCTTCGAATGGGCCTTCCTGATGGACGCGCTGCAGGCCGAGCGCGACCAGGGAATCACCATCGACACCAGCCAGATCTGGTTCAAGACGGACTATCGCGACTACACGATCATCGACGCGCCTGGGCACAAGGAATTTCTCAAGAACATGATCACAGGCGCTGCGCAGTCCGATGCGGCGCTGCTGATCATCGACGCGGCCGAGGGCGTGCGCGAACAGTCGCGCCGGCACGGTTACCTGCTGCATCTTCTCGGCATCCGTCAAGTGGCGGTCGCGGTCAACAAGATGGACCTCATTGCCTATGAAAAGGACCAGTTCGATCTCATCGAACACGAATATCGCGACTATCTGACCTCGATCGGCGTGACGCCGACATTCGTGATTCCCGTTTCGGCCCGGCAGGGCGACAACATCGTCGAGCAGTCTGCGCAGATGCCCTGGTACAAGGGCCCGACCATCGTCAAGGCGCTCGACAGTTTCATGCCAACGGCCGCGCCCGTCGAACGGCCGCTGCGCTTTCCGGTGCAGGACGTTTACAAGTTCGACCATCGCCGGATCATCGCCGGCCGCATCGAGGAAGGCCGTCTGCGCGTTGGCGATACGCTGGTCTTCTCGCCGTCGAACAAGTCGGCGCGGGTGCAAAGCATCGAGTCCTGGTCGACCGTTCCAGGCAAGAAGCAGCCGACCGAGGCGTCTGCCGGCGAATCCGTCGGCATCACGCTCGACGAGCAGATATTTGTCGAGCGCGGCGAACTCGTCAGTCATGCCGAACATCCTCCGATCGAAACAGATGTGTTTCGTGCCCGCATTTTCTGGCTCGGGCACGAACCGATGGTCAAAGGCAAGAGCTATCGCATCAAGCTCGGCACGCTTGAGGCGCCGGTTACCGTCCAGTCGATCGAGAGCATCATCGATACCAGCGACCTTTCGAACACCTCGTCGCATCAGGTCGAGCGCAACCAGGTTGCGGAAATCGTGCTGCGCGCCCGTCGGATGCTGGCGCTGGACGAATTCAGCAAAGCCCCCAAAAGCGGCCGATTTGTACTCATCGACAAATACGACATTGCCGGTGGCGGCATCATCTCGATGGAAGGCTATGCCGACCAGCGCGACCTCATCACGGCGCGTTCGACCAACATCACGCGCGTCGAACACGGAATCGATATTGCCGCCCGGGCCTTCCGGAACGGCCACAAGGGCGGCGTCCTCTGGTTCACCGGTCTTTCCGGCGCCGGCAAATCGACGCTCGCCGTTGCCCTCGAGAAAAAGCTCTTCGAGAAGGGTTATAACGTCTACGTGCTGGACGGGGATAACGTTCGCCACGGCCTCAATGCAAACCTCAGTTTTTCGCCGGAAGACCGGGCCGAAAACATCCGGCGGGTCGGCGAGGTCGCGGCCTTGTTCGGCCGCGCCGGCATGATCGCCATCACCTCGTTCATCTCGCCCTATCGCTCGGATCGCGACCGGGCGCGCGAGGCCGCCGAGAATTTCCACGAAATTCACGTCAAGGCCGATGTGGCGACCTGCGAGGCGCGCGACCCCAAGGGTCTCTACAAGAAGGCGCGCGCCGGCGAAATTAAGGATTTCACAGGAATTTCCGCGCCCTATGAGGCGCCCGACAATCCTGAACTCGTCGTCGACACGGCCGAGGCCCAGATCGACGAGTGCGTCGAGCGGCTCGTCAACTATGTGGAGACGAAGTTCAAGGTATAAGGGCTCAACAGGTCTCCAGAGGCGGACAGGACCCTGAATGAGCATTCTCGTGACCGGCGGTGCCGGCTATATCGGCAGCCACGCCGTTATCGACCTCATGAACGCCGGCGAGGATGTCGTCGTCATCGACAATCTGTCGACCGGTTTTGACTGGGCCGTGCAGGCGCCCGAGGCGCTTGTTGTCGGTGACATAGCCGACGAAGCGCTGGTCGATCGGGTCATCGCGGAACGCAATGTCGAGGCCGTCATCCACTTTGCGGGTTCGATCGTCGTGCCTGAGTCCGTGGTCGACCCACTGAAGTATTACCTCAACAATACGGCCAGGTCCCGGACGCTGATCGAGCGGTGCGTCAAGGGGGGCGTCAAGCATTTCATCTTCTCGTCGACCGCCGCGGTCTACGGCATGCCGGAGCGCTCGCCGGTAGGCGAGAACGAACCGCTGGCGCCGATGTCGCCCTATGGCCGCTCCAAGCTGATGACCGAATGGATGCTGCGCGATGTCGCGGACGCCCATGAGATGACCTATGCAGCGTTGCGCTACTTCAACGTGGCAGGGGCGGATCCCGAAGGCCGTGTCGGTCAGTCGACCGCCAATGCGACGCATCTCATCAAGGTCGCCTGCCAGACCGCGCTCGGCCAGCGGCCCTATATCGAGGTTTTCGGCGAAGATTACCCGACGCCGGACGGCACCTGCATTCGAGACTACATCCATGTCAGCGATCTCGCGGCCGCCCATACGGCGGCGCTGAACCATCTCAGGCGGGGCGGCGAGAATCTGGTTGCCAATTGTGGCTATGGACACGGGTTCTCGGTCCACGATGTTCTGCGTGCGGTCGAACGAGGGGCCGGACACACGTTCGAGATACGACAGGCGTCCCGGCGTGCCGGCGACCCAGCATCCATTGTCGCCGATCCGACAAGGATCAAGCAGGCGCTAGGCTGGGAGCCGGCCTATGATGATCTTGATACGATCGTTGCACATGCGCTGGCATGGGAGCAGCGTCTTGCAGCACGAAATCGGGAGTGACGGATGAACTTGTCCCCGGCCGGTCGGTGACAGGGCAACATAGTGAAATATAAATTTATTTCCGGAAGATTCGGGCGATGTGCGAATTTCGACCGCACCCCAAAAGGAGCTAGTCGGAGACCATGACGAGAAGCGACGTCAGCACCGTCATTCTTGCCGCCGGCAAGGGCACGCGCATGAAATCCCGGCTGCCGAAAGTGCTGCACGCGATTGCCGGCCGGCCGATGCTTGGCCATGTGCTTGCAGCCGTCGAAGAGGCCGGTGTCACGCAATCGGTCCTGGTTCTGGCCCCGGATATGGACGTTGTGGCGTCCTTTGCGCGATCCATCATGCCCAAGGTTTCGACCGTCATTCAAGCGGCGCCCAAGGGAACCGGCGATGCGGTACGCGCCGCGGAAGCGACGGTCGGGCAGGAGGCCGGCGTTGTGCTTGTCGTGTTCGGTGACACGCCGCTGGTGCGCAGCGAGACGCTTTCACAGATGATCGAAAACTGCACCCCGGAGATACCGGTCGTCGTGCTCGGTTTTGAGGCGGCGAATCCTGCGCCCTATGGACGGCTCATTCTCGACGAGAAAGGCATGCTGACCCGCATAGTCGAAGCAAAGGATGCGACACCGGTCGAACGCGAAATCCGTCTCTGCAATGGCGGCGCCATGGCGGTCCGGCGCGAACACCTGTTTCGTCTCTTGTCCCTGATCGGCAATGACAATGCCAGCGGCGAATACTACCTGCCGGATGTCGTCGGCCATGCTCGTGCCGACGGACTTCAATGCGCAGTCGTTCATGCTACCGAAGAAGAAATTCAAGGTGTCAATAGCCGCGCCGAACTTGCGGCAGCGGAAGCCGCCATGCAGCGCCGGCTTCGTCAATCCGCTCTCGATGCCGGCGTCACGATGCTCGATCCGGATACGGTCTATCTGAGTTTCGATACCAGGCTGGACCCCGACGTCACCATTGGTCAGAACGTCGTCTTCGGTCCGGGCGTAAAGGTGGCCGAAGGCGCCTCCATCAAGGCCTTCTCGCATATCGAGGGCGCCACGATTTCGGAGGGTGCCGAGATCGGTCCGTTCGCGCGCATCCGGCCGGGCAGCGAAATCGGCCGCAAGGCGAAAGTCGGCAACTTTGTCGAGACGAAAAAGGCAAAGGTCGAGGAAGGTGCCAAGATCAGCCACCTCTCCTATATCGGCGATGCCCGCGTCGGGGCCTATGCCAATATCGGCGCCGGCACGATCACCTGCAACTATGACGGGTACAACAAGTTCTTTACCGATATCGGTGCGGGTGCCTTTGTCGGTTCGAATTCGGCTCTGGTGGCGCCGCTCAGGATAGGTGAAGGTGCCTATATCGGCTCCGGGAGCGTGATCACCAAGGACGTTCCGGCCGATGCTCTGGCTGTTGGCCGCGGCAGGCAGTTCGAAAAGAGTGGCTGGGCGGTAAAGTTCCGCGCCGCACATGGGAATACCAACGAAGTTTCATCGGGCGAATAATCATGTGCGGAATCGTCGGTATTGTCGGAACGGAGCCCGTCGCCCCAGTCATTCTGGAAGCGCTGAAGCGGCTTGAATATCGCGGCTACGACAGCGCCGGCATCGCGACGCTCAATCGCGGCGCGATCGAGAGACGGCGGGCAGAAGGAAAACTGGTCAATCTCGACCGCCTTCTTTCCGACAACCCGCTTGATGGTGTCATCGGTATCGGCCACACCCGATGGGCAACACATGGTGCACCAACGGAGAGAAATGCCCATCCGCATGCAACCGACCGGGTTGCCATCGTTCACAACGGCATCATCGAGAATTTCCGGGAGCTGCGCGAAAGGCTGACGGCCGAGGGTGCCGTTTTCGTCACCGAAACGGATTCGGAGGTCGTCGCCCATCTAGTGACGCATTATCTGGATCAGGGGCTTGCGCCGCGTGAGGCCGCCGCAGCCGCTCTTGGCGAGCTCGAAGGTGCCTTTGCGCTCGGCATCGTCTTCCGCGGCGAGGAAAACCTGATCGTAGGCGCACGGCACGGACCGCCCCTTGCCGTCGGTTACGGCAAGGGCGCGATGTATCTCGGATCGGATGCGTTTGCACTGGCGCCGATGACCAGCCGGGTCAGCTTTCTGGAAGATGGCGACCGCGTCGAACTCACACGCGACGGCGCGGCGATTTTCGATGCGGCCGGCGCACCCGTTCAACGCCAGGTCAAGATTACCGATGTGTCCGCGGCGCTGGTCGACAAGGGCAATCACCGGCATTTCATGGCCAAGGAGATATTCGAGCAGCCGGAGGTTGTCGGCCATACCCTGTCGGAATATGTCAACCCGCTCGACGATACGCTTCGTCTTCCCGATCTGCCGGTCGATCTGGCCGCGGTTCCACGCATTACGATGGTCGCTTGTGGAACGGCCTACTATGCGGCCATGGTCGCGAAATACTGGTTCGAACGCTATGCGCGGATTTCGGTCGAGGTCGATATCGCCTCGGAATTCCGCTACCGCGAAGCGGCAATGCCGGAAGGCGGTCTCGCCATATTCATTTCACAGTCGGGCGAAACGGCCGACACGCTGGCGGCTCTGAACTATTGCCGTGCGCAAGGACAGAAGATCCTGTCGGTCGTCAATGTGACCGAGTCCTCGATTGCGCGAGCGTCGGATGTGATCCTGCCGACCTTCGCGGGTCCGGAGATCGGGATTGCGTCGACAAAGGCCTTTACCTGCCAGTTGACAACGCTGGCCGCACTGGCGATCCGCTGCGGTCTGGCGCGCGGCACGCTTGGCAGGGCCGACGAAGAACGCCTCGTGCGGACCCTCATGGAGGTGCCCCGTCACATCTCGGAAGCACTTGCCAGGGACAGTGAAATTCAGGCCCTCAGTGCCGAAATCGCGAAGGCGCGCGACGTTCTCTATCTCGGGCGCGGGCACAATTACCCGATTGCGCTTGAGGGTGCGTTGAAGCTCAAGGAAATCTCCTACATCCATGCGGAAGGTTATGCGGCAGGCGAACTGAAACACGGGCCGATCGCGCTTATCGACGAGGATGTCCCCGTCATCGTGATCGCACCCTTGGATGCGCTGTTCGACAAGACCATTTCAAACATGCAGGAGGTGATTGCTCGCGGTGCCCGCGTCGTCCTGGTTTCAGACCGTGCGGGGATCAAGCGGGCAGGGCCGGGTGTCTGGGCGACAATCGAGGTTCCGAGCGTCGATGCGCTGATTGCCCCCATCGTCCATGCCATCCCGGTGCAACTCCTCGCCTATCATACGGCCGTCTCAAAGGGCACCGATGTCGACCAGCCGCGCAATCTGGCAAAGTCGGTGACGGTCGAATAGGCGACGATTCGCGACCGGCGCCTCAACGCGACACAGAACGCCTCATTGCAACCAACTGATTTCACTGGAGGTTTTCTCCGGCCGCTGGGGCTTGCTGCCGTCGTGGTAGATTTACGCGGCGATATATATCCTTGGGGAGGGCCGGTGGATGCGGCGTTTGCTATGCCCAGCCTGACACAGACATTGCGGCTGAACGTGCAGGCGGTGCTGCTTGCGGCGGGGTTGGCGATTGTTCCGGCCGCAGCTCAGGCGGAGATGGGGACAACCGAAGCCGCCGCACTCATGAGCGCCGGAGCCGATGCGATCGAGCGCGGCCAGTTCGACAAGGCGGCCACCGATTTCTCGAATGCACTGGACAGCGGCGGTCTCAATGTCGATGGGCGGGCGCTGGCCTACTACCATCGCGCCATCGCGTTCCAGAAGACCGGCCAACAGGATGCCGCGATTGCGGATTACTCCCGCGCGATCACAGCCAATTCACTTCCTGCAGCGGTGCAGGCACGTGCACATTATAATCGTGGTATCGCCCTGGCCAATGCCGGCGATCTCGAACGGGCGGAATCCGACTATCGCACTGCCATTGCACTTGCACCTGACTATGCCGCCGTCTATCACAATCTCGCCAATCTCGAACGGCGCCGGCAAAGCTACGATGCGGCCATCGAGAACTACTCGACAGCGATACGGCTGATGCCGGGCAATGAGCGCAAGCTGCCGCTCTTCGGCCGCGCTCTGGCCTATGAGCAAACCGGAAATCTGAGCGGCGCCGAGGCCGATCTGCGGATTGCACTGGCGATCGATCCCGAGTTCGAGGTCGCCGGCGCCAAACTGGCGGAGCTCTCACCCAACCCATCTGTCCGTGAAAATGCGACTGCGGCCTTGGTCAATCATGGGAACAAGGCGCCCGAGCCACGCGTGCTGCCCGCGATGTTGACACCCTTTCAGAGCACCTCATCGGGCAACGAAGGCGCCGCGGTCATTCGCATCGCGACCACCGGGGGGTGGGAAACGACGGCAGTCCGCTTCGAACCGTCAGAAGAGGTGTCCGGTATCGCGGCGGGTGCATCCGGCCCCCCCGTCAATATCGTCCCTGCCGACCGGCTGACAACAGCCTCGTTGAGGCCGACGGCACCCATTCCACATGAAGCGGCGTCCATGGTTCCGCCGGCTTCGGATTCGGACGCGGCTTCTCCGCGGTACCGGATTCAGCTTGGGGCCTTCCGCGACGAGCAGACCGCCCGCGAGGAGTGGAAGAGGATTGCCGGGTCGGTTGGCGGTATCGTGGGGCAGTACGATCATCTTGTGCAGCGGGCCGACCTCGGCGAGCGCGGTATCTTCTACCGGCTCAGGGCGGGTGCCTTCGACGGCATTGCCGATGCCCGGTCGGCATGCAAGGCGCTGCAAGCCCGGAAGTTCGCCTGCGTGATCGTCGACGGCTGATATGCAGGCCCGGGCGTGTGAGTGACGTAGCGGCAGCTTGGCCCTTGGTCGCCGCCCTTTGGAACGGTTGTCGAGGGCCCGCTTTCATCGATAAACTCCCGGCAACAACAGACAACCGAGCATTCGGAAAGGGAGACGGATGGCCCAGCAAGCGGTGGGACTTACAGCCTATGGCGGGTATATCCCGCGCCTGCGGCTTCAACGAAAAGCCGTAGCCCAGGCCAATGCCTGGATTGCGCCCAATTTCCTCGGCAAGGGGAAGGGCGAGCGATCCATGGCCAACTGGGACGAGGATTCGGTCACAATGGCCGTCGAGGCCGCCCGCGACCTGCTGGGTCCGGATGACGACCGGGGCCATGTCGACGCGCTCTACTTCGGCTCGACGACCATGCCGTTCAAGGATCGGCTCAACAGCGGGATCATTGCTGCGGCCCTGACACTCGACGAGAAGGTCCGCGCGATCGACGTTGCATCGACCCAGCGTGCCGGGACATCCGCATTGACGCAGGCCCTGGCGGCGATCAAGGCCGGCGAGGCAAAGAACGCCCTGGTTCTGGCCGCCGATCATCGAAAGACAAAGGCGGTCACGTCACAGGAACTCGATTTCGGCGATGGTGCGGCAGCAGTAACCGTCGGTGCGGACAATGTCATTGCGACGTATCTCGGCGGTGCCAGCCTGACGATCGATTTTGTCGATCACTTCAGAGGCGACACCGAAGAGTTCGATTACAACTGGGAAGAGCGCTGGATCCGGGACGAAGGCTTTGCCAAAATCGTTCCCCGGGCGGTGAAAGCAGCACTTGAAAACTCTGGTGTAAGCGCAGGAGACATCAAGCATTTTGTTCTTCCCTGCAGTTTCGGTGACAAGTTCGTTCAGCAGCTCGCAAAGCGCTCGGGCATTGCGCCGGAAGCGGCCCGGGACACGCTTGCGGCGAATTGCGGCGAGACTGGTGCCGCCCATTCGCTGGTCATGCTCGTGCATACCCTTCAGAAGGAAGCAAAGCCTGGCGACAAGGTGATGATGCTGCATTTCGGCGGTGGCTGCGATGCGCTGGTCTTCGAAGTGACAGACAAGATAGCGAGCCAGTCCGGGAAACGCGGCATTGTCGGGGCGCTGGCGAACCGTGTCGAAGAGACAAATTATCTCAAGTTCCTTACCTTCAACGGTCTCATCGAGTGGGAAAAGGGTATGCGTGCCGAGCAGGACAAGAAGACCGCGCTCACCACGCTCTACCGCAATGAGGATATGCTGATGGGGCTCGTCGGCGGCCGTTGTACAGAGACGGGCGTGATCCAGTTCCCCCGCTCCCGCATTTCGGTCAATCCCAACAATCACACGGTCGACACGCAGGAGCCGTACAAGTTTGCCGAAAAGAAGGCGAAAATTCTGTCCTGGTCCGCCGATTTCCTCTCCTTCAGCATGAACCCGCCCAATCACTACGGGATGGTGGTTTTTGACGAAGGCGGCCGGATCATGATGGACTTCACCGATGTCGAAACCGGCACAGTCGATTCCGGCATGGAGGTGAAGCTGGTCTTCCGGATCAAGGAATTCGACGACAAGCGCGGTTTCCGTCGGTATTTCTGGAAGGCAGTGCCGATCGCAGCGAACGCCTCAAAAACACAAACGGGCCAGGCGGCCGAATAGGGAGACACGGACATGGCGGCAGGTATCAAGGACAAGGTCGCGATCCTCGGCATGGGGTGCTCGAAGTTCGGCGAAAGATGGGATGCCGGCCCCGAGGAATTGATGGTCGAGGCCTATCTCGAAGCAATGCAGGATGCCGGGATCGAGCCGACACAGCTCGATGCGGCGTGGTTCTCGACCCATATCGACGAAATCGGCACAGGCAAGGGCGGCACGCCACTTTCTGTTGCGCTGCGCCTCCCCAACATTGCTGTGACGCGGGTCGAGAATTTCTGTGCGTCGGGCTCAGAGGCGCTTCGCGGCGCCGTCTATGCGGTCGCCTCGGGTGCCGCCGACATCGCGCTGGCGCTCGGCGTCGAGAAACTGAAGGACACCGGCTATGGCGGCTTGCCGGTCGGCAACATGGGCACGCTCAATCCGCAGTGGTCGCCCTCGGGCTCGGCCCCCGGTAACTTCGCGCAGCTCGCCTCTGCCTACCGCGCCAAACATGGCGTCAACAAGGACGATCTCAAGCGGGCGATCGCACATGTCTCGGTCAAGAGCCATGCGAACGGCGCAAAGAATTCGAAGGCTCATCTGCGCAACGTGGTCACCGAAGAACAGGTGATGGGTGCGCCGATGATTGCCGAACCGCTCGGCCTGTTCGATTGCTGCGGCGTGTCTGATGGTGCGGCGGCGGCCATCGTCACGACACCAGAAATCGCCAGGGCGATGGGCAAGAAGGATATCGTGACGGTCAAGGCGATGCAGCTGTCGGTTTCGAACGGTCTCGAGTCGCAGCACAACAGCTGGGACGGCAGCTATTTCCATACCGCGCGGATTGCTGCCAAGAAAGCCTACAAGGAGGCCGGGATCGACAATCCACGCGAGGAAGTCAGCATGATGGAGGTGCATGACTGCTTCTCCATTACCGAACTCGTGACGATGGAAGATCTCTTCATTTCGCCCGAAGGCGGTGCCGTGAAGGATGTCATGGACGGCTTCTACGATGCCGACGGCAAGGTACCCTGTCAGATCGATGGTGGACTCAAGTGCTTCGGCCATCCGATCGGCGCCTCCGGCCTGCGCATGGCCTATGAGATGTACCTGCAGTTGCAGGGCCGCGCAGGCGAGCGGCAGCTGGCCAATCCCAAGATCGGCCTGACGCACAATCTCGGCGGCGCGCCGTCGCAGAATGTCTGCTCGGTGACCATCATCGGTGCCCACGGCGCCTGACGGCCCGACACTGCCTGCAATATTGAAGGCCGGGAAGCTGTTCCCGGCCTTCATGCATTTCAATGCATTCGGCACAGGCTGGGCGCATGCCCATTACCGGTTGCGGTTGATGTCCTCGTCGCCAGCGACGAACATTTTCATCTGACGGGCGGCGTCAGGATCGGTGGCAACAAGCGCCGCAAAGCGGCCCCGCCCATTGGCCAGTCCCTCCGACAGCGGCAGGTCTGCGGCGGATTTCACAAGGGCCTTGGCATCGGCAAGCCCTCGCGGACTCTTTCCGGCCAGTTCGCGTGCCAGTTCATGAGCCCGTTCGATCGCGCGTCCGCCGACACATTCATGAACGAGGCCCAGCGCGACTGCCTCTGCAGGCCCGACCGTTCGGCCGCGCAGGATCAGTTCGAGCGCACGCGCTTCTCCAATCAGCCGGGGCAGGCGTTCCGTTCCCCCGGCACCTGGGAATATGCCGAGATTCGTTTCCGGCAATCCGATCCGGTAGTCGCCAGCCTCGGCAATGCGCAAGTCGCAGCAAAGCGCAAACTCGAAGCCGCCGCCCTGGCAGAAACCATTGATCGCGGCAATCGTCGGCTTGGACATACGGTCGATCTTGTCGAAGGTTCGCGAGAGCGCTGTTTCGGTCCGGCTTCGCTCGAAGATCTCGTCCCTGCTTGCCGGATTCCTCTGCAGTGCATCGGCAAAACCCAGAATCTCGGCCACATCGTAGTGGCGGATGAAGACGTTCTCGATGCCACCCGTGAAGATGACGACGCGGACCGCATCGTCGGCGCTGAGTTCGTCTGCGATGCGGTCAATTTCCTGCATCTGCACGGCGTTCATGTAACCGCGTGGCGGATTGATGAAGGTAACGGTCGCAACGCCCTTGTCGACTTCCAGCGCGGTCAGGTTCATGGCCGCGTCTCCGCCTTGAAGAACGCGGCAACTCGTGCATCGAGATTGGCGCGCATGTTCATGTAGAAGAGATTGTAGTCGTAGATGTGGTAGTCGCCGCTACGTACTCCCATCGTGAAGCCCGGCTCATTCTCGTCAATCGTAACCAGCAGAACGCCGTCGTCGCAGGCGGCGCCCGTCAGCGCCGGACGCGGCGCCGGGAAGGCCTCATCCGAGTCGACAAATGGCAGACTACCGAGGTTTTCCGACGCATTGGCCGCGCTGCCCACCAGCCAGTTCAGCGGATTGACGCAAGCAAGCGACGCGCCACCAATCATCCGATATGCGCCATTGATCCATGTCGTGCCCTCGTCGACCCAGCCGCGACGAGGCGCCGATGCGTTCATTGAATTCCAGTTGACCGTGCATCCCGTTGCTTCAGGGCCGTTGCAGGGCTTGATTCCGCCAACGCCCAGATCTTCCGGCAGCACCGAACCGATCAGATAGGCAGCGACCATCCGGTCGGCCAAGGGTGTCCCGGCAATTCTTTCCTGCAGCAGACGGGAACCATGGAGCCCACCCTGACTATGGCCGGCAACAATGAAGGGGCGGCCGTCGTTGCGCTCGCCGATGAAATTCTCGAAGGCACGGAGAATGTCTCGATAGGCGAGGTCGAGGGCTGCATGTTCATCGTCGCCCTTGCCGATGAAAGCATAGACTGTTGCCTGTCGATAGCGGGGCGCGAAGATACGACAGCAGCCATTGAACACGCTGGCCTGATAACGCAGGACGCCGCTTTCTAGACGGTCCAGAGAGAATCCGGGTTCGTCGTAGCGTGCATTCCAGCCTGCCTTGCCGTAATAGGTCGTCGGATGAATGAAAAAAACGTCGACATCGGCATTGGCCTGATTGTCGATCAGGCCGGTTCCGGCGGGGACGACATCGGCCTTGTCCGCGCGCTCCGGGAGTGCGGCCCATGCATCAGCCGATGCGTAGTCGGGCTCGTCGGGCGCGTATGCCTCGTCAAATCCACTCCAGGGCTTCAGCAGCACGTAATATTGCGCGGGCTTGTTGAGATACAGAAATATCGCCATCGTCGCGGCGAAGACAGAAATTCCCACCACGCCCCAAAGGGTCTTCTTCAACATCACGATCACCCCGTTTCCTGTCTACCTTTTTCCTCAGCGGCGCGCCGGTATCCGGAATAACTCGGCTGGTCGATCGCCAGCTTTGTCAAGGTCGTAGCCCAGAGATGATCGGCAAGGCCAGGCGTTTCGAGACTGAATGTACCGTTTTCGATACGGTTGCACAGGTCCCGATTCAACTCCTCCAGGGAGCCGTCACGACCGAGAAGAGACGCCAGACGTTTCTGTTCGTCGGCATTGGCCGCCGGCGCAATTTCGAGTTCACGCCGGACGATGTCCAGCGCATTGGCCGCAACACGCGCATGAAACGCCGCATGCCCCTGAAGCTGCGGCATGGCATGATTACGGATGAAGTCTGCAACTGCCTCGACAAGTTCGGCCGCTGTTGGCTGATCCTGCATGTACGGCTCCTCAGTTACGCGGCGCCAGAAGGCGCAGCAGATCGATCTCGGTTTCGGAAGATCGACGCCCAATCGTCGCGCGTTCGACGGAGCGATCGGTTCCGCTCTTGAAGGCCGTGACCATGATGGTGCACATCACCCCCCATTTGAGCGTTCCCAGGACCTCCCAGTACTTGACGCGTGCCGGATCTACCTTTGCACCGCCCGCAGCTTCATAACCCTCAAACATTTCCTCGCGCGAGCCGAACCCGCCGACGGGATTGTCGATGTTACCAAAACGCCAGGAATTGACGCATATCCATCCGAGATCCTCCATCGGATCGCCGATATGTGCCAGTTCCCAATCGAGCACGGCCCGCACACCATCGGCGCCGATCATCAGGTTCCCATTGCGAAAATCGCCATGCACCAGCGTATGTGCGGTGGTTTCCGAGGGTGCATTGTCCTGCAGCCAGCGGAAAGCCAGTTCGAAAACAGGGTGGGGATGACCATGCGCCTTGTAGGTGTCGAGATACTGCCGGATTTCGCTGCGGGCCGGCGAAGTTCGCAAGGGCGGCAGGGCCGCCATGTCGATGCGATGCAGCCTTGCGAGAATCTCACCGCATTGACGCGCCAATTTCGGCCGCGCTTCGGCGAACTCATCGTCACGCAGAATCTTTCGTGCGATCGTCTCACCGGCAATACGATCCATGATGAAGCCGTGGCCAAGACCGTTCTCCGGCGACAGCACGTGCCGTACCGTCGGAACGGGAACATTCGCGCGACCGGCCAGATCGATCAACCGGGCTTCGGTTTCAAGCGGTACGACGGTTGCACGAGCATCTCGGGCCCCTCCCGGGGCGCGACGGAGAATAAGCTGAGCGACGACATCGCCGGCGGTCGCGTCGAAGGACCATGTTTCCTGGCTCGCGCCGCCCGACAGGCGCCTGAGATTGGCAATTGCGGTCGCGCCAGGAATATGGCGGCGCACGACCTCGGTCAGTGGACCGGCAAGTGGGTTTTCACCTGCGCTCATGTCAATGTCCCGCGCCGACCGGACGCCCGTCGACGATCTGGTCGAGATATTCCGACAGGCCGTACCCCGTCACGCCATTGCAATGATATTCGGTCATGCCCTCTGTGATACGGGTGTTCAGTTCAGAACCGTCGGGCGCCTTGCGCCGGTTGCGCAAGGGGATCAACGACAGAACCTTGCCGTCGATATCGTATTCGGCGCCCGATTCCGTCACAACATGTGCGCGCAGCGCCGTTTGATACCAGTTGTCATCCCAGTCGCTTTCAATCGTGCAGGATTCAATTAAGTCGTAGAGACCGTCCTTCAGCACCATCCCGCCCTGACGCTGCTTGCCCTCGTCATTGGTCACGATCGAGATCATCATGCCAAAATCGCGACCGAAGTTCATCGGCAACCAGCGATACCAATGGATCGCCTGCCAGTAGCGAGGGCCCCAACTCTTGTCCCGCAAGCCGAACCCCGAAACCTCAAAGCGTTCATCGCCGACCACAAAGTGTCCGCTGGCCGCCATGTGCTGTTCGTAATGTGCCTTGGCAAAGGATTTCTCCGGATCAAGGTCAAGCGGTGAGCCATCGGCCTTGACGGTTTCTCCGCCAAACATCGGCGACACCCCCTCGTAGTCGAGTACAACCTCACACGGCACCACCGGGTTGCTCCTGAAGGCCCCGGCCGGATCGGCCATTTCGTGAGGATTGCCCAGAACGACGACCTTCCCCGAATACGTGACGCGCAGGCGCTTGAACGGCTCCAGCACCTCAAACTTCATCCCGCCGGCGTCCATGGCTGCGTTGCCGGCTATTTCGGGACGGGCATACATGAAGGCAACCCGGCCATCGGGCAGATAGAGGCAATTGGACATCTCTGCATAGCCCTCATTGGGGCGGTTGCCGAGCCGGAACCAGCCGCCGGTCTTTCGGACCGGATCAAACATGTTGAAATACATGCTTTCGTTATAATTCAGGGCTGCATCGGGCTTGTGCGTGTATTCGTCCTCCGGTGCGAGGCGAAGCATCGTTCCCGGTGGGGTCTTGGCCATGCCGTCTTCTCCCATGAGGTCGTTCGGGGGGATCGATCCGCCCCTTCTGATGTCTATTTTTCAGCATGATGGAACGGGTGAGCCTGACAGGGAAGAGGCGCAGTGATATGAAACAATACTGTTTGCGGGAGGCCAATGCGCCGCGGCGTCAACCTGGAGTCCCAGGTAGCCACGAGACAGCGAAGATATGGCGGATTCATGAACGACCGACAGGACAGTGACACACCAAAAGGCGGGGGCGAACCGACCCTGATTCTGCCGGCCAAACGGTCGAGCTTCATGGCCCGCATCCGGAATTACTTTCTGACGGGCATGGTCGTGGCAGCACCGATCGGCCTGACCATCTGGATCACGCGCTGGTTCATCGATCTCATCGATACCTGGTTCACGCCGCTCCTGCCGCAGCAGTATCAACCGGACAAGTATCTGCCGTTCGATATTCCCGGCCTCGGTCTTCTCATCGCGTTCGTGCTGCTGACACTGCTTGGCGCGCTGACAGCCAATATTTTCGGACGCACCGTGCTCAATTTCGGCGAACGGATCGTCGCCCGGATGCCGGTTGTTCGCAGCATCTACGGTGCCCTGAAGCAGATCTTCGAGACTGTCATCTCGCAGTCGAGCGCTTCGTTCCGGGAAGTGGGTTTGATCGAATACCCCCGAAAGGGCATCTACTGCATCGTTTTCATTACTACCCAGACGAATGGCGAGATCGTTCATCGCGCCGGTTGTGAACTGGTCAGCGTGTTTCTTCCCACAACGCCGAACCCCACATCGGGGTTCCTTCTCTTTGTTCCCAGGGAAGACGTGCAGGTTCTCGACATGACGATCGAAGAAGGAGCCAAGCTGATCATTTCGGCCGGCCTGGTCGAACCCAAGCACCGCATGGGCGACGGTGAGCCGGTTACAGTAAGCAATCCGGCAGGGCTCTAGCCGCCGTCATCCGGATCTCAGATAGCGTATCGCCTCGTCGCGCTCGAAGAGATAGAGCAATGTGCGCAATGCGGAACCACGCTTTCCTTCCAGTTCCGGGTCGCCGCTCAATACGAGACGTGCGTCGTCATATGCTGCGGTCAGAAGATCCCGTTGCTCGTCGATCCGGGCAATACGAAAAGAGGGAAGGCCGCTTTGCCTTGTGCCGAGAAGTTCCCCCGCGCCGCGCAAACGCAGATCCTCCTCGGCAATACGAAAACCGTCTTCCGTCTCCCGCATGATCCGGATGCGTGCCTCGGCTGTCTCGCCAAGCGGTGCCTGATACAAAAGCAGACAGGAGGACTTGCCGTCGCCTCGGCCGACGCGCCCACGCAACTGATGCAGCTGGGCCAGACCGAAACGCTCGGCATGTTCGATGACCATGACCGTTGCGGAGGGAACATTGACGCCAACCTCGATAACCGTGGTTGCAACCAGAATACGTATGTCGCCAGCCTCAAAACGCGACATGACGCTGTCTTTTTCCGATGCCTTCATCCGCCCATGCACCAGACCGACAATGTCGCCGAATACGGCCTGAAGATGCAGGTGGCGATCGACAGCCGCTGCGGCATCGATTTCGTCGGATTCCTCGACCAAGGGGCAGACCCAATAGATTTGGGCGCCTCTATCGAGCGCACGCCGGAGACTGCCGACGACGCCGTCAAGACGCTCGAGCGGCAGCGCGCGGGTATCGACCGGCATCCTGCCCGGCGGCTTCTCGTCAAGCCGCGAGACATCCATGTCGCCATAGGCGGTGAGTGTCAGCGTGCGCGGAATTGGGGTCGCGGTCATCACCAGAACATCGGTCCCGACCCCGCCCTTTGCCGTCAGCATCAGCCGCTGATGAACGCCGAAACGATGCTGTTCGTCGACAACCGCGAAGGCCAGCGCATGAAAGCCCACATCCTCCTGAAAAAGCGCGTGCGTGCCGACCAGTATGTCGATCTCTCCATTGGCGACTGCGGCGAGTATATCGACTCGCCGCGCGCCCTTTTCCCGGCCGGTCAGCAATTCCAGTCGGATTCCGGCCACCTTGCACAAGGGTGCCAGGGTTGCGTGGTGCTGGCGGGCAAGAATCTCCGTCGGCGCCATCATGGCCGCCTGAAAGCCGGCTTCAACCGCGTTCAACATGGCCAGAAGCGCAACGACCGTCTTGCCGCTTCCGACATCGCCCTGGAGCAACCGAAGCATGCGGTGACCACTCGTCATGTCGTCGAGTATTTCGTCCAATGAGCGGTTCTGGGCGGCGGTGAGTTGGAAGGGAAGGGCGGCAATGACCTTTTTCCGCAAGCGGCCGTCGCCGATGACCGGTCTGCCCGGCAGCTTGCGCATCCGCAGCCTTACGACTCCAAGTGCCAGCTGGTTCGCCAGCAGTTCGTCATAGGCAAGTCGAGCACGCGCAGGCGCGTTGCATTCGAGGTCGGCCAGCGAACGCGGGTTGTGGGCCGCCTGCACGGACTCCCGCCATGAATGCCAGCCCTGCATTCTCATCCATTGCGCGTCCTGCCATTCAGGCAGATCAGGCAGCAGGCTCTGTGCCGCCCGTGCGGCCTTCTGGATCGCCTTCTGCGGCAAACCTGCGGTCAGTGGATAGACCGCCTCGAGCAATGGCAATTTCTCCATGTCCTCCGGTCTGACAATGTGATCCGGGTGGGTCATTTGCGGTTGACCCTGATAGAACTCAACATGGCCAGAAAGAATGCGCCTCGCGCCCTCCGGCAGCGTCTTGAGCAGATGATCCGCACGCGCGTTAAAGAAAACGATCTGCATTTCGGCGGTTTCGTCAAAGACATGTACCCGGTAGGGCAGCCGTGCGTTGCGTGGCGGGACATGCAAGCCAACGGTCACGTCAATGGTTGCGATCTCGCCGTCTCTGACCTCGCTGATTTTCGGGCGGCTGCGACGATCGATGAGGCCGGAAGGCAGATGCCAGAGCAGGTCCACGACCTTGCTACCTGCCAGTTTTTCCACAAGTTTTTCGAGCCGGGGACCGATTCCAGGCAAGCTGCGCGCGGGCGCGAAGAGCGGAAAAAGGATCTCAGGCCGCATCGCCGTCCCCATGGACACAAGCAGGAATCATGGCTCCATTCTAATGACATAGAGGCCGGAGCGGTCTATATCCCGGGCTCAAAAGGGACAAGGTTATGGCTGAGACAGACGATCAGGAATATCGCGCAAGACTGCGACGGATCGGGTTCAGATCGTGGCACCGCGGCATCCGGGAAATGGACCTTATCCTTGGGCACTTTGCCGACAGCACGCTGGAATCGTTGAGTTTTCACGAGCTCGACCAGTATGAGAGCCTGCTCGAGGCAGAGGATACTTCGCTTTACAACTGGATCACCGGGCGTGAGGCGGTGCCATCGGAACATGACACGCCGCTTCTCGCCCGCATTCGTACATTCAATCACCTGAAGGGAACGCTTTGGGCCGACCGAAGCGAGAGCTAATTCCTTGAACAGACTGCATGAATTGGTGGCGACACCGGGCCGGCTGACGCTAGGAGAAACGCCGGAGGGCTTCGACGCATTGGTGCTGGCCGATATGGCACGGGCCTGCCGAACGGCAAACAACGGCATAGTCGGCCATGTCGCCCGTGATGACGCACGTATGGCCTCTCTCGCAGAGGCACTCGCTTTCTTTGCGCCCGATGTCGAAGTCGAGCTTTTCCCCGCTTGGGACTGCCTGCCCTATGACCGGGTTTCTCCGAACGGCGATGTCACCGCCAGACGCATGGCGACGTTGTCGCGGCTGGCTGCACGGACAAGGAAGGGTAGCGATCGGCCACTTGTGCTGCTTCTCACCGTCAACGCGGCACTGCAGCGCGTGCCTGCGCGCGACATGGTCGACACCGCAGCTTGGTCAGCCCATGTCGGAAATCAGGTCGATCTCAATGCACTGACGGCCTATCTGGCCGCCAATGGCTACAATCGGACAGGTACGGTGCGCGAACGCGGTGAATTCGCGATCAGGGGTGGGATCGTCGATATATTCCCGCCGGGCTTCGACATGCCGGTACGCCTCGACATGTTCGGCGACACGCTGGACGCGGTTCGGAGTTTCGACGCCGAGAGCCAGCGAACGGTCGGACAGCTTGCGGGGCTCGAACTCGTGCCTGCCAGCGAAATCCATCTCGATGCCGGCACCATCCGTCGATTCCGCGCCGGCTACGTGGCTGCACTTGGTGCCGTCAATGACGGCGATCCTCTTTATGCGGCCGTCAGCGAAGGTCGAAAACACGCCGGAATGGAACATTGGCTGCCGTTGTTCCACGAGAAACTCGAAACGATCTTCGACTACATGCCAGAGGCGACGGTGACCCTCGACGCCCAGGTCGACGAGGCGCGGACGTCGCGGCTCGAGTTGATCCGCGACTACTATGAGGCCCGCGTCGCTGCCCGTGAAACCAGATCCTCCGTCGACGCGCCCAGCTACAAGCCACTGAGACCCGAGGCGCTGTATCTCGATGCCGCAGAATGGGATGCAGTTCTCGAGACACGGCCCATCCGGTTGTTTACGCCGTTCCGGATCCCGGAAGGTACCGGTATCAATCTCGGTGGGAAGCAGGGCCGGAGTTTTGCGCCAGAACGCGCGCAGGATGGCGTCAACATATTCGAGGTTCTTGGCGGTCACATTGCCGGGTTGCGGAAGGCGGGGAAACGTATCGCCATCGCGAGCTGGACAGAGGGTGCACGGGACCGGCTCTCTCATGTCCTAAGCGATCACGGTATCGGGAATGTTCTCATTGTCGATACATGGGAGGAAGTTAACACTGTTAGCCGAAATACAGTTTCACTGATTGTTCTTGGTGTCGAGGCTGGATTCGAGACCGATGATCTCGCCGTCATTGGCGAACAGGACGTGCTGGGCGACCGACTGGTGCGTCAACGGCGGAAGAAGCGTGCAGATAACTTCCTGACCGAAGCATCGAGTCTCTCTCCCGGCGATCTCGTCGTGCATGTCGATCATGGAATCGGGCGCTTCGAGCGCCTGCAGACCATTGATGTCATGGGTGCGCCGCATGACTGTCTGCTGCTTGTCTATCAGGGCAACGACAAGCTCTATCTGCCGGTCGAGAATATCGAACTGCTGTCGCGCTACGGGTCGGACGATACAGAAGCGCAGCTCGATCGTCTGGGCGGCTCTGGCTGGCAGGCGCGCAAGGCACGTCTCAAGGAGCGCATCCGCGAAATGGCCGGCGAGCTCATCAAGATCGCCGCCGCACGCGAGTTGAAGAAGGCGCCTATCATGGAACCGCAACCGGGTGCCTATGACGAGTTTTGCGCCCGCTTTCCTTTCACGGAAACTGACGACCAGGAACAGGCCATCGCAGCCGTGCTGGAAGACCTCGCTCGGGGCCGTCCAATGGACCGCCTGGTTTGCGGCGATGTCGGATTCGGCAAGACGGAGGTCGCATTGCGCGCTGCCTTTGTGGCAGCCCTCAATGGCTATCAAGTTGCCGTTGTCGTGCCGACAACGCTGCTGGCACGCCAGCATTTCAAGACCTTCAACGAGCGCTTTCAAGGCCTGCCCGTGAAGCTTCGGCAGATGTCCCGGCTGGTCAATACCAAGGATATGGCCGAAGCAAAATCGGGCTTATCCGACGGCACGATCGATATCGTCATCGGCACCCATGCCGTGCTGGGAAAGCAAGTCAAGTTCCGCAATCTCGGATTGGTCATCGTCGATGAAGAGCAGCACTTCGGCGTTGCGCACAAGGAACAGTTGAAGGCTCTGCGCGCCGAGGTCCATGTCCTGACGTTGACCGCGACACCGATTCCGAGAACGCTGCAGATGGCGCTATCGGGCGTGCGCGAGCTGTCCATCATCGCGACGCCCCCGGTCGATCGCCTGGTCGTCCGCACTTATGTGTCTCCGTTCGATCCGGTCGTCATCCGTGAAGCCCTGATGCGCGAGCATTTTCGCGGCGGTCAGAGCTTCTATGTCGTGCCACGCATTGCGGACCTTTCCGAAGCCGGTGAATTTTTGCAGCAACATGCGCCGGAGGTGAAATTCACCATCGCGCATGGACAGATGGCCCCGGGCGAGATCGAAGACAAGATGACGGCATTCTACGACGGCAAATACGACGTTCTGGTCTCGACGACCATCGTCGAATCCGGCCTCGATATTCCGACTGCCAATACGTTGATCGTCCATCGGGCCGATATGTTCGGTCTGGCGCAGCTCTATCAGCTTCGCGGCCGTGTCGGACGCTCCAAGTCACGTGCCTATGCCTATCTGACGGTGCCGGCCAACAGAACATTGACGCCGGGCGCCGAGCGCCGGCTCAAAGTCCTTCAGTCGCTCGACTCGCTCGGTGCCGGCTTTTCGCTGGCCAGCCATGATCTCGACATTCGTGGCGCCGGCAACCTGCTTGGCGACGAACAATCCGGCCATATTCGCGAGGTCGGATACGAACTCTATCAGTCGATGCTCGAGGAAGCCGTTGCCGCGATGCGCGGCGGCGGATCGGAAGAAGATGAAGAGGGCCGCTGGTCGCCTCAGATTAATATCGGCACACCGGTTCTGATACCTGAAAACTATGTGCCCGATCTCGATGCCCGCATGGCACTTTACAGACGTCTCTCTGATGTCGAATCGCGTGCGGAGATAGACGGCTTTGGTGCAGAGTTGATCGATCGCTTCGGCAGGCTGCCGGAAGAGGTCGAGTTTCTGCTCAAGATCGTCGAGATCAAGGGGATGTGCCGAACCGCCAATGTCGAAAAGATCGAAGCCGGGCCAAAAGGGATTGTCCTGGCATTTCGCGACAACACCTTCGGCAATCCGGCCGCCCTGGTCGAAATCATCAATGACGAGCGTGGAAAGGCGAAACTGAGGCCTGACCATAAGCTGGTTTTCAAGCGCGACTGGGATACGCCCGAAGAGCGACTTTCCGGTACCTACGCATTGATGCGGAAACTCGCAGACCTCGCCAGCGCGGCAAAGGCGGCGTGACTGTCTACTGATGACGTCCGCGCCACAATCCCCATATCGCCATGATCACGCCAACGACCATCGCCACAGACAGACTGATCAACAAGAAGGCGATGATCGCTTCCTGCGTTCCGGACCCGGCCATCCCCTGTGCGGCGATCGGCATCATGCCGGCGCCGGCGCCCCAGATGCCGGCCAGCAACACGCCCAGCCAATTGGCAAAAGCGGCATAGATCACAAGCCAGAACGCACTCGAAAGCGCCACTGGACCAAGCACAAGGCGCGGCCACAGCAGACCGAGAAGTGCCAGGAACATACCGTTCATCAAACCTTCGAGATGCGCCGAGAGACCCATGCGCGGATTTGCCATGCCCCCGGAAATCAATCCTGTAAGCAAGCCGATCAGGAAGAGAACGAGCCCGAGAAGAAGCAGCCCATGCGCTTGCCGTTCCTGTCGCTGCGACAATGAAGACATGAAATCCCCCGATTCTTTCTATTGCGCGGCGCTGGCTGCTTCTTCAGCCTCCTTGGCCAGCAGCTTGTCGAACATGCGAACAAGCGTCTCCGGCTCCTGCGCGCCAACCATGATCCATTTCGAATTGATGACGAAACTCGGCACCCCCTGAATACCGAGTTCGCGCGCGGTCATGTCCTCGCGACGGATCAGTTCCTTGTCGGCATCCTTGATCAGGAGATCGCGGACGATATCGGCATCCATGCCTGCTTCATTGGCCGAATCGACAAGGACGTCACGGGCACCGATATCCTCGCCGTCTTCGAAATAGCGGCGGAACAGAATATCGACCACCTCGTTCTGACAGCCGGCAGTGCCCGCCCAACGGATCAGGCGATGGCTGTCGAGCGTATTGGGGGAGCGTTCGATCCGGTCGAAACGGAATTCGATGCCGACGGCCGCGCCGAATTCGCGGATCGTATTGCCGACCTCCTTGGCGCGCTCGGATCCGAATTTCTTCTCCATGTAGCGCTTGCGGTCGACGCCTCCCTCGGGGATCGAGGCATCGAGCTGAAATGGACGCCATGCCAGCGTGATATCTGCGCCGCCATGCATCGCCAGCGCCTGATCGAGCCGCTTCTTGCCGATATAACACCACGGGCAGACCGTATCCGAGACGACATCGAGCTGCATAGCAGGCCCCTTCGTGCATTTTCGATGAGCGATTATGTGACGAGGAACGCAGGGGCCGCAAGGTGGTGATGGCACCAGCTTGACGGAACGCGTGACGCTTGCGAAGAGTCCTGCGAAATCAACCGGCTGGAGAGATGAGCGACATGGGCGATGCAAACGACGTCAGGCTTCCAGACTATGATCTCACCGGCAAAATGGCACTGGTGACAGGCGCGACCAGTGGTCTCGGCCGGCGTTTTGCCCTGGTGCTGGCCAGGGCCGGTGCCCGGGTCGCCATTACCGGCCGCCGCACGGAGCGGCTCGCCTCGCTCAAATCCGAAATCGAGAGCATGGGCGGACAGGCGGCCGCCGTGGCGCTCGACGTCACTGACCCGGCCAGCATTACCGCCTGCATGGCTGAAGCGGAGCGGGTACTCGGCCCCATCGACATCCTCGTCAACAATGCCGGCATGAATGTGCAGGCGCTCCCGGCTGACGTAACGCCTGAGGGGTTCGATACGATGTTCGATACCAATGTGCGCGGCGCCTTCTTCATGGCGCAGGCGGCGGGGTGTTCGATGATGGCGCGCGGCGCGGCCGGACGCATCATCAACATCGCCTCCATCGGCGCGCATACGGTGCTGCCGGGGCTCACGATCTATTGCATGACCAAGGCGGCCATCGGCATGATGACCAGATCGCTTGCCAAGGAATGGGCGCGGCATCAGATCAACGTCAATGCCATGTGTCCGGGGTTCATCGAAACCGAGCTCAATGCCGACTGGTTCGCGTCCGAAGGCGGTCAGAAGCAGATTCGTACATGGCCGCGGCGGCGGCTGGGGCTCGAGGAGGACCTCGACGGCACCTTGCTTCTGCTTGCGTCCGACCATGGACGGTTCATCACCGGCTCGCTTTTCACGGTCGATGACGGCCAATCGCTATGAGGCGCCGGTCGGACGCGGCCGAAATAAACGTTTTGTTAAGTATATAAGCCCAGTATTTTCCGGAATGTTGCTTGGAGAGCAACGAAGGGAAATGCCGTGGGAAAACTCGTTACCGGATTTGTCCTGGGCTTCCTTGCCTGCGTCTGGACCTATGGACTCAATCCGACCGAGGCCGCGTTCAACTTCGGCCACAAGGTGAACGCCGCCCATGATCATCTGCAAGCAGAGTACCATGTCGCACCGGCACGCGGACACAAGGGAAACTATCCGGGCCTCTACCGTGACCGTGGCCTCCAGTCCGCCTCCGACAATGTCGTCATCCCGATTCCGCCTCTTGCACATCCCAACACCAACTGGCTAAGTCAGCCGGGCGGGCTGCCCCCGATGTAACCGGCGCCTTGCAGAAGGGTGGTGCCATGCTCGGCGGAGTTTCGATTGAAAGCTGGCTGGTGCTTGCGTTGCCTGCGCTTGCCATACTTCTGTCGGCCGTCACCTGGTATCGCGCCCGATGAGTGCGGTTCTTCCCCTGACGATTGCGGTCTATCTTGTGGCGATGCTGGCGCTCGGCGTCGCGGCCTATCGCTTCACCGACAATTTCAAGGACTACATTCTCGGCGGACGGCAACTCGGTCGCTGGGTGACGGCCCTTTCGGCCGGCGCTTCGGACATGAGCGGCTGGCTGATGCTCGGTCTGCCGGGTGCGGTCTATCTCTACGGCCTCAACCAGATCTGGATCGCGATCGGCCTTGTCGCCGGCGCGCTGTTCAACTGGCGTTTCATCGCGCGGCGCCTCCGGCGCTACACCGAAGCGGCCGGCGACGCGCTGACGCTGCCCGACTATTTCGAGAACCGTTTTGACGACCGAAGCCGCGTGCTGCGCGTGGCGAGCGCCTTTGTCATCCTGATCTTCTTCACGATCTATACCTCGGCCGGGCTGGTCTCTGGTGCGATCCTGTTCGAGCAGGTGTTCGGACTTGACTACCACTGGGCACTGGCCATTGGCGCCGTCAGCATTCTCGGCTACACGGCGATCGGCGGCTTTCTCGGCGTCTGCTGGACCGACACGGTGCAGGGCGTGATGATGTTCTTCGCGCTGCTGATCGTGCCGGCCGTGGCGATGTCGGCGATGGGCGGTCTTGCCCTCGCAACCGGCAGCGCGGTGGATGCGGGACCGGCCGGCGTCCTCGATGCCTTTCACGACGTCAGCCTGGTCGGCGCGATCTCGCTGATGGCCTGGGGGCTCGGCTATTTCGGGCAACCGCATATTCTGGCCCGCTTCATGGCGATCCGCGACGAGCGGTCGATCCCCGGCGCGCAGTTGATCGGCATGACCTGGATGGTGCTGGCGCTTTACGGTGCCGTGGCGACCGGCCTTGCCGGGATCGGCTATTTCGCCGCCGCACCGCTCTCCAATCCCGAAACGGTGTTCCTTGCCCTGTCACAGGCCCTGTTCAGCCCGGCGGTTGCAGGCGTGCTGCTGGCCGCCGTGCTGGCCGCCGTCATGAGCACGGTCTCTTCGCAGCTGCTGGTCTCGTCGAGCGTCATTGCCGAGGACTTCTGGAAGCGCCTGTTCAGGCCGCGGGCCGAGGCGCCTGAACTGCTGAAGGTCGGGCGCGGTTCCGTGGTCCTGATCTCCGCCGCCGCCATTCTGCTGGCGCTCGATCGCGACAGCACGGTGCTGTCATTGGTCGCCTATGCCTGGGCGGGGTTCGGGGCCGCCTTCGGGCCGGTCGTCATCCTGTCGCTGTTCTGGGGCCGCATGACGCGCAACGGCGCGCTGGCGGGCATGATTGCCGGCGCGGTCACCGTCATCGTCTGGAAGCAGCTCTCGGGCGGCATTTTCGATCTCTACGAAATCCTGCCCGGCTTCGTGGCCGGCATGGCCGCGATCGTCGCCGTCAGTCTGGCGGGGCGGCAGCCGCCCGCCGTCGTTCGGGCCGCGCATGACTTTGTCGCGCATTAACCATTTCACTGTATCTTTTTGAAACAACCCATTGATTCTGCTTGTTTTTCTCTTCTCGCCGCGCGAGTCTTTAACCTTGTTGCGTCGACGGGCGAGGAGGCTTGGTCCCCATGTCCAATTTCCTGATGGGTATCGTTGCCGGATTCATGCTTTGCGTCTGGGCGCTCGACGCAAACCCTGTGACGGCAACGGCATCCCTGTTCGACAGGCTTCGTCAGATTGAGGTCTCGTTCGCGGGCGAACCTCAGCCGCTGCCGCGGGAACGGCCCGGCACGTCGTACTAGCTGCGCTGAAGCGCGCGCCGCATCACCTTGCCGTTGGTCGTGCGCGGCAGGCTATCGACGAAAATGATTTCACGCGGACGCTTGTAGGCGGCCAGGCGTCTCCCTGCCCAGGCGAGGACCGAGGCCGCATCGGGTTCGGCGGCTTCCTTCGGCACCACGAATGCGGCAATCACCGACAGATCCTCGCGCACATGCAGTTCGGTCACGGCAACCTCCTGCACATCGGGATGACCGGCCAGCGCGGCCTCGACCTCCTGCGGCGAGACGCGATATCCCATCGCGTTCATCAGGTCGTCGGCCCGGCCGTGATAATGCATGTAGCCGTCGGCGTCGAAGCTCGCCAGATCGCCGCCGATGAACCATTCGCCGCGATAGACCTCGGCTTCTTCCTCGGGGCGGCGCCAATAGCCCAGCATCAGCCCCGGGTCGGAGCGGTGAACCGCCAGCAATCCCGTTTCGTCCGGCGGCAGCGGCTCGGTGCCGCCTTCGACCGGCAATGCCGCCACGCAACGTCCGGGTTGCGGCCGGCCCGGGCTGCCGGGCCGGATTTCCATGCCGGGCGCGGTCGAGACATAGGTCGAGCATTCCGACATGCCGAGCGCCTCGTAGAGCTCCCTGCCGGTCGCGCCGCGCCAGTGATCGAGCAGCGCCGGCGAGAGCGCTTCGCCGGCGGTCAGTCCATGGCGCAGGCAGGAAATGTCATGCGCGGCGAGGTCGCAATATTTCAGGATCTGGCGATAGAGCGTCGGCACGGCGGCAAATAGCGTCGCGCCCGTTTTCTCCATCAGCTTCGGCCAGACCTGCACATCCTTTTCGCCATTGTAGAGAACGGTGGTCGCGCCATTGGCCCAGGGATCGGTCAGGCCGACGCCCAGCGTATAGGTCCAGTTGAAGGCCCCGGCATGAAGCATCGTGTCGCTGGGTTCGATCCCGTACCAGCCCCGATACATCGGACGGCGGCCCCAGGCGCTGCGATGGGCATGCAGCACACCCTTCGGGCGGCCGCTGGTGCCCGAAGTGTAGACAAGGAAGGCCGGATCGTTGGCGGCGGTGTCGGCACAGGCTTCAAGCGGCACATGCGTCTTCAGCCGCGCGATCATGGCCGAGTCGATCACCCGCGCAGCGCCCGTTTGCATCGTCATGCCGGGTGCCAGTGCGACTGCGGCGGCGGCTGAATCTGCCAGCAGGAAATCCGCCTCCTCGGCGGTCAGTTGCGAGGAAGATGGAAGCGGCACCAGACCCGCGGCCAGCGCACCAAAAAACAGCAGCGCATAGTCCGATGTGTTGGGCATGCGGATCATCAGGCGCTCGCCGCGGGTGAAGCCATCGGCGAGGAGACCCGCCGCCACGCGGCGAACCGCCTCGTCAAGCGCGCCATAGGTCCAGCGCTCGGCCGCTTCGAGCGGCGCATCGGCGTCGCTGACGACAATCAGCGCGATCTTGTCGGGCGTCGCCTTCGCCGCATGCGCCAGACAATAGCGGGCGATGTTGAAGGCGGCGGGGCAGGGCTCGCCGGTGTATCCGCGAGCGATCGAGGGGGCGGGCAGGGGCATGACAGGGCGTTTGTAGAGGTGGAACCGAAAGCCGGCAAGCGAGGCGTGCCAACCCGCCCTTGCGTCAATCCGGTGAACGTTTACGGGCTCCGTTGCAGCCTGTACAAATCACTCCCAACAAAGGGCAAACAGCTGAATTCAAGGGAGCACGTCATGGGTAGCGGACCGCTGAACGGCATCAAGGTCGTCGAATTCGCAGGTATCGGGCCGGGCCCGTTCTGCGCCATGCTGCTGTCCGACATGGGCGCGGATATCGTCCGCATCGACCGCAAGGGCGGACGCGGCGGCTCCAAGTTCGACATCGGCTCGCGCGGGCGCAAATCGGTGGCGCTTGACCTCAAGAAGCCGGAATCGGTCGAGGCCTGCCTGAAGCTGATCGAGAGCGCCGACATCCTGCAGGAAGGCTTTCGCCCCGGCGTGATGGAACGTCTCGGCCTCGGGCCGGATGTCTGCCTCAAGCGCAACCCGAAGCTCGTCTACGGCCGCATGACCGGCTGGGGCCAGACCGGCCCGCTGGCCAATGCCGCCGGCCACGACATCAACTACATCTCGCTGACCGGCGCGCTGCATGCGATCGGCCGGCCGGGCGAAAAGCCGGTGCCGCCGCTCAACCTCGTCGGCGATTTCGGCGGCGGGGCGCTTTACCTCGCCATGGGCATGCTGGCCGCGCTGGTCGAAGCACAGCGCAGCGGCAAGGGACAGGTGGTCGACGCGGCGATGACCGACGGCGCCTCCTCGCTGATGGCCATGTTCTACGGCTTCACGGCATCCGGCATGTGGCAGGAACCGCACGGCACCAACATGCTCGATGGCGGCGCGCATTTCTACGACACCTACGAAACCAAGGACGGCAAGTGGATCTCGATCGGTTCAATCGAGCCGCAATTCTATGCGATCCTGCGCGAGAAGGCCGGTCTCACCGACAGCCTCTGGGATGCGCAGATGGACCGCACGCAATGGCCCGCGATGAAGAAGAAGATCGAGGACGTCTTCAAGACGAAGACGCGCGACGAATGGTGCGCGATCATGGAAGGCACCGACATCTGCTTTGCACCGGTGCTCTCGATCAAGGAAGCGATCGACCATCCGCACAACAAGGCGCGCCAGACCATCGTCGAGATCGACGGCGTCGCGCAGCCCAATGTCGCGCCGCGTTTCTCGCGCACCGAGTCGAAAATCCAGGGCCCCGCGCCCCAGGTCGGCGAACACACCGAGAGCGCGCTCAAGGACTGGGGCTTCTCGGCCGCCGATGTCGAGGCGCTGAAGAAGGCGGAGGCGATTTGAGCACACTTCCGGGCACGACAGGCCGCCGGCGCCTCTATCTGATGCGGCATGGCCATGTCGACTATTTCGGGCCGGAGATCGTGGCAGCCGGCGGAGACACGAAAGTGGTGCCGCTGACGCCACTCGGTCAGGAACAGGCAACCGCCGCCGGCAAGGCGCTTGCCCATGTGCGCTTCGACCGCGCGGTTTGTTCGGGCGTACCGCGCACGCGGCAGACGGCCGAGCGTGTGCTGGCGGAGCAGACGGCAGAGCGCCCCTTTCTCGAAGAAGAACCCGAACTCGTCGAAATTCACGGCGGCAGTTTCGGCAAGGTGAGCAGCCGCACCGAACTTGCCGCCAAGATGGCCTATTACTTCGAGACGGCGGCGGAGCCCGGCGCGACGATGCTCGAGGGCGGCGAGGTCTTTGCCGATGCGCAGCGCCGCACCGTCGGCGCGGTCCAGCGGCTGCTGGCCGAGCCCGGCTGGCACACAATGCTGGTGGCGGCGCATGAGGGCACCAATCGCTTGATCCTTGGCTGGGCGGCCACGGGCTGCTCGCTGAATGAGGGGCTGAAAGCCGTGCGGGCCTTCGAGCAGGACCCCGCCTGCATCAACGTCATCGATTTCGATATGGTACCGGCGGCCGATGGCGGCATCGGCACCGAAATCCAGCGCAGCCTGATCAAGTCGGTCAATGTAACGCCCTATAACTACGTCAAGCACGGCATGAACATGACCAGCCTCGAAGCTATTTTTGCCCGCGAGCCGCTCTAGACAGGCTGGTTTCCACAAGCGGGCAGGGGTAGCCTTGAGCGAATGTCATCGCCTTTCGGGGAGGATCGGATGAGCAACGCGTTTCTGGGCAAGGTCGATCATATCGGCGACGCAACGACGCCGGCACCCATGATCACCGGCTTTCATCACATTGCCTATCGCTGCCGCGATGCCGAGGAGACGCGCAAGTTCTATTGCGATCTGCTGGGCCTCAAGCCTGCCGCGGCGCTCGCCTTCGACAAGGACCCGGCCGGCAAGGACCGGCCCTACATGCATCTCTTCTTCGAAATGGGTGACGGACGCTTCATTGCCTTCTTCGATGAGCCGTCAACGGCCAGCGACGATGTCTTCCGGATGAAGGACGGGATCGAGGACTATCACTTTGCCTTTGAGGTCGGCTCGATGGACGAGCTCAATGCCTTCATCGCACGCCTCAAGGAGGCAAAGGTGCCGGTGTTCGGGCCCATCGACCATCACTTCTGTCATTCGATCTATTTCTTCGATCCGAGCGGCCTGGCCTGCGAGATCACCGTGCGCGACACCAGGCATGACGAGATCATGAAAGCGGAAGGCGATCGCGCGGCACAGGCCATCCGCGAATGGACCGAGAAGACGCGCTCGATCAAGATGGCGCGGCTGAAGCTGCTCAACCAGGCCGCCGATTAGGCCCCGATCATCTCCCTGAGTTGACGCCGCAAGACCTTGCCAAGCGGATTGCGGGGCAGGGCCTCGGCAATTTCGAGCCGCTCGGGAATCTTGTAGGCGGCGATATCGGCCTTTGCGAGATGCGCCCGGATATCCTCCAGCGTCACGCTTTCGCCTTCGGCCGGGACGGCAACGGCACAGATCTTTTCCCCCATCACCGGGTCGGCATAGCCGACAACGGCTGCTTCCTTGATCTTCGGCAGGCCCGCCAGCAGCCCGTCGATCTCGCCGGGCGAGATGTTCATGCCGCCGCGGATGATGATGTCCTTGGCGCGTTCGACGAAGCGGTAATAGCGGTTGCCGGCGCCGGCAATCTCGAAGACATCACCGGTGTGGAAGAAGCCGTCCTTGTCGATCGCATCTGTGGGGCCGCCGCCGTCGCCGGCGCGGAAATAGCCCGCAAAGACCGTGGCACCCTTGATCAGCAATTCGCCGGCCTTGCCGGGTTCGTTCACTTCCTCGCCGGTCTGGATGTCGACCAGCTTCGTCTCGATGGCACCGGCAATCTTTGCCGGCCATTCGAGCCCCTTGACGCCGAAGCGCGGGAAGAACTGGGCGCGTTCTTCCGGGTCAGGCACATCGCCCGCGCCCGAAATCAGGCAGGTGCCTTCGTTGGAGCCGAAGATGTTGACGATCGGCAGACCATATTGCTCCTGCCAGGTCTTGACCATCCAGGGTGCAAGCGGTGCTGACCCCGAACCGATGCTGCGCACAGCCGAGAGATCGAGCGAAGCCATCAGCTTTTCTTCCTTCAGCAGCAGCGACAGCACGGCTGGCGGCGCAACCGTGTAGGCGATCTTCTCGCCGACCAGTTGTTTCAGGAATACCGGCAAATCGAAGGGATGGTGTTGCACCAGCGTGCCGCCGGTCAGCAGCCATGGCATGAAGCAGCCGCCGATGGCAGCCATGTTGACCAGCGGAAAAGGGTTCAGCACTGTGTCGCCGGGCTGTAATTGCGCGGCATCGGCGCAGGCAAGACCGGCGATCATCCAGTGATTGTGACTGCGGGGCACGCCTTTGGGCCGCGCCTCGGTGCCGGACGTCCAGCAGATCGTTGCGGCCTCGTTCGCGTCCACCTTCGGTGCGGCGTCGAGCCGGGCGGCATCGGCCGCAGGCCATTGCGTTTCGCCGATCACGAAGATGTCGGCGAGCGCCGGCAGCTTCGGTTTCAGACTTTCGAACATCGTCGCGTGGTCGTGGCCGCGAATGCTGCGTGCGGTCACCGCCGCCTTCGCGCCGACAAACTCAAGCACGTCGCCAAGTTCATGGGCGCGCCACTGCACCGGCGCCGGGGTGACGACGAGGCCGATGCGCCAGGCGGCCAGATAGACCGCCACAAGCTCCACAACGTTCGGAAGCTGCACGGCCAGCACGTCGTCCTTTTTCATGCCCGCAGCCAGGAAGGCGGTCGCAATGCGGTCGGCCGCGTCGGCCAGTTCGGCATAGGTCAGACGGCGGGGTGCGCGTCCGTCGATATCGGCGCGATTGGGCGGGTCGACAACGGCCAGGCGATCGGGCGTCGCAGCGGCGTTGGCACGAAAGCGCGTGTCGATGGTGTCCGCACCCCACCAGCCCGCACGCGTATGGGTCTCAATCTCCGTTTTCGACGCCAGGATCATTGCCGCGCTCCTCCCAAAGCACTTTGCGGGACCTTCATCCCTTATCGTTGTTTCGCCCGCGCGTATTCCTCCCTGAGGCGCGCCACCAGGGCGGCTACCGGCTCCACCCGGTCGATTGTGCCAACACCATGTCCCGCAGACCAGACCTGCGCCCAGCGTTTTGCGCCCGATTGCGGATCGGTGAAGTCGATATCGGGGTTTTTCTCCATCGCGTCGAGATCGTATCCCGCACGTTCAATGCTCGGTTTGAGCCAGTTCGCGGCAACCCCGGTGATGGCGCGGGTCAGAATCAGATCGTCGACGGTCGAGGCGATCAGCATATCGCGGTACTCGGGTGCGGCGAGGCTTTCGGCGCAGGCGATGAAGCGCGTTCCCATATAGGCCAGATCGGCGCCCAGCACTTCCGCGGCGCGAATGCCGGCGCCGTCGGTGATGCCGCCGCCCAGAATGACCGGCCCGTCGAAAAATTCCCGCACGGCCGGCACGAAGGAGAAGCCTGTCATGGGCCCGGTATGTCCGCCGGCGCCGGCTGCCACCAGAACCAGCCCGTCGACACCCGCCGCCACGGCCTTGCGGGCGAAGGCAACCGAGTTCACATCGGCGAAGACCAGGCCGCCATATTCGTGCACGCGCTCGACGATCGCACGGGGGCTACCGAGCGCGGTAATCACCAGCGGCGCCTTGTAGCGCATCACGAGATCGAGGTCCTCGTCGAGCCGGGCGTTCGAACGATGCACCACCACATTGGCAGCCCAAGGTGCATCATGCGCATCGAGACTGGTCGTGATCCGGTCCAGCCATTCATCGAGCACAGCCACGCTGCGCGCATTGGGCGTCGGAAAGGTCCCGATTACGCCTTCACGGCAGGCGGCCAGAACAAGCTCCGGACCCGAGATCAGAAACATCGGTGCAGCGACCAACGGCAACGACATCCGTTCGCGCCATTCGGCCGGCAATCTCGATGAAAATTTCGGCATTTCTACTCCTCGATCCACCAGGTGGCACTGCGATAGCCGTAGAGAGACGCTTTCTTGGGCATTTTTACCTTGTCCCAAAGCGCGAGCCACTGATCTGGCTGATGAAACAACGGAATCATGTAGGCACCCGAAAGCAATACGCGGTCCAGGGCGCGAACGGCCGCAACGAAATCGTCATGCGCGCGGGCGGCAAGCATCGCCTCGATCATCGCATCGATGGCCGGCTCTTTCGCGCCCATGTAGTTGCGCGTACCCGGCGCGTCGGCTGCGGCCGAACCCCAATAGAAGTTCTGTTCGTTACCCGGCGAGAGAGACGAGAACCAACTGTTGAAGATCATCTCGAAATCGTAATTGCTGCGCCGTTCCTGATACTGACTCGAATCGACATTGCGCACGGCGATGTCGATACCGACCCGGCGCGTCATGCTGACATAGGTCAGGGCAAGGCGCTCATCGTCCGGCGTCGCTACGAGAATTTCGAATTTCAGCGGACGGCCTGTCGCAACTTCGGTCATCACACCGTTGCGCAGTTCGAAACCGGCCTCCCTCAAAACCGCGATGGCTGCGGCCCGGTTGCGCCGGTCCTGGCCTGTCGGGTCGCCCTCCGGCGCATGCCAACCGCGCTCCATGATGTCGGGTGCCACCGCGCCCGGGAACGGCGCCAGCAATGCACGCTCGCGCGCGTCCGCCGCGCGGCTGTGCGAGCCCAACTCTGAATTGTCGAAGAAACTCTGGGTGCGGACATAAAGCCCGTGATAGAGGTTACGATTGACCCAGTCGAAATTGAAAAGCTGGATCAGGGCCCGGCGAACCTGCTTGTCGGCAAGCACGGGGTTCCGGGTATTGAACACCAGAGCCCGCATACCGGAGGGCATGCCGCTCCGGAGGACATCCTTCCGTACCTTGCCTTGGCGAATGGCTGGAAAATTGTAGCTGTTGGTCCATCGGCCCGGATCGTCTTCCACCCTCGCATGATAGACCCCAGCCTTGAAAGCCTCGAACGAGGCGTTGGCATCGCGGAAATATTCGTAGGTGATGCGATCGATATTGTTGTGTCCGGCATTCACCGGCAGGTCAGTGCCCCAATAGGTTTTGTCCCGCCGGTAGATGATGCGGGCACCTGGCGTGAACCCGTCGACGACATAGGGGCCGCTGCCGATGGCGATATCGAAACCCGATTGCTCGAAATTGCGCTTCTCGTAAACATGCTTCGGGATGACGGGCATGAGGCCGAGAATAAGCGGAATCTCTCGATCGCTGTCGGGCGCAAAAATGAACTTGACCGTTCGAATATCGGGACGCTCGATGCGCTCGACCTTTGAATAGTAGGTCTTGTAGTTCGGCCGGCCCTTGTCGCGCAATGTTTCCAGCGAATAGATGACGTCGTCGACGGACACGGGGACGCCGTCCGAAAATCGTGCCTCGGGGTTCAGGGTGAATGCGATCCAGCTCCGGTCGTCCGGCATCTCGACCTTTTCGGCGAGGAGCCCGTAGAGCGAAAATGCCTCATCATAGCCCCGTGCCAGCAGGCTCTCGAATACATGCTCGCGCAGGCCGATCGCCGATGTGCCGCGCACGATGAACGGATTGAGGCTGTCGAAGGATCCCGTCGCACCGTAGGTAATGGCTCCGCCCTTGGGCGCTTCGGGATCGGCATAGGCGAAATGCGTGAAGCCTTCCGCGTAGAGCGGTTCGCCATGCATTGCGATCGCTTGGGCAGCATGGACGGGCCCTGCGAGAGCCGTCGCAAAAAAAGACGTGAAGACCAGCAGAAAAAGTACGGACCGGAGCCGGAGCAATCGGGACGCAAACAAGGCATCTTCCTTCAGATTTGCCGGCTGGCGGCAGGACGGAAAATCGGCGGCATGCTCAGCGTTAAGCAACTTTCGAGATTTTTCAAAGATTTCCAGTGCCTTGATTATGCCGAAATGCGAGTCTAACAGAACATCGGGTCGGCGGCGTCAATGTCGGCCATAATCGATTCGAAAGGGTCTCTACCATGTTTCCTCGGCGCCTGATCTCCGGCATGGCCGTTGCGGCACTTCTGTCCTCGGCTGGTGTTTTTTCTGCGAATGCCCAATCGGCGACGGCGGCGCCGGAGCCGCAAATCCAGAATTTTGGAACCTGGAGCACGCGATGCGACGAGAGCCAGACGGGTGCCAAACGATGCCATGCGTTCGTCAATGTGGCGACTGGTGAACAGAAGAAAAGCCTTCTCTATCTCGCGATCGGATATGGCCCCCAGGACAGCGACGGCGATGGCGACAATGAACTGTACCTCTTTGCCATGACGCCGCTTGGCACGTTTCTGCCCTCTGGCATCGGTTGGTCGGTGGATGGCAAGGAAGGCTTCAGCCAGCAATTCATGTTCTGCATTGCCGGCGGTTGTCAGACCGAAATCCTGCTCTCGGAAGAGCGTTTGAAGTCGATGAAAACCGGCAATCAAATGGATGTCGTGTTCCGCCTCGTCGGGCAGGGTGACGTGAAAGTGCCAGTGAAGCTCGACGGCATCACCAAGGCGATTGCCGCCATTCCGGTTCCCAAGAAATCCTGACCGTCAGTCGGAGCGCGTCGGGGCAAGGACGCTCCGCAGCCACCCGAAGAAAGTATTATCCCGCGCGAGATAGCGGGTCAGGTTGTCCATGTCGCGCTCGAGTTTCTCGGGTTCGGCAAAAAGACTCCCGCGCTTCCTGAAGGGACCTGCCGGATCGAGTTCGCGCACGACGCGTGCAGGGTTTCCGGCAGCAATGCAATTGGCAGGGATATCCCTTGTAACCACGGCACCGGCGCCGATGATGCTGTTGTCCCCGATCGTCACGCCTTTGCAGACGATTGCACGCACGCCGAGCCAGACATTGTCGCCAATGTGAACCGGACGATGCTTGTCTCGTTCCGCCGTGCGATCATAGGTGTCGTGCCAGTCGGAATCGGAGATGTAGCAGCCGCTTGCCATCATGGTGTTGCTGCCGATCCGGATTTCCTCCGATGCGACGATATGCGTGCCGGGGCTGATCAGCACATGATCGCCGATGATGATGCGGCCCTCGCGGTCGCCCGTTCGCCATGTGGCCAGACGTACGAAATTTCCGTTGGACGCATGCAGATGCAGGTTTGAGCCGGCCGAGATTCCCGCGCCCCAGAGTTCAATGTTCCATGGACTTGTCACGTCGAGACCGGGACCGATCGCGTCGAACCCCGGCACAAGGAAACGGCGCGCATAGAAACGCACCCATCCAATGAGTATCCGGCGCACGAAGTAGGGCCTGTTGTCGCGGCGCAAGGTTCGAACCTTTCCTGGAAGCAACCGGGATTCAGCCGCCGGACAAGGCGGTGTCTGCGCATCTGATTAGCATGGAGGCCCGCGTCAATGCGCGGATTTTGCGCGGATGGCATAGATGCCGTCCTGCAGCGTGTCGAAAAGTTCGCGCACCTGGGGGTGCCGGACCGGCTCGCCCGACTCATCCGGCAACAGATTCTGCTCCGACACATAGGCGACATATTCGGTGTCGGCACTTTCGGCCAGTAGATGGTAATAGGGCTGGTCCTTGCGGGGGCGTACCTCCTCCGGAATCGACAACCACCATTCCTCGGTGTTGTTGAATGTCGGGTCGACGTCAAAAATCACACCGCGAAAGGGATAGAATCTGTGCCGGACAACCTGTCCGATGCGAAATTTGGCCTGCCGGTTGACTTCCATGACTACGTTGCGCTCCCACGTGCATTGCACAAGTCTAACAGGTGAAACGAGTCAGCGAAAACCCTGTCCGCCCTGTTCCTCCAATCCACAAGCGGGATTGCCATTCGGCCGCAAACGCCCAATATGGCGTACATCGACATCCCCCGCATTCAGGAGACCTTCATGAGCCGTTCCGTCGCGCCGCTGTTCGAGCCTTTCACGTTCAAGGGGCTCACGCTGCCCAATCGGGTCGTCATGGCGCCCATGACCCGCTCCCAGTCGCCTGGCGGCATTCCGGGCCCTGAGGTCGCCGCCTACTACCGGCGCCGCGCCGAGGCCGAATGCGGCCTTATCATCACAGAAGGAACGACAGTCAACACGCCGGTTGCAACCGGTGACCCCAATGTGCCGCAGTTCTGGGGCGACGAAGCCCTGAAAGGCTGGAAACGTGTGGTGGAGGAAGTCCATGACGCTGGCGGCAAGATCATGCCGCAGCTCTGGCATGTCGGCATGATGCGCAACCCCGCCAAGGCCACCAACACGGAAATGCCGAGCCATGGTCCGTCGGGCCTTGCCAAGCCCGGCAAGCAGCTTTCCGAGCCGATGACGAAGGCCGAGATCAAGGCGACGGTGGATGCCTTTGCCCGCGCCGCCGCGGATGCCCGCGCCCTCGGATTTGACGGCGTCGAGGTTCACGGCGCCCATGGCTATCTCATCGACCAGTTCTTCTGGGACGGAACCAATCAGCGCGAGGACGAGTATGGCGGCGATCTGGTCGGCCGCACCCGCTTTGCCGTCGAGATCATCGAGGCAATCCGGCGCGAGGCGGGCAAGGACTTCCCGCTGATCCTGCGTTTCTCCCAGTGGAAGCAGCAGGACTATGCGGTCAAGCTCGCCCAGACACCCGCGGAACTGGGCGCCTTCCTGAAGCCACTGTCGGATGCCGGCGTCGACGTCTTCCACTGCTCGCAGCGGCGCTTCTGGGAGCCGGAGTTCGAGGGTTCCGACCTCAACCTGGCCGGCTGGACCAAGAAGCTCACCGGCAAGCCTTCCATCACGGTCGGCAGCGTCAGCCTGTCCGGCGAATTCATCGGCTCCTTCATGGGCGAAGCGTCCGAGGCGACCGGCATCGACGATCTGCTGGAGCGTCTTGAGCGGGGCGAGTTCGACCTCGTGGCCGTCGGCCGCGCACTGCTGGTCGACCCTGCCTGGACCCACAAGGTCCATCAGGGCGCCTTCGATCAGCTCCTGCCGTTCAAACCCGAGGCGCTGGCAACGCTTTCCTGACGCCCCTTGGATGGCTCCCAGGCCTTTCCCGAAATTGACCTCTCCCTGAAAAGGGAGAGGTTTCTTTTTTTGTACCGCCGCTTGCTGGAAATCGCGGTTTTCTGCCGTCCGGTATTCCGGCCATGCGGCTTGAACGCTGCGTCAATGACACGTAGCCTTTTCAGATTGGTGGCGCCTGCCGAACGTTTTTCGAGAAGAGCGGGATATCCCCAGAAGAGTTCAACAAACGAGGGCTTTTCGGGCCTTGAGGGGAAAGCGGTATGGTAGCGGCAGTGGATGCAGGTGCGATGGGAACCGGTTCCCGGACAAAAAAGCGGCTCCGGCCTCCGTCGCGGTTACTGACACTCGCGGAGCCTCGAGCCCTTCTTGAACTCGGCCTCGGCATCGCCTCGGTTCCTCTGCTTCTGCAGGCACCGCGCGGCGACGGGCATCCTGTCGTGGCTTTGCCGGGATTCCTTGCCGCCGACGGTTCCACACATATGCTGCGCCGCTACCTCGGCCGGATGGGTTACGAGACGCATGGCTGGGGCCTTGGTCGCAATATCGGCAGCATGATGACACGCCGGCACCGGCTTTATGAAGAAGTTGCGGCGCTTTACAAGAAAACTGGCCGCAAGGTCAGTCTTGTCGGCTGGAGTCTCGGCGGCATCTATGCGCGCGACGTCGCGCTCCAAATGCCGGAGGCCGTGCGCTATGTGATCTCACTGGGCAGTCCCTTCGCCAATGACGTACGCGCGACACATGCCGGCAAGCTCTACGAAAAACTTGGTGGCGAGTCCGTGGACGATATCGCAGAAAGCGATCTCATTCGTATACAGAGCGACCTTCCCATGCCGGCAACTGCCATATTCACCCGTACCGACGGCGTGGTGAACTGGAAGACCTGCGTTCTGCGCGAAAGCGACAAGGCGGAGAACATCGAGGTGCTCGGCAGTCATTGCGGCCTCGGCGTCAATCCTGCCGTGCTCTGGGCGGTTGCGGACCGTCTGGCGCAGCAGGAAGGCGCGTTCAAGGCCTTCGACCGCAAGGGACCGTTCAGGCTCGGCTACCCGCGGCGCTGAACGAACGACGACCGGCCGCTTTCCCTCGGGGGAGGAGGAGGCACCGGTTCGAAACGATCAATGAAGGCACAACCGGAGAGGCGATGCCGCTTCCCGAGATACGCCGCTGGGAGGACAGAACCATGGAACAACTCAGCCCGATGGATGCGTCGTTTCTCTATTTCGAGACGGCCAATGCACCCATGCACATCGGCGGCCTGACGATTTACGACCAGTCGACGGTCGAAGGGGGCGTGCTCGGCTTCAAGCGCATCCTCGAAAACTACGAAACACGCCTTCATCTCGCGCGCTCGTTCCGGCAGCGCGTCGTTCGCGTGCCGATGAGCCTCGACCATCCCTACTGGATCGAAGACCCGAACTTCGACATCGAGTTTCATGTCCGTCATATCGCACTTCCCAAGCCCGGTAACTGGCGTCAACTCTGCATTCAGGTCGCGCGGCTTCACGCCCGCGCGCTCGACACGTCGCGGCCGCTGTGGGAATTCACGGTGATCGAAGGGCTCGATCAAGTCGAGGGCCTGCCGGCCGGCAGTTTCGGCATCATGTCGAAGATCCATCATGCCGCCATTGACGGTGTATCCGGCGCAGAGATTGTCGCCGCCATTCACGACATCGCACCCGACGCGAGACCGGCGCCACCTGAGAAGCCCTGGGTGCCGGAGCGCGACCCCAACGTGCTGGAACTTCTGTCGCGCACCTATGTCAACAACCTGCGTCAGCCCTTCAAGCTGGCGGGCGTCGTCGCCTCTTCGGTCCCCGCGTTGGCCAAGGTTGGCATAGGGCTCACAGCGGGAAAACTGAAGACGGCCGGGCCCGTCCCGCGGACGCGCTTCAATTCGCATATCTCTCCGCACCGGGTCTTTGATGGGCGTTCATTTCCGCTTGCCGATATTCGGGCAATGAAGAGTGCGGTCGAGGGCGCAACGGTAAACGATGTCATCGTTACCATTGTCGGTGGCGCGATGCGGAAATATCTCGAATCCAAGAGCGAGCTGCCGAAGGATTCACTGATTGCGATGGCGCCGATCTCCGTTCGTTCCGACGACAAGAGGAAAGCGGCAGGCAATCTTGTCAGCGGCATGATGCTCGCCATCCGCACCGACATCGCGGACCCCTCTGAACGGCTCACCGCCGTCTTCCAGGCGACGAAGAGTTCCAAGGAACTCACGAATGCGATCGGCGCGAAGACGCTGAGCGACTACTCGCAGTTCATCCCCTCGACCATGTCCGGGCTTGCGGCACGGCTCTATTCCAATCTGGGTATCGCGAACCGCATCAAGCCATTCTTCAACACGGTCATCACCAATGTGCCGGGTCCGCAAATCCCGCTCTACATGACCGGCGCGCGCATGGTCACTCATTTCGGCCTCGCGCCGATCCTGGACGGTATGGGGATCATCCACCCGATCTTCAGCTATTGCGGTCAGATCACGGTCTCATTCACCGCCTGCCGCGAAATGATGCCGGATCCGGATTTCTATGCCGAGTGCATCCAGTCGTCGTTCGACGAGCTGAAAGCCGCCGCGACAGCCGCCGCCGCACCGGCGGTGCTGAAACCCGCCACCGGTCCGCGCATGAAGGCCGGCGCTCGAAAGGCGGCAGGCGCGGCGAAGGCTCCCAAGCGCGCGGCGAAGCTGACGGCTTAGGTCAGGGCAGGGCGGCAAATCAGAGCTCGTAGGCCCTGGCGAGTTCAGGGTCTCGAGCCGCCACCTTCTTCGCCAGGTCGACGATGACCGTGGCCTGTTTCCAGGTCGCATCATCCTGCATCTTGCCGTCGATCATGGCGACGCCGGTGCCGCCGGGCATCGACTCGAGAATACGCTTGGCGAAAAGCACTTCGGCCGGATCGGGGCTGAAGACTCGCTTGGCGATGGCGATCTGGTTCGGGTGTAGCGACCAGGCGCCCACGCAGCCCATCAGGAAAGCATTGCGGAACTGCTGCTCGCAGGCCTCCGCGTCCTGAATGTCGCCGAAGGGGCCATAGAAGGGCCGGATATCGTTGGCAACACAGGCATCGACCATTTTGGCGAAAGTGTAGTGCCAGAGGTCCTGCTGCGCGGCCACCCGCGGGCTGCCGTCTTCCTTCGGATCCTCGAGCACCCGGTAGAACGGATGGCCGCCGCCGACCCGCGTCGTTTTCATCCGGCGCGAGGCGGCAAGGTCTGCCGGGCCGAGGCTCATGCCATGCATGCGCGGGCTGGCACAGGCGATTTCCTCAACGTTCTTGACGCCTTGTGCCGTTTCGAGGATCGCGTGGATGAGGAGCGGCTTCTTCAACCCGTGCTTCGCTTCGAGCTGTGCCAGCAACTGGTCGAGATAATGGATATCCCATGCCCCTTCGACCTTGGGCAGCATGATCACATCGAGCTTGTCGCCGATCTCGGCGACGAGTTCGGTGATGTCGTCGAGCATCCAGGGGCTGTTCAGCGGGTTGATGCGGGTCCAGAAGCCCGTTGCGCCGAAATCATGGGTCCTGCCGACCTCGATGACACCCCTGCGTGCCGCTTCCTTGGCATCGGCCGGGATTGCATCTTCCAGATTGCCGAGCAGCACGTCGACTTGCGGAATGATCTCGCCGATCCGTGCACGGAGCTTCTCGTTGTGCCCCGGGAAGAAATGGATCATGCGTTCGAGCACCACCGGCAGCTCGCGGTAGGGGGCCGGGGCGCCGATAGCGAGGGGCTTGTAGAAGTTTGATGACAGTTTCATGACAGTTCCGTGACAGAAGGGGGGTGACGCATCAGCCTAACTGCAGGTGACGGTCGAATCCATCAATGCTTTCAAGATGGTATCGGCTTCTTCTCAGCCTCGATCAAAGCCCGCACCGGTCCTGCGGCCAAAAGGCAGGCAAAACCGAGCAGCGGCGACAGCGTGATTGCCAGATAGGCAGTCTGGTAACCGCCTGCCGCAACATAGAGAAAACCCAGCAAGGCCGGGCCGGCCGCGTTGGCGCAAGTCGTGATCATCTGCGAAACGGAGAGAATACGTGCATAGGCTTTCAATCCGAATGCCTCGGCCATGATCAGCGGTTGCATCATCTGCATGTTGCCAACCGTTGCACCGAAGGTGACAGAAGCAACGAGAAGCGCCACGGCCGTCTCGGCAAATGCAAAGGCGGCGAAGGCAATGGCCTGCAGGACAAAGATCGCAAAGAGATAGCTGCGCGAGGAGACGCGCCCGAGAACCCATCCGCCAATGAGACGGCCCGCAATGCTGGCCGCCGCCATGATCGAGACCGCAAGCGCTGCCGTCGATGTGTCGCCGGTGCGCGTAAGCACGAGACGAAACTGATGCGCGAGGCTGCCGACCTGGGCCATCATCGCGAAGACAAAGGCAGCCGTACTGAGAATGAAAAAGCGGCTCCGGAGCGCTTCGGCGAAGCCGATGCCGTCGGGCGGCAGCAGGCTGCCGTCGGCGGCGCGGCGGGGCGGATCGCCGTCGGGGGCAAGACCGATCGCTTCCGGGCTGCGCCGCAACAGCGCCAGCGTGACCGGAATGACGCCCAGGATCATCATCAGGGCCAGCCAGTAGGCGGCCTCGCCAAGCCCCAGGGTGCCGACGAGGCTGGCCGAAATCGGCGTGAAGATGATGCCCCCCATCGAAAGACCGGTCGACGCATAGGCGATCGCCTTCGAACGCTGGCGGGTGAACCAGCGTGCAACGATGGTCATGCCCGGGATGACGGCAACCGCAGCATTGCCGATGCCGAAAAGAATGTAGAAGCCGTAGAGTTGCCAGAGCTCCGTGACATGACCGGCTCCCGCAAGCACCAGCGCCGAAAGGAGTGCGCCGCTTGTGATGACCCAGCGCGGGTCATATCGGTCGAGCAACCAGCCGACGCCGAGGCCGGCAATCCCCGACGAAATGAAGAAAATCGCTGTCGCGTTGGATGTTGCGGAGACCGAAAATCCGGCGCTGGTGACGAACGCCTCCAGAAAGATCGACAGATTGTAGAAGATCAGCCCACAGGACACCGTGTGAACGACGAAAACGGCGCCAACGATATACCAGCCGTAAAAGAGCCCGGCGCGCGGAGGAGCGCGCGGCGCTTCTGGCACAGGGCCAGTATTCATGCTGTCGAACTCCGGCAAGATCGATGGTGGAATGACGTGATCTGACCTAGATAGAGCTTCCGGTCAGTTACCCCAAGCAGAATCTCATTTGCCCGCCAGCGAGCGCATCTCCTCTGCCATCGCCTGGCGAAAAGTCTCCCGTTCGGTCACCCGATGGTCGCCCTGCGCGTATGCCTTGGCATTCTCGTAGTAGAAGCGCGCATTCATGATGTTTGCCGCGCCGTTGTCCCGGCTTTTGATGACCTTTGCCGGGGACCCGGCGACGATCGAATTCTCCGGAATGACACTGCCCTCGGTGACGATCGAATGTCCGGCGACAATCGAGTTCCGACCAATCCTGGCCCCATCCATGATCGTGGCGTTGATCCCGATCAGGCAATTGTCGCCAATCTCGGCCCCGTGAACCGTGCAGTGATGAGTAATCGAACAGTTTTCGCCGATGATCGTCGGCGTTTCATTGCCAACATGGATCATGACGAAGTCCTGAATGTTTGTGTGCCGACCGATCCGCACGTCGTGCATCTCGCTGCGAATGACGACGTAGGGCCAGAGCGATGCACCTTCACCAATATAGACCTTCCCATAAACAAGTGCGGTCTCATGAATGAACGCCGGATTGTCGAGGGTGATGCCCGGACCAAATTCACGCATGCGGTTTTCCTTCAATATGCGCTCGGACCGGGCCGGCGGCGAAAATCAACAGAAAGGCAAGGAGAGAGGCCGACGCCATCGCAAGGAAAGCCACTTCATATCCGCCAAGCCCTTCATAGAGAAACCCGATGGCTGCAGGCCCTGTGGCGACGCCCGCCGTCATGAACAGTTGCGTCAGAGAATAGATGCGGCCATAGGCCTTGAGACCGAATGCCTCGGCAACCATCAGCGGCTGCATCATCAACAGATTTCCGACGGTCAGCCCGAACATGATCGTTGTTGCAAGCAGGGCAGAAGGCGTTTCGGCAAAGGCATAGAAGGCGAGGGCGGCGCCTTGCGCCATGGTCAGCCCCAGTACGAACCCGCGTGAGGGAATCCACCGAAGCGCCTGTCCGCCGATCAGCCGGCCGATGATGCTTGCCGCGGCCATGGTAGCGACCGCGAGACGTGCTGTGCTGCTGTTATCGGTGCGCGAGAAGACGAGACTGTATTGATGCGCAATGACACCGACTTGCGCCATCATCGCGAAAACGTAAGCGGTCGTCATCAGGATGAAGAACCGGCTGCGAACGGCCTCGTCGAAGGCAATGCCGTCGGCCGGCAAGGGCACACCGCTGGCATCGCGCGCGATCGGATCGCCATCGGGTCCGAGGCCGATCGATTGTGGCGAAGGGCGGATCAGCAACCACGCAACGGGGACGACGCCGAGGATGAAAGCCAAAGCCAGCCAGGGCGCTGCGCCTCCCAACCCCAGACTTTCGATCAGCCAGGCCGAAAGCGGCGTCAGCAGAATGCCGCCGAGCGACAATCCCGTCGACGCATAGGAGAGCGCGACGGAACGTTGCCGCGCAAACCAGCGTGCGACCAGAGTTGTCCCCGGAATCAGGGCAGCGCCCGCATAGCCAATGCCGAACAACACGTAGAAGGCATAGAGCTGCCAGAGTTCGGTAACGTGACCTGCACCCAGCGTCGCAAATGCCGCTACCAATGCGCCGCCCGTAATGACCCAGCGCGGGTCGTAGCGCTCGATCAGGGCTGCGACGCCAAGCCCTGCGAGACCCGATGCCACAAAAAAACAGGCTGTCGCCGCTGACGTTGCGGAAACCGAAAATCCACCCTGAAGAACGAAGGCCTTGAGGTAGATGGAAAGATTGTAAAAGCCGAGGCCGGCCGTCGTCGTCATGATGACGAGGACCGCGGCGACCACGTACCAGCCGTAAAAAAGGCCCGGTTTCGGGCCCGATGGGATGGCGCTTTGCGCGCTCATGTTTTGCCTCCCGCCCCGGATCTGCAGAACGCTCACCGGACGTCCTACATAATCGCCCGATCAGGCCGCGCCAAGCCTCAATACCGCGCGGTGGCGCAGACGGCATCATTCGGCTAATCATGGCCCATACCGGCAATTCAGGAACCGGAGCCACAGGGAGCTATCCATGAAATTCTACAATTCGATTGGGCCAAATCCTCGCGTCGTCAAGATGTTCATGCAGGAGAAGGGGGTCACGCTGCCGTTCGTCGAAGTCGATCTGATGGCCGGCGAGAATCGTCAGGAGCCTTACCTTGCAAAGAACCCGGCGGGGCAATCGCCGGCGCTCGAACTTGACGACGGCACGGTGCTCGCCGAGATCACGGCCATTTGCGAATATCTGGATGAAAAGTTCCCGGGTGGATCGCTGATCGGTACCACGCCAGAGGAGCGCGCCGAGACACGGATGTGGACGCGCCGGGTCGATCTCAACATCTGCGAGCCGATGGCGAACGGTTTTCGCTTCGCCGAAGGTCTGCCGCTATTCCAGAATCGTATGCGTTGCCTGCCCGAAGCCGCGGCCGGCCTGAAGGCGATTGCCCAGGACAAGCTCGCATGGCTCGACAAGTTGATGAACGGCCGGGACTTCCTGGCCGGCAAGCGCCTGACAATGGCCGATATTCTGCTGTTCGGCTTTCTCGATTTCGGCGCTAGCGTCGGCCAGCCCATCAATCCGGAACTCAAGAACGTCAGCGCCTGGTTTGAACGCATGAAGGCGCGTCCCTCGGCCGCCGCAAGCGCCTGAACCCGGCCATCTGGTCGTGGAGCCGGCCATTCTGCGGAAGGCCGGCTTCATTACCGGAATTCAACTTGCGGCCGATGCGGAATCTGCCAAGCTAGTAAACCAAGATTACTAGTCGATGGCATTCTGGGAGGATGCGCCGTGAAATATCTCGTTCAATTCTGCCTGACGCTCGGGCTTGCGGTGATGTTGAGCATGCTCGTCGCACCCGAGACGGCACATGCCCAGCCCGTACCGGACTGTATTGATGCCCCGGGCGGAAAACCCCAGGCCTCGGCCGCCTGGTGGGGTCGGCGCACGGCAGAAGAAAAACGCTACATCAGCGAACTGGAGTGCAATGAGCGGTTCATCCCGATGGTCTGCATTTTTCTGTGGGAGCCGGACCTCCGTGCCTGCACCAACAAGGGTGTCGCCGAGTATCGAGCGGACAAGGCATGCACGGCCAAGGGTCATGCTCTTCTGTCCGAAGCGCATGTCGCCTGCAAGGAGGAGTTCAAGCGGAATTTCTCGCCCCCATTTGCGGGTTCGACATCCTGAGGCAGTATGCCCGGCACCTACAGCCGGGAGTCAAAGCGCTTGAACAGTAAAGACAAGGATTTGCCGCCGCTTGACGACGATTGGGAATCGCCAGCCGCCATCACGCTCGGCAAAAAGGTACTGAAGACCGATCGGGCGCGGGGCTATATCTGTGCCTCATTCCTCGCCGGCGATGGTTTCGTCAATCGCGGCGGTCGCATATTTGGCGGTTTTCTTTCAGCCATGCTTGATGGTCTATGCGGCCATGCCGTTCGCCTGACACACGAAAAACCCGGCACGCCTCAAGTGACGCTCGAACTCAAGACCAGTTTTGTCGGGCGCGCCGACAAGGGCGTTCTGATCGGCGAGGGTTGGGTTCGTCACAGGGGAAAATCAATTGCTTTTGCCGAGGCCGAGTTGCGTAATGAGGCGGGCGAGCTGGTTGCGAAGGGCAGCGCCACATTCAAGATCGGCAAGTGAAACGATGCCTTCTCGGGTACCCTCGCATCCCGGTCTCCCGGCGGCGCTGGCTTGATCGAGGCATGAAGGGCGCGTAGCGTTCAAAATGCGGATTGACCGTCTGGGGGGAGTGCACCGCATGTCGTCGCTACAGTCGGGTCAAGGTTCAGGGCAGAGGTCGGCCATGCCCGCGATTGCCGATGTGCAAGTGACAGATCTCACGGCCGCGCTGAAGCATGGCATATCCGACTTCATGCGAGCGCCGTCCTTCGGACTGGTCATCGGCGGGCTCTTCGCACTTATCGGTTCGATGATCGTGCTCGCGCTCACGATCTGGAATATCCCATGGATGATCTATCCCTTTGCCATCGGCTTTCCGCTCGTTGGACCTTTTGCGGCGGTCGGGCTGTATGAGGTCAGCCGGCAGCTGGCCAAGGGGAAAAAGCCGCAATGGCACGATGTCTTCTCGGTGATCTGGGCTCAACGTCGTCGCGAAGTTTCCTGGATGGCTTTCGTGATGCTCTTTGTCTTCTGGGTCTGGATGTATCAGGTCCGGCTGCTCATCGCGCTTTTTCTGGGCCTCGTTTCATTTGCGTCGTTTGAGGAATTTGTCAGGGTCATATTCACAACCGATCAGGGGTTGATCTTCCTGGCGGCCGGCCATGTTGTCGGCGCCATTCTGGCCCTCATTCTTTTCTCGATCACGGTATTCTCCATTCCGCTGTTGCTCGAACGTGAAATCGACATTGTTACGGCGATGATCGTCAGCGTGAAGGCGGTCCTGCAAAGCCCGGTTGCAATGCTCGGATGGGGCGTGTTTGTGACGCTCTCGATCATCCTCGCGTCCCTTCCGCTGTTTGCCGGACTGTTCCTTGTCCTGCCTGTCCTGGGCCATGCGACGTGGCATCTTTACGACAGGACGATATCCCGGAAGCCTGCCTGAGCCAGGGAAACAGGCGGCATCGCCCGGAACCGGCCGCAGCGCAGAGGCCAGCTTTGCTTGATGAGCATTGTCATTACATTGTCAAGGCGCCGGTTCAGCCGCTGCATCCGAAGCTTGTCTGAGTTCCGATCTCAACTCGCGTATCGAGATCGCAACAAACGCTCAGCAGACTCCAATTCCGATGTAGTAATGCGACTGACCATGCTGTCTGGCTTTGTCAGATACGTTCCCATGACCTCGCCGTCGAATACCACCTTGCAGCCTCGAACGGCGAGTTCGAGCCAGAGAACGTAGTCCTCCCATCCACCGATGGTCCGCAGCAGATCCACGTCGTATCCTCCGATCTCCTCCAGAAGGTCGCGGCGAAACATCGCCATGGCATCTATATAATTTCCCTGATTTCTAAGGAATGCAGGATCAAAGGGACGATCTGACAACCAGCCTGCATTCTCACCATCGGTCGTTACGCAGCGAATTGGACCGTAGGCGGCGGCGGCATCCTCGGTTTGAGCAAGCGCATGGAGCCGGGCAAGGGCTGAGGGGGCGACAGCATTGTCCGCGTCAAGTATGAATACGAAAGTCCCTCTTGCGTTGCGCAACGCCAGATTTCGGGCCCGGCTCAATCCGACATTCCACCACGGCCGTACGATACGAAACGGCAAAGGTGACTCGGCTAGCAGCCGAAGCAGCAGCGCGAGTGATCCATCCGAAGAGGCGTCGTCCACAACGACGATTTCGACCCGGACGGGATCAGCGGCGGACGGGAATACACTCCGCACAGCAATCTCAACATACTGCTCATAATTGAAACATGTCACCAACACCGAGACATCCACGTGAGACACATCGTGGGCCAATTGGTTCGACCATTTCCTGACGCCGTATTCCGGAAGCAAGGCAGCGCGATGGAATTGGGTGCCAAGCTGTGCGCGCCGGTCGCCACGACGCGCAGATCGCGCAAGCCATATCAATCCAGCGGCATGACCGAGGAGAGACAGGACCTTGTTTGCGACCTCCGGCTTCCGGAACACTTGAGTCCCAACCTTTCAATCTCATACCGGCAAAATTGCTCCGGGAATTGGCGATCGGCCGGATGCGCGCGTTGCCCCTGTCAGTTTAATGATGGCACAGGACTGGAATTTACAGGGGCCAGTTCGCCTCCCTGCGGCTGGCGGATGGGGTGGGATTCGAACCCACGGTGGGCTTGCACCCACGCCGGTTTTCAAGACCGGTGCCTTAAACCACTCGGCCACCCATCCAATGGCACTGGTTAGCTGTAGTCACGGTTTGACTCAACCGGGAATATCCACGGAGAAACTGTCGGTCCAGTCGCCGGGAATCTGACTTTTTCCGCTCCACAAGCCTGAAATTGGGTCGATTTCGTCTGACCGAGGCTTTCGATCCAAGGCTTCCTTTATGGTTAACGTCAATTCCCTTTTGCAAGTCCCGGCAAGGCTTGCCAAAATGGCACAAAAGCGGCCAAGAATGCCGCAGGTTGGATTTCGGGGGGAGTATCGTTGTGCCGGTTGATTTGACGTCGCCGTGGATTCCGCTGAGCATAATCATGTTGCTCGGCGTTTTTATGTACCGGCAGTTTCTTCAGGAGCGGCGCGAGTCGCGTGAGCTTGAGTTGGCTGAAGCAGCTGCAGAGGCCGCCCCGAAGACGGATGTGGCGCCGCCTGCGCCGCTTGGCGCGGATGAAAAACCCGCAAAGAAGAAGCGCAAGCTTCGCTGGCGGACGGCATGGATCTGGATGCCATTTCTGATCGGCTTTTTTAGCCAGGCTTATCTCAGCTTCATCAAACCAATGGTCGACAACGCAGCCGGCTGATTTCAGATCAGCGCCAGATCGGGCAGGGCATCGCGTGTGGCGAGGTCCAGAATAGCTTCGATCAGAGGCATCGGTTTGTCGACACCGCCATGTCTCAACAACATGGCGGCCTTGTCGATCATTTCTTCGCGCCGGAGCGGCGCCTCGGGATCACCCTTGGCATCGGTTCGTACGGCAACCAGTTCACGCCCATCCATCATGCGCAGGATGACGCGCCCGCCCCAGTTCAACGGATAGGCGGACGCCCATGGCTCTGCTGCTTCGACACGAACACGCGCTGCGAGTGGCGCACAGTATTGCCGCGCCGACGCTCCGAAGGCTTCGAAATCGACAACAGGAAAGAGCAGGGCGGCAGCCACCGCATGCTGCAGTGAAAATTTCGCTTCGTAATCGCTCTCGACCACAGGCCGATTGCAGACATCGATCGCGGCCGCGTATGTCGAGACGTCGATCGCCACAATCGCCTCGGGCGCAAGATCCGCATCAGCCAGACGCGCCCGCAGCTCGGAAGCAGCGTCAATAGTCGGATGGGTATGGCGGCAGGAGGGCCATGGCTTGATCGAGGTCCTGGCAAGCTGCCATGGCATATTCGGCGCGCGCAGAACGGCCTCTGGATCCGCATCGGGACAGGCTGCACGAAAGAAGCCCTTCTCGCCCTCCAGTATCCGCGGCGGCCCTGTGAAGCCAAAGGCAGCGAGTTCGGCGGCGTTGACACCGGCCTCCGCGGCATGTCCGGCATGCAGATGTTTGGTCATGGCCCCTGTTTCGAGAAACTGCCAGAGACCCGATGACTGGCTGCCTGCATTGCCCAGCGCATCAACCGCGGCTGCATCCGAAAGTCCGAGCAGCGCCGCTGCCGCCATGGCCGAACCAAAAGGCCCGCAGGTTGCCGTGTTGTGCCAGATGCGATAATGCGCCGGACCGACGGCCATGCCGATCCGTGTCGCCGCCTCGAAGCCATGCAATACCGCTTCGAGGAATGCCTTGCCCGTCGAGCCACGCGCTGCCGCCAGCGTCCAGGCGGCAGGTATGACAACGCAGCCGGGATGCACGACCGACTCGCGATGCAGATCATCTGTTTCCAGAATGTGACAGAGCGCGCCCATCAGGAACGCCAATCGCGCCGGATCCGGCGTCACATTCGAGGGGCCCCGCGATTGCCACCAGTTCGCCAGAATGTGCCCCGGCTCGGAATTGCGGCCCGCCAGACTGTTGGCGACGGCATCGAGCGTAAAAAGCGCGGCCGCTTCCAGGTCGGCCGGTGCAATCGGCTTGCTGCGGATCAGATCGACAAGTCCGGCGGTCAGGGAGTCGGGTGTCGCATTGGAGGAAAGTTCGTTCACAAGTTTGGTCCAACTGGGCAGGCACGGATGGCGCGCATGATGTAACCTAATGAAGCCGGTAGCAAATTCCGGATGGGGGCGCGCTCCTGCTTGCCGCCGAAAGCGCGGCTGACTATAAGAAAAAATGAATACGTTCGAGGTATGATTCGTTTCCAATGACGAGCGATGGTCACCTCGGAGAGAGGTTCTCAATGCCTGTTCGAGCTCCCGCGAGGGTTCAATGTGTCGCCCGCGCTCTGCTGGCGTCACTGGCGCTTGCCCTGTTGCTGGCCGGCTGCGGAACCGCGGACAAGCCCACGAGCGCGGCGCCACTCAAGACAGGCGGCGGCTACTACAAGGTCGGAAACCCCTACCAGATCGGCGGTATCTGGTACTATCCGCGCGAAGACGAGAAATACAACGCAACGGGCATCGCCTCATGGTACGGCCCGCAGTTTCACGGCAAGCAGACCGCCAATGGCGAGATTTTCGATCAGAACGCCATGACGGCCGCACACCCGACGCTGCCAATGCCGACGATCGCGCGCGTCACCAATCTTGAAAACGGCCGTTCGGTCATCGTCCGCATCAATGACCGCGGCCCCTTCGCCGCCGGGCGCGAAATCGACATGTCGAAACGTGCCGCCGAGGAACTCGGCTTCATGATGAAAGGCACCGCAAAGGTTCGTGTGGAATATATCGGCCGGGCGCCGCTCGATGGCGGCATTGGCGACGGCCGCGCGGTTGCAGAAACCTTCATTGCGCCGAAGGTCGAGACACCGCCGGACGAGCGCCGTGCCACCGCCGCACCTTTAACGTCGGTTGCTGCGGTCTCGACCACCGAACTCGCCGCACCCGCAGGCGCGGCAAGTGCGGCACCGCAGAGCATTGCACCGGCTAGAACGGTGCAATCGGCCTTGTCCGATGCGGCCATGGAACCCGTTCGAGACGATCCGACTGTGACACAGTACCGACCCGTCACCGGAACGGGTGGCATATATGTCCAGGCCGGTTCGTTTCAAAATCTGCAGAACGCCCAGGCAGTGCGCCAGCAATTGGCCGGACTTGGCCCTGTCGAGATTCAGACAACAACGGTGGAAGGCACGCCGTTCTACCGCGTTCGCCTGGGCCCGCTTTCCGATGTTCCGGCGGCCGACAGTTCGCTGCAGTCCGTCGTGCAGCGCGGGCATAGCGGTGCGCGCATCGTCATCGACTAGGCTGCATTTTCCGGCAAAGCGTCTCGTCCCGTCGCCGAAGAGGACCGTTAGAGAACATGAAAAGCATTACCTCCATTGTCATTCTCTGTATCGCACTTGTCGGGACGACGCTGGCCGCGCCGCGCGCAGCCCTTGCTTTCGATACATCATCCAGCTTCGCCATCCTGATGGACTACGAGACCGGCGCCGTGCTCTGGGGCAAGAACGAAGACGAGACAATGTATCCGGCCAGCATGAGCAAGCTGATGACGCTCGACGTGCTCTTCGGCGCGCTTCGCGACGGCAGCGTCAAGCTCGATGACGAGTTCATCATCAGCGAGCATGCCTGGCGCACCGGTGGCGCTGCGTCGGGCTCGTCGACCATGTTTGCCGATCTTAACTCGTCGGTTCCCGTCGAGGCGCTGCTCAAGAGCATCATCATCCAGTCGGGTAACGATGCCTGCATCGCCGTCGCCGAGGCACTGAGCGGTTCCGAGGAGGCCTTTGCAATACGCATGACCGAGCGCGGCAAGGAAATCGGTCTCACCGGCTCGGTCTTCAAGAACTCCACCGGCTGGCCGCATGATGAGCATGTCATGACGCCGCGCGATCTTGCGTTGCTGGCGCGGCACATCATCATGGAGTTTCCGGAATATTATCCGATCTTCAAGGAGCGTGACTTCACCTGGAACGGAATTCGTCAAGCGAACCGCAACCCCGGCCTGTACCTCGATCCGTCCGTGGACGGACTGAAGACCGGGCACACCGAGGCGGCCGGCTATGGACTGACGGCATCGGCACAACGCGGCGACCGTCGACTGATCCTTGTTCTGAACGGGCTGGAAAGCGAAAGGGCGCGTGCGGACGAAACGGTGCGGATTCTCGACTGGGGTTTCCGATCGTTCAAGAATTACAAGCTTTTCGCGGCGGGTACGCCTGTCGAGAATGTGCCCGTGTGGCAGGGCACCTATGCCGAAGTGCCGCTGGTCAGCACGTCCGACATCGACGTGATCCTGTCGGTCGACCAGCGCCGCGACATGAAAGTGTCGGTGGCGTATCAAACGCCGCTGATGGCGCCGGTCGAAGCGGGGCAGCACATTGCGACGCTGAAAATCGAGACGCCGGGCGCGCCGACGCGGGAATATCCGCTGGTGGCCGGCGGAAGCGTTGAAAGACAAGGGATTCTGGCGCGGGCGGGCGGTGCGCTGATGCATATGCTGTTTGGAAGCTGAGCCTTGGCGGAGGGGCGGTTCATCACGCTGGAAGGCGGCGAGGGCGCCGGAAAATCGACGCAGATTCAAAGACTTGCGGAGAGACTGCGGGAGCGGGGCGCGACGGTTTGCGTGACCCGCGAGCCCGGCGGCGCGCCGGGTGCGGAGGCGATAAGACAGCTGCTGGTGACCGGCGAAACGACGCGATGGAGCCCAAAAAGCGAGGCTTTGCTTCACTTTGCGGCACGGGCGGAGCATCTGGAACGGACCATCAGACCGGCGCTGGCACGCGGCGAATGGGTGATTTCGGACCGCTTCACCGACTCGACGATCGCCTATCAGGGGCAGGGGGTTGGGCTCGAATTCATCAATCAACTCAAGGCGTTGGTCGTCGGCGATACAATGCCGGCGCTGACGCTGATCCTCGATCTACCGGTCGAAACCGGGCTCGCGCGTGCACGGCAGCGTCACAGCGGAGAGGATTCGGCCGAGGACCGCTACGAGCGCATGGGCACCGAGTTCCACGAACGGTTGCGCCAAGCCTTTCTGAACATTGCCAAAAACGAGCCCGAGCGCTGCGCCGTGATCGATGCCAGCGGTGACCCGGCGGCGGTCGCCACAGCGATCTGGCAGACAGTCGAACAACGCCTTACCCCCCCTCTGTCACGGAACTGTCACTGAACTGTCATAATCGGCAAACGGGGTTAATCCGGTTTGCCCTTATCCCCGCCTTCGCCTATAGCACTGGCAGCATTTTTCAGACGGATGGATTCCCGGCGACCGCGCCGGCCACGCGAAGAGGATCGCCGGTGACACGACGACAGCAAAAACAGGTCGACCGACCCATTTTTTCGGCGGCCATAATCCTCCTCGCCGCTCTGATGATCCTCCTTCCGCATTCCTCCGCCGACGCCCGCAGCAGCGATCTCGCCCTGGCGCTCGATCCGGCCGCGCGCGATCACGTCGTGCCGCTCGAGCGGCCCGCACCCGTGCAGCCGAGCCTGCCAAGCCGCGGCCTTCATCTCGGCGATCCGATCGACACCTCGCAGGTGCGCATGACCTCCGGGTACGGATGGCGCATCCATCCGGTGCTGAAGGACAAGCGGCTGCATCGCGGCGTCGACTGGGCGGCGCCGAAGGGGACGCCGGTCTATGCGGCGGAAGACGGCATTGTCGGCATGGCCGGCTGGCGCGGCAATTACGGCAAGCTGGTCACGATCCGTCACGCCGAGAATGTCGAGACCTTCTATGCGCATCTGTCGGGCTTCGCGCCCGGCATCAAGGCCGGCGCCGGCGTCCGGAAGGGCGATGTCATCGGCTATGTCGGCCGGACCGGACTCGCGACCGGCAACCACCTCTATTACGAGGTCGCGATCAACAACGAGCGCATCGATCCGCTGGCGGACGATCTCAACGAACAGATCAACGTGCTGGCCATACGCGTCATCCGGCCCGACGGCCAGATCGCCGAAACGCGCGGGCTGATCGAGGCACGCTGAGGCCGCCCCCGTTCACAGCAGGCATGACGCCCGGCGCCCGCCCGTGCTAACACAGCACCATGGCCGATAAAGAGATTCCCGAAAGCGACCGGCTCGACGCCTTTCCGCATCCGCGCGAGGTGGCGGCGCTGTTCGGCCATCAGGAGGCCGAGCGGGCGCTGTTCGAAGCCTTCATGGGCGGGCGGATGCATCATGCCTGGCTGATGACCGGCCCGAAGGGGATCGGCAAGGCGACGCTGGCCTATCGCTTTGCGCGTTTCATCCTGCATCACGGGACGCCCGAGGCGGCGCGGGCGGCGGGCGCGCGCGATCTCGCCGTGCCGACGGAAAGCCCGGCCGCGCATCAGGTGGCGGCCGGCAGCCATCCGAACCTGCTGACCGTGCGGCGGCCCTGGGACGAGAAGACCAAGAAGTTCAAGAGCGTGCTGCCGGTCGACGAGGTGCGCCGGATCGGCCATTTCTTCGGCATGACGGCGGGCGGCGCCGGGGGCTGGCGGATCGTCGTCATCGATGCCGCCGACGACATGAATCCGAATGCCGCCAATGCGCTGCTGAAGGCGCTCGAAGAGCCGCCGCCGCAGGGGCTGTTCCTGGTGCTGTCGCATCAGCCCGGGCGGCTGCTGCCGACCATCCGCTCGCGCTGCCGGGCGCTGGCCATGAAGCCGCTGGGCGTGGCCGAGATCGTGGCTGCGATGACGGCCAGCGAGGCGGCGGCGCTGGCCGAGGCCGAACGCGCCAAGAGCAAATATGCCGGGTTGAAGCTCAAACCCGGCGAGGCCGAGACGATCGCGCAGCTGGCCGATGGCAGCGCCGGCCGGGCGCTGTCGATCGCGGCGGGCGGCGGCCTCGCCCTCTACAAGGAACTGGCCGGCCTGCTCGCATCGCTGCCGCGGCTCGACATCGCCGCCGTTCATGCGCTGGCCGACAAGGCGGCGCGGCGCGGCGCGGACGATGCCTTCGAAACGCTGGGCGAATTGCTGACCTTGTGGCTGCAGCGCCTGATCCGCGCCGGCGCCGGGCTCGATCCCGGACCCGATATCGCGGCGGGCGAGGGCGCGGCGATGGCGCGGCTTTCGGACCCGGCGCGGGGCGGGGCCAGCCTTGATCGCTGGGTCGAGGTATGGGAAAAGATCGGCCAATCCATTGCCCGGGGCGAGGCGCTCAACACGGACCGGAAACTGACGGTTCTGAACGTCTTTTCGATGCTGGAAGCCGCCGCAAGCGAACGCGCGGGGGTTTGAGAGACGACGGCGACGCAGAACCCCCGCCCC
>TARA_R110000824_G_scaffold97335_2_pt1 | contig 69116 bp, 66 predicted proteins | sample TARA_R110000824 | Tara Oceans TARA_R110000824 (sample SAMEA4397747) | marine metagenome | biome: Polar Biome; feature: [MES] marine water layer (ENVO:01000295) within the mesopelagic zone...; material: water (ENVO:00002006), including particulate matter (ENVO:01000060) such as......
TAATCATGGTATTCAGCCTTACCCGCCCCATTGCACTAAGCGCCGTTTTGTTCGTCGCAAGCTGCTCTTTCGTCGATGAAACACTGCTGCCCCCGCTGACCGGAGATCCGGCACCTGCTAAGGCAGAGAAGACGGAGTTGTCCGCGGAGGATAAAGCCGCAATGGGCGTTGATCAGGCGGCAGCACAACCTGCGGCAACTCCGGCACCCGCCGCTGCTCCTGCGAGCCGCTTCACACTCCCTGAAGTAACCTCGGCGCCGAGCACGGGGACAGTGGTTGGCCAAAGGGTTGAAACACTCAGAGAGAATTTAAGAGCCTTGCAAACACGCGTAAACCAGAACAGCGCGCAGTTTGAGGAAATGGAAGATTCTACCACGGCGACATCGCAGCGTTACCACGGCACTATGGCCGCCATTAATGCACGCCTTCAGATTGGGACCACAAAGGGAAATCCCATACTGATCAGCCAATGGAATGAAGCGCAAGGTGATCTGGAAGAAATTGCGGCGGATGTATCCCGCATGAACAATCTTGCCAATTCAGTCGCGGGGGATGCCGGAGAAGTCGGATTTTTGCTCGAATCGGTGCAATCCGCATTTGAGCTGAGCGGGGCGATTGAGGAAGATCATCGCCAGCTGACCGTGCTCGAGGATGAGACCAGCCGGACGTCAGTTCTTACAAATCGCCTGCTGTCGCAGCTGACCAACGATATCAATCGCCAGACAGCCTATGTCGGCACAGAGCGGATGAACCTCACCAATACCTCCATCGCCATCAAGAATGGCGGCTTCCTCGGCACCAGCGCCGGAACACGGAATTATCTTGAAACAGCCAAGGCCGATACGGCGAGTAGCGAGCGTCAGGCATTGGTCATCATTCGTTTTGACCGCGAAGATGTCGCCTATGAGCAGGCACTATATGACGCCGTCAGCCAGGCAATGCTGGAGCGCCCGCAAGCAAATTTCGATATCGTCTCCATTGCACCACTGCAGGGAAATCTTGCGAGTAATCAGGCGACATCCGTGCGCAATGCGGAACGGGTTTTGCGCTCCCTCACAGATATGGGGATGCCCGCCTCCCGGGTTAATCTTTCAAGCACATCAAATGCGAATGTGGCATCAAACGAGGTGCATGTTTACGTGAGGTAAACGACTGCGCATCGAACATAGATATAAGAAAAGCGACGGTTTGATCCGTCGCTTTTTTGTTTTCCAAGCGTCACCGCAGCTAAGGCTCTCATCTCATCAAAAAAGCATGCTTTCGATATTTTCCAGAAAAAATGCAACCCCGATACCCGCAGCAACGGCCCCCGCCATACGCGGTTTTGTCGCGGCCATCTCAGAAGCGTGCCATACTCTCTCGACCATGAGACCGACGCCAATGGCAATGACATATTGAATAAAGGTAAAGCCTGCGAGGTAGGACACAAGCGGCGTCGCTTCGGCGCCAATGACCGCTTCTCCGTAGGCGCCACCATGAAAAATGCCGGCGATTGCAAAAATAACCAGATAGACAGCAGTCGGGATTTTCCGACCCGACATGACCAGTGCCCCCAGCAGAATGACGGAACCAGTAATGATCAGTTCGGCATAAGGCAATACCGTGCCGCTCGCGATCAAAAGGCATCCCGCCAACGTCCCGCCAATAAAGACGAGAGGGGCTGAATATTTTCTTTTCAGGAAGACCGCGGCAAGGCCGACCAGTACGATAAAGGCAAGATGGTCAATCCCGATTACGGGGTGGCCCAGTCCGGAGAGAAGGCCGTCCATGAAATTGTTGGGCGTCGTTCCGCCCATGGGATGATGGGCCATGGCCAAACTTGACCCAGACATCACAGCAAGCCCCGTCATCACGGCTAAAAAGTTTCGCATGCCCCTATTCCTCCATCGCATTCCCGGAACTAATAATAGCTATTGTTACAAAGCCCGTCATAGATTACATCGTATTTTCTCAATTTATTTATTTAACAAGTCTTTCATAAAATGGGCTTGGCATCATGGCGATAAATTTATCAACGACCTACCGCATAAACAGCAATAAAGTAGGCAGAAAATATTAGCCAAACCCGGGAAACCAATCCCTTTCGCCATTATATTAAAATAATTCTAAAAATTACTTGCATATAATAGGCCAGAGATTATATGAAGGTTGTCTTTAGAATTACAGAAACATTGGAGTTGATAGAGATGAAAAATATGGAAGGCCAGAAAGTCCCGAACGTCACCTTTAAGACCCGTGTTGGCGATAGCTGGCAGGATGTTACAACTGATGAGCTGTTCAAGGGCAAGAAGGTCGCTTTATTCGCTCTACCGGGAGCATTTACGCCGACATGCTCTTCTTCACATCTGCCGCGCTACAACGAACTCGCACCGACGTTGGCGAAATGCGGTATTGATGATGTGCTCTGCCTGTCGGTGAACGATACATTTGTCATGAATGAATGGAAAAAGGTTCAAAACGCGGAGAATATTACCTTTATTCCGGACGGTTGCGGCACCTTCTCAGAAGGAATGGGCATGCTCGTGGACAAGGAAAACCTCGGCTTTGGCAAGAGGTCATGGCGCTATTCCATGATTGTAGATGATGGCGTCGTCGAGAAAATGTTTATCGAGCCGGAAGTCGAAGGTGATCCGTTCGAGGTCTCCGACGCAGATACAATGCTTGAGTATCTCGATCCGTCAGCGCAGAAACCGCAGGCGATCACTGTCTTCACAAAACCCGGTTGCGGTCACTGCGCAAGAGCCAAATCCGCCCTTGACAAAGCAGGTCTCGGCTATGAGGAAATTGTCCTAGGAACGGACGCAACCATGCTCTCCCTGCGGGCAGTATCCGGTGCCTTAACGACCCCGCAGATCTTTATTGATGGCAAGAAAATCGGTGGCGCAGACGAATTGGAAAGTTATCTCGGTTCCGCACAGTCGGTAGCCGCGTAACTAGACTGATACTGCAAAGAAGGGTTTTTACCTTCTTCAAAAAAAGAAACCCGCTGGTGTGAGCCAGCGGGTTCTGCTTTTTCTATCGCCATGCGAGGGAATTAATCGCTCCAGGACATCCGTGCAACGTCTGTCGCGAAGAGCGGCAAATCCTGCCAGACGCCATTCAGCCCCTTACGAACAACCAGAATACGCGGAAACTGGAAAAGATATCCATTGACCGCGTCCTCTGCGAGAATCTTTTGAGCCGTCTGCAACAGCTCCGTCCGCTCCGCAGGTGTTGCCGCAGATTCAGCCGCCGCCACGACCTCGTTAAACTTCTCATTGTTATAGTTGAAGTAATAATTTTCGCGGGCGTAGATACCGATGTCCATGGGCTCTACATGAGCTACGATCGAGAGATCATAGTTTTTCTTCTTGTAAACCTCATCCAGCCATTTTGGCCAATCGACATTCTCGATATTGATCTTGAAGCCGGCTTTCTCAAGCTGAGAGGCGACGATCTGACCGCCCTGCCGCGCATAGTTGTCGACCGGCGGCAATTTCAGTGACAGTTCAAGCCCATCCGGATACCCCGCTTCCGCCAGCAGCTTTTTGGATAGTTCCGGATCATAAGGATAGGTATTCGTCAGATCGACATAATCCGGATGATGGGGCGCGAAATGCGATCCAATCGGTGTACCGTAACCGAACATGGCGCCGTCGATAATTTCCTGCCGGTTGATCGCATGGGCAATCGCCTGACGCACTTTCAGCTTTGAAAGAGCCTCATTGGCATTATTGGTGCTTAGGATAACCTCACCATTGGTATTTCCAACAATGACATTGAAATCCTCTTTGAGAGAGTCACTGGAAAGAAGCTCCGTCGGGATATCCGTTGCATCGACATCGCCGGACAACAAAGCGGCAAGACGCGCCGTTCCATCTCCGATGAAACGGATAGTAACATTTTTGATAGCGATGCTATCTTTATCCCGATAGGTATCGGCAGCAGAGAGCTTCAGGCTATCACCTTTCGTCCAGCTATCGAGTTTGTAGGGGCCGGTCCCAATAGGTTGCGTGGCGTTTGTCGCATCCGATGCCGGATCGACGATAACAGCCGTTGATTCGCCAAGTTGTTCCAACAGATCAGGGCGCCGTTCCTTGAGCTTGATAACGACGGTACTGGCATCCGGCGTTTCGATGCTTTCCATGACCTCAAATCGGTCTTTGCGCTTGTTCTGGCTGTTTTCCGCGGCATTGGCCTCGAAAGTATATTTGACATCCGAGCTGTCAAAGTCGGCGCCATCATGGAATTTAACGCCTTCCAGCAGTTTGAACGTATATGTCAGACCGTCATCACTGATTGTCCAGCTCTCCGCAAGAGCTGGCTGCACAGCGCCAGTTTCATCAATGCGGGTGAGGCCTTCATATACATTATACAGTGTGGTGAGCGAAATGGCCGCCGCAGCGCCCGTTCTCGGATCGAGCCCCGGGGGTTCCAGCCGCTGGGCGAAAGTTACGCTATCTTTCGCCGCCAAAGCCATTGTCGGGGCCAAGATGGCGCCAACAAGGGCTGTAGCAATAATTAATTTCTTCATTTGATTTGCTCCCTAGTAAAAAGCTTAATACTACGACAAATATCCCGGTATCCCGCCCAAACTTGTAGCGTTATAGACGGCCCGGGCAATGGACCTTGCGACACAATCCGAAGCCATCGCACCTATCATAGCAACACCCATTGGCCTTGCGCCCGACAGCTCTTTCTTCTCCGTCGATAATGCAAAAATACTATCGCCGTCGAATGGGGTATGTACAGGCCTAATTGCACGTGCCAGACCATCATGCGCCATAATGGCGACCCGCCGGGCTTCCGATTTAGTAAGCGCGACGTTCGTTGCGACAACACCAATGGTAGTATTTTCCGCAAGGCGGGACTCCATCGGCATATCGAGAGGGATGTCGGCGGTCAATTCAGGAGCGCCAAGCCCCCCAAATTCTCCTTGCTGTTCAAGGACCCACGCCCAGAAATGACGCGTTCCCGGAATAACAACGCTGCCAACCGGATTGACGGCAAAGATGGCGCCCACCTGTATGCCATCGTCGCTTACCAGTGACGCACTTCCAAGGCCGCCTTTCATACGACCGGCCGCTGCGCCATAACCAGCCCCGATATTTCCAAGAGGAAAGTCTTCCCGCACATTTTCGGCCGCCGCCATTCCAAGGTTGCGATAGGGCGGCATATCTCCCCAGTTCTTGTCACCCGCATTCGCAAGATCAAAAAGAATAGCCGATGGAATGATAGGGACATGTGTTCCCCTGACATTAAAACCGCGCCCCTGCTTTGCAAGCGCCATAATAGCGCCAGAGGCTGCCTCCAGCCCGAAGACTGATCCTCCGCTCAGGACTACTGCATCCACCCTTTCGACCAGGCAGTCGGGATTTAGTACTTCGGTCTCCCGTGTACCCGGGCCACCACCGCGAACATCAACCCCGGCAACCGCCGCCAGATCGGGAACAATCGCCGTTACACCGGTCATGGCCTCTACATCTTCGGCATTGCCTATTTTTATACCGTCGACATCTGTGATAAGATTTCTGGCGCCGGGTTTGTTCATGGGTACCAACTTTTGTTTTTACTTACGCAACGTTAGCCTTGGCCATGGCGAGGGTCAACTGATCTTCGTGCCCCACGCGGCGTCAATAAAGAAAGCCTGAAACATGTTCACTGCCCTGCCCTTCCTGAACCGATATTGCCTTCCCGTTCTGCTGATGATCCTGACATTCCTGTCCCACGGCGGACCGGCCCAAGCGCAGCAAGACGCAAAGTTCATGATTTCCGCAGCAAACCCGCTGGCTGCGGAAGCAGGGCGCGACATGCTTGCCCGGGGTGGCAGCGCGATTGACGCAGCCATTGCAACGCAGATGGTGCTGACCTTGGTCGAGCCGCAATCCTCCGGCATCGGCGGCGGGGCATTCCTGCTGTATTTTGACAACGAGACGAAGCAACTCGAAACCTATGATGGCCGGGAAACGGCCCCTGCCGCGATAGAGGAAACTCATTTCCTGAAGACGGATGGCAGCAAGAAAGATTTCTATGAGGCTGTTGTCGGCGGCGGATCGGTAGGTGTCCCGGGCGTCATTGCAATGATGGCAAAAGCCCATAAAGATCATGGTATCCTGCCGTGGAAGGATCTTTTTACGCCTGCCATTACGCATGCGACAGAGGGATTCCTGATTTCGCCGCGCCTCCACTATCTTCTGGACCGCGACAAATATTTGAAAACCAAATCTACCGCCGCAGCTTACTTTTACGAAGCCGACGGATCGGCAAAAGCAGCCGGGACCCGGCTTAAAAGTCCGGCTTTGGCAAAAACATTGATGCATATTGCGAATGAAGGACCAGACGCTTTCTATAAAGGAGCACTTGCCGAGGACATAGTCCAAACGGTACGCAGCGACAACGGCAATCCCGGCGTCATGTCTATGACCGATATGGCAAATTATAAGGCGGTCAAGCGGGAACCGGTATGCGCCCCATATCGGGCGCATAAAGTGTGCGGGATGGGTCCGCCCACCTCAGGCGGTATTACGTTATTACAGACACTGCGAATACTTGAGAACTGGGATGTTCCTACACTTAAACCGGGAAGTGCCAAGGCGATCGACCTCATCGCGCAGGCAAGTGCGCTTGCCTTTGCAGACCGGGAGAAATATCTCGCGGATGGGGACTTTATTGATATTCCAATCAATGACTTATTAAGTCCTGAATATACAAAGAGCCGGTCGAATCTGATCACACTGCGCGAATCACAGTTGCCATTCAAGCCCGGCACGCCGCAGCAGAAGCAGGGATCGCTCGGACTTGATAATGCCATCGAGCTTCCGTCCACCAGCCATTTCAGCATTCTGGACAGTGCCGGAAATGCGGTATCGATGACGGCATCGGTTGAAAATGTATTCGGGTCCCGGTTGATGGTCGGCGGCTTTATCCTCAACAACCAGCTGACAGATTTTTCCTTTACCCCGGAAACAGAGGACGGCCCGATTGCCAATCGTGTTCAGCCGAACAAGCGCCCCCGCAGTTCCATGTCGCCAACAATGGTGTTCGATGGAGAGGGTAATTTAAAGATGGCGATCGGCTCGCCTGGTGGCAGCCGGATCATCGGCTATGTTCTAAAGACGGTGATCGCCGCGCTTGACTGGCAAATGGGAATGCAGGAGGCCATTGATTTTCCGCATTTCGTCAACCGGAACGGAGCCGTTGATCTTGAAGTGGATACAGCCATTGCGGATCATCAAGAAACACTGGAGGAAATGGGATACAAGGTAAATGTCCGCAACCTTAACAGCGGCCTGCATGGCGTCCTGTTGACACCGGAAGGTTTGGAGGGAGGCGCAGACCCCAGGCGGGAAGGTGTCGTCCTCTCACAATAAGGGCCTGATCAGCAGCCTTAATCCTCAGCCAATTGCACGACAATGAAAAGCCGGGAAAAGGGATACAGGGTCGATCCATCCCGGCGGACCGGATATGCCTCCAGCAGACGCTCGGCATACTGACTTTCGAAGGCATCAACATCGTCCCCGTCAAGCGCGGCAAAAAATGGCCTAAGAGCCGTGCCCCGTGTCCATTCAAGAACTGCGTCCTTGCCATTGAGCACCTGAAAATAGGTTGTTTCCCAGATATTGATTTTTTCAACCAATGGCGAGAGCAAATCAAAATACCAGTTGATATTATGAACCGGTGCGGGCCGGACGAGCGAGCCCAAACGGTCAATCCATTCCGCGGACTGCGCAAGGTCGTATAGTGTTTCATGGGACGGGGCAGAAAAATTATTCGGCATCTGGACCGCCATAATGCCGCCCGGACGGAGCTGCTTAAGAAGCTTTGGAAACAGCTTTTCATGATCATCCAGCCAATGCAGCGCCGCGTTGCTGAAAATCAGGTTTCCCTTGCTCGTGGGAGAGAAATCAGCTATATCCCCAATCTTCCACTCAATGGACGGGTGATCCCGTTTTGCCTTGGCGAGCATATCCTCTGAATTGTCAATACCGGTGACAACTGCCTCATTCCAATGCTGCGACAAGATTGCGGTCACATTGCCGGTCCCACATCCCAAATCATAAATCACAGATGGCGCATGCAATGGGACCTGAGACAGAAGGTCGATGGCCGGACGCAGCCGGTGATCGGTAAAAAGAGAATATTGTTCAGGGTTCCATGTCATCGCCAGCCGTGCCTCCTTACCGGGTTATTATGACAAGGTAGCAACTTTATCCGGTAAATAAACAGACCATTTTGAGAAACCCGGATACGGGCGGGTTATTCCTTAATCATCGGGTCAGTATTAACAGATTGAACAGGAACCTCACCAATCGTCGCGTCGGGATTCCCGATTGACGAAGCCAGGGCCGGCACCTTCCTGACGCGCACGGAACGTCCCGTGTTGTAGGGGTTTTCCTCTGCATAGCAATTAACAGAGCCAAGCGTCCTGTAGCAGTAGACCTCAGGCTGCACATGAACTTCCTGTTCAGTCATGCAAAAATCATTTCCGCTTGAAAGGTTGGTGAAGGAGCAGGACTCGCCGAACAAGCCCGCGACTTTCCGGTCAACTTTCTTGAACACATCACTGGAACAGCCGCCCATCACAAGGGCAGCTCCAAAGAGAAGGCTCATCGTCAAACACCGCATTTCCCGCATGCAGATCATCCTGATTTACTGTCACCCCGAACGGATGGATTACCGGGATGAAAAGTAACGGATAGACAGTTTAAATAGCGTTAATCGGGCATTTCTATGCAGAAGACTGTTCCCGAGGCTCCCGTCCGTTCGAGTGTGATACGCCCCCCATGAGCGACAATCAACTCGCGGGAGATCGACAAGCCGAGGCCCGTCCCTTCCGCCCTCGCGGAGCCTGAAAATGGTTCAAAAAGATGCTCCTTGGCTTTCACGGGGAGCCCCGGTCCGCTGTCGCAAATGCGGATGAGGGTCCGCGTGCCAGCGCGCATGGCATGAATCTCGATTGTTCCCTCCCCCTCCATTGCCTGTACGGCATTGCGGGAAAGGTTCAGCAATATCCGGTAGAACTGATCACGATCCGCATTGAGCATGAGCCCCGCCGGAATACGATTCTGCCAGCTAATGCCATTGTTCTCTCTCAACCCGACGGAGGTCTTAACTTCATTCACCAGCGGCTCCAGAAGAAAGCGTTCCTTTTTGGGCTCCCGCTCATCCGCCCGTCCATATTTGAGCGTTTGTGTACACAGGTCGATCGCGCGATCGATACTGGTCATCAGCCGCGGCACAATTTTTTGCACCTTCGGGTCTTTTATCTCGGAAAGGCTGTCACTCACGATTTGTGAAGTAGAGAGAATGTTACGCAAATCGTGACTGATCTTGGTGACGGCAATTCCAAGGGCGACCAGATGCTGCTTCTGTGTCAGGGCTGAACGAAGGCGCGTCTGCATAATTTCAAGTTCCCGCTCGGCGACACCGATTTCGTCGCGCCGCCGCGACGGGACAAGCGCGGTACTGACGTCTTCCGGCGCCCGGCGGAAGGCGATCATACTCTCACTCAAGCGCCGCATCGGGCGCACCATTAACCAATGCAGCGCCAGATAGACGAGTAATGCCGTCAGCGTGGAAATTATCAGGGAGAGCCAGAAAATGTTCCAGGCATAGTCATACATGGCGTCAATCAAAGGCGCTTCATCAATGACCACTTCAAGCGATGAGTTCGGCTCATTCTCAATCGGACTGATGATACGGATGATCCGGTCAGGCCCCACCATCAGGCTCATGAAGGCATGTTCGATCAGCAGCGCCGGATTCTGGTCCGCGAGGTTGAATTCCGCATCAATGCTGTGAGGCATTTGCTCATTCAGGATCAACAGCCGGGAGTTTGCCCCATGCAGGACGACACTGCGCGCACCCACCCGAAACAGCAATTCCTCCCGGAGTTCATCGGATACCATGTTGTCCGGCGATGCCAGAAGAGAGAGGGTGGCCAAATGGGCAAACTCCGTCTTCTTAACCAGATAGTTCAACCGGAAAAAGGCAACGGACGGAACGAAAATAAGAACTTCCGCCAGCATGACAAAAAGAAGCGTCAGTATCAGCAATCTTGCCGATAGACTTCGAAAGGGCGCGACCATTTTTCCAATAAGAGCCATATGTTAGAATAGATCAAAAAAACGGGCCGGTATCAACTTAATGATACCCACCCGCTTTTCAAATTTGGCGCCCGTGACGCCAGATCCGTTTATGCTCCGATTATCAGCTTTTCTTGGCTGCGCAGGGATTTGCCTTGCAAGGGTTGCAGGGATTACAGGTCTTTTTGGCCGCACATGGATTACAGGGATTGCATGCCTTTTTGGCCGCACATGGGTTACACGGGTTGCATGCCTTCTTTGCCGCGCAGGCATTACAGGCTTTCTTCGGGGCGCAAGACGCGACAGCACCCGGAATGACGGCAGTTGACGCCATTGAGGCAATCGCCGCAGCCGTTAAAACTTCCTTGAACATGATTCTCTCCTGTTTTGACTTGTTGACTTCCAAAAGCAATCGATTGCTTCAGGGGAGAATGCGCTTGAATTGAGCAAAATCCGAATCAACTGCGATAACGAACGCGTTATCGTTTCGTGTTAGCCAAAGACAGAGAGAAACTTGACAATCGCCCGGGTTCTGGAACTGAAGAGGCTCGGTGTGTAATAGCTTCCCGCGACCCGCTTGCTTATCTCGCCGTAAGTCGGATAGGGCGCGATATAGCTCGCCATGGCGCCGATTTTCAGCTTCCCCGAGATAGCGAGGCCCCAGGGATGGATCAATTCCCCGGCATGAGGGCCGACTATCCCCGCGCCCAGTATTTGCCCTTTGCCTGTTGTGATCGCCTTGATCATGCCGCCAGTTTGGCGCTCGGCCCGGGCGCGATCAACATCCGAGAACGGAAATGTGAGAACCTTGATCTTGTCCCCATATTGCTCCCGCGCCGCCGCCTCATTCAGGCCGACATTGGCAAGCTCAGGATCCGTAAAGGTTACCCAGGGTACAGCGCTGTAATTTACCTTTGCCGGCAATCGGAACAACGCATTCCGGATAAAGATTCCCGCATGATAATTGGCGACATGGGTGAATTGATAGCCCCCCGCGACATCGCCGATGGCGGATATCTTCTTGTTTGACGTGCGAAGCCTGGAATCAACCGTAATGCCTTTTGGTGTATACTCAACACCGGCCGCCTCAAGGTTGAGATTCTCCACATTCGCCTTGCGACCCGCCGCCACCAGCAAATGAGATCCCGTCAGTTTCTCTGCTATCTCTCCTTCATCCAGAGAGACTTGATAGGTCCCCGCCTCATCCTTCATGACATTCGCGATTTTAACATTTTCTCGAATATCGATGCCGTCGCGGCTGAGTTCTGCTAGAACAATTTTGCTTAAATCAGGATCATCCCGCCCGAATGCCTTGAATGCCTCAAGCACGGTGACACGGGAGCCCAGCCGGGCGTGTGCCTGCGCCATTTCAAGACCGATTGGTCCGCCGCCGATAATAATCAGATGATCCGGCTTTATGCGATTCTCGAATATTGTTTCATTGGTGAGATAGCCCGCTTCCTCCAGCCCCGGGATAGGCGGTGCCGTGGCGCGGGATCCGGTTGCAATGACAAAACGCCGCGCTTTAACACGGACATCATTGACCTCCAACTCAAATTCCGAGATAAAATGTCCAAATCCTTGCAGTACCTCAACGCCAAGTCCTTCAAACCGCTCCACCGAATCATGCGGCGCGATTGAGGCAATTACATCCCGCACATGATCCATGACTTTCGGGAAATCGGCTTCCGGCACGGCACCGCTGACACCAAAGTCCGCAGCATCTTTCAAACTCGTTGCTTTTTTTGCGGCGGCTAAGAGCGCCTTTGACGGGACACATCCGTAGTTGAGGCAATCCCCCCCCATCTTACCACCTTCGACAAGGACGGTCTTCGCCCCCATCTGGCTTGCCCCCGCCGCAACGGAAAGGCCGCCGGACCCGCCCCCGATGACACAAATGTCCGTCTTTATCTGTTTTACCATTCGGCGAATTCCTGTTCGTTATGTCTTTTGCCTGCGAAGCTTCTTTATAACAACTGGCAGAAGGGCAATGGCCCCCAATGCGCAGAAGGAGAGAATGATCTCCGGCGTCACCAGGGATGTTATCTGGAAATCAAGCATGCAATCGGTTCGACCAGAATCGACACATGCCCGGTAAACGGCCTGTTGCTCCCGGATAATACTGTCCAGTCCACCTCCGAGATAGGCGAAAACGAATGTCCCCGGAATAATACCGATTACCGTGCCAACAATAAAGGTGCGAAGCTTTACACCAAGAAAGGCCGGGGCGATATTGACCAGCCAGAAGGGGAATATGGGAACCAACCTAAGAAACAGAAGATAATTGAGCGCATTCTCAGCGAATCCCGCCTCCAGCTTTTTCAGAGCAGGGCCCGCCTTCTTTCGCAAAGGCTCCCCCAGCGACGTCGCAGCGATCACGAATAGAAGGGTGCCGCCAACAGTTGCGGCAAACACCGTCATGAACCCGGCCGCCAGCCACCCGAACAAGAAGCCGCCGGTCACCGTCATCAGCAGCCCTCCCGGAAGGGACAACGCCACAACGACAATATAGAGCCCTACATAAAGTAGGCCCGCCACAACGTAGTTGTCCGTCACAAAATTTATCAGCCGGTCCCGGTTTTCACTCAACGCCCGGAACGTCAGATATTCATCCAGGCCGAAGATAAAAAATGCACCGATTGCTAACAGAATAAATAGAATTGGGATCAGTTTTCTTACCGAAACCCCTTTTCCAGTCGCCTGTTTTTGGTCAGCTGACTTATTCATTGATGATTCGACCTTTGCCTGCGATGCTGGCTTCCATTTGTCCGAACCTAGCACAGACCGCGTCCCTGCGACAAAATGAAGCGTACAATGGCATATCCCTTTGACATGCTGTTTCAACAATAAAACTTATCGAAACTTATGGATCATCGATAGTTTCGAAAGCCCCTTTCACCCAAAAGTGAGCCGAAGTGAACCCCCGTCTGCCGGAAACCGTCAAAATTCATCTCCTGCATTGACTTCATGTGGGAGAAACCTTATACAGCGGGGCTTGTTTTCCCTTCGCGCGACGAGGCGCGGATGATCGACGGAGAAGTCTCTTGAAACGTACATATCAGCCGAGCAAACTTGTTCGCGCACGCCGCCATGGTTTTCGTGCCCGCCGGGCAACTGTCGGCGGTCGCCGGGTTCTTGCCAACCGCCGCTCCAAAGGCCGCAAGAGCCTTTCAGCTTAATCAATGCCGGTCGGCGTCGAACGACTGAAAAAACGCGCGGATTTTCTCCGCGTGGCGTCTGTTCGTCGCAAATGGGCCGCACCTGGAATGGTGCTGCAAGCCGCACGGCATCCTGACCCTCTGGGCACCGATGGTGTCCGCGTCGGGTTTACCGTGACAAAAAAGGTCGGGAACGCAGTTGTTCGCAACCGTATCAAGCGGCGCCTGCGGGCCGTTGCTCAGGAAGTCATTCCTGAATACGCCGATAATGGTTGGGATTTGGTTCTGATCGGACGCAACGCGACCAGGCTCCGGAAATATGACGACCTGCTGCAGGATCTTCGCAAGTCACTTGGCAAGGTCGGCGCGCGTTCGAATGAGCAAGGAGGGAGCAAATGATAAAGGCTCTTCTGATAGCTTTGATGAGTGCCCCGATCAGAGTATATCGCTATTTTATCTCTCCCTTGATTCCGGCAAACTGCCGCTACTATCCCAGCTGTTCATCCTATGCTATTGAGGCTCTTGCTGTTCACGGTCCTGTCAAGGGAAGTTGGCTGACATTGCGCCGTTTGGGCCGATGCCATCCGCTTGGCGGCGAAGGGTTTGATCCGGTACCGCATAAACATAAACATGAAAATTGTCACCATGGCGCGCGAGCCAATCTCCGTCGCGCCAGCATTGATTAAAACGTTAGGGCTGTAATAATGTCAGATCAGAAAAACCTGATCATTGCGATCGTTCTTTGTTTCCTGATTATCTTCGGGTTTCAGTACTTCGTTGAAAGTCCGCAAATAGAGCAACAGCAGCAACAATCGGCAACCTCCGCTGACGAAGCATCATCCCAGGTTCCAGCAGCCGCCGAGGGAGCGCGCATACCAGCCGCGCCTGGCTCAGCCGAACAGGATTCGCTGACCCGTGCACAAAGCCTTGAGAAGGCGGAGCGCGTCAGAATTAACACGCCGGCGCTTCATGGCTCGATTTCTCTGACGGGTGCGCGAATGGACGATCTGACACTGATCGATTATCGCGAGACAATTGATCCAAACAGCCCGGAAATCAAATTACTGTCACCGGCAGGAAGCCCGCGCCCCTACTATGCGGAATTCGGCTGGAGCCCCGCGCCCGGAGCCAGCATCAATCTTCCGAATTCACTAACGATCTGGAGTACAGACGCGACCGAGCTTACACCGGAAAAGCCGCTCAAATTGACCTGGGATAACGGCGACGGCCTGATTTTCCATCGGACAATCTCGATTGATGAACATTATATGTTTTCAATCGAACAGATGATTGAAAACAACACCGGTGAACCGGTTACGCTTTATCCTTACGGCCTTATATCCCGTCATGGAACGCCCGAAACGACGAACTTCTACATCCTTCATGAAGGACCGATTGGTGTTCTGAACGATACGCTTGAAGAGATTGATTACGATGATCTTCAGGAAGGTAAGGGCCAGAATTTCAGCTCCACCGGCGGCTGGCTAGGGATTACAGACAAGTTCTGGCTGACAGCGCTTGTTCCGGATCAGAATACGAACATCAAGGCACGCTTTTCCTACGCTCAGAAAGGCGCCCGCTATCAGACGGATTTCCTGAACCAGGAGGGCATTAACGTCCCAAATGGGGAAACTGTCGGTATTACCAACCATCTCTTTGCCGGCGCGAAGGTCGTTGAGGTCCTGGATACTTATGAAGAAGAATACAAGATCAGCCGTTTCGATCTCGCGATTGACTGGGGATGGTTCTACTTCCTGACGAAACCAATCTACTTCGCTCTGGAATTTCTCAACAGCTGGATCGGGAATCTCGGTCTCGCTATCATGGCGTTGACCGTCATTATCAAGACAATCCTGTTGCCCCTTGCGCATAAGTCATACGTCTCAATGAGCAAGATGAAGCGCCTGCAGCCGGAAATGGTCAAGCTCCGCGAGAAGTACGGCGACGATAAGCAAAAGCTCAATCAGGAGATGATGGCGCTTTACAAACGGGAGAAAGCCAACCCGGCGGCGGGTTGTTTGCCTATTCTGCTGCAAATTCCCATTTTCTTTGCGCTGTACAAGGTTCTGTTCGTTACACTTCTGATGCGGCATCAGCCTTTCTATGGCTACATCAAGGATTTGTCGGCACCGGATCCGACAACTGTCTTTAATCTATTCGGGCTTATTCCCTGGGATCCGCCACAGGTCCTGATGGTTGGCTTCTTGCCACTTTTGATGGGCCTAAGCATGTTTTTACAACAAAAGCTCAACCCGCAGCCCGCGGATCCGGTACAGGCGAAAATCTTCCTGTTCATGCCCATTTTCTTCACGTACCTGCTGGCCAGTTTCCCGGCCGGTTTGGTGATATACTGGACATGGAACAATATTCTCAGCATGGCCCAGCAATGGCTGATTATGAAGCGTATGGGTGTTTCCGTAACTCATCCCGGTGAGAAAAGCTGAAACGGTCGCACCCATGACAAGCGGGACGGAACCGAACAGCGATGACATCTCTGCAGAACGCATCGAGGCCGGGCGGCACCTTTTCGCACAGGAATGCAAGTTCGTCGCCGGCGCCGCGAAAGAGGAAATGCTACCGGAGCTCGATCTGACGGAAGTTGCCTTCGCCGGTCGTTCAAATGTCGGAAAATCCAGCCTGATCAATGCGCTGACCAACCGAAACACTCTTGCGCGCACCTCCAACACTCCGGGGCGCACCCAGCAGATCAATTTCTTTGAACTCGGCGGGCGCATGCATCTGGTCGATCTTCCGGGTCATGGCTATGCCAAGGCCTCCAAGGAAAAAATCGATATCTGGACAGACTTGGTGAACAGCTATCTGAGGGGCCGCTCGACCTTGCGTAGGGTCCTGCTTCTGGTTGATGCACGACATGGCCTTAAGGTGACAGACCGGGAAGTCATGGACATGCTGGATGTCGCCGCCGTCAGCTATCAGATCATTCTGACAAAGGTTGACAAAAGCAATCAAAGTGACGTGAAATCGCTTACACAAAAAATAGAATTGGAACTCGCAAAGCGTCCGGCGGCCCATCCGGAAATTATGCTCACCAGTTCCATAAAAGGGATCGGGATCGAGGAACTCCGGGCAGAGCTGGCCGCGATGGCAGAAGAGATTGGGTAAAGAAATATGAGTGATAAACCCCTGACTGTCGAGGAACAGCTTGCAAAAGCGCGGACCCTGTCCGAGGCCCTGCCCTATATGCATCGGTTTAGCGGGCAGACATTCGTTATCAAATATGGCGGCCATGCCATGGGCGATGAAAAGCTGTCACAGGATTTCGCGCGAGACGTTGCCCTGATGAAGCAGGTCGGAATCAACCCGGTCATTGTCCATGGCGGCGGCCCCCAGATTGGCAGCATGCTGGAACGGCTGAAAATCAAAAGCTCCTTCATCGACGGCCTACGAGTAACAGACAAGGAAACGGTGGAAATCGCCGAGATGGTCCTGTCGGGTTCTCTCAACAAAAAAATCGTCACCTCTATTAATTCCGCCGGGGGGCTCGCAATCGGACTTTCCGGCAAAGACGGCAATTTGATCGAGGCACAGAAGCTGACCCGGACAAAGCGTGATCCGGACAGTAATATCGAGCGGATTCTTGATCTGGGATTTGTCGGCGAACCATCCCACATCAATCCGGAGATTCTGGAAAGCTTCGAAGAGAACAATCTGATCCCGGTTATCGCCCCCATCGGCGTTGGCGCAAACGGGCAAACGTTCAACATCAATGCGGATACAGCGGCCGGGCATATCGCCGCTGCGATCGGGGCCTCCAAACTGATCATGATGACGGATGTGGAAGGCGTTCTGGACAAGAACAAGAAGCTGATCAACCGCCTCAGTCCTGCGGAAGTCAAGAAACTGCAAAAAGATGGTACTATTGCCGGCGGCATGATTCCGAAGCTGGAAACCTGCCTTTTCGCCCTTGAAGAAGGGGTCGATGCCGCCACCATTCTGGATGGCCGCATTCCACATGTGTTGTTGCTTGAAACCTTTACCGAACATGGTGTCGGCACCATGATCACGGATGAGCAGATCTAGACCCTAGCTTTCGTAGAAAGACAACTGCCAGTCCATTTCCTCTTCTGTAAAGGGATATTCAATGCCATTTCGGGCGTTGACGATTTCCCTGCGGGGAACTTGGGCGATAACGGTCTGAATCTTGAAGGCCAAGCGCATCGATAACCCCGCCTTCCAGCAAAGCGAGGTAACAACCTTGCCATTGCGCGATGCCAACATCGCTTTCACCCGTTTCTGGCTGTACTTGCAAAGCAGCGACAATGCGGTGGCAACAAAGTCCTGATCCTTGAGATCAACAGCATCTGCCACCTTCTCTTCATTCAGCGCCCCGTCTGCGAACAACCTCTCTGCAAAGGTTTTGCCGGACTCTTCTGGCTGTTCCGAGAATGTCTTAGTTTGATCGATCCGTCTGCGGATAATACTTTTTAGCTCTTTCTCCGTTGCTGCGGGAAGGTTGTGGCGGCTTACCAGCTTTTCAACGAGTGACGCCCCGACGAAACCGGCAATTCGCCGTATCGCCCGGAGCGAGAGATTTAGACGCATTGCAAGCGGTTCATGAAGTGGTTCAATCCCCTCTGCCTGATCCATTATCTCGTCCAGAGTTTCCTCCCGGATTTTGGCCGACGGATTTGCCAGCAGAGCCGATACCGCAGGCACTTCCAGCTGTGCGACAACCGCCCCGGAAACATCTTCGCCTATCCCCTGACGCCGTGCAATTGCAGGCAGTGCGCCGGCGGCAATCCCGCTTGCCATAATCTCCAGCAAATCGTTATCCGATAGCAGCGGCGAGTATTCCAAAATCGGGCTTGAGACAATTTCCTCGATATCCTGCGCGAGCGTCATCACAATGTTCTTTGGCGCATCGATGCTGTCCTTGAGACTTTCGGAGATTATAGCCCTTACTGCCGCCTCCTGGTCGCGCGCAAGTATATTGAGTACCTCAATCGTTTTCTCAAGAAGTATGGCCGTTTGCTCGCCTGACAGGTCTGGCAATAGGCGGCAAATTTTCCGCGCAAGCTCCATACGGACATCGTCTTCGTCATCCTGCGCCAGGATCAAGTTGGCCTTGACCGGAGTACAGGGGTTGATGGCGAGATTCCTTCGAACAATACCGGATTCGTCATCTGTCAGGTAATAGAGTATTTCCGGTTCTGCGTCTTCCCGCGCGGCAAGATCAGCGCGCACGGCAACGTCCGTGCTCAAGGCACGCGCCTTGTTGTCTTCATAGCTCGCAGAAGCGGGCTTTTTTGGCTTGGCTTGCACGTTCACAGGCCCGGCCTCCGCTGCTGTATCATTACCCATCTCATAATTCGCGACTATAATAACTTTTGCTTAACGGGGCCTTAAAGACATTGTCCGGGCTCTCGGCAATGAATTTGTTCCAGATGCCAGATTAGGGCTTGTCGCCAATGACAAAGGACGGCAAAGTCTTCTCATGACAAAACTTCCCCTCTGGAAAAATTTCGAGCATATTGACTGCTGGATTTTCGATCTCGACAACACGCTCTATCCCTCAAAATCCAACCTTTTCGCAAAAATCGATGTGAAGATGGGAGAGTTCATCTCAGAGTTCCTCAATGTCGATCTCGTTGAAGCAAAGAACGTGCAGAAACAATATTTCAATGAACATGGCACAACACTTAACGGGTTGATGCAAAATCATGATATCGATCCAACGGATTTCCTGACCTATGTTCATGATATTGATGTCTCCGATCTGGCGGCCTCACCGGAACTGGGTTCCGCGCTTGAACAATTACCGGGGCGGAAAATCATCTTCACCAATGGCTCACATTATCACGCCACGAATGTGTCTTCCCAGCTCGGAATCGATCATCATTTCGAGCATATATTCGATATCGTAGCGGCGGATTACAAACCAAAGCCACACAAGCCGGTTTATGAGAAACTTGTACTGGAGCTTGATATCAATCCGGAAAAAGCGGTTCTGTTTGAAGATATGGCCATCAATCTTGCTCCAGCTCATGACATGGGAATGACAACCGTCTGGATACCGAACGATGCCCATTGGTCAACCGCAGGCGCGGCGGGAGACCATATCCATTACCAGACGGATGATCTGGCACGATGGCTGACCGAGCTGCTTGCGGACCGAAATAACATCATATGAAAAATCCCATTTCGGCTAATTGACTTCTGCCGGAGGGCGGGTATGTTCTCGCGAACGAATATTAACCAGAATTCAGGAATAAGCCATGACATTAGCCGAACTGCAACCGGTCGTTGACGCCGCCTGGGACAACAGGGACAAGATTTCCACTACCACGACAGGAGAGGTGCGCGACGCCGTCGAAGCAACCCTGAATGCCCTCGATAATGGTGAGCTAAGGATTGCTGAGAAGGGAAGTGACGGCTGGGTTGTCAATCAGTGGGCGAAAAAGGCCGTGCTGCTCTCCTTCCGTCTCAATGACATGGAAATGATCTCCGGTGGCCCCGGCGGCAATTCTCACTGGTGGGACAAAGTGCCGAGCAAGTTTGAAGGCTGGGGTGATAACAGGTTCCGTGAAGCCGGTTTTCGCGCCGTACCTAACTGTGTTGTCCGCAAGAGTGCCTATATCGCCCCCGGGGCTGTGCTGATGCCAAGCTTTGTCAATCTCGGCGCCTATGTGGACAGCGGCACGATGGTTGATACCTGGGTGACCGTCGGCTCCTGCGCCCAGATCGGCAAGAATGTTCATCTGTCCGGCGGCGTGGGTATTGGCGGCGTCCTGGAGCCGCTTCAGGCCGATCCGGTTATCATTGAGGACAACTGTTTCATCGGCGCCCGGTCCGAGATCGTCGAAGGGGTGATCGTCGAAGAAGGCTCTGTTCTTTCAATGGGTGTCTTCATTAGTGCTTCGACAAAGATCGTCGATCGCAACACCGGTGAAGTTCATATTGGCCGCGTCCCGGCCTATTCCGTTGTCGTGCCGGGCAGCCTGCCGGGGAAAGCGCTTCCTGACGGATCTCCCGGACCGAGCCTCTATTGCGCCGTCATTGTAAAAACCGTCGATGAGCAGACGAGGTCAAAAACGTCCATCAATGAACTTTTGCGCGATTGATGAATTCTGAACCGGCGGGGCTATCCCTGCCGGTCTGTTCCGTGCTTTAAATTTTCGCGGTAAATCATATACAGCCCGCTTCCGGCGATGATGACAACGCCGATCCAGACGTTGACCGCCGGAAAATCGCCAAAAACGAAAAAGCCGAGCAACACGGCCCAAAGCAGCCCTGTATATTCAAAGGGAGCAATCACACCGACTTCTCCCGATGCGAATGACTTGATCAGACAAATATTCCCGGCGAGAGACAAGAGCGCCATCAAGACGACAAGCCCGATGTCCTGAAGCGGCATTGGCTCCCATGTAAACAGCGCCATGGCGCCTGTAATGAGCATAAGTCCGACATTGCTGTAGAAGATAATTGTAAAAGTCGTTTCGGTCCGGCTTAGAACACGTCCCGTCAGCATGATACCGCAATAGCAGAGACTTCCGCCAAGAACCATGAATGCTTCGATCTCCAACAGTCCCGAGGTCGGCTGCATGACGAACAAAACCCCCATGAAACCGACGACGATAGCGCTCCAGCGATGGATGCCGACCTTCTCCTTAAACAGCGGAACCGAAAGTGCCGTCATCACAAAGGGGGAGACGAAGAAAATCACCGTCGCATCCGCGAGTGGCAGCTTTTTCAGCGACAGGAAAAACAGCAGTGGCGCCAGCACCCCCAAAACAATTCGAAGTGCATGGCCCTTATATTGCCGCGTCCTGATGGATCCCAGTCCACCATGGGTAAAAAGCCAGAAACATAAAGCCGGCATCAGAACAAGGCCACGAATTGCCAGTATCTGAAGAACGGAGTAATCGGCCTCGACAAGCAGCTTCGCCACGGCGTCCATCGTGCTCATGAAGAAGATGGCGACAACTATGAACAGAATCGCCCGAATATTTCTGGAATTTATGGCCGTGTCGGGCAACATCTTGTTTCTCTCTTTTTTGTCCGGCTGTCTTATCCCGAGAATCATGAAACCGCAACAAGAGATCATATATATTTAGAACCAGCGTAACCTTCCCCATTGACCATTGCCCCCGGCGAACGGTAAAGGACATCTATGAATAAAAATGCTCAAGACATGGATGTTATCTCGCTCACTCAGTCCCTGATGCGATGCCCGAGTGTTACGCCAAAGGATGCTGGAGCACTTGATGTTCTTCAGGATGCACTTGAGAAGTCAGGATTTACCTGCCACCGCCTGACGTTCAGCGATGCAGATACACCGGACGTCGAAAATCTCTATGCCCGCTATGGCGCCGGCGCACCCAATTTCTGTTTTGCCGGCCATACGGATGTGGTCCCTGTCGGCGATCCCGACAACTGGAGCGTTGATCCTTTCGATGGCACCATCCGGGACGGAATGATCGTTGGCCGCGGCGCGGCCGATATGAAAGCCGCTGTCGCCTCATTTGCCGTCGCATCGCAGCGTTTCATCAAGGAAACAGATGGACAGTTTGATGGGTCCATTAGCCTGCTGATTACCGGCGATGAAGAAGGCCCGGCCATTAACGGCACACGCAAGGTTCTTGACTGGATGGTTGCCAATGACGAGAGAATAGATCATTGCATCGTGGGTGAACCGACCAATCCGGCCGAGCTTGGAGATATGGTCAAGATCGGACGGCGAGGTTCCTTTACGGGATACCTGACAGTTACTGGTACGGAAGGTCATGTGGCCTATCCGCATCTCGCGGATAATCCCGTTCCGCATCTTGCGGCGATGGTCGGGGCCCTTGGCGCCCTTGACCTTGACGATGGGACGGAGCATTTTCAGCCCAGCAATCTGGAATTCACCACCATTGATGTCGGCAATACGGCAACCAACGTCATTCCAAAGGCTGCGAAGGCGACCTTCAATATCCGCTTCAACACCCATCACAGCCTCGACTCCCTTGAGGAAACGGTGCGTGCGGTGCTGGACAAGACCGCTGAAGCCCGTGGATGCGGCTATGAGCTGGAGTGCAGCAAAAACTCATCCCCATTCCTGACGCCTGAGGGGGATTTCAGCGCCCTTGTCGTCGCGGCTATTGAAAAGCGTCTCGGGCGGAAGCCGGAACTCTCCACAACCGGCGGCACTTCTGATGCCCGCTTCATCAAGGACCACTGCCCGGTGGTCGAGTTTGGGCTGATCAGCCAGACCATGCATAAAATTGATGAGCGCGCTAGTGTTGCGGATGTCGAAGCTCTGACAGATATCTATACGGATATTTTAAGAAGCTATTTTCGGAAAAGCGGGTGGTAAGCCTCCGTGAAATCACGAGCTCCCTCTACGGTGCCTATATGCTGGCGCGTCGTAACCCCGACGCTCTTAGCTATTTCAATATTTCGACGGAAGGATTTTATCATTCCTTTGCCGCGATGCTCCTTGCCGTTCCTCTGTTCGTTTTCGAGAACGCGGTTGACTACAAGTCAATCGGGACAGAAACGTCATTGGTCTCGTTTCTTATCCTGTTGTGCTTTGCTCTCTGGATTAGCTGGGGGGCCTATCTTGCGGTCATGGCCATTCTGGCACGCTTCATGGGATTTTCGGACAGATACAGCGTATTCGTCATCGTCTATAACTGGGTTCAGCTCGCCCTGATTATTGTCTGGTTTCCGCTGTCCATTATTGCAAACGGCATCCTGCCGGCGGAACTCGCCTCCGGAATAAACCTCGTGTTTATAATCATAACCTACGCCTATCTCTGGTATATCATACGTATCACTCTCAATGTGGCAGGCGGCATGGCCGTTGGCTTTGCCTTCATCGAGTTTCTTGTAGTGATCCTGATACAGGCTACTTTTGCTGACTGGCTGTTTACCGCCGCGTCCTAGTTATACTCGACCTTTGTAAGGTAAAGGCCGTAGGGCGGTGCATTTGGTCCAGCGCGCTGCCGATCGCGCGCCTCCAGCGTCGCGGCTAGATCATCCTTGGACCACTGTCCCGTCCCGACGAGCGAAAGGCTGCCCACCATGGATCGCACCTGATTGTGCAGGAAGGAAAGGGCAGTTGCTCGTATCCGGATTTCCTCCCCATGCCGCTTAACCGTTAATTCATCCAACGTACGGATCGGGGACTTGGCCTGACATGCCGCCGCCCGGAAGCTGGTAAAATCGTGACGACCCAGAAGAATTTTTGCCGCATCTGCCATGGCGTCGCTATCAAGCTCCCGCTTAACATGCCATGCAAGCCCCGCATCCACAGTAAGCGGCGCCCGGCGATTCATGATCCGATAAAGATAATACCTTTTGGTCGCGTCAAAACGGGCGTTGAACGCCTGATCCACCTCCTTGCATTCAAGGATCGCGATCGGCGCCGGCTTCAGATGCTGGTTAAGGGCATTCATGACAACTTGCGGTTTACGAACGGAGGCCAGTTCAAAATTGGCCACCTGCCCCAGAGCATGAACGCCCGCATCGGTGCGACCCGCGCCCTGGATACGCACTTCCTCACCGCAAAAGCGATATATTGCTTCTTCGATATGTTGCTGTACCGACGGACCGTTTTTCTGTCGCTGCCAGCCAACCAGTTCTCTTCCGTCATATTCTATAGTGATGCGATATGACGGCATCAGGGAAGAACCTCTCCTTGGCGAATGGGATGGCCATTGAGGAATGCCGCAGCGTTCATCCGGCCTTTTCCGGCAGGCTGGACCATCTCCAGCGCCAGCGCACCCTCACCACAAGCGATGGTCAGCTGTCCGTCGAGAACTTCACCTGACTTCCCGGAAACATTAATCGGCGCCGCGGAAATTATTTTAATTCGCAGTCCGTCATGTTCAAAGAATGCACCGGGAGCTGGGTGAAGTCCGCGTATCAGACGATCGAGTTCGATGGCACTTTTCGTCCAGTCAATTTTCGCTTCGGATTTCGAGATTTTCTCGGCATAGGTAATGCCTTCTTCGCTCTGTGGCCTGGCCACCAGACTTTCATCCCCAAGATGCCCAAGTGTTTCGAGCAGCAACTTTGCTCCCTCCTCTGCGAGGGTATCATGGAGTGAGCCAGCGGTAGCTTTTGCGGTTATAGGAACCGTTGTCTCGCTCAGGACAGGTCCGGTATCCAGCCCTGCTTCCATCTGCATCACGGCAATTCCCGTCTCCCGGTCACCTGCCATAATGGCCCGCTGGATCGGCGCTGCCCCGCGCCATCGCGGCAGCAAGGACGCATGCAGATTGAGGCATCCATATTTTGGCGCTTCAAGGATCGGTTTCGGCAGGATCAGCCCGTAGGCAACCACGATAGCCGCATCCAGCCGTAGGCTTGCAAAATCCGCCTGAACATCCGAAGCTTTCAGCGACACCGGCGTCCGGACCGGAATCCCTTCATTCTCCGCCAGTTGTTGAACGGCAGAGGGCAGCATTTTTTTCCCGCGACCCGCCCGGCGTGGTGGTTGGGAATAAACACAAACCACATCATGCGACGAACCGATCAAAGCTCTCAGAATATGGGCGGAGAACGCCGGCGTTCCCATAAAGGCAAGTCGCAGTCCCGCCATATCGGCTCCTTCAGCTCGCCAGCTTTTTCTGTTTAAGCAGTTTTCGCAGGATCATATTACGTTTGAGAGCGGAGAGATGGTCCAGGAAGAGAATCCCGTCAAGATGGTCCATCTCATGCTGAATACAGGTGGCAAGAAGACCATCCGCCCGAAGGATTTGCTCTTCCCCATCCACATCAAGATAGCTCACCTCAACTTCAGCCGGACGTACTACATCGGCGTAATGATCCGGCACGGAGAGGCAACCTTCCTCATAAGTGGCATCATGATCCGAAACCCAGGTGATTTCCGGGTTTATAAGGGCCATCGGCTGCGGGGCGGCGTCCTGGTTTCCCTTGCCAACAATATCAACGACAAGCAGACGCTTTTGCACACCAACCTGTATGGCGGCGAGGCCGATACCGGGTGCGGCGTACATTGTCTCAAACATATCATCAACCAGCTTGCGGATTTCCGCATCGACCGTGTCCACGGGTTTCGAGACTGTTTTCAAAAGCGGATCCGGCGCCGTATATATGGGCAAAAGGGCCATGGTCTTCCGTTGTCATTCACATTACGATATATCACAGACTAGGTATTATGCCTGTTCGCGTTCGTCAAGGCTGTTGACCCCCGCGAAACCGGGCATTCGGGAGTATATTAATGGAAATTGCCCTCATTGCTGTGATCGTGCTTTTGCTGATTGGGATTCTCTTCCTGTTCGTCAAGATGTCAAAGGCAGAGAAACTGGCGACGGCAGCCTCCGTCAATAGCGAGACTCTTACGCGCCTGACGGAAAGCCTCGTCAATCAGCAGGCTCAACTGGAAGGCCAGCTCAAACAGGTCTCCGCCGACACAGCGGCAAGCCGGCAGGAGATAAACCAGACATTGAGCGACCGCCTGGATTCCGTTTCAAAACGTCTTGGTGACAGCCTGAGCCAGTCAGCGGAGAAAACCGGGCAAAGCCTCTCCGAGTTGCAGACGCGTCTTGCCGTTATCGACAAAGCCCAGTCGAACCTGACCGAGCTTTCCAACCAGGTTGTCGGGCTACAGGATATTCTTGCAAACAAGCAGGCGCGCGGGGCGTTCGGGGAAATACAGCTGAATGATTTGGTCAAATCAGCCCTGCCGCCCTCCGCCTATGATTTTCAGGTAACGCTCGGCAATGGGCGACGGGCGGACTGCCTGATCAAGCTGCCCAATCCACCGGGTTCCATTGTCGTCGATGCGAAATTTCCGCTGGAAAGTTATCACTTGTTACGACAGGCGGAGACGGAAAGCGATAAAACTATTGCGACGCGTGCCTTTACCGGCGCAATGCAAAAGCATATCGCAGATATCAGTGATAAATATATTCTGGATGGTGAAACGGCCGAATCGGCGCTCTTGTTCCTGCCGTCCGAAGCGGTGTATGCGGAGCTTCACGCCAATTTTCCTGCCATTCTGGACCGTTCCTACAAGGCACGAGTCTGGATTGTCTCCCCGACGACCCTGATGGCGACACTCAATACGGTACGGGCGGTTCTGAAGGACAGCCAGATGCGCGCGCAGGCGGGTGTCATCCAGAAAGAGGTTGGCGTGCTCTTGAAGGACGTCGAGCGCCTTGATGCGCGCGTCGAAAATCTCGGCAAACATTTCCAGCAGGCGAGCAAGGATATAGAGTTAATCGAAACGTCCAGCCGGAAAATCAGCAGCCGGGCCGAGAAAATCGAAGAGTTGCAGCTGGGAGAGGAAAGTGAAGATCTTCTCTCAGGGCCGCCGGAGAGAGCGCCAAGCCCGGAAGAGACATCCTAATCCATTGAACGTCGGGATTTGAGGGCCGCAGAGAGTGTGCCATCATCGAGATAATCCAGCTCTCCGCCTACCGGAACACCATGAGCAAGACGTGTTACCCGCACGCCTATTTCATCCAGCCGGTCAGAGAGATAATGGGCCGTCGTCTGACCGTCCACCGTCGCATTGAGCGCCAATATGACCTCACTGATAACCCCGTCGCTCGCACGGCGGATCAACGGTTCGATATTCAGCTCATCCGGACCGATGCCGTCCAGCGCGGAGAGGGTGCCCCCCAGCACATGATATCTGCCGCGAAAGGCATCTGACCGTTCCAGCGCCCAAAGATCCGACACATCCTCGACCACACACAGAAGACTCGCATCGCGGCGCGTATCGCGGCAGATTGCACAGGGATCGGTCACATCGAGATTGCCGCATTGACCACAGACTTTCACATTTTCAGCCGCCGCCTGCATTGCGCTCGCAAGAGGTGTCAACAGACTCTCACGACGGCTAATCAGATACAACGTCGCGCGGCGCGCCGACCGCGGCCCCAGTCCCGGCAACTTCGAGAGTAACTGTATCAGATGCTCTATTTCAGATTGGCTCATACGGAATGAAGACCGCCCGGATATCAGAACGGCAGCTGCATGCCGGGTGGAAGGTCCAGACCACCCGTCATTTCTTTCATCTTTTCCGCCGAATAGGCGTCTGCTTTGCTGCGTGCATCCGCATGCGCCGCGACGATAAGGTCTTCCATGACTTCCTTGTCTTCCGGATCAACGAGAGAGGGATCAATCTGGAGCTTTCGCATTTCGCCCTTGCAGTTCAGCGTGACACTGACCATCCCAGCGCCCGATTGCCCTGTTACCTCGTGACGCTCCAACTCGGCCTGCATCTCCGCCATTTTGGTTTGCATTTCTTTGGCCTGCTTCATCAGGTTGCCAAGGTTCTTCATCAGAGTGTCTCTCCATCATCGAATTCATCTTCACCGGATATGTCATCGGGAAGCGCTATGTCAAGTGAGGGTCCGAGATGCCGGACCTCCCGGATTGAGGCCGCCGGAAAAAGCGACTTGATATTCTGGACAAGCGGGTGACTTTCAAGCGCTGCGATTTCTGCTGCCTTGTCACTTTGGCGTTGCTCTGCAACCGTCGCGGCGCCTTCAGCCTGCGCCGTCATGCGGACTTCCCATTGCTCACCGGTTATGTCCCGCAGGCGCTTGCCAAGTCGCGTTGCAAGATCCGCCTTCGCTCCGAGAGCCGGGCTAAACTCGATCAGTCCCTGCTTGAAGGTCACCGGGCGGGCAAAATTGAGCACTTCCGCCTTCAGTTTGATATCTTCTCGCTCAACCAGCAGCTCAATGACATCCTCCAGAGAATTAGGAGAGGTTTTTTCCTCCGCAGGCGGCTCGATAACAGGCTCCGGCACCTCATCATTTTTTGCCACCAGCGAGAGATGCGCCCGGGGATCTGCCTCAGATTGTTGCGCAGGCGACTCTGCGAGCGCCACCGCAGCAGCACGCCCGCCCGAAGTGGACATCGCGGTTGTGGAACGTGAACCCGATCCGCCACCGCCATTACTTTGCCGCGGCGTATTTTTTTCCTGCGGGTTATCAACGCTTTGACGCGCCAAATCATGCGGTGTTGGCAATTCACTGACATAGGCAAGCCGCACGAGAAGCATTTCTGCCGCCGCAAGCGGCATCGGCGCGTGACTGACTTCATTCAACCCTTTCAGCAGCATTTGCCAACAGCGGGCGAGAACGGGCATTGTCAGCTTCGCCGCCATTTCCTCACCGCGCGTGACCTCACCTCCCGCCATGGCAATATTGTTTGCCGCTTCCGGCGTAACCTTCAGCGACGTGAGCCAATGGGTGAGTTCCAGGAGGTCCTGTATAATCACGACGGGGTCTGCACCGCTATCATACTGACCGCGCAACAGGGCCAGCGCTGCCTTGATGTCCCCTTCCATCAGCAGCCCCAGCAGATCGAGGATTCGGGTTCGATCCGCCAGGCCAAGCATGTCACGCACCTGGAGCGACGTAACCTTGCCATCGCCATGGGCAATCGCTTGATCCAGCAACGACAACCCGTCCCGCACCGATCCCTCGGCGGCACGGGCGATCAAGGCAAGGGCATCGTCTTCAATCTCGGCATCTTCCTTCTTGGCAATCGTTGCGAAGTAGGCTGCGAGCGTCTCTCCATCCACCCGTTTCAAATCGAAGCGCTGACAGCGGGACAGCACGGTGACCGGAATTTTGCGAATCTCCGTCGTTGCGAAAATGAATTTTACATGCTCCGGCGGCTCTTCCAGCGTTTTCAACAGCGCATTAAACGCATTTTTTGAGAGCATATGCACTTCGTCGATAATATAGATTTTGAAGCGCGCGGCGACCGGCAAATACCGCACACCATCGATCAGTTCGCGAATATCATCAACGCCGGTACGGCTGGCAGCGTCCATTTCCAGGACGTCCTGATGGCGATCTTCGGCAATGGCGACGCAATTCTGACAAACACCGCAGGGCGCAATCGTCGGCCCGCCATTCCCATCGGCTCCGGTGCAATTGAGGCCGCGCGCGATAATGCGGGCGGTTGTCGTCTTTCCAATACCCCGGGTCCCGGTAAGCACAAAAGCATGGGCAAGACGTCCCGCCTCCAGTGCATTGGAGAGCGTCTTTACCATCGCCTCATGGCCGATCAACTCATCGAATGTTGAGGGACGGTACTTCCGGGCGAGGACACGATAAGGGCTTTTGGATTGATCGCTGGTCATGATGCGATCATAGCAGAGTTCATCTTCACAATGCCAGTTAAAGGAAGCGGTTTTGTGAGAGAAATGCGGGATCGACCGGCATAATAAAGAAGACTGACAACGACCCGCACCGAAACTCGTTACGGCTGCTTCCTTCCGGATCTGACCGGGTTCGCGAGGGGCACGCCCATCGCCAGCCTTCCACCGCCTATATCATGCAGATGTCATCATTTAGCAAGCCCTTTTTGCCGCTTTTTTCGATCGCAAAATAGAACAATCATTCAAAAACCGGTATCTTGGCGATTGCGGGAACGAAAAACTTGTGACAATCTGCCGATCATGGAAAAACCGATTGTCTTCGCTGGCGGCCGTCTTGACCGCGCCTCCCACCTCCGTACTGATCCGAATTGGGTCACCGAGAAACTTAAAGACCCGAGCAGTCGGTTCTTACCAATGCATCAGTTGAAAGCCTTGGTTAACCTTGCCGGGAATGCAGCCATTGACTGGCGTGGTGTCGATGATGTCCGTGAATTCATCGATGTCGGCGCGCCATTTATATTCCTCGGGATCGAAGAGGGGGCGTGCCATTTCGCAATAGACGTTTCGGCAATTGAAAACCCCAAACAACTGCCCAATTCCGACTGGGGGAAATTTATCGACGTACGTTCAATCGCCCCCCAGCTCAGCTCCGGCGAAGCGGGCGCCTTGGCTCAGGCGCGTTCAATGATCGATTGGCATAACCGGCATGGCTTTTGCGCGGTGTGCGGCGCACAGACCTATTCGCAGGAAGCTGGGTATTCTCGAATATGCAAAGACCCCGCCTGCAAGGCAACTCACTTTCCAAGAACAGACCCTGTTGCCATCATGATGGTAACCCATGGTGACAAGTGTCTATTGGGTCAGGGGATAAACTTTCCATCTGATTTTTATTCCTGCCTTGCGGGATTCATTGAACCTGGTGAGACTATCGAGCAAGGAGTCAGGCGGGAAGTATTGGAAGAGTCCGGTATTAAAGTTGGAGATGTCCGCTATCATCAATCGCAACCCTGGCCTTTTCCCTCTTCCTTGATGATTGGCTGTTTCGGCGAGGCACTCAATGACGAAATTATCGTGGATAAAACAGAACTTCACGATGCGCGATGGTTTACACGCGATGAGGTGCGCGGAATGCTGGAGCAAAGCACGAAGCCAACGGGATTACGCATGGGCGGCCCGATTGCGCTTGCCCACCAACTGGCCAAAGCCTGGGTAGACTAACTCTGATCTGCCGTATTAACGGGTTGCCGGGGCAAGCGTAAGCGGGTCGGTAATTCGGATAAGGCCACGGAACGGCAAAATCAGGACAGCGACCATAATGATTTTTGCCGCAAAGTCGCCAAGCGCCCATGTATGCCATGGCAATCCGGTCCCCGCAAAGGCCAGCGTGAAAAAGATAACCGTGTCAACGAATGACGCGATAAAGGAAGAGGCGATAGGCGCTTTCCACCAGCTCTGCCGCCGCAGCCGATCAAAAATCGCGACATCCAGCATCTGCGCAATGAGGAATGCCGTGGCGGAAGCCACCGCGATGCGCGGATTGGCAAACAGGATTGACATAACAACCGCCGCGATAAAGCCAACAAATACCACCTTACGCGCGAGCCGGGCACCAAGGGTACGATTGGTCAGGTCGGTCACAAGGAAAGCAACGGGATAGGAAATTGCGCCCCAAGTGAACCAGTCGTTAAGCGGTAGTTCAACGAGTATGTTGGAACCGGTTACGACAACCGCCATAGCGATGACACCTGCCAGAAGAAAAACCTTCTGTCCAAAACCGAGACCTGTCAGGTCGTCCATATGATTTTTGAGCATTTCTCTCCCTCTCGCAATTCCGCTGTCAGCACGCGCGCAAGAAATTCCGTAACTGCGGTCGCTATATATGAACTAAATGTGATACGATCAAGTCGAATCAGGCACCATACTGCCGACGATACGGATTTGCAGGATATACACCGAGGATTTTAAGTTTTGCCGAGAAAAACTGTAATTCTTCAATCGCACGGGCTACCCTTGCCTCCTCGGGATGTCCTTCTATGTCGATATAGAACTGTGCCGCCTCGAAACTCGCGTCGGTGATATAACTCTCCAGCTTTGTCACATTGATCCCGTTTGTCGCAAACCCGCCGAGAGCCTTGTAAAGAGCCGCCGGCTGGCTTCTAACCTGAAACACGAAGCTGGTCATGCAGCTTCCTTCCTTCGGGTCGGGATCCTGGCGCTGTCTTGACATAATGATAAAGCGCGTCGTGTTTCCGATACGATCTTCAACCCGGTCCCGCAGCACATCAAGACCGTATATCTCTCCGGCCAGGCTGGACGCAATGGACGCCTGCGACTTGTCCCCCCGCTCCGCGATCATTTTCGCGGATCCGGCGGTATCCGCATGGATGATCGGCTCAATTCCGAGATCACGGATCAAACCCCGGCACTGGGAAAGGGCCTGCTCATGACTGTGGACAGCCTTCACGTCAGTGAGTGTAGCCCCCGGCACACCAAGAAGCTGATGCATTACCGGCTGAAAATGCTCCCCAATGATATAAAGGCCTGATTCCGGCAGTAAATGATGAATATCGGCAACCCGCCCACCCAATGAATTTTCAATGGGAATCATGGCGAGTAACGCCTGCCCATCCCGGACAACGGTCAGGGCGTCCGCAAAAGTATCACAGGCAATGGCTTCCATATCCGGAAAGACCGTACTGCAGGAAAGGTGGCCATAGGCCCCGGGAACACCTTGAAAGGTAATACGGTTGTCAGGTTCGATTTCAGACATCTTAAAATTCTCAAATTTTCAGGAAACAAACATACGGCGAATACGCGCCAAGTCTTCGGGAGTATCAACACCAAGGGGAACTGTGTCAACGACGGCGGCATCAATTCGCATCCCATTTTCAAGCGCCCGCAACTGCTCGAGCCTCTCTCTCTGTTCAAGAGGTGCAGGCGGCAGTGCGACAAACCGTTCCAGAGCAGCCCGGCGATAAGCATATAGGCCTATATGGTGATAATGCGGCCCCGTTCCCCATGGCGACTTCAGGCGACTAAACCAAAGGGCGCGGCCAATTCCCTCACCTTCCTTAAGCGAGACAACCGCCTTTACCGCATTTTCATCCTCCAGTTCCTCCGGATCCGTGATTTCGGCGACAAGTGTCGCAATATCGACTGCGACATTTTGTAGCGGCTGGAACACGGCGGCAATGGCGTTGGGGTCCAGCGCTGGCAGATCGCCCTGCAAGTTGACAATGGCATCATAGTTGCCCTCGGGATCGAATTTTTCCACCGCCTCGAATACCCGATCCGAACCCGAAGGATGATCAGGGCGTGTCAGGATTGCCTTTCCACCGGCAGCTTCGACGGCAATGGCGATCTCCTCTTCCCCGCAGGCTACAACAGCCGGACCTATGCCGGCTTCCTCCGCCCGGCGCAGCACCTGGACTATCATGGGCAGCCCGTCAATATCTGCGAGCGGCTTTCCCGGGAGCCGGGTTGACGCCATACGCGCCGGAATGACAATCAGTGGTTTTAGCGCTTTAGTACTCATGAAAGTATGTTCCAAACGTCAATTTTAACCGTAAAGGGCATATATACGTCTTGCGCTCGACATGAGAAAGCGGTTAATTTCCCCTCGCTTTTTTTAATCGCGGCTGGTAAATGTACCGGCAGGTTTGATAGCTGAGGTCAGCAATGAATACTTTTGAGTTCAACAAAATCGCCGCCGCCGTTCTCGCAGGCGTCTTAATTATTATGGTTATCAATGAAGTAGCAACGCTTGCGGTTAGTCCGACATATCCGGAAGAACCCGCCTACGCCATTGATACAGGTAATGTTGCCAGCTCGGAAGTTGCCTCGAATGATGAAGTCGTCGGTCCGTCAATTGGTGTATTGCTTGCCTCCGCAGACCCCGCCAAAGGCGAAGACGTCTTCAAGAAATGCGCAGCCTGTCACACCGTTGAACAAGGTGGCCCCAACAAGATCGGCCCAAACCTTTATGGCGTCCTGAACAACCCAAAGGGTGCACATGATGGATTCAGCTATTCAGATGCAATGATTGAGAAGGGTGGCAACTGGGGATATGAGGACCTCAACATCTTCCTGACCAAGCCTCGCGACTTCATCAAAGGGACGAAAATGTCATTTGCCGGTATCAAGAAAGACGAAGACCGGGCTGACCTTATCTCGTATCTCAGAACCCTCGGAAAGAGCGACGTTCCGCTGCCGCCTGCTGAATAATTCAGCGCGCGGCTTTCGTGAACAAGGATTGTCCGCCAGAATTCATTGAACTTGCACATCGGATGGCAGATGCCGCCGGTGACGTCATTCAGCCATACTTCCGGCAGAAAATTGATATTATCGGGAAGGCAGACAGTAGCCCGGTCACGATTGCGGACCGTGATGCCGAGATGGCAATGCGAAACCTTATCGAAGTGGCCTTTCCGGATCATGGCATTATCGGTGAAGAACATGGAGATGTCAGAACCGACGCAGAGTATGTCTGGGTTCTTGATCCGATAGACGGCACGCTCTCTTTTATTTCCGGAAGCCCAACATTTGGAACGCTGATCGCGCTGACCCGAAATGGTATCCCTGTTATGGGAATTCTGAACCAGCCTATCTCCAATGAACGCTGGGTCGGCGCAAACGGAACCACAACTCTCAACAGCACTCCAATTTCGACACGGGAATGCGCGCATCTCTCAGAGGCGACATTGTTTGCCTGGGGGGCAGAACTGATGGAGGGAAGCCATGAACAGCAATTTCGGAATCTATATGGCGCCGTAAAGAGAAAGCGCTTCGGGTATGATTGTTATGCATATGGCCTGCTGTCTCTGGGCTTTGTTGACATCATTGCCGATTGCGATATGAAACCCTTCGACTATTGCGCTCTCGTTCCGATTGTCGAAAATGCAGGGGGAAAGATAACGGACTGGGGCGGAAACCCCCTGACACTTTCTAATCCCGGCTATGTTCTTGCGACTGGCGATATTGGCCTGCACTCACAAGCCGTTAAAATACTTGAATAACCCCAACGCGATTTGAAACGCCTTTTCTCCTTGATGTCTCCGGGTTAACCTCCCATCTTGGAAAACATGCCGAGACACGCGCAATCAAATGAGGACATCTATGGGATTTGTCAGATCAGCCGTCGCCGCTATTCTTTTCATCACTCTGCCTCTCTTGGCCAGTGCTGAGGAAGTTAAAACGATCAAAAGCCATGGGCTGTCTCTGGCCGGGCCCCTGAAATATGGACCGGACTTCACACATCTTGATTATGTTAATCCGGATGCCCCCAAGGGAGGGGACGTCAAGCTGTCCGCCGTTGGCGGTTTCGATAACCTGAATCCCTACATCTCTAAAGGACAGGCGGCAAACGGTCTTGGCCTTACATTTGAGACGTTGCTGACCCAGTCCTATGATGACCCGAGTGCGGAATATGGCCTTGTTGCGGAAAGTGTTGAGGTCGCGGAAGATCTGTCCTTCGCGATTTTCAATATGCGACCCGAGGCGCGCTTTCACGATGGTGCTCCGATCACTGCGGATGATGTGATCTTCAGTTTGGCCGCAGTGAAGGAGAGTGGCACACCACTTTTCCGCTACTATTACGCCAATGTAGAATCAGCGGAAAAACTGAATGATCACAGAATCAAGTTCAATTTCTCCGGCCCGCCGAACCGGGAATTGCCGCAGATCGTCGGCCAGCTATTACCCATCCTGTCAAAGAAATACTTTGAAACTCATAAGTTTGAGGAAACAACACTCACACCAATTCTCGGATCAGGGCCATACCGTATCAAGTCATTTGAGGCCAACCGCTACATCACCTATGAACGGGTGCCTGATTACTGGGGTAAGGACCTGCCGATAAATGTCGGCAGAAATAATTTCGGTACCCTCCGCTATGATTTTTATCGAGATACGGCTGTACTGTTGGAAGCGTTCAAGGCTGGCGAATATGACTACAGGTCCGAGAACAGCGCGAAAAGCTGGGCGACCGGATATAATTTTCCCGCCGTGAATCAAGGCCTTGTCATTCTGGAGGAAGTACCAAATGAGCGTTCCGCCGGGATGCAGGGCTACGTGTTCAACTTGCGGCGAGAGAAATTCCAGGACCCGGCCCTGCGCGAGGCGCTTATTTATGCCTTCGATTTTGAATGGCTGAATCGCAACATCTTTTATGACCAGTACAGCCGCACAAACAGCTATTTTGAAAACTCCGTTATGGCCGCGACGGGCGAACCGACGGAAGAGGAACTGGCGATACTGGAACCGTATCGTGACCAACTTCCACCGCGCGTCTTCGGCCCGGCCTTCAAGGCACCAGTTACGGACGGGTCCGGACAGGATCGGGCCCCGCTTCGTCAGGCAAAGAAAATCCTGAATGACGCAGGCTGGAAGGTAGAAAACGGCAAGCTGATTGACCCCAATACCGGTAAGCCGCTCACCATCGAGTTTCTGATGTATGATCCCAACAGTTTGCGGATCACGGGACCCTATATCAAGAACCTTAAGAAACTTGGTATTGATGCCTCATCGCGCGTTGTCGACTCGGCACAGTTCACCGAACGGCTTCGCAATTATGATTTCGACATGACAACTGCTGGGTTCGGCCAGTCCATCAGTCCCGGTAACGAGCAGCGTGAATTCTGGGGCAGTGCCGCCGGACAACGCCCGGGTAGCCGAAATGTCATGGGGATTGACGATCCGGTCATCGACGCCCTGATTGAAAACCTCATTGCCGCCCCGACATACGAAAAACTTATTCCGGCTGTTCGCGCGCTCGATCGGGTGCTGACATGGAATTTCTTTGTAGTTCCGCAGTTTCACGCCTCCTATGATCGCATCGCCTATTGGAATAAATTCGGCCATATGGACGTCAACCCGGCTCAGGGCCCGGACATCCTGAGCTGGTGGGTCGATCCGGACAAGGAGCGTCGACTGCAAGAAGGTCTGAAGAAAATACAGCAACCGCAGTAACGAAGAGCGCCATTAGGGAGATTTGAGATGAACAGGACGGTTGCGCCATTCCTCGCTGCAATTTTATTGATGGCAACAAATGCCGAAGCAGAACCCGTTACGAGTTACGGGCTGTCCGTCTTCGGAGATTTGAAATACGGCCCGGATTTCTCGCATTTCGAGTATGTTAATCCCGATGCCCCAAAAGGCGGAACAATCAAGCTGCGTGACCTGGATAGCTTCGATACCGTCAATCCCTTCTTGCTGAAAGGCAATCCGGCGTTGATCAATGGCGACAAGGGCGGCGATAGCTTCTTCAACTTTACGCAACTGATGGCTCGCTCCTATGACGAACCGGATGCGGTTTACGGGCTGCTTGCAGAAACCGTCACAATTGATGATCAGGGCCAATGGGTGGAATTCAACCTCAGGCCTGTCGCGCAATTTCATGATGACACCCCCATCACCGCCGACGATGTCGCCTTTACCTTCAATACCCTTAAAGAGAAAGGCCATCCGAGATACAGCCTGCTTTACAAAGACATTATCTCCGCCAATGTGCTCGGCCCGCATAAAATCCGCTTTGAGTTCCGCGAAGGTGCCTTGACACGTGACTTGCCATATCAGGTTGCCGTCATGCCGATCCTGTCCAAGGCCTCATTTGAAAATCGGGAATTCGCGGTCACGACTATGGAGCCTTTGTTGGGCTCCGGCCCCTATAAACTTGCTAGCGTCAGCCCCGGACGAACCCTTCGCTATGAACGCGTCAAGGATCATTGGGCGAAAAATCTGCCTGTGCATAAAGGCCGGTTTAATTTCGATGTCATTCAGGTTGACTATTATCGCGACAGAACAATTGCCCTGGAGGCGTTTTTCGCCGGCGAATATGACTTCCGGGAAGAATTCACATCCCGAAGTTGGGCAACCGAGTATGAAAACAAACCAGCCGTCAGAAAAGGCTACATCAAGCAGGACGTCCTCGAAGATGAAACCCTGACAGGCCTGCAGGCCTTCTTCATGAATAGCCGCCGCGCACCCTTTGACAACATTGAAGTAAGGGAAGCTTTCGGCCTCCTTTTCGATTTTGAATGGACAAACCGGAATTTGTTTTATGGTCTTTATGATCGCTTGGGCTCAGTTTTCGAAAATTCCGAAATGAAAGCGACCGGCCTCCCCTCGCCTGCAGAACTTGATCTGCTAACACCATTCCGGGACATCCTGCCGGACGCAGTATTTACTCAGGAGTTCACACCTTCCAGAACCGACGGAACGGGTAATATCCGCGATCAGATCCGCGCTTCGCTGAAGCTGTTCGAGGCGGCCGGCTGGACAGTGAAAAACAAAAGACTTGTCAACGAGGCCGGCGTCCAGATGAAGGTAGAATTTTTGCTGTATGAGCAATCCTTCACACGCATTATCAACCCATATGTTGCGAACCTGAAGCGGGTCGGAATTGATGCCTCCATTCGTATATTGGACAGTGCGAGTTGGCAGAACCGCGTTCGGGAATTCGATTTTGACATTGTTGTCCGCCGCTTTCCCCAACCTCAAGTCCCGGGCGTAGAGCAGCGGGACTGGTGGGGGTCTTCATCCGCAGATATAACGGGAGGGCTGAATATCGCGGGCGTAAAGAACGCGGCCGTGAATGCCCTGATTGAAAAGATAATCGATGCAAAATCCCGTCAGGAACTCACCACCGCGGCCCGTGCCCTCGACCGGGTCCTGATGTGGAGTTATTATTTTATTCCACAATGGTACAAGAGTAGCCATTTCGTCGCCTATTGGGACAAATTCGGCCAACCTTCTGCAAAAAAGCCGGGTTTTGATCGTGCGGTCTTGCATAGCTGGTGGTATGATGAGGCGAAAGCTGAGGAGCTTTCGCGCCAGCAGGGTAATTAGTCAGCTACCACGGACAGAGGAGTAGTCGTTGTTTGCTTATATATTGAGACGCCTCCTGCTCATGATACCGACATTATTTGGAATCATGGTTCTCAATTTCGTGGTTATCCAGTTTGCCCCCGGCGGTCCGATCGAGCAGATCATTGCAGAAATTCAGGGAACAGCGGTGGGTGCGACCGCCCGTATCGGCGGGAGCGGCGCTGGTGATACCTCAGGCGGCGGCTCTTCTTCATCAAGCGTGGGGTCCAACAGCGCCTATCGCGGAGCGCAAGGGCTCGACCCAGAATTCATCAAGGAGCTTGAAGTACAGTTCGGCTTCGACAAACCGGCCTATGAACGGTTTTTCCTCATGATGAAGAACTATCTGATGTTTGATTTCGGCAACAGCTATTTTCGGGATGAAACGGTTGTCAATCTGGTGATCGAAAAGCTTCCCGTATCGATTTCTATCGGTCTCTGGACCACGCTTCTGGTCTATCTCATATCCATCCCGCTTGGGATTGCCAAGGCAGTTCGTGACGGAACGAAGTTTGATATCTGGACCAGTAGTCTGGTTATTGTCGGTAACGCAATTCCAAGTTTCTTATTCGCCGTCGCCCTCATCGTTCTTTTTGCTGGTGGCTCCTATCTCGATTGGTTTCCGCTGCGGGGGCTGACATCGGATAATTGGGAACAGCTGAGTATTTTTGGAAAGATAACCGACTATCTCTGGCACATTGCTTTACCCGTGACGGCGCTTGTTATTGGCGGCTTTGCGGCCTTGACGCAACTGACCAAAAATTCGTTCCTCGATCAGATAAGCCAACAATATGTGCTTACCGCCCGCGCCAAGGGCCTCAGCGAAAGACGAGTCCTCTATGGTCATGTCTTCCGTAATGCCATGCTGATCGTGATTGCCGGGTTTCCAAGTGCTTTTATCGGCATACTCTTTACCGGCTCGCTTCTAATTGAGGTGATTTTCAGCCTGGATGGTTTGGGCCTTCTCGGTTTTGAAGCCGCCATTAATCGCGATTATCCCGTCATATTCGCCACTGTTTATGTATTCGCTCTGCTTGGCCTTATCATGAACCTTGTGGGTGACCTGACCTATACGCTCGTTGATCCACGGATCGACTTCGAAGCGCGGGAGGCCTGATCCATGCAGCTCTCCGCCATCAATCAACGCCGACTGAAAAATTTCAAGGCCAACCGCCGCGGCTATTGGTCGATGATCCTTTTTGTTCTGCTCTTTGTAATTTCGCTCTTCGCGGAAGTCATCGCAAATGACAAGCCGCTTGTCGTTTCCTACAAGGAGCAGCTATATTTTCCCTTTCTCATTGCCTACCCCGAAACAGCCTTCGGCGGAGATTTTGAAACCGAGGCGGATTATCGGGATCCTTTCGTTGCCGATCTCATAAATCAGGATGGCTGGCAAATGTGGCCCCTGATCCGTTACAGCTATTCCACCATCAACTATGATCTTAAGACCCCCGCACCTTCTCCGCCGGATGCGGAGAACTGGCTTGGAACCGATGATCAGGGACGCGATGTCCTGGCCAGAGTAATATACGGGTACCGTATCTCTGTCGCCTTCGGCGTAATACTGACAATTTTCAGCTCCATTATCGGTGTCTCCGCCGGTGCCGTTCAGGGATATTTTGGCGGTTGGGTTGATCTGATATTCCAGCGCTTTCTCGAGATATGGGGTGGCATGCCGAGCCTCTATATCCTGATCATTCTCGCCGCCCTCATTGAGCCGAGCTTCCTGATCCTGCTGGGATTACTGCTCCTGTTCAGTTGGCCAAGCCTTGTAGGTGTAGTGCGGGCCGAGTTTCTGCGCTCCCGCAACTTCGATTATGTCCGGGCCGCCCGCGCCCTGGGTGTGCGCGACGGTGTCATCATGTTCAAGCATCTGTTGCCAAATTCCATGGTGTCCGCGCTTACCTTCCTGCCCTTTATCCTGACCGGTTCCATCGTCAGCCTCACATCGCTTGATTTTCTTGGGCTTGGCTTGCCGCCGGGCTCCCCCTCGCTTGGAGAACTGCTGGCTCAGGGCAAGGCCAATCTGCAGGCACCATGGCTCGGGATCACCGCCTTTTTGACACTGTCGATCATGTTGACCCTCGCCTTTTTCATGCAAGAGGGAATCAGAGACGCGTTTGACCCGAGAAAGACATTTCAGTAATGGCGCTAGTTGAGATTAACGATCTTTGGGTTACCTTTAAATCCGACGGAAAAGACATTCCGGCCGTTAAGGGTGTCACGTTCAATATTGAAAAGGGTGAGACGGTGGCCGTCGTTGGGGAGAGCGGATCAGGCAAATCCGTGACAGCGCTCAGTATTCTTCAGCTTCTGCCCTACCCGATCGCCAAGCATCCGAAGGGCTCTATCAAAATCGATGGGCAGGAGGTTGTCGGCCGACCGCAAAAGGAAATGCGGAAATTCCGCGGAAATCATGTCTCAATGATCTTTCAGGAGCCGATGACATCGCTCAACCCGCTGCATACGATCGAAAAGCAGATTAACGAGACCCTGCTTGTACACAAGGGCATGAATCAGAAGGACGCCTCGGCGCGCGTTCGGGAACTTCTGGATATGGTGGGTCTCGACGCGATTGACGAGCGTCTCAATGCCTATCCACATCAATTGTCCGGAGGTCAGCGTCAACGCGTCATGATCGCCATGGCGCTTGCCAATGAACCGGACCTGCTCATCGCGGATGAGCCGACGACGGCGCTCGATGTAACAATCCAGGCCCAGATACTTGAATTGTTGCTGGATTTGCAAAAGCGCCTTGGCATGGCGATATTGCTGATTACCCACGACCTTGGAATTGTCCGCAAAATGGCGAAGGACGTTTGTGTCATGACGAACGGCGAAATCGTCGAGGCAAATACCACCGCCGAATTATTTCGTCGCCCGCATCATGAATACACAAAAATGCTGCTCGAAGCCGAGCCGAAAGGGCTTCCTCTCCGCAAGAACGATGCCCTGCCCGACGTAATCTCTTGCAAGAATCTGAAAGTTTACTTCCCTATCAAAAAAGGGCTCTTGAAACGGACCGTCGATTATGTCCGCGCGGTAGACGACATTTCACTCTCGGTAAAACAGGGACATACCGTCGGAATCGTCGGCGAGAGCGGCTCAGGAAAATCAACACTCGGCCTTGCCCTGCTGAGGCTTACATCTTCTGACGGAACCATTCTGTTCAACGGCAATCCTATCCAGCATTCCACCTGGAAAGAACTACGCCCCCTGCGATCAGAAATGCAGATTGTTTTTCAGGACCCATATTCCAGCCTCAGTCCCCGCCTATCGGTAGGCCAGATTATCGAGGAGGGGGTCATCGTTCATGAAGGTCGCGGCGATCGACTGGAGCGACGAGAGCGCATCTCGGAAATCCTGAAAGAAGTCGGTATTCCGCCCGAAGCGCAAGATCGCTATCCTCACGAATTTTCCGGTGGACAGCGGCAACGCATCGCCATTGCCCGCGCCCTCATCCTGAAACCTAAATTCATTGTACTGGATGAACCGACGTCAGCATTGGATATGTCGGTTCAGGCGCAAATTGTCGATCTTTTGCGGGATCTGCAAAACCGGCATAATCTGACCTATCTGTTTATCAGCCATGATCTGAAAGTTGTGCGGGCCATTGCTGACAGCGTCGTCGTCATGCGTAATGGCAAGATTGTCGAGCAAGGTCCATCCGCACAAATCTTTGACAATCCTGAAACAGCCTATACAAAGGCACTGATGAAGGCGGCGTTCGACCTTGAGACCGCCGCAGATGGTGTCGTAAACAAATAAGATACCGGAACAAGGTATCGGAGACAAAAATGGCCCTACTATTCAAGAGTAATATTGACCGCGCTGACTGGTGGCGCCGTGAACTCGGGAAATACATTCCGGACCTTGATGTCCGGATTTGGCCCGATATTGGCGACCCGGACGACATTAAATATGCGCTGTGCTGGAAAATGCCGCATGGGGAACTGGCAAAGCTGAAAAACCTCCGCGCTGTCTATTCTCTTGGGGCCGGTGTCGATCACCTTCTCGCAGATCCGGACTTTCCACGTCATTTGCCGTTTTCCCGAGTTGTTGATCCAAACCTGACCGGGCGCATGACGGAATATGTTGTCCAGCATGTGTTGAACCATCACCGCTTCTGCCATGCCTATGACGCACAACAGCGCGCGCATGTCTGGAAGGAGCATTTCGCTCCTTTCGCAAGCGAACGCAAAGTCGGCATCCTGGGTATGGGAGAACTTGGCGGCGGTGCTGCGGAAGCGCTTAGTTTTCTGAAATTCGATGTCGCGGGGTGGAGCCGTTCCGAAAAGAAGATTAACGGAGTGGAGAGCTTCTTTGGTGATGACCAGCTTGATGCTTTTCTTGCGCGTTCGGAAATTCTGGTTTGTCTACTTCCCTTGACGCCGCAAACAAAAAACATCCTGAACGCCGACCTGTTTGCCAAGCTGCCGAAGGGGGCCGGTATCATTAACGCCGGGCGCGGGCCGCATCTTGCAGAGGATGACCTAATCCCCGCACTGGATAGTGGACAACTCTCGGCCGCAACACTTGATGTGTTCCATGTCGAGCCGATGGCTGAGGATCATCCATTCTGGGATCATCCGAAAATTCGGATCACCCCTCATGTCGCAAGTATCTCCGATCCGGCAAGCGTCGCCAGACTAGTCGCGGAAAATATCATCCGCACTGAAAACGGCGAAGAACTACTTCACGCAGTTGATGTTGAAAAGGGTTACTAAGAACTAGCTGGAGTATCGTTTTTCAATCAACGAAAACAATGCGCGCATGGCAAATGCCTCCCCGCCGATGGGGCGGCCGGGGCGGCTTCTGACGTTATAGGCCATAACATCGAAATGAACCCAGCTTGAAGCATTTTCGACAAATTCCTTCAGGAACAGCCCCGCAGTAATGGCCCCGGCATATCCGCCGCCGGAACCTGAATTATTGATATCAGCGATTTTACTATCGATGAGATTGCGGTATTCATCCCAAAGCGGCATCCGCCAGACGGGATCTTTTTCACGCCGCGCATTTTCTTCAATTGCATCAAACAATGCGTCATCGTCAGTAAAGGTCGCCGCGATTTCCGTTCCCACAGCTATACGCGCCGCGCCGGTCAATGTGGCCATGTCAATCAGCAAATCAGGAGATTCCTCATCCGCCGCCGATAGCGCATCTGCCAGAATGAGCCTTCCTTCGGCGTCCGTGTTGCCGATTTCAACCGTTTTCCCGTTCCGGCTGATCAGGACATCGCCCGGGTGAAACGCATTTCCGGATATCGCATTTTCCACAGCCGGGATGAGTACACGCAACCGAACAGGAAGGTTTGCGGCCATAATCATATAGGCCAACCCAAGAACCGTCGCGGCGCCCCCCATATCCTTCTTCATCATCAGCATGCCCGCCGCTGATTTGATATCAAGACCGCCGCTATCAAAACAGACGCCCTTGCCGACCAGCGTGACTTTCGGGGCGTCCTTATCCCCCCATGTGATGTCAATAAGCCGGGGAGCATCCGCCGCTGCGCGTCCCACTGCATGGACCATGGGAAAATGATAGGTCAGGAGATCATCTCCGATAATGTTCGTCTGTTCCGCCTCAAACTCACCGGCAACCTGAGAGGCCGCAGCTTCGAGGGCGGTGGGGCCCAGATCGCCCGCCGGCGTGTTGATAAGGTCCCGCACCAGCGTCATGGCTTTTACCGTGCGGTCAATCTTGTTTTCATCCGCTGCGCCCGGCAAGACCAGTGTCGCGTAGTTTTTCTTGTTCTTTTTATAACGATCAAAATTATAGGTGCCGAGAGACCAGCCCGTCGCCAGATTTGTGGCCTCTGCTGCATCGAGTTTGGCATCAAGGGCGTATAAGCCAACCGGCAATTGCGCTGGCAAATCGGCCAGAGACCAGATATCCCAATCTTTGTCCTTGACGAAGACAATCGCATCGATCCCTTCATCCGTTCCCGGGAGAAGGAGAAATTTTCCATCTTCGGGCTCAAAATCGTGGGCTTCAATCCAATTTTTATACGTACCCGGCTGCGATGCGAGCCAACTATCAAACTCTGCCTTTTCGACAACGATAATGGATTTCGGGGTCGTTTCTGGGGTCGTGACAATAAAGGGGGGCACGATCTACTCCTCTAACTTTTGACAACCCTAACAAGGCTATCGAGAGACGGCAACAGCCGTTAATGAATATGAGAAAAGCAGCCTATAAAATTTCTCGCCGACTTCCTAGTCAGTAAGAACCCCTATTTCTCGATAATATCGTTCCGCGCCGGGATGTATTGGGGTGCTAACGCCTTTAAGTGCTGTTTCGGGTAGGATAAGCTTTCCCTTCTCATGCCCACGGTCCAGCAGATGCCGGTTTTCCGGATGCCATAGAGCCCGCGTCATTTCATAGACCAGCTCTTCCGGCATACCCGCGTTTACGATCCACTGGGTAGTGACCGCAAGCGTTGGCACAGATCCCAAATCCCGGTAGGTTTCTGCCGGTATTTCAGAATCGGAATAGTATGGATGCTCAGAGAGAAATTTCTCCGCGACTTCCCCTTCAATGGGCAAAAGATCAATCTTTCCGGCATCCGCCAGCTCGGAAACCGCCGTTACAGGATAGCCCGCGACAAAGAAGAACGCATCCAGAGAATCCGTTAGCATCAGGGTGACAGCCTTGTCGGGATCCGCGGTCACAGCATCGATATCCTTTATTGACAGTCCATAGGCCTTTAAAATCTGCTGTGCATTCTCCCGCGTACCAGACCCTGGAACGTCAATTGACACCCGCTTGCCTTTCAAGTCGCCAACGCTTTCGATGTTGGCCCCCTTGCGCACAACCAGATGGATATCTTCCGGATAAAGATTGGCGATTACCCTGATCGATGTGACCGGATCGTTCTTGTGAAAAATGCCTTGCCCCTTGTAAGCCGCCGCAACCATATCCGACTGGGCCAGCGCCGTGTCGAAACTTCCATTCGCAACGCCATGAATATTGGAAACGGATCCATGGGTTGTCTGGGCCGTCGCGATTAGGCCCGGAACGCCACAGGAACCACCTGCCTCACAAGGACGGCTGCCCGGAGGGTTGGAAATGACAGACGCGATCAGCGTGCCTATGGGGTAATAGGTCCCCGCTGTCGATCCGGTGCCAATACGCAGGAAAGTGATACTTTGCGCACTGGCAGCTCCAAAGATGAGACAAATAATCAAGAGAAATGAAAAGAATACCCCGGCACGCGTTGACGGTCTTGCGATTGAAATGATCCTACCCTCCTGATTTTCTAGGCTAAGCTTTAATATTGATAATAGTCCTCAAATTTCAGGAGCAAAGTAAGAACTAGTCAAAAACAGGAATATTTACTTCATTTTCCGAGGGGGTGCCCATATTTTGCCGGGTTTGCTTGTTCCTCAACTGACTTGAAACATCCCGGATGTCAAAAGCCAGGCTTGCCGTATGATGTACTTCCATGCAGGCCTTGTGAATGGCGTAGGGAATTTGTGACAACAGTTCGCGATCCTTATCAGAAAGAGCGTGCCCCTCGACATCGATGGATTGCAATAAATCGTCCAATGCATCGCTGAGGGAAGTAACATGCTCAAACTTCGTTCCCTTGACGACTGTCGCGAGCCCCCCATTCCGGTCCTGCATTGCAGCAACAATCGCCCGCCGATCCCGTGCCGAGCCGGTTGTGCCAAACAAAAGAACCACCGCCGAGGAAAGCCGCATTAACTGCTCAGTGTATATCGAGATCTTCCGCTCATTTACAACTTTCATCGCGAGCTGAATGGCTTCTGGTGTCGCCGACAATTCCGGTCGGTTTTCCGCTTTTGCCTTCAGGGAATTAGGAACGATAATTGCTGGCATCGCGCTCGGAGTCCTCGCCACAAGACGCCTGTCAGGGCCAATATAATCTGCGGTGACAACAAACGGCTTACGCGTTGCGACCAAACGTTGGATGCGCGAGACAATCTGGCTGCGAGACATCGGTCGGGTAATCAAGTCATCCGCGCCGGATTTCATCACCCTGTCGACGACTTCAGGCGCAGAATTCCAGAGCGACAAAACAACATTCACAAACGGATCCCGTCCAATCTTGTGACGCCGAATTTCGTGGATGATCTGGTGGGTGTCTGCATCGGCTATACCCGTTTCCGCGAGGATCAGATCGAATTCTCCGGTCTGAGCCTTGTCCTCAAATTCAACGAGGTGCGCACAGGCAACAACCTCCCCAAAGCCGGTATTCAACAGCGCGCTTCGCGTGTTGTGTCGCATGGCCGGATCAGGATCAAAAAGGAGTACTTTTACGGCCTGGAACTGGGTGTCTGCCATCAGGGGGCTGTATTATCAAATCCGGGAATGAGTTCCTGTAATTTCGCAAGAATTTTTGCCGGGTCTTCTGAAAACTGCAGTCCAATCTTGTTTCCACGGCGCCAGACAAGATCACACCGAAGGGCACCGAATTGAGACGCTTGCAACAAGAGATTGTTTTTCTCAAAAAACAGACCCTCGACATCTATCCGCGCGCCATTGGCCGATATATCCTTGATAATTCCACTCACTTCACGTTCTTCCTCGTGAAGGCAGGCATGACCGCGTTCCGCGCGGATAGTCGCGGGCCACCGGACGTCGGCCCGGCGATACCGTCTATCTTTCGCGCTGCCTGTCTTGACGTGATCGCTTTCGACTTCAAGCGCTCTCAGCATTTTCTTGATATCTTTCGCAATGATCATCTCAGTTCTCTGTTTTCCGAAGGCTGTATTTTCAGCCGGAACAAATCTGTTCTTTGACCCTGCTTAACTTAATCAAGAAAATCTTAATAATTCGCAAATAACTAGATTCAATGCTTACCAATCTGTGCATTGTGCCTGAGTTGCTGCATAGGCAGCAGGCGTATCGATCAAATCATTTGCCGCCATGCGCGCCGCATTGAATTCCTTTAGTAGGGGATCAAGCTCGAACATCAACCGATTGACGATGGAACGCCCAGCATCTTTAGAGCTTTTTGTGTAAAACGGTCTGACCTCGGCTGCCCGTTCTTCCAGCTCCTTTGTGATTATTGGAAGATATTCTTCTATGACACGCTCGTTTATTCGGACATGCTCCATCTCATGTGCAAAAACCGCCTTATAGGCGCAACTGCTTTTCCGGTATTTCCGGTCGATATAAACATTGGTTTTTCTGGCACCGAATGTGAGCCTAACCCAGTCAAGACGCAGACAGTTTTTTCCGCCCCTCAACTCCGCATGCTTGGTCGCAACGCCCAGGCTTGGTCCTATTGATGAATGGGTCAAACCGAGAAGATTTGCATGGCGCAGCGACTTTGCAAAACCACTTTTCTTGGCAATTTGCTCAATCTGCTGAGATGATTTTCCATGGTCCAGCCGAGGTTTGTTCGATACAACCTCGATTTTGACGTCCGGCTTTTTCCAGATTGCAAGACATTCCTTATCCGTCTCAGCTAGTGCGCTTGCAGGCCACAAGAAGAGGAAAGCTGCAAAAAAGGCATAGCCGCAGCGGATATCTTTCTGGCGCATAGACATCCATTTTGGAATTTTGGTGTACAGGGTTTCAAAACTAGCCGAATAACGCATTGATTTCATCCTGGTCGAGATTTGCCTCGCCGGTCTCGGTCGACATACTGAATGACTGCATGTGCGCCTCCCGGAGTTTACCGTTTATGATGGCGCCGGCATTGTCGATTAGCTCCCGAATGATTTGACATTGATGTTCAGCAGCGGCTCGGACATTTTGCACGCCATCAAGTCCCTCGCTCGTCCCAAGGCAACTTTGTAAAGACCTTATTTCGGTATCCAGTCGCCGAATGGTGGTTTCGAATGGCTGCTTATATTCCGTCGGGGAAAATGCGTAGGCCTCTATCGCCAGTTCTTTGTCGGCAATACCACTCGCGGCAAAATGATCCTTATAGCTGCAGGGACCCCAGCCGATAAATTCATCGAGCATGTCCGGCATATCCATAACCAGCTCAGCGAGCATCAGGGCTTCGTTGAAATGGTTGAGATAATCCGTCGCCAGAAGAGTGACGTCATTTACATTCGTATTTCGGGCGCGTACGCGATAAGCTTCCAGCGTACCTGTCTCAATACTCATCCGGAGTCGTGCCTTACCTTTCGGGTCAATCATATCGACCTGTTCTAAGGGGGAATTTATACACCATTTCATTAAGGAAGTGTTCTCGCAGCCCAAAATGGCAGAATTTAGCCAATTCGGCCTATGGGATTGACCCTAGTCGAGAAGAGCTGTCGTCTCAATTGGCAAGGTGTTTTTATCTCCTTGCAGGGGCTCATGGACGAGAAACGAGACGGAAAGCAGAGCGGTCAACACGAAAACCGCAGAGGACAAGAGGAATTTGGAATAACAGCTTTTAACGGAAAGTGCTTTGTTAAAATCGCGAAACATCATGCCCATGTCGTCCCCCTTTTCTTGCGTTGCTCTCCACGAGCATCGCCTTCGCCTGCTGTTGGAAACAGTATATGGGAGGACGCCATTCTCAACTAGCGTTTTGGTTGCTATGTGTTATTTTTATACACTTTTAAGGACGTATTATTTTGCGTGCATAAAATTGTATTAATGCATTCACAAGATATGGTTGCCATCTCACCGAAAACAACAATTACTATCATTGCCGAGGTCGCCGATCTTTTCAAACGATGATACCTAACAGGCGAATCAGACGCTTGTGAAGACAGCCTGCCACTGCTTAAATGATGTCATGAAATCTTTTAAGAAGATCGATCAGCCGGGCATGGTCCTTCGCGCCCAGGCCGGTAATTACCTGTGCTTCGATCTCTTCGGCCTTTTCTTCAAGCACCGCAAGTTCCTTCTCTCCCTTCTTGGTCAATCGAACAGCATAAGCGCGCTTGTCGCCCTTCACCGGCGCGCGATGAATCAAGCCGTCCTTCTCAAATTTATTCAGGATGGGAACAAGCGACGAGCGATCCAGACCCGCAGCTTCTGCAATAGCGCTCTGGGTTCTGCCCGGATTTTCATTGATGATGGCCATGACAGAAAACTGGCCCGTTACGAGTTTCCGGCCCGCAGCGGTCGCAAACCTGCTTTGCCCTCGCAGGATCGCCTTGCGCATATGAAACCCAACGATGCCCTCCAGCGCCGTCATCTGCATTTCATCGGAAAGCTGCTTTCCGTTTTTGGATTTTTCCGCTGACATTGCGCTCCGCCGGGCTCCTGCTTTCGCTCCATAGTCGACAATGACTCTGCCGAGAGAATTGTTATAGCCACAGAATATAGCGAAGCACAAGGGAGCGCGAGACTATTCCATCACGTCATAGAAATGTTCTAGTCCGGCCTCGGCGCATTCCATGTCTTGCGCCGGTGTGCCCGAGCTCAACCCGATACCGCCGACGACCTCTCCGTCAACAATTACCGGCAGTCCTCCACCAACAGAAGAGAGACGCCCGCCGACTTCAGTGTGAATACCGAACGCCAGGTTCCCAGGGACATTCACGGCGTTATACTCATGGGTAGCTTTTCGCGCTGCTGCAGCCGTGTAGGCCTTGTCCGCTGAAATGGTAATGCTTGTCACCTTGCCGCCGTCCATCCGCTCGAACGCAATCAGATTTCCGCTCTCGTCGACAATCGAGATACACATCGGTACACCGATTTCTTTTGCCTTCTCGCGGGCACCATGAATAAGAATAAGTGCGTCTGCATGGGACAGGCGTTTAATATTGAGCATTTTGCCCTCCAATTAGGAATATAAATATCTATTTCTTAGCTGCTTAACCGACGCTATTGGGCCTTTGCCTCTAAGCGACGGGCATGCAGGATAGGCTCAGTGTATCCACTCGGTTGTGAGCGTCCTTCGAATACGAGATCACAGGCCGCCTTGAACGCAACTGACGTATCAAAATGCCCTGTCATTGGCTTATACAACGGATCCCCTGCATTTTGCCCATCGACAACCCCTGCCATGCGCTTCATGGTTTCCAGGACATCTTTTTCACTGCAAATTCCATGATGCAGCCAGTTTGCAATATGCTGACTGGATATGCGCAATGTCGCCCGGTCTTCCATAAGGCCAATATCGTTGATATCCGGCACTTTGGAACATCCGACCCCCTGATCGATCCAGCGGACCACATAACCGAGTATGCCTTGCGCGTTGTTGTCCAGTTCGGCCTGAACTTCTTTTTCAGAGAGGTTTGCTCCTTTGAGAAGCGGTGGTGTCAGAATGCTTTCAAGGCTTGCCCGACCCCGCCGAGCGATTTCCGCCTGTCGGTCCTTGACAGAGACTTCATGGTAATGAAGCGCATGAAGCGTCGCCGCCGTCGGTGATGGAACCCACGCGCAATTCGCGCCGGCCTTCGGATGGCCTATTTTGACATCCATCATCTTTGCCATCTCGTCTGGCATTGCCCACATTCCCTTACCGATCTGGGCATGGCCGGGCAGGCCGGTCTCAAGTCCTATGTCGACGTTCCAGTCCTCATAAGCCGCAATCCATGGTTCCCCCTTTGCGTCATCCTTCCGCATAAAGGTTCCTGCTTCCATACCGGTATGGATTTCATCCCCTGTCCGGTCCAGAAAGCCCGTATTTATGAAAAATATCCGTTCAGATACAGCGCGAATACATTCCTTTAGATTGACCGTTGTCCGCCGCTCCTCATCCATTACGCCAACTTTTATTGTGTTGCGCGGCAGGCCAAGGCCATCTTCCACTGCCGCAAACAGATCATTGGTGAACGCGGCTTCTTCGGGGCCATGCATTTTTGGCTTCACGATATAAAGGCTGCCCGCACGACTGTTTGAATAGCGGGCGTGACCTTTCAGGTTATGTAGTGCCGCCGCCGTTGTCATAACGGCATCCAGAATCCCTTCCGGAATCTCCTTGCCTCCGCTATCCAGCACGGCATTGGTCGTCATCAGATGGCCAACATTCCGAACGAGAAGCAGGCTCCGTCCATGCAATGTCATCTCCCTGCCTGCCGGATCCAGATAAACGCGATCCGGGTTCAATGTGCGGGAAATCATCTTCCCGCCCTTTTTGAACTGATCTTCCAGATCGCCTTTCATCAAGCCGAGCCAGTTCCGATATACAAGGGCTTTATCTTCGGCATCGACGGCAGCGACAGAATCCTCACAATCCTGAATGGTAGACATCGCCGATTCCATCAATATGTCCTTCACTCCTGCGGGATGATCCTTCCCGACCGGGTGATCCGGATCAATCAGGATATCAAGATGCAAACCGTTTTTGGTCAAAAGGACAGAAGTAAGCGCATCATCTTCAAGATAGCCTGCGAACTGCTTCGGATCGGCAAGCCCTGTGACGGAGCCATCCGCCAGTTCCGCTTCCAATTGCTTTTGCCCGCCCGTCTCTTTCAACCGATAGGCGCGAACATCTTTATGTCCACCCTTGGTGAGTGGGGCCGCGCGATCAAGGACGCCAAAGCCATAGTCGATGACGGCAAGCCCGCGTTTGGGATTATAGCTGCTTCCTTTTTCGCATCCGTTTTCTTCAGACAGGACATCCGTGCCATAGAGGGCGTCATACAAGCTCCCCCACCTGGCATTTGCTGCGTTCAGCGCGTACCGGGCATTCATCACCGGCACAACAAGCTGTGGACCGGCAACATCTGATATCTCCGGGTCGACATTGGCTGTCGTTACTTTAAAGGCGGGGCCTTCCGGAACAAGATATCCGATTTCCTGAAGAAAGGATTTATGGGCCTTCGGATCATGAGGTTTGCCCTTGGCAGCGAGATACCAGGCATCGATTTTTTTCTGCAGCTCATCCCGCTTCTCAAGAAGCAATCGATTGCGCGGCCCGAAATCTGCAACCAGGTCAGCCAGAAGCATCCAAACCACTTGTTCTTTAAGGTCAAGGCCCGGTAGGATTTCCTTTTCAACAAGGTCGGCAATTTCCGTCGCAACCTGAAGGCCGCTTTTTGTCACACGCTTTGTCATCTGTCCAATCTCGCCCGTGATAATAAAAAATTCTCAGGCAGCCTGCAAAACCCTGCCGGCCGCTGATCAGCGGAGCGATATTGACAGTCTCGGGAAAGAGAATAAACTAATAATGGAAAGATTTTCACATTATGGAATTTATGATGTCGGCCGAAGCATCCACCACACAATCAGTCAGAACGGGGCAGGTTCAATCCTTGACACGGGCGCTATCCATACTGAATGCCATTGCCGACAATCCGCCCGGCCTCTCCCTGACGTCAATTTCAAAATTGCTCAAGCTTGCGCCCTCTACCACACATCGCCTGCTGACGACGCTGCAGGAGGAGCATTACGTGCAATATGACCGGGATGGCAGCCTCTGGCAGATTGCCATGCGGGCGTTTGTTACCGGAAACGGTTTCCTAACATCGCGGGATCTCGCAACCGTGGCGCGGCCCTATATGCGCCGGTTGATGGAGCTCAGCGGCGAGACGGTCAATCTCGCCATTGCAGATGAAAACAGGGTTATTTATCTCGCGCAGGTCGAAAGCCGGGAAATGATGCGTGTCTTTTCAAAACCGGGCAACCATGTCCCGATGCACTGTTCCGGCGTTGGAAAAGCTATCTTGATGGCGATGAGGCCAGAAGATATTCAGCGGATCATTGCCAACAAGACGCTTAAAAAGCTGACGGATAAAACGATAACGGATACGCAAATGCTCCTGTCAGAGCTGGAGGAATCATGCAAGCGCGGCTTCGCCATGGATGACGAAGAACATGCCATCGGCCTGCGCTGCGCCGCAGCGCTTATCTATGATGAGCATGCGGAGCCGTTAGCGGGGCTGTCAATTTCCGGGCCTGCTGCCCGCATTTCGCAGGAGAGACTGAAAGAGCTTGGCCGCATAACGGTGGGTATCGCCGCCGAAATCACAACCGCGCTTGGCGGCAAGCATCCCAGATAAAAATGAAATTATGTGACTAAATTCCGATGAATCTGGTATCGCCGGTTTCATGGTTCCGCTCATAGACCAGCTCTCCGGCGACGTAAGTCGCGCGAGTTACCCGGTCATCTCCGAGCATCACCAACGCGAAAAGCTGTTCTTCCAGTGTCTCGGCATGATCCAGGCGATAGTCCAGAATAGGTGTCGCCTTGAGATCAAGTACTGTAATATCAGCCTCATATCCCTCTGCAAGGCTGCCAATCCTGTCTTCCAGATACAGTGCCTCTGCCGCCCCTCGAGTAATGAGATAAAAAGCTTTATGCGCATCCAGCGCGAAGCCGTTCAGCTGCGCGATTTTATAGGCTTCGTTCATACTGACGAGCTGGGAGAAATTTGTGCCACCGCCAAGATCCGTGGCAAGGCCGACCCGCACAGGCGAAGTTCCTGTCATGGCTCTTTCAAGCTGGAAAAGACCGCTTCCCAGAAACAGGTTAGAAGTCGGGCAATGTGCAATCGCTGTTCCCGTTTCCGAAAAGATACGAAAATCCTCTTCCGTAAAATGAACAGCATGGCCAAAGATCGCCCGTTCTCCAAGCTGGCCATAGTGGTCATACACATCTACATAGCTCTTGTGGTTCGGATACAGTTCCTTTACCCAGTCAATCTCCGCCTTGTTCTCCGAAACATGGGATTGCAAGTAGGTTCCCGGATGCTCCTGCCAGACGGCTCCGGTCATCTCCATTTGCTCTTCCGTACTTGTCGGAGCAAAGCGCGGGGTGACCGCATAAAGCGCACGTCCCTTCCCATGCCATTTTTCAATCAGCTTTTTCGTCTCGTCATATCCGGTCTGCGCTGTATCTTTAAGTCCAGTTGGCGCAAATCTGTCCATCAGGGCTTTGCCGGCGATGTTCCGCATATTGAGTTTCGCCGACTGCTCAAAAAAAGCGTCGACGGACTGGGGATGGACTGTGCAGAACACGGCGGATGTCGTTGTTCCCGCGCGCAACATTTCCTTCAGGAAGACCTTCACCGATCTAACGGCGTAGTCCTTGTTTGCAAATTTCTGCTCGGTAATAAAAGTGTATTTATTCAACCAATCAATCAGCTGCTTTCCATAGGCGCCAATCATTTCTGTCTGAGGATAGTGAACATGGCAGTCGATAAACCCCGGACAAATAAGGGCGTCTTTGTAAGCCGTGACAGTTACGCCCGGACCGATCTCCTGCAGGATATCGGAAGCAGGGCCGAAACCGATGATATGCCCTGCCTCGATGACAATCAGGCCATCCTCTTCATACTGAAGGCAATCGGAAACCGGGTCCGCAAAGGGATTGCCCCGATAGGAAAGACACCGACCCCGGATTGCCTTTTTCATGGCACTTTCTTTCCTGTTGAATCGGAAATCGCCAGCGTAACCTCATCCTTGACAACCTCCATAACCACATAGCTATGAGTCTGCATCACATGGGGCAATTGCGAAATAGCCGCACCCAGCAACTCGCGATAGGAGGCAATATCCCGGGTCCTGATTTTCAGGAGGTAATCATATCCACCGGCAATCATCATACAGGATTGTATTTCAGGAATCTGCCGTACCGCATTGTTAAATTCTTCAAGCGCCTCGGCAGTCGTGGTCGAGAGCTGAACCTGCACCATGACCACATGAGCGGCCTCAACCGTTTCAGGATCAAGCGCCGCAAAATAACCCCGGATGATGCCCGCTTTTTCGAGCCTTTTCACTCGCTCGGCGCAGGGCGTCTTGGTCAGATTGACGCGGCGGGAGAGATCGACCAGAGAAATACGGCCATTCGCCTGGATTTCGCGAAGGATTCTGTAATCTGTCCTGTCCAATGCCAGCATTCGCTACCTGCAACGTCCCGCAATCTCGGATAAATGAATCAGGTTCAAGTCTAAGCCGTTTCCTTCGGAAAAGACCAGAAAATTTCCCCGCATAGCTTACCTTCCGACGATCTCGAAAAGTTGTAGAGGTTTGACCAGTATTATGCGGACGTAACGACGCGACTTGTTTAGGATGTCCGAAAATAATCTTTGATCTGACGATAAATGGAACCTGAGACCATGCGACGTAACCTGTTTGCCAATTCTGTAATCGCAACCCGCCTTGCCGCCTTTTTAACCCTCCTTGCCATCATGGCTCCCCTCATGGCTAAAGCAGCAGACAAAAAAAGCTTCAACAACTGGGAAGAAGTGGTTGAGGCTGCGCGCGGCGGGACGGTGAACTGGTTTATGTGGGGTGGCGCGGATAATATCAATGAATATGTGAGTGGCTATATTGGAAGCGAGCTTAAGGACCGCTACAATGTTACCCTGAAACGGGTCGGGATCAACGATACGGCGGAAGCGGTCAATATCGTTATCGGGGAAAAGCAGGCAGGAATTGATGATGCCGGTTCAGTTGATCTCATCTGGATCAATGGCGGAAATTTTCGGACGATGAAGCAAGGTGATTTGCTGTATTGCGGCTATCACAGTCTGCTTCCCAATAACAAGCTCGTCAACTGGCAGGATCCGTCCATCGCAAATGATTTCGGCCTCCCGGTAGATGAATGCGAGGTTCCCTGGAACCGGGCACAATTCGCGTTCGCCTATGACAATGCGCGCACTGAGAACCCGCCAAAGAGCATCGCGGAGCTCATTGACTGGGTTAAAGAAAGCCCCGGAGAATTCACCTATCCGGCGGCAACGGATTTCAATGGTAGCGTTTTCGTAAGACATGTCTTCTATCACGCCGCAGGAGGACCAGAAGCATTGCTCGGGGACTTCGACCAGGAAAAATTCGATACCATTGCCCCAAAAGCCTGGGCCATTCTGAATGAGATGGAACCCTATCTCTGGCGGGAAGGCGAGACCTACCCCAACGCCATTGCCAGTCTCGCCCAGCTATTCGCCAACCGGGAAGTCGCGCTTTATTTCGATTATGACCCGGCAATATTCGGAATCAATGTTGAAAATGGTATCTTTCCGGAAACGACACGCTCCTATGGTCTGCAAGACGGAACCATTGGCAACACCAACTATGTCGCCATTCCCTATAACTCGCCGAACAAGGCCGCAGCGATGGTCGCCGCCAACTATCTGCTCTCCTTCGATACGCAATACGAAAAAGCGAAATCCAACGTTTGGGGTGCGGCACCGGCAATTGATGTAACCAAGCTGGATGACGATGCCGCCGCGCGTTTTGCAGCCCTTCCCAGGCATCCCGCAGTTGTTGCCCCCGAGGTTCTTGCCCGTAAATCTCTTCCTGAACTCCATCCCGACTGGATCAGCGCAATCGAGAAAGGATGGCAGGAAAATGTCGGTAACTAGTGCGCCAATCCTGCCCGCTTGTGCGATAGCGGGTTGATCTGTAAAACATCTTATGTTTGAGCGATGGAAAATTCCGTTGATGCTGTCTCCGGCATTGCTGATAGTCTGTGGACTTTTTATCGGCGGGCTCGCTCTCGGACTTGTCGGAAGTCTGGGTTATATGCCCCTTATCGGACAGGAAACCTTTAATCTCGATGCTTACCAACGGATTCTGTCATCGGAGCGATTTCTTCTCTCATTCCTGCTGACTTTCCATATTGCTTTCACCTCCACGGTTATTGCCTCCCTGCTGGCACTTGGGACCGCCCTAATCCTCCGCCAGAGTTTCCTCGGTCGATCCGTTGTTAATTTTCTCTTCCAGATTAACCTGACCGTGCCGCATCTGGTGGGAGCCGTCGGCATCCTATATCTTTTTTCCCAGTCCGGCGTTTTTGCCCGGCTTGCCTATGAATTTTCCCTGATTTCCAGGCCGTCAGAGTTCCCGGCCATGATCTTCGACCCTCTGGCAATTGGGATAATTATGCAATATGTCTGGAAAGAGGTTCCTTTTATCGGCCTGATCCTGCTGGCAAATATGCAGACAATTGGCCGTGATTATGAGGCCGTCGCCCAATCGCTCGGGGCCAGCCGCTGGCAGAGTTTTCGCCATGTTCTCCTACCCCAGTTGATGCCGGGCCTGCTGACAGCAGGGATGATCGTCTTTGCCTTCACCTTCGGCGCCTATGAAATCCCGGCCCTGCTCGGTCAGAGTTACCCTGCCGCCCTGCCGGTACTTGCCTATCAGGCTTTTACCGATGTAGACCTTAATGCCCGTCCGGAGGCTCTCGCCATGGCAATGATTATCGCCCTGCTGAGCGCTGTCATGATCTATGGCTATGCGCGGTTCGCACGACGGTATATTCGAAAATGAAAAAGCATATTCAAGGATCGAACGCGAGAGACAACCGGGAGCGCGGATTATCAGGACTGGCCTGGCTCTCTCTCGCCCTGTTGATAAGCTGGTTGATACTTCCCCTCGTTCCGCTGGGTCTCTGGTCAGTGAGCCGAAGCTGGTTCTTCCCGGATCTTCTGCCCTCTTCATACAGTCTACGGGCCTGGAGCTATGTGTTCTCGACAACTTCCGAAGTCCTCCCCGCGCTTGGACAAACCGCATTGATTGCGCTTGGGTCAACTTGTATTTCCATGATTATTGGCGTTCCGGCGGGGCGTGCGCTCGGGCTCTATCAGTTTCGCGGCAAGGCCGTCATTGAGATTCTCATATTGGCGCCAATGATCGTGCCCGGCATCGCCGTTGCACTCGGTCTTCATGTCGTATTCTTAAAGTTGGGGCTTGCGGGGTCTGTTATCGGGGTCATGATAGTTCATTTGATACCCACGCTGCCCTATATGGTGCTGGTCATGTCCGGGATATTCTCCAATTACAATCCTGCTGCGGAAGCACAGGCCCGAAGCCTTGGCGCCAATCCGTTTCAGGCCTTCTATTATGTAACACTGCCCGCCATTCTGCCTGGCCTCATCGTCGGGTCATTATTTACATTCCTTGTCTCCTGGAGCCAGTATATCCTGACGCTCCTGATCGGCGGTGGGCGAGTCGTGACTCTGCCGCTGCTACTGTTTAATTTTGCAAGCGCAGGCCGCAATGACATCACCGGCGCCATCAGCATGATCTATATTCTGCCAGGTATCCTTTTACTGCTTTTTGCCGCGCGGCACCTGACCGGACACAACAGCAATATTGAGGAGATGCACCGGATATGAGCGACCTTGCGCTCGAACATCTAACAAAAGTCTATCCTGGCTCAGAAACACCAGCCGTAGACAATGTTTCCCTTGAAGTTGAGAGCGGTTCCCTGACGGCATTGCTTGGGCCGTCGGCCTGTGGGAAATCTACAATTCTGAAAATGATCGCCGGATTGCTTACACCAACCTCAGGCGATATACGGTTTTCCGGCAGCTCCGTACTCAGACAACCACCACAATCCCGCGATGCGGTGATGGTTTTTCAGGATCACCTTCTCTTTCCCTATTTGACGGTGGGTGAGAACGTAAGCTTCGGCCTTAAAATGAGGGGGAGGCCCAAGGAGGAAATCGCCAGCGCCGTCCGAGAAATCCTGGAGCTGGTCCAGTTGAGCGGCCTGGAGAAGCGCAAACCTTCAGAGTTATCCGGCGGTCAGCAGCAACGGGTAGCGCTTGCACGAGCCCTCATCCTGCGCCCCAAAATATTATTGCTGGATGAACCATTTTCAAATTTGGATGAAAGCCTGCGTCTGGAGATGCAGGCATTGCTGAAATCACTTCACACGGAAATGAAAACGACCATGCTCTTCGTGACCCATGATCAGGAAGAGGCAATTACGCTGGCCGATAAAATAGCGCTTCTTCTTTCAGGTCGGCTTCGCCAGTATGATATCCCGCAAAATCTGTATAACCACCCGAAAGACCGTGAGGTAGCGCAGTTTTTCGGGGCCCGAAACTTTATCTCAGGCAGGGTTGAAGCAGGAAAATTCGATTGCCCGCTCGGGCAGATCGTCCTGCCCGAAAATGCGCCCGCGGACGGCAGACTTTTAACCATCCGGCCCGAAAATATTGTAATCGGCTCTGGCGCAAGGTCGGATAACAGCTTTCCGGCAACGATAACATCCAAAAAATTTCTTGGTAGCCAGACGCGGCTGGAACTCATTGCAGCAGAACAGGAATTGAGTGCCTTGCTGTCACCGAATACGGCGGAATCGCTTCAAACCGGAACAGAGGTTATCATACAGCTTCCCCGTCAATCGCTTTGGGTCCTACCTTAACGCAGGATATCCATATAATCGACAAGCCTTCCCGCGACTTTGTCTGGCGCGACGTCTGCGTTCCGAATCAATCCATCAAAGTGACCCGTCAGGGCGCGGATATGCTCCACCGAATTTATCAGGAGATACATGTTACCGATGTAGATGGCCGCCCTGAGAGGGCCGAACAGGGTGTAAGCGGCCGAATAATGCTTACGCGCATCGAACAGGAAAAGACGAAACGTCGGGTAGAGTTCCTCGGTCAGCCGGATCATATGCTCCATCTGATCTTTCCGCACATGACGGGGCACCTGACTCCAGTTTCCTTCTCCCTTCGCGAGCTGCTCAATCGACTGAAATGGCATGCAGACTTCCATATCCGTCTCCGGCCGCCTTGAATAGCTGAGCTGATCATGCATCTGCTGCTCTTTCGCCTCACGTTCGATTTTTGTAAAATCGCCGAATTCATAGCTTCCGATTTCATCGGTCCGCAAGAGATCGGGCAAGGTCGTCGGCACATAGCGGATTTTATATCCCATGGCTTCACGGTGCCATGTCGCCAGCTTGATGCTCGCGGAAGCCTCCGTAACCCGCTCAATCTCGATCATTGGTACTGCTTCGCTTGCCACCTCGTCATTGGCGATCAGCCCCATCAGCCAGTCGACGGAAACGCCATAGGTGCGGGCAATCGTGCAAAGCGTCTCCGCGCGCGGCAGCCGGGTCGAGCCGGGCGCCAAAAACTGGCTCAATGCGGAACGGTCGATACCGACGCTTTCGGCAAACTGGCTCAGATTGAACCCTTTTCGCGCCAGGAGGAGGGCCATTCTGTCCCGAAACGCTTCGGCAACGTCCCGCTTGTCTATATGTTCGATGCCTGAATGTTGTGAATTCACAGCATAATCCATATTAAGTTATATATTTAAACTTAAGTTTTATAATAACATAAAAATTCGCGAACTGTCGCATTGTATATTTCCTGCCACAGCTGTCATAATTTTGCCACAAATTTTCAAGGCGAAAGGACAGTAGTTAGTGTTATTGCGTGAACGACAGGAAATCCGGACTCTGGGATTAATCCTATTGTGCTTCGGGGTATGGGGAGTTCTTCTGTTTGTGCCAACTATTTTGCCAGGCTGGCTCACAGCGTCCCTGCTTGTCCCGGTGGTTGCCTTTCATTCCTCACTCCAGCATGAATGCATCCATGGCCATCCATTCTCCGACAGCCGCTTCAATGATCTGCTCATTTATTTTCCGGTTGGAATTTTTCTTCCATATCCAAGGTTCAAGGAAAATCACCTAACGCATCACCAACGCGCCCGCATTACCGATCCGGTCGAGGATCCGGAAAGCTGGTATGTTGCAACGAATAAGTGGGAAGAGCTTGGCGGCATTACCAAGGCGCTATTGAGGTTAAACAACACCTTGATCGGACGGCTTCTCATAGGTCCGGCGCTAAGTATCTATACGCTGCTCAAAGCAGACGCGAAGAGTATTTTCCGCGGTAATCGTCGCATTCTTTCAATCTGGATTATCCATCTTCTGCTTTGCGTTATCTTTCTCGGCGTACTCTCGCTCTATGGCTCATTGCCCGTTCTTGCATATCTGGTTTCGACCTATTTTGGTATGTCCGTCCTGATGATCCGGACGTTTCTGGAGCATCAGGCACACCCGGACCGCCGGGTCCGTTCCGTTCTGATTGATGATCAGGGCGTATTGCGCTATTTATTCCTGAACAACAATCTTCATGCAGTGCATCACGCCTTTCCTTCCGTTGCGTGGTACCGGTTACCAGGCCTTTTCCGTCTTCATGAAAGCCGCTTCCTTGAGATGAACCAGGGGTATTTTTATAAAAGCTATCTCGACGTGATCCGAAAATATGCTTTTGCCCGCAAAGAACCGGTGGCCTTCCCTCTTGATCCACTTTGATCGCGTGCGCAGACTGATCAGATGAACAATCCCATAGCGCTCCTGCCGATGTATGATTGGCCGGAAGTCCATGACGCAACAAATGAATACTGGAATACCCTTCGTGAGGCTCTTGCGGAGCAGGGTTTTACCCCGCCAGAATATCTGTCTCGTCCTGACGATCCTTTTCCTCTCTGGCGAAGCCCGCAGCTTTTGATTGCGCAAACATGCGGTTTGCCATTTGTGGATCATCTTTCGGCTGACGTTTCCCTGATTGGCACGCCAGCCTACGATATCGATTGTGGCGCGGGTTCCTATTACAGCGTTATCGTCGTGCATAACGACAGCGGCATTGAAACCTGTGCTGATCTCGACGGCGCTGTATTTGCCTATAATGATCCATTGTCACAGTCCGGAGCGGCAGCCTTTTTCTCCCATTTCCACGCCTCCGGCATTCCGTTAAATAAAATCGCCAGATTTGAAAGGGTTATGTCTCACCGAAATGCAATTCAACAGCTATCCGAGAGGAAAGTCGATGTCGCCGCCATCGATGCGGTCACCTGGGAACTGGCCATGCGCCATGAGCGCGCCACGGGATGCTTACGCATCATCGGCCAGACGCTTCCAACGCCGGGTCTTCCCTATATCACAACCCGCCGACCCAAAGCCGAAGTTGACCGGATTCACCGTGCCGTTGTCGAGGCAATAGCTTCCCTGCCCGGCTCTATTCGGAATGATTTGTTATTAACCGGCTTCGCTGCGACAACACCGGCAGACTACCAATTTATCAAAAACAGATATGATATGGTCCGCAGTACCATGAACGCCTGTCTCACTTAAGAGGGCATCAGGACCAGACGGATAAGCATAGCGACTGCCCCGAGCACCAGAACACCCGCCGCCCATAAAGCGACAAACCAGAGCAGCTGCCGCAGTCGCCGGGGCATTTAGTGATATCCCTCATTTTCGCCGACTTTTCCTCGAAACACCCAATAGCTGTACGCCGTATAGCAAAGGATGATCGGGATAAGAAAAGCCGCGCCGACGAGCAAAAAGCCAAGGCTCTTGTCGGGCGCTGCAGCTTGCCAGATGGTAAGATCGGGCGGGATCATGCGCGGATAAAAACTGATGCCGATACCGATGTAACACAGCACAAAGATGCCATGGGCCGCGAAGAAGGGTCGGATATCCCTTTTCTGTTTCAGTCCATAAAACAGAACAGCGGCACACCCCGCCATCAGGAAAGGAACAATAATACTGTAGACGAGATTGGCGCCTTCGAACCAGCGGTAATGATATTCCGCATCAAGGAATGGCGTTGCGATACTGACGACGCCCACAAGTGCCAGCGTTATCAGACCGGTAATCACGGCATATTTCCGCGCCATATCCTGCAACTCACCTTCCGTTTTCATCACGAGCCAGGTGGCCCCCAAAAGAGCATATCCAAAGATAAGTGAAATGCCTGTCAGAATGGAAAACGGAGTCAGCCAGTCAAGCCGGCCGCCTGCATAGCTGCGATCAACAATTTCAATCCCCTGTATCAGCGTGCCCAAACATACGCCTTGAGCGAATGCGGCAAGCAGGGAACCGAAAGCGAATGACCAGTCCCACCAAACGCGATACTTGCGTGAAACCCGCCAGCGGAACTCAAACGCCACCCCGCGAAATATCAGGCCCAGCAACATGGCGATGATCGGCATATATAGAGCCGGCAAAACCACGGAGTAAGCCAGCGGAAACACTGCCAGTAAACCACCCCCGCCAAGCACGAGCCAAGTCTCATTCCCGTCCCAGATCGGGGCAACGGAGTTCATCATGATATCGCGATGGCCCGATTTTTCCGGTGCCAGCAGGAACAGAGCGCCAATTCCAAGATCGAAGCCATCAAGCGAGACATAGGCAAGAATTGCGAATGCAATGAGTGCAGCCCAGATGAGAGGTAAATCAATTTCCATCATTATCCTCCCTCAGGTCCTTGACTCATCGATATTGGATGACGCGCTCACCATGCCCACTGCGCGTTTCAGTGTTTCCATCGTCTCGGGTGTTTTCTCCGGTGTTTTTGCCATCAGCCGCAACATGTAATAGACCCCGACACCGAACAAGGTAAAATAGACAGCAATAAAAGCGAGCAATGTTGTCCCAACCTCGGCGGCGACGAGAGGTGAGGCGCTCTCGGAGGTTCGCAGCAACCCGTAAATGGTCCAGGGTTGCCGTCCGGCTTCCGTCGTGATCCAGCCACATAATACGGCAACGAATCCGCTGGGCCCTGCCAGAGTAACCGCCCGTGCAAGCCAGCGGTCTTCGTATAGCTCGCCTTGATATCGTCGCAGCAGACTCCACACGCCTATGGCAAGCATGATAAACCCGATACCGACCATTATCCGGAATGTCCAGAATATCAGAAATGTATTCGGCCAGTCTTCCTTCGGAAAAGATTCCAGCCCCTGCAATTCCCCGTCCCAGCTATGCGTGAGGATCAGTGAGCCCAGTTTAGGCACGGAAATCGAATACAGAACTTCCGCCTTCTCGTTATCGGGAATGCCAAACAGAATGAGCGGCGCACCCGTTACGTTTTCATAATGTCCTTCAATTGCGGCAATCTTTGCAGGCTGATGTTCCAGCGTATTGAGACCGTGCTGATCCCCGGCCAGTATCTGCAACGGCGTGACAACTGCGGCCATCCACATGGCCATGGAAAACATCAGCCGCGCATGTGCATTCGCCTTGTCTTTCAGAAGATGATAGGCGCCAACCGCACCAACCACAAAGGCTGTCGTCAAATATGCCGCCAGAACCATATGCACCAGGCGGTAAGGAAAGGACGGGTTGAAAATCACGGCGATCCAGTCATCTGGGATGAATTGACCTTGCGCATTCATCGCATGACCGGCAGGCGTCTGCATCCAGGAATTAACAGACAAGATCCAGAAAGCCGAAAACAGCGTTCCCGCGGCAACCATCAATGTCGCGGTGAAGTGAAGCTTCGGGCCAACGCGTTTCTGCCCAAACAGCATGATGCCGAGAAAACCGGCCTCAAGAAAGAACGCCGACAGAACCTCATATCCCATAAGCGGGCCGATGACCGGCCCTGCTTTATCCGAGAAAACAGACCAGTTTGTGCCGAACTGGTACGCCATCACCACACCCGAGACAACGCCCATGCCGAAGCCGACCGCGAAAATAGTTTTCCAGTAGTTGAAGACCTCCATATAGCGGTCTTCTTTCTTCCAGAGCCAAAGCCCCTCAAGAACGGCAAGATAGCTAGCAAGTCCAATGGAAAAAGCCGGAAAAATAATGTGAAAAGATACGGTGAAGGCGAATTGTATTCGCGCCAGGTCCAACGCACTGATATCAAACATTATGCCCTACAATCCTTCCGTTCATTCCTTGACAGATTAGCATTCACTGCGGGAATGTCATGCGTTTTAAGTGACATGCGGCATTTCACCGCTCACTCTGCCAAGAAGTACTCTATGAGCTAAACTTGCCGCGCCGTTTCTGGTCGTTTGTCAGCTTCGACTATTTCATTGAATTTTCTTACAGCATATACATTATCGCCCATACCAAACTTCCGCCTTCGACAATAATCACCAATCAAGAGGAAGATCATGAACCCAAAAGATACGGCGATTTGGCTTTGCCTTGCGTGGCTTTGGGGCAGTTCCTTTCTGGCGATTGGCATTGCGGTCGAGACGGTTAGCCCTGTAGATGTCGTCGCAGGGCGGATGGGAATCGGCGCTGCCTTCCTCATTCTCATTTTGCTGCTTGGCAAGGGGTCACTTAAAATGGGATGGCGCGGATGGCTAATTGCCACGGCCGTTGGCCTTACGGGGAATGTACTGCCATTCCTGTTGATCAGCTTTGCTGAGCAGCGTGTGGATAGCGGGCTTGCCGCCCTTATCATGGGGATCGCGCCCGTCGTCACACTCGTTTTAGCGCCACTCGCCCATCATGAAGAAACTCTCGGGAGACGGAAAATTGTGGGCGCACTTGTCGGTTTCGGCGGGGTAGGCCTCCTTGTCGGGCCCAGCGCATTTGATGATATGGGGTATGAAACCCTTGCCCAGCTTGCCTTGTTGGGTGCCGCCTTTTGCTACGCCTTTACAGCATTGTTCTCCCGCCGCTTTCCGCATGAAAAGCCAATGCAGACAGCCGCGGCATCAGTTCTTGTCGGTGCCCTGTTCATCGGCATCATCAGTATGGCAAATTGGCAACCGCAAACGGCTTCGCTTGGTTCACTATTGGCTATTCTTTATTTGGGAATTGGGCCGACGGCTCTCGCGGCAGCGATTTATTTCTATCTTATTCCCCGCATCGGTGCCGGTCGGCTGCAACAGGTGAACTACGTTGTCCCGATATTGGGCACGCTACTCGGAATCTTTATTCTGGGAGAGCAGCCAAGCCTTAATACATGGATTGCCATTCCCTTCATATTGGCCGCTGTCTATATCGTCACAAGAAAAGCATGAATTAAAGGCATTTAATCACGATCCCCTCTATCGCCGATCACATTCAGTCTTTATGATAGGATTAAAAGACCAGCTCTGCTCACGCGTTGAAAGTATCCCGATGCTCCCCGCCAAGTTTCCTTGCTGATTTCGCCAGTGTCATCAGACCCTCAAAATAGCGCGGCCTCCCTGCGTAACAATAATCTGACCGGAATATTCTGGATGATCCTTTATACGCTCTCGATGTGTGGGATGCATGCGTCGGTAAGGCATGTGTCGGAGAGTCTTCATCCATTCGAAATCGCCTTTTTCCGGCTTGTATTCGGCCTCCTTGCTATCCTTCCTTTTTTTTTCCGGCACGGATATGGAATTCTTAGAACAAGCCGTCTGCCCATGCATATCCTGCGCGGCGTTATCAACGCCGGATGCATGATGGGCTTTTTCTATGCCCTTTCTATTGGTCCGTTGGCCCGTGTTACAGCACTTGGCTTTACCGCGACACTTTTTGCAATCGTTCTGGCTGTCTTCTTTTTTGGGGAGAAGGTCGGGCTGAAACGGTGGACAGCAATCTTTATCGGCTTCGCTGGCACCCTTGTCATAGTTCGACCCGGGTTAGCTCACGTTGGCATCGAGAGTATTGTAACCTTGGGCGCCGCCTTTGGCTGGGCTGTCTGTATGATTATCATAAAGGAGCTCGGCAAGACAGAGTCCGCCGCGACAACGACTGCCTACATGTCCATTACCATGGCCCCGATCATATTGATCCCGGCGCTTTTCGTCTGGACCGTGCCGACCCTCCATGATTACCTATGGCTGATTGCGATCGGGATTTCGGGGAGCCTGGGGCAATTTGCGATGGCGAACGCCCTTAAGTTCGGGGAAGCGCCAGTCGTCCTCCCAATTGAGTTCTCCCGATTGATTTGGATCTCCATCATTGCCTATTTCGCCTTTGGCGAGGTTCCGGATATCTACATATGGATCGGCGGTGGCATGATCGTCGCGGCGACGACCTACACCACCGTCCGCGAAAGCAAGCGGAAATAGCGATGATTTCGGATATATTCAATCCAATAACATAATAGCAGTGTCAACTCACTACTGCGTCTGAGACGGCCATGCGTTTTTGTCGAAGCTGCGACAAGAAAAGCAGCACAGCAAATGCTGCTCCTAGAATGAAAAAGAATAATTCAAATTCTGCAGAGAGGATATTCCGGCACAGAGCATAAGTAGCACAGGCACCGACTGCAACAAGTCCAAATATCCAATCGCGCCTGCTAAAGCGAACTGCGCCGGTCCCATACAGCAATGCCGTTCCTGCAGCCAGTACGATAAAGATAGCCACAATGGACAGGATGGCATTGAGCATATCCGTGCTCTGCAACGTCATAGCCGGATTGAAAACAATCAGGAACGGGATGATAAAACCGGCAAGTGATAACTTGAAAGCTTTCATTGCTGTCGCAAAATAGTTGGCTTTCGCGATCGCTGAAGCTGCCAGCGCCCCCATGGCAACCGGTGGCGTTACAGCAGAAATAATAGCGAAGTAGAAACAGAAAAAATGTGCCGCCATTGTCGGAACACCCATCTTGATAATCGTGGGAATGGCCACGAGAGCGACAAGGCTATATGCCGCCACAGGCGGAACACCGCATCCTAGGATGAGAGAAACAATCATCGTCAACAGCAAACCCATAACAAGATTTCCCGCACTGAACAGTTCCACAAGACCGGCTATTTTACCACCAAGTCCGGTCGTTATAAGTGTCTGTGAGATCAAACCGACAATACAGAGGGAAACACCAATTTGAGCTCCGACAACAGCCCCCTCAGTCAGAAATTCAAGATACTCCGCAGCCTTCGGTCTACCGCCGGACCGGAAGAAACTTAGAACAATGACTGTACAGATCGCCCAAAAAGCCGCATAGGAAGGGCTGAAACGAAACAGAAGTAAACCTGTCAGGACTCCTACGGGAATAACAAACATTGGAATACCACGAGCGATTACCGACCAGTTCGGCATTTCGCGCGGCGCCTTGATACCCGCCGCAGTCGAGGCAAACTGTACGGAAAGCATTACACCTACATAAAAAAGAATCGCGGGAATAAGGCCCGCAATCATAATATCGGTGTAGGGGACGCCGACAAAAAATGCCATCAGGAATGCGGCCGCCCCCATCACTGGGGGCATTAATTGACCACCGGTCGAGGCAGTCGCCTCGATTGCACCTGCCAAGGGCGCGGAATAACCGGCCCGTTTCATGTAAGGTATCGTAAAGGCACCCGTAATGGCGACATTCGCGACCGCTGCTCCGGACACCATGCCGATAAGGGAGCTTGAAACAACGGCCGTCTGGCCAGGCCCTCCCGCAATGCGACGCCCAACCAGCTTTCCAAGTTCATACAGAAAATCATTAATGCGCAGGAGCCCCATCATACTTCCGAAGACAACAAACAGAAATATCTGGTTCGCCGAGATTGAAAGGAATGTCCCGTAAATGCCAGAAAATCCAATTGACAGATAGGATATGACATATCCGAGCGGAAAGTTTCGATGGTAGAGAGGACCTCCAAGATAATGACCAAACAGGAAATAGGCGACAAAAACCAAAGCAACAATAGGCAGAATCCAGCCCCAGGCCTGCCTGGTTCCCTCAAATGCCAAAATGATCATTAAAATGCCAACGGCGACATCCGTTGGGGCAGGAAATCCGACGTTCTGTTCCAGTGTATCGAGATTGATATACACATATGCCGTAACAAACATACCGCAGGCAAAAAAGGCTAGATATATCAAACGCCGAACCGGGCTGGCGGAAGAACGAACAACGACGAGAAAGGTCAGTCCGAAGATAAAGGCAAGATGCACTGTCTGATGCTCAATGCTCCCCAACAGAATTCCATATGCGCTGAGCATATGATATGCAACCATCGCCAAAGCAACGACGTAAACTGCAATTCTGATAGTACGGTCAAACCCCTTGTCCATAAAGGACCTCCCCAACTTCATAGTCATCGACCCTCGCTAGTATTGCCAGCGAGGGTCGTAGATATTGTCTTGATTATTTAAGGCCTGCTTCTTTATATGCGCGAAGCGCACCAGGATGAATCTTGGAAGGATCAACACCGTAGGCGAGCGACTCACGAGACATCAATTGGCCCAATGCATGATATTCCTTAAATGTGCCAACATTCTCGATAATCATTTTTGTGATCTGGTAAGCAGTCTCTTCCGGCATTTCCGGATAGGCACCCCATGCGATTGGATCGAAGAACCCCGGCATATCTGCAGTAACACCATCAATCGCACCTTCAGGGATAGTAATCTTGTTAATCCCGACACCGGCCGCAATGGTTTTCTCAACGGCCTCTTCGCCCCAAGGGATATGATAAAGTGTCTTGCCACTGCCGACAACGGTTAGAGTTTGCGGACTTGCTTTGAAAGTCTTGTTAATCGGGTCGGCATACCCGCCAATAATAGCGGCATCCACAGTCCCGTCCAACAATGCCTGCGCGGCTTGCTTGGTGCCGAGATACTCAATATCAATTTGTCCGTCCAGACCCCAGCCATGTTTAATGATTAACTCAGGTTCAATCGTCCAAAGAATCTGTGGCGGGCGACCTAGC
>TARA_R110000824_G_scaffold172434_1_pt1 | contig 68413 bp, 105 predicted proteins | sample TARA_R110000824 | Tara Oceans TARA_R110000824 (sample SAMEA4397747) | marine metagenome | biome: Polar Biome; feature: [MES] marine water layer (ENVO:01000295) within the mesopelagic zone...; material: water (ENVO:00002006), including particulate matter (ENVO:01000060) such...
GGTTGGCTTCAGCGGCTGAAGTGCGAGTGGGGTATACGGCAGAATATGCGGTCTACGTGCATGAAGCACCGATGACATTAAGAGGAAAGAAACGACCAAAACCAACCAAGGGCAGGTACTGGGATCCGCAAGGGCGAGCGACTAATAAGTTTCTAGAACGTCCGTTTCGCGCCATGAAGAATTCCGGCGAACTAATAAGGATTATTTCAACAGCATACAAAAACGGTGCGTCATTGGAACAATCGTTAAGCGTGGCAGGATTACGAATTCAGCGATTGTCACAGTTAATGGTTCCGGTTGATATCGGCCATTTGAAGGGGTCGGCGTTTACACGGAAGGGCAAAAAATGAGCGGTCGACTTCTACATTCACCGGCTCGCATCATTCGCGAACTTCTGATCGATCTATCTTCAGGATCGGCGACGTCGGATCTTACTGACGACTGGGGTGCGTGGGTGAATACGCTTCCGGATTCACCAGACGAAGTGATCACAGTCAATGATACAACGGGACTTCTCAACGGGCGTGAAATGATCGCCGGTGAAGTTCTCACGATGCACGGAATTCAGATTATCGTTCGCGACAACGACCAGTCTGAAGGTTACGTGAAGGCGAACGAAGTGGCGGTCGCGATGGACGGAGTCCTACGGTCTTCCGTCACGATTGATTCGTCGACGTACTTAGTTCAGGCAATCTCCCGCAAAGGAGATACAATCTATGTCGGGGTGGATGTTCCGCGATCGAATTTGCATTTGTATTCGATCAACGCAACCGCTTCGATTTGTAAAACTTCTTAGGAGGAAAATCAAATGGCAGTAGCAGCAGTAGTCCGGACAACTCCGGGCGGAACAATGTTAAAGGATGGATATTCAACGAAGGTCGGTTTCGAAAACGATCTTAATGTTGAGTTTTGGGAAAAAACAGTCTCGCCGTCGGGCTACGACGGTGGTGACAAAATCGACATTACGACCATGTGGAACGCAACAGTGCGGACGCATGCGGCGAGAAGTCTCTACGACGCAACCGATGGTTCGATAACGGTTGCATATGATCCGATTGCGATCACTTCGATCAAAGCACTGATCAACGTGGAAGGAATTATCACCTACACGTTTCCGGATGGAACGACTGACTCGCGATATGGATATCTGAAGTCGTTCGAGCCGCAGGAACTTTCCGAAGGCTCTCACCCGGAGGCGTCAATTTCGATTGCTCACACGAATCGACACAACACAACCGACGCGGAAGAAGCCGGCACGATTGTCGACGGTTCGTAGTCTTGAAGTCAGGGAAGATGGAGGCTTTCGTGGCGGGTCTTCACTTCTTCTGAACGGCTCTCGACTCGGTTTCCGAGTCGGGAGTTTTCTCTTTTTTTTCGCCACCTTGAAAGTTATCGCCATGACGCTGCCACTTACGATGGTTTTTGATTCGATCGAACTGAAAAGAATTCCGGTTACGATCGGCGGAGTAGAATACGTTCTACAGGAAGCCGATTCAGAAGCCGGAGCATTGTACGAAGATACGATGATCGCTTCCGTGAAAATGGAAGACTCAAAACCTGTCTCAGTTTCGAACGTGAAAAAAAGGGATTTGGATTTGCTTGTCAGTTGTCTTCGCATTGAAGAGAAGACGGACAAAGGCGTGAAGGAACGTCGAGTTCTGAGAAGCTTCGTGATGGAACTTCCGCGAAAGGTGACCGCTCCTTTGATTGACGCGGTTAAGGAAATGTCCGGAATCGAAACGACGGGCGAAGAATTGGGGGAGTCGCCAGAAGATACGGGGGACAACTCCGACTAGCACGGCAACAGGGTAAAAGTCTTGCGGAACTTCTCGGATACAATCAGCCGTTGACGTTCCGGGAGTACTGTTTGTGGCGGGCGTACAGGATCACTGAACTTGAGACGCCGGAGCGGACTGATTATTACATCATGAAACTGATACAAACGGTCGAAGGCATACTCGGAAAAGGAAAAAATCTGAACGAGTATCACATTCCGTTTTCCGATCGGAACGTGAAACAATTAACGCCTGAAGAGGCAACACGAATGAGCAAGTATCATTTGGGATTGAATTAGAAAGTCGAAACCATGGCAGCAAAAGGAGCAACTGAAGTCGAACGGCTTGTCGTTCGTTTACTCGGTGACGGCTCCGGCTACGCTCGCATGTTGAAAGGTGCGGTCGCAGGAACGAAGGCGGCGGCGGCGAAGATGAAGTCCGCAGGTCTTCGGATGTCGACGGCATTGACACTTCCGCTCGCGATCATGGGCGGTCTCGCGGTGAAGTCATTCGCTGATTTCGATCAGGCAATGACGGAGTCGACTTCGATCATGGGAAACCTGTCGGACACAACGACGAAGTCGATGCGGAATCTGGCACTTGAACTTTCCGGGAAAGGAATCCAGGCACCGAAGGAACTGGCTGACTCTTACTTCTTCCTGGCGTCCGCAGGTCTCTCAGCAGAACAGTCAATGGCGGCACTTCCAGCCGTGATGGATTTCGCGACCGCTGGTGCGTTCGACATGTCGACCGCAACTGACTTGTTGACGGATGCTCAATCGGCTCTCGGCATGTCGTCAAAGGATGCGGCGGAAAATCTGGAGAACATGACGCGGATTTCGGACGTTCTTGTGAAGGCAAACACGATCGCGAACGCTTCAGTTCAACAGTTTTCGGAAGCATTGACGGCGGACGCTGCGACGGCGGCTCAATCAATGGGGATCGAACTCGAAACGACGGTCGCAATTCTTGGCGTCTACGCGGACAAAGGAAAGAAGGCGGCGGAAGCCGGCAACCTATTCGGTCGAGCGACTCGACTTCTGTCTTCGGCATTCGAGAAAAATGGAAAGGTATTTAAGAAACACGGAATTAACGTGATCGACGAAGCAACGGGCGAATACCGAAACTTCATAGATATTCTTGAAGACATGAACGTTGCTTTCAAAGACATGACAGGACCGCAGAAAAAAGCGGCTCTTTCACAGTTGGGTTTCAAGGCTCTCGCACAAAAATCTATCCTTCCGCTACTCGGTCAAACGAAGGCGTTGAAGGCGAACGAAAAAGCGTTGAAGGCAACCGGAGCGATCACAAAGGAAGTCGCCGCGAAGCAAATGAAGTCGTTCACGAATCAAATGAAGTTATTCAAAAACCAGATCACGGCGGTCGGTATCGGCGTTGGTGAAATGCTGGCTCCGGCTTTGTTGAAGGTGACTGGCTTCATCACGAAGGGAACCGACGCATGGAAAAGACTGTCGCCGGAAATTCAACGGACAGTCGTCTACACGTTGGCGGCGGTTGCTGCAATCGGTCCGCTCATTTTCATTCTTGGTTCACTGCTGGGTATGGTCGGTGCGGTGATGACGGGCCTTGTTTCGTTTATCGCGTTGGTTGTCGGTGCGTTCGGTGCTTTGCTTTCTGCAATCATGTTCCTGTTTTCTCCGCTCGGAATTCTGATTGCGGCAATAACGGCTCTTGTTGCGTGGTTGATATACGCAACAGTGACTTCCGAAGAGTTTGTTCAGGCATGGGCGGAACTTGGCGGCATTGGCGTCGGTGGGATTGTCGACGCAATCAAAGCCGGTGATATCGAATTGGCGTGGGAGATCGTCCAGGCGGCTCTCAAAGTCGCGTGGCTTTCGACAATACTGTTCGTTCAAAATAAATGGATCGGGTTCACCGACTTTTTCGCCGAAATCTTCCTTCGGATTTCCGCGAACATGCAGAAAGCGTTTATTTCGGTGAAGGAATTTATCGTCAAAGCGTATCTGACAATTTTTTCAACGTTGCTGACTGGTTGGTTGCAGATTGCGACGAAAATAAAAGAGTCTCTGAAGTTTCTCGCGAAGGCAATTTCCGTGATGCCGGGGTTCGGTGATCTCGGCAACGCAATCGCGGCTGGATTGGATGCGAATTTCAATCAGGTTGAAGGTCAGGTCGAAGGAATCATTGAAGGGATCGGCCGGCAAAAGGGATTCAATGAACGGGATTCACAGAAGCAAAGAGATCAGGTCGATACGGATCTGGATTCATCGGTTGAAGAGTCGCGGAAGATGTCGCAACGGAAGACGAAGGGTGTCAGGGACGAACTGAAGGCGGCTCAAGACGCTCTAGCTTCATTGAACAAAAAAGGCGAAGACAAGCTGAAGAAAAAAGAGTTTTGGGACAACGTTCTTGCACCGATCGGAACGCAAATCGGAGCAACGGTCAGCGGAGCGTACAAAGATGTATTCGACGGGGGTCCTATCGATGACGTCGACACTGAAGGCGGCGGCGGCGGCGGCGGCTCCGGGCTGGCGAAGTTCGATCGATCCGCCGGTGAAGTCTCAGGGACACGGGCGGGCGGTCTTGCTGCTATGGCGGCTCTCTCTCGCCAGTCAGATTTATTCGCGGCGACAGGATCAAAGAAATCAGGCGAAGCGGATCCGAAAGCGGACACACAGAATCTTGCAGACGTGAAAACGAATACTGATGACATGGCGGGCTATCTTCAAACGATCGCCGATCAATTCACGGTCCTTCCGGCGGGAGTTTCATAATGGCGAGCACGATTGTCGGTCCGGCCAAATGGTCGATGACGCGGAACAAAGACGGACACAGAACGTACAAACTCACGAACAAGGTGAAGGTCAGCGACGTGGGTGGCGTGAATGCTCTCGGAGACGGTCCATTCATTGTGCTCGGAACGTCTGGACTTCCGGCTGTTGGTTCGACGTGGGCTTACGGGAACGACGCGGATCCATTCGCTTACTGTACGGCGGAAATAATGATCAAGCCGCATCCCGGCTACAAAGATGAAAAAGCGACATACTGGATCACAGAGAATACATTTTCAAGCAATCCGCAAAGTTCATGCACGGAAGATTCGTTCGATGATCCGTTGCTTGAACCGCAGAAACTTTCCGGAACGTTTTTGCGTTCGTCTCAAGAGGGATTCACGAACAAAGACGGCAACCTGATTCAAACTTCCAGTCATGAATTTTTTCGCGGCTCGGAAGTCGATTTCGATGTCATGATGCCGAGCGTTCACATCGAACAGAACGTCGCAGATCTCGAACTTGCGACGGTGACTTCGATGATTTCGCCACGACCGTCGGTGAACTCGGCGATCATGTGGGGACTTCCAGTTCGGACGGTGAAACTTTCAGGCTTTGCATGGGCACAAGTTTTCTACGGGACGTGCGATTTCTATTATACGCGGGCGTTCGATTTTGAAATCGACTACGGGACATGGGATCGAACGCTTGTCGACAAAGGAACGAAGGCTTTATTCGGGCAGTGGGCAGAAACTGACGATTGTGCCACGTCCGAATGGGTGTTAGCGGAAATTTGTGGAGAGACGCCGGATCCAAGTAACCCTTCACACTTCATTCGATTTAAGGATCGACAAGGCGAAAACGCCGAAGTGATTTTGAACGGGGCAGGTCTTCCGTATCAACCGGAAGACACGGGGACAAGCGGAGCCGGAACAGCCGGTTCAGTTCTCTTCGACTACTATCCGGGGGCGGATCTCTTCGATCTGAACGTACCAACAACAATCGATCCGTAAGGCGAAAACAAAATGGCAAACGAAGCACGAATCAACTCAAGTCTTTCGATCAATAACGGTTCGCTGAAGTATCGGTCCGGCGGCGGAGCGTTCAACGCTGATGTCGCTGGTGCGTTCGGTCCGGTTCCGGGTGCGATCACGGCGACAACTCAAGGCGTCGACATCGATCTTTCTTCGTTGATCGCTCCTGGACTTTGTCAGGTGACGAATCTTGATTCAGCAAACGCAGTAAAAATCGGACGCTACGATTCAGACAACCTTTTGTTTTTTCCGTTCCTGTATCTTCTTCCGGGTGAAACGTTTACATTTCGACTCGATTCAGATATTGAAGACGAATACTCCGGAACAGCAACGAGCACAACTTCCGGATCGACTACCCTGCGAGCGAAGGGCGTGAATTCCTCAGTTGATATTTTCTTCGGAGCATTTGAAAGCTAAACACGATGACCGCCACGAACGGAAGTCGACTGACAATCAACGAGCAGGTTTACTTCAGTCAGGAAGAAAAACCGTTCCTTCTGTCGCATCGCTTCAACACACGAAACGTCAACGGAGACGAACAACCGTATTCGCGACGCTACAAAGTCGCGACGGTTTGGGAACCGCTCAAATGTGGGTGGGTGACCGATGCGGCGTTCTTATGGATCCAGAATCACGGAGCCGGCCGGCTACAAAAACAACCGACCGAAGATGAAGTGAATCAACGAGTAAACCGAATCATCGAACTGACATTCAGCGAAGATCCGGACATTCTGATTCATCCAGGCGAGTCGATCCGTATCAGTCCCGCGACGCTTGAAGGCATCCAGCTACGTTCTCGCGATGAAGTCACGCCCGTTACCGTCACGCTCATTCAAAGGTAAATGCGATGGCTCTTCGAGACTTCAGCGACGAAGAAATGGTGATCCTGAAACAGATCACACTGGACTGGAGAAACCGCGAAGGCGGCAACGCTCGCAAGCCGGAGAAACTGACCGGCATTCCGGCGGAAACTTTAGGACAGGTCAACGACGTTTACATTGCTCGGATTCCGGTTGGTGGACTGCCGGCATTGAATGAGAATGAAGGTGCAACAGGATCATCAACAACGCTTGAGGACGATACACCAAATTCGATTGTCTGCGACTTGTATCGAATCGCGGCGAGCGGATTTATGGTTCCGGTCGGTCTTTCAAAACGAGTCTACAACATTTCAACATCTGAGATCGCGGAAAGTTGGGCGTCGGTTCATCGCGACAAATTCGGTAAGTGGATTGCGGCGGTTTCTACCGGCGGCGGTTCTAGAATTCTTTTTGAAATCATCGAAGCAGATTTCGATTGTTGTAACAGCGTGAAGGTTATCGTGATCGGCGGACCATGCGACGGCTCGCCAACAACCGACGACGAATTGTATGTATGGGACGAAGCGGAATGTTTTCTTCAATACCCTGAAGAAGAATTTGAAGACTTAGTCGGTCGTCGTGGATTTGCTACGAAACTTTATATCGATCCGCTCTCTGGTTCAGCAACGTCGACATCTTCATCGACATCTTCATCGTCGTCGTCATCGACATCAACTGTTGATTGTCCGGAAGCTGAAAATTGTCGATGGGTGATCGATCAACTTTGTTGCGGGGATCCGAGATAATGGGATGTCAGGAAGCTCGCGGGTCGAACGAATTCAATTGTTGTTGTAACGATTGCGAGCATAATCGTATCGAACCGATCGCGGGATATTGCTGTAATTGTTTGCCTCGCGATCTTTGTGTTCTTCAAGCTATAGATAACGACGAATATACGCTCCCTGGTTCGCAGTCGATTGCTCATATTCCAGGTGCAACGTTAGATCATAACGGAGGACCAGTCGAGTTTTACGAAGCGATTAGAATTAAGTCAATCAGTGGAGTTGGGAGTGATCTTTCGGAGCAGGATTGGTTTATGTCGACTTCTCTTCGACGAGGATCCTATACATTCTTATCGACTCCGGCGGGAACTGGTACTTCTTCTTATCATCCATTCCCGGATAATCGTCAGTGTTACTGGTTAATACAGATCGTTTGGGTCGATTACGATAACTTACTTTCAACGACAGAATTTTTCTACTTTCCTGTCCATGATTACGATTCGACAGGAACCGGAAACGACGCAACCGGAGTCACTTGTCTTACAGGTGACCCGGATAACCATGGATTGAATTCGATTGTCTTCGACTACACTTATAAACCTTCTTCGCAGACCGGACCGGATCCAGTCGAGTTTTTATCGATACACGAAGTCGACGTTACGTTCTACATTAAGAAGCCTATCAAGCAGATCATGCCGTTAGGTGAAGATACGTCGGGCTGTAAAACTATTCTATGCTCTAATTGCGAGTGCTATCCTAAGTGCGTTTGCATAACGTACGATATTGAGTTCTTTATACCGGATGAGGACCACCCAAACGATCCGATAGAAAGTGTCGGGCATATAAGAAGGTCTATTCGCACTTGCTGGGACGAAGACGTTTCAGACTACGGAGGTTGGTACGCACAATTCACGGGATTCGTAAACGGGGGGTGTGGAGACGGTATCGAGACGACGTTTGAATTCGAAGCGGACGAAGATGGGACGTGTAAGTTAATTCTTACGACCGGAGATCTCGAAATCGAAGGACAGTTCCACCGGGAGGAAGCGACGACTCCGCTCGACAACTCTGCGAACGCTTGTGAGTTTATCCATCATGTTTGGGAATGGGGGACAGCGGACCTAGATACGGGAACAGCGACGGGAGGATACCGAACGGGATCTGGAACAGCCAGTTTACCTTTAGTCGTTCGAAAGATAATCCTTCAAACAGACGCTTGCGATGCCGGTTGTTCGGCAGTTTGTTGCGAAGATATCCCAGACGAACTTACAGCGGTTATCTGGACCGACGACGACTGCATGGCTGAAGCGGCTGAGATTACGTTGTATCGAAGCGAATGTCACAGCTCGTCTTATTATGGATTAGAAGAAGACGTTATCGATTGGAATTGCGATGTTCACGGAGAAGGACACGGATCCGGTTCGGTAGAGGTTCGCTTCGCTTGCATTAACTGCAAGCACAGTTGGAAAGATAATATCTGCGAGTGCGATTGTAACTCCGACTGGAATTCCGTAGGGACAGCTCAAGACGGTTGTCATACTCTCACATCAATTCGGTTCTTCGATTGGGACTGTACCGGAACAGCAGCCTCTCTCTGTACTCATTCACAGATCGGTGCTCGGTCGGGAGATCAGTCAGAATGCGGAACAATCTCAGGAGAGATTTTCGAGAGCGGTTGTGATCCGATATTCGCAGACTTCGGATCTCTTGCAGTACAAGGAATCAATCTTTGCTGCGATAGTTTTAACGTCATTATCACGGAGTAAATTATATGTCTTGTGAAGGTTGCGAAAACATTTGCATACGGCGTAACGTGAACATTCCGGCGAAGTTGAAAGAACTTTGCGAGACGCGAACAGCTTACGTTAAAATACTGGATAAGAAATTCGGAGTCGTCGACGAAACGGTAATTCCGAAATCGATCATTGATTCCGACAAGCCGAAAGAGAAAGCACCGAAGACACGCCGAGTATCTTCTAAAGGAAAGACACGACTACCGAGACTCGGACGAATCCCAGTTGGACAACAGCCACCAAAACGCGGTCTCGGCGATAAGGTTGAAACGGCTTTGACTTCTATTGGTTTCACTTCAGAGCTTGTAGAGAAATGGATGGGCAGACCGTGCAACTGCTCGCGGCGAAAAAATAAACTGAATCAGCTTTCTGCGTGGGCTTCACGGGTTGTTAGCGGAAACAGCGAAGACGCAACGAAGCATCTTGAAGAAATGATCGGAGAAGAATAGTGACGAATGAATGCCCATGGGCGACAGGGATCACGACGGTTCCGGAGAGGGTTAAAACAACGTTTCCACGGACAATGGATTCACTCTGTGATTCTGGATTCAGTATTGACCGAATATTCGCGGACGGTTGCAAAGATCCATCAATCTACAACGGATGGGACGTTCCCGTTTCCGCTCATGACACAAACTTGCGAACTCATGGGAATTGGGTGCTCGGTCTTTACGAATTATTCATTCGGTTTCCGAATGCGGCACACTTCGCGATGTTTCAAGACGACTTCATTTGTTGCCAAAATCTTCGTAAGTATCTCGAACGCGTGGAGAAGCCTGATTCGTCGTATTTGAATCTCTACACGTTTCCACAGAATCAACAGCTTGCAAATGGTGACGGTTGGTTTCGCTCGAATCAAAAAGGGAAAGGTGCGGTCGCTCTTGTGTTCTCGAACAAAGCGGTTGAAGTCTTGTTGACGCATCCGCACATGTTCGGTCGTCCACGTTGTCCGAAACGCGGACACAAAGCGATCGACGGCGGAATTGTAGACACGTTTAGGAAAAGCGGATGGCAGGAAGTTTGCCATAATCCGTCGTTGGTTCAGCATATTGGAGACGTTTCGTCGATGGGGAATCGTAAGCATCCGACGTCTCCATCTTTTCGCGGCGAAGAATTTAACGCTCTTGAGCTTCTGTAACATTAGATAGAGACAATGACTTTCACACTCGGTCGAAAAATTTACACGTCGCGAAACTCTTGCAGAGTCTGTCACAATTCCGAAATGGTTCCGCTGTTTTCGCTCGGTGACCATTATGTGAACGGGTTTCCAAAGCCGGGTGAAGAGCCGGTCGGTATCGTTCCGATCGATATCGAGTATTGCCCGAAATGTACGCTGGTTCAACAAAAGCATACGCCTTCGCCGGAGATACTTTACACGGGCCACTATTGGTATCGAAGCGGAACGACGACGACGATGTTCAACGCACTGGCGAACATCGTGGAAGACGTTCAGGGACTTGTCGAACTTGAACAGGATGACATGGTTCTTGACATTGGATCGAACGACGGGACGCTTTTGCGTTTCTACCCGGAAGACGTTTTCAAAGTGGGCGTCGAGCCGGCGAACAATATGATTGAAGAAGGGCAGGAAGGAATTGACTTACTGATCTGCGATCTTTGGTCGCGAAAAATCTTCAAACAATTCACGGAAGACTATGGCGGAAAAGCGAAAGTGATCACGGCAATCGGGATGTTCTATGACTTGGAAGATCCGAATCAGTTCATTAAAGATGTCGCCGATTCACTCACTGACGAAGGGTTGTTCGTTGCTCAACTTATGTGTCTTCAGAATATGCTGAAGACAAACGACGTCGGCAACTTCGCACACGAACACTTGGAATTCTATTCGTTCAAGTCGCTCGAATTTTTGTTCTATAAAAACGGTCTCGAAATCTTCGACGTTCTAACGAACGACATCAACGGAGAATCCTATCGGTTGTACGCTCGTAAGATCAACGCGAACGTGCAAGGTCGAGACGGAGCGGCGGAACGAATTCAGAAAGTTCGCGACGCGGAGAAACTCGATGACGCGATCGGTCATTACAAATCGATGTTCGATCGCATGGAATCGACACGAATTGAAACGGTCGATTTACTGAAGCGGCTCCGGGACGAAGGCAAGTCAGTCTGGATTTACGGGGCGTCGACCAAAGGCAACACGATTTTGCAGTATTACGGAATCGGACGTGAACTGATCGCAGGAGCGGCTGACAAATCGAAGGAGAAAGTCGGACGGCGGACCGTCGGAACGGATATTCCGATCTGTTCGGAGTCTTTCGCCCGGAATCGGAATCCAGACTACTTCCTGGTGCTTCCGTATGCGTTCATTGATGAATTCATCGAACGTGAAAAACACTGGCGAGACGGCGGCGGGCGTTTCATCGTCCCTTTGCCTACGCTCCGAATCGTCTGACGGTCGATTTTGGGCGTCTGGCGTCCATTCTCCGGCGTTCGAGCCGGTTTCACGCCTATCCGGTCGCGAAATCGGCTCGAACGCTCTCAGGCGGCTCTCAGGCGTTGTTGTAAAGTCCCCTGGCAATGTGGCGGATCACGGAATCGTCGACAGTCGCTTCCATTGCCGGCCAGTGCATCGGCGGGTTGTCCCGATCGTGAGCACACAGGCACGACCGCCGGTACTCGGCGAGTTCCGTTTTCGTCGGCCGACGATTCGGAGCCATTTTTCGGACGGCTTGAATCGCTTTGTCCCGACGAACTCGGCGATTGTGTCGCTCGGTCGCGTTTTTAGCGTCGGCGACGTTCCGGCACATGGTTTTGATTTCTTCGACGATGTCGTTGAATGTCATTGTCTCTCTCCCGTTCGTCGTGAAGTGAAGCGGCCGAAGAATTCCGACCGCTCGCGATTTCTCTCAGCCTCTGGTTTCAACAAACCGCTTCATTTTCAGGAAGTCAATTCGAGCGGCTTCAATCGTTCCGCTGAACACTTGAGCGTAGTTTCCGCCGGCGGCAATCATGATTCGGACAGTTCCGTTTTCGTCCTGAAGAACTTCAACTTCGGTCAGTTTTCCGTTTCCAAGGCATCCGGTGTAAAGTGTTTTCGACATTTCGTTTCTTCCGTTGATTGTTGTCGTTGCGTTTCTCATACAGGTAAGATATCGGCACGGTTTGAAACTTGCAACACTGCAATCGAAGAATCCGGGAAGTTTTTCAGGATTCGTTTTTTTGTCCGGGGTAGTGTCCGTGTCGTTGCCAGTATTCCAGGCGGTCTAACTGGCTCCGGACCGCGTCTTTGTATTGCTGACTGGAACTTTGTTCGAGTTCGTTCCGCAGGTCTTGAATTTTTTCAGCAAGTGTCATCGAATCTCTCCCGTTGATTTTGAAAGTGTCCGGAGCCTATCCCGGATGTCGGCGGATTCGGATCAGTAGGCTCGCAGGCAACCGACAGTAAGGTGAAGTTCTCCCGGTGAAGTCTCCGACAGGTTGTCAGGATTGACGCACTTCAGGACCGCCATCGGCGTCACGTCATCTGACGCAGTGAACAGACCGAGAACAACAAAGACACCACAAACCTGACCGCGAACAATCTGGTTGACTCGAACTTCCATCGTCTCTCTCCCGTGAAGTGTGAAGTTGAGCGGCTGAAGTTGACCGCTCTCATTTTTCCGTGTTATGCGAAGTTGCGTCGCTTCATCGCTGCGAAGACCAGTGACCGAGTAGGTTCAACCAGGTAATCGCAGAGAAATTCCGCTTCGTCTCCGGTGACTTCTTCGATCACTTCGATGTTTGTGATTTCGTAATGCTTTGCGATCGCTGTTAGAATTTCGTCGGTCATTTCTCCGCCAGCCGCTGTGAAAAATGCTGTTGTCGTTTGTCCGTTGTTCATTTCGTCTCTCCCGTGTTTGTGTGTCTGATAAAAGAAAGATATCGACCACGGTTGATTGTGGCAACACGCAAACCAAGAGAATCAGGAAGTTTTCCTGAAGTATTCGAAAAACCAATGAAAAACCGCCCGTCCAGCACATCATTTCTCGGAGAGACATACAAGAAAGATGGTGAACGGGCGGCCGGTCCGCCGGTAGCGACACGGCGAGAGACTACCCGTGAGCGGTTCGCGGAGCCGGTAAACGGCTGTGAATTTCGAATAACAACTTGCCGACGTCATGCTTCGGAACTGCAATCGCTGGATCCAGAGAGAAGTACAACGTCCGCCGTGAAAGATCGTAGGCGTTCAAGTGGCGGAAGTGTCCGCGATATTCGGTCTGTTCGCTCAAAGGCTTGAAGCCGCAACGTGTGAAGGCTCCGGAGACGTTCAGGGCGGCAACGATAGAATCGATCGGGGCTTCCGTCTCGATTTGAACCGGATAGACCCACGGCATATCTGAGAGACAACGTTGAGACGCCAGATACTTCGCTTTCGGATCCCGTGACTTGATCGCTTTATCGTAGTCGTCGGCTATGTTCCGTCGTTCTGAAATGTTCTCTCGCATGTTCAGCAACGATTCAGAAATCATCGCGGCTTGCGTCGAAGCCAGTCGATAATTGTGGCCGAATGGCATGTGCAGAAAATCATGCTCCGGCGTGAAACCTTGAGAGCGAAGCGACCGAGCCAAAAGGCAAGCGTCGGGGTTTCGGAAAATCACGATTCCGCCTTCTTCGCCGGCGACAATTTTGTTTCGATAGAAGCTCCAAGTGTAGGCGTCCGACTGTCCAGAATCGTTCAGATCTCCGCCGTGATATTCTGCACAATCTTCGATAACACGAAGACCGTTTTCTTTTGCGATGTTTTGAATTTCATGAACGTTGCCGCGTCGACCATACGTATGAACGATAATAATCGCCGACGTGAGCGGAGTTAGCTTTTCGCGAATGCTATTTGGATCGATCTGATAGTTGTCATCGACATCCGCGAAGACCGGACGGAGACCAGCAAGAGAGACCGCACGGGCAACCGCAACCATCGTGTATTCGGGAACGATAACTTGCGATCCTTTCGGCAACAACAAACCTTCGATCGCCAAGTGAAGTGCGGCGGTTCCGGAATTACACGCAACGGCGTAAGCTGGACCGAAAGGGAAGTCAATCCTTTCAGTAAATTCAACTTCTAGTTTTTCGTGTGATTCCATTATTCCCATGCCCATTTGTAACCGTTCGAGGCGTACCAATCGACAGTCCGCTGAAGTGCTGTTTTTCGTTCCGTCGTCGGTCGTGATTCGATCACGGAATACAGTTTCGAATTGTCTGACAACAGATGCCAAATTTCCCATGGGCGGCAACGCTCCGGATCCATGACAACTTCGACGTCGAAAAATCCCATCGCTTCGCCGATCTCTTTTGCGAGATCGTACATCTTTACGCCGCTTTCTGATCCCATGTTGTAGACTTCGCCGAAGTCGCCTTCTTCGAGAAGTTCGACCGCCATTCGAACAGCGTCGCCGGCATACTGAAAGTCTCGAAACGAATTATTGCCAAGCTGAATTGTTTTCTTCAGTGGAGACGTTATCGACGCAAGCTGACTGATGATTTCCGGCACGATGTAAGGATGCGTTTCCCGTTCGCCGAGACAGTTGAACTGTCGAAGTGAAATCACAGGAACTTTCTTTTCTCTCCATCGAACTTGAACCATCGAGTCGATTGCGGCTTTTGCGGCTCCGTAAGATGAATGCGGAGTGACCGGAAATCCTTCATTGATGCGACCATCGAAAGCGTCGACCGTATGAGGGAATATATCGGCTGAAATTCCGCCATAAATTTCGGCCGATGAAACCTGGAGGATCGCTTCGACGCCTGATTCGTGAGCGGCGTTGATCACCTTCAACGCTCCGAAGGCGTTCACGTCGAAGACATGCAACGGACGTTCGAACGAAACCGGAATGTAAGGCTCGGCGGCATAATTGAAAACGTATCTCGCCTGATGCTTCTCAAAGATCCGGCGGAGATACGATTCGGATCCGGTTATGTCGGCGTATTCGAATTCAGCGTCCGGGTGGACGAAGTCTTTGCGTCCGGTGATCAGGTTATCGATCACGACAACTTTCGATTGCTTCTCTTCGATCAGGTAGTTGACCAAATGCGAACCAAGAAAGCCGGCTCCGCCGACAACACAAACTTTTTCGCCAGCGACGTCTCTCACTTCGTCTCTCCGTTGTTCAGGTCGAATCGATCAGCGACGACATCGATCAGCCGTTCGCAGCGGTGCCGATACAAGTGCTTTTGTTGCGTCTTCTCTTCGGCGGCTTTCTTAATTCTTAACACTATTTCCGGAGACTTCAAGAGTGCGTCAATCCTGTCGACCATATCCGTTCGGGAATGATAGAAAACAATTTCTTTGTCGTGTTCATATTCTCCGTCAAGTTTCTTTGAGAACGGATGCAAGAGACACGCACCGTATCCGCAAAAATTGTAAACGCGGTTCGAGTAGTATCGATCGGTAACAGGGAACGGCGGAGCGATCGCCAGTGTGTTTGTGTCGACTTCATCCCGGCATGCTTCGCGGAAGGCTTCAACGGAATGGCGAAAGCCGGATCCGTATCGATCCGACATGACTTTGAACCATTGATTGCGTTCACGTCCACAGTTGCGAAGCGTTCCGCCGAAGTAGATGTCGAATTTTTTCTCCGCCTGTCGTTCTTCCGATTCGACAGAAAGAATCAATCGTTCGTCGAAACCTTGCATCAGTTGCAGAACATCGCAACCGGGAAACCGTTTTTGGTTCTTTGACTTTTCAACCCAGTCGCCGTCAGTACAAAAACCAAGCGAAGCGGACGCCCGAACTTGTTTCATCCAGTGCATACGTCTTCGATCGCGATCACGGATCGACCGTTCGGTGGTCTTCGTTTCAACAAGATCGAAGAACCAGAAAACGACAGGGTACATCGAGCGAAGTTCTTTCAACTTCACAGGTGAATTGAATTTGTGAATCAAAACGAAATCGTAGCGATTCGGCCTGAATTGCGTCCGTAAGACTCTGTTTTCGTCGATACATGTCACGACATGTCCGAGCAATCCGAGAGCGTAGGCGATAGCACCTTCGTCGTCATTGTGTCCGTTACCGTGTTTTGCAATGTATAGAATTTTCATGGCGTCTATTTCGTATAGAATTTCAGTTCGTGTCGCTTTCCTTCAGCGTCAATAAAAAAGGCGTTTGGTTTCCCGTCGAAGGTGAACGCTCGAACGAATCGTGTCAAGTCGCGTTCATCTTCAAGATCTTCACGGTTGTAAAATCGACCGCGAAGGTTCGGCGTTGTGTCGTAGTCTCCGAATACTAGTTCTTCCAGTCTGTAACGGAACATGTCAATAAGAATATTCATCGCTTCTTCGAATATCATCTCCGCTGTACTCTCATCGAAGATTGAAAACGTACAAACCGAAATGATTTTCCCAGAGTCAATTCGTTCGTCGATTTCGTGAAGTGTTATTCCGCTCACTTTTTCGCGGTTGATGATCGCCCATGAAAACGCTCCGGCTCCGCGATATCCCGGAAGTACGCCGGGGTGAAAATTGTAACATCGACGACCGTGAATTATTGCCGGCGAAAGGATGCGATCGTAAAGAACTGAAATGATCACAGTCGCGTCGATCATTTCGTCGACGATTAAAAAATCATCGGAAGTCTCAGCGGATTTCTCCAGAATTGCACGGCATCGGTCGCCAACTTCCGGTCGGCTTGATTTCAGGCAAACTCTTTCGACGATCATTTCATCCGCTCTATTCTGTTTTCGATCCTGTAGGCGATTCTCTGAATCATTCGGGCGTCGGAAAATTCGGTCGCAACCCAGTCCCATGAGTCCGGAGAAACTGTCTCCGGGATTTTATACATCGAGACCAGTTGCTTCTCGAAATCTTCTATACCGTAGAAATATCTTGCACGACCGCCGAGATAGTCACGCCCCCCGTGAAGTGAATGACCGTTCAGAAGAACCGGCTTTCCGATTGCGTAAGCTTCCAGAATGGAAAGACCGCCGGTCGAAAGTTCGTTCATGTGCGAGACGATGCCGGAGCATTCCGCGACCGCTTTTTTATAGTCTTCGAAGTTGTATTCATGACCAGTCATCAGATACGGAATTTCCCGACGCTTGCAGATGTCTTCGAACGCGGACCACATCGGATCAGGAAGTTCACGGAGACAACACAGCAGATATCGATTGTCGATGACTCGTTTCGGCTTCCATGTCGGGGCGGCTGAATGGATCCGGCGAAATTTGTGTCGTGGCAGGCTCCAGTATCTCATTGCCTGATCGCGAGTCGTCGCAGACGGAACCCAAACTTCAACGGCTCGGCGAAGTAGTTCAGCGTACTTTTTGTAGTCGTATTCACCAGGACGCGGATTCGTGAACGTCCATGAATAGCAGTCCCAGTGGTAAACGAAGAGCGGAACATTAGGGAAGGCGAGAATAAGTGCTTCCGTCTCTCGCATGGCTCCGACGCCCATCATCACGATCGCATCCGGAGTAACACGCGGAAACTCTTCGAACGACATCGTGAAGCGATGTTCGGTCCGCTCTAATCGCCAGTCAGGAATACATTTTTTCGTGGCTGGAATACTGAGTTGCGTTGCAACGTGAATCAAGTGAGGCATAATCGACGGTCTTTCGAATTATCCAGGTCAGGATACAACGCCAGTTCTTCGCCTTTGTTCACTGACAACGTGAATGACTTTCGGTCAAGACTGATGACACGTCTCCCGTTTCGCATCGCGTCACGGTAGTGAAGAACGCAATCGTCAAACGCATAAATTTTGTGGCTCTTGTTTCTGATTCGGTTGCTGATCGTCACTTCGATGTCGCGTTCTGTCATCCATGGTTCAACGTGTTCAAGCATGAAGTCACGTCGCCAGATGGACGCTTCCATTGAAAACGGAATTTGAACTTGCTCGTTTGTTTTGAAGATTTGCTTCCCGTCATGGAATAAGTCGCCGGCCGTCCAGTCAGAAAATGAATGAGCGTTTTTCGATTGAAGTGAAAACCTATCAACTTCATGTTCACGGCAGAAGTCGCCAAGTCTTCTCAGTTTTTCAATAATGACCGCACGGATGAAGAAAAAGTCATCTTCAATGAGTATGAAATAAGGTTTTGCGATCGTTTCGAGAATACGAAGAATTTGGCTACCCTTTGATTCGCCTTCAGGTGCGATGTCGTAACAGGTAAAGTACGACGGGTAGAATCTATCGGCTAAAAATCGGAAGTCGTCCAGGTACTCCGGATGGTTCGCGTAACTGGTGACGATTGTTTGCATCAGGTCTCTCCTTTGATGTAGTTTTTGCTTTCGATTGCCTGTCCTGTTTGCTTACTGATTTTATTCTTGATTTTGATCCGTTTACAGGATGCCTTCCGGAGTGCGATGGAAGCTCTTGCGATCTTCTTTGGCTTGCCGGAGTTAATTGCCGCTGTAAGCTTGTCTTCTAAATCCCAGACCTTCAAATTGATCACGTAGATTTTCGCATACAACCCGCCTAGCAATCCGTTTGTTGTAACGCCTTCGACATACTTTTGATGATGCCGGAATTCATCTTGGTTTACTTGAATTCCGTGAGACCTTTTGATCAAAAAAATCGAACATGAATCAAGTGCTTCAGCGGCTGTTTTCGTCGGTGGATATGATCCCATTTCGAAACCTTACAAATACAAGTGATAAACAACCGGGGAACTTGAACTATTTCTGTATGAATTGAACGTCGACCATTCAATTGGTTCAACGTTCCACCCGTTCGGCACGAACGAAATCATTTCGTCGACCGTGTATTCGGAAACGTGATACGGATTCGACGGAGGACTCTCTAACGCACGACCGTTCGGTGACGTGACCCAAACTTCCTGATTCGCTGCGTGACAAAGTCGATTCATGACCATTTCAGGATTTGCGACGTGTTCGAAAACTTCAATTGCAACAACTGCGTCACGGCTCCACTGGCATTCTTCTTTGACGTCCCATGTTGCGAAGTCGATATTCTCGCTTCGATACAAACACGAAGCAAAGTTAACGTTCCGCTGGCTGATATCAGTCGCCAGAACGTCGTGATCTTGTGCGAGTATTGCCGAGCCTACTCCGTTTCCGCAACCGGCTTCAAGAATAGTGAATCCTTCCGGAATCCGTCTTGCGATTTCGTTGTAGATTTTCCGTTGTTGCTTAAACATCACGTCGCCAAATCGATCGAAGTGATCGATCAAGTCGGCGACGCGGTCTTGGTCCTTTTCAGGATTTGTTTCTCTATCATTCATTGAATGCGTACTGGAAAACTTTTTGACATTCGGCCGGGTGACCGTTTCTCGCCGCTTGTTGTATCAGCCATTTGGCACGGGCGGGAGTGTACTCCGCCCGATAGGCTTCAACACATTGACGGGCGTCAACTGCGTTCAGCATTCGCCCGTCACAATTCCATTGTCTCATTTTATCTCTCCCGACACAGGTTGAAAATTCCGCGAGCCGCTGAATCGATGTCGACTCCAGTCGATCGAATGTTGATTGTCTCGCTGAAGATGAATCGATCGGCGATTCGCATCACGACAATGTCGCAGATACTGCGGACGTGTCCGCCTTTCAGTTTTGCAAGTTCGATTTTGATCAGGTTCATCGTCTCTCTCCCGTTGGTCGTGAAGTGAACCGGAAACGTTTAGGCGTTTTGCTTTGGAACGATGACATCGTGAACGATGCCGTCGCGATTTCGAAAGTCCGCAGTCTTCGTGATATCATTCAGGCAGACTGTGACTCTTCGCTCTTCGAACATTGTGATCTCAACAATCGCGATCGCCTTTCCGAATGACAGTTGTTGCTTCCAGTGCTTGTCGAGATTGTTGACGATCTTTTTGACCAGGACGCTTGCGGCTGTTTCTGTCATGTCGCTGATTCCGTTGATGCTCATTTTGTCTCTCCCGTTTGTTGTTTGCGTGTCTGATAAAAGGAAGTTATCGACCACTGTTGAAACTTGCAACACCCAAACCAAAAGAATTCCAAAATTGGCCGAAACTATTGTCCGCAGTTGATGTTTACCCATGCACGGTGCGTGATCGGCGTTGAATACAGGTCCGCCCGCCATTGGCGTTGCTCGCCCATTCCTACAAAAGCGTCCCAAATCGATCCGCAATCGAAATAAACGCAACGCGGCCATAGTTCCCACATGCGGTCTATCAGGACCGCAGCGGAGACGCCGGCAGAAACAAGACATATCCGCCGCCCATCACGCTGAAGCGTCTCAACGGCAGCCTGTGCAGCGTTCTCGACTTCTCCTGGCTTCAGGTGAAGGTTCGGAGTAACGATCGGGACGTGAACCCTGTCGCCGATGCAAACGAGATCTCGTAACCGATGCGGACCAATGATCACGGAAGGCGTTTTTCGGAGATATTGAATCAGCGGCCACAATTTCGCATCGCGAGCGGCGTGATCCGTGAAAATGTCGCGTTCGTAAATCCTCAAGCCGGTGATTCCTTTCGACTTCAGGTATTGCCCAACCTTATCACCTTCCAAAACTGGAACTTCGCCATTCCATAACGCTTCAGGCATCGCAAAACAAAATTTCGGATCGTTGTGACGCCTTTTGATGATGTCGAAAAGGATGTTGCCTTGAGCGTATGTCATTTTTTGTCCAAGTCCCGTTGTTGCTCTGTCTTCCTTTTTCCGCAGAATGCAAAACCATTCCGCGTCCGAGTATCCAACTTGAGCAAATGGGCCGGCTTCCATTTCTTCAACCCATTCACCAAGAGTCAATTCTATCAGCGGCGTTTCGTATTGTTTGCTCATGATTCCAGTCTTTCTTCGAGCATTGATACGTATTTCGGTTTCAGTTGCTCCCATGAATTTTCAGCGGCCCATTGATTGCCGGTATGCGAGTAAGACGAAATGTCGGTACAATAGAAATCGTCCATTTTGTTCGCGATCACTTCCGGTGACACGTTGCAAATCTCGATCCGCATGAAGTTACGAGCGGCCGAACCCATCGTCATCGATGACGGAGTGATCAGCGGTTCATTTGGCAACCAATCGTTCATCGGAAAACGGTTCGTGTTCATGACCAGCAATCCGGCGGCGAACGCTTCCTGAAGTGGCAGACTGCAACCGTTCCAGATTTGAGCACCGACGGCGACATCCGCTTCCGAATACAGATCGCCGTGTTTCGCGACTCCGCATTCGTATTCAATTCTGTAATCAGCAGCGGCGACAATCTCAGCGGCTCGGCCGACAGACTTCTGGCAACGGATCTTCAAACGTAGCGGCGACTGAACGTGTCGCATCGCTTCGATCACCTTCACGGTTCCTTCACGTCCCTGTAAACCGAGATACCCGCCGTTGTGGACGTAGACTTCGGCACGTTCACGGAGCCGCCATTTCGTTCGATGCAAGTCGACAGGAATCGGAATGAAGACGGATTTTTCAGCCGGGAAATAATCGAGATCGAGTTTCGACGGACACAAGAAAAGATCCGGCTCGAACGGGAGAGTCGCCGGAGTGCATTCGTACATCGTCATCAGTGCGGTTTTCGTCCCGACACTTCGAGCGTAGTCGATCATGTGCCAGTCGAACGGAGTTTCAAAAAACAACATCCAGTCGACGTCCTGAATCATCTTCCGGATCCCTTCGTCGTCGACCAGTTTTCGCGACGATGCTCCGGAACAATACCCGTCAGGATACCAGTCTTCTTCCGTCGCGATCGATCCGTGTCGAATGTAGGCAACGTCCGTCAGAATCCCGTTGTCGTAAAACGATTTGGCGAGATATCCGAGACCGCGTTTCGTGGCAAAACAAACGGTTCCGACTTTCATAACGTGATCCCGAAAAGAAGTTCAGAGAGGATGTCTTCGACCAGCGGTCCATGTGCGAACGTCGGAGAAACTCCGGTTTCAGTTTCCAGCGTTCCGCCGGACCAGAGCGGATCAGGTGAAATCAGGTCACTGTTCGAGAACTCGAAGACGTCTTCGACGTTGATCGATTCGCCTTTCAGTTCCCGATATGAGTTCAGAGCGAACATGATCAGCGTTTCGATCGATGCACGGTTGCCATTTCCGACGATCACGTCACCTTCGCCGTCGCCTTTGACGTGTTGCCGAAGAATGTGCGAAAAACTCTTCACGTACTGTTCCGCCGGACCGACGTCGATCAATGTGTCCACGTTGTAAAACTTCGCCGGTTCAATAACTGTCGGATCTTCAGCGAAGTCGACGATCTGGCGGCAGATCTTTTGCAGAAGGTAACCTTCTCCACGTCGCGGACTGTCGTGATTGAACAGGATCGCAGTCGCCACAGGATAGAAATGCGTTTTCCGATAGTAGCGACACAAACTCAACGCGAACAGTTTGGCGACCGCGTAGGGACTGCGAGGATCGAAGGGCGTTGAAACGTTTCCTTCTGTCGTCGATCCGAAAACGGTTGCAGAAATCGCCTGAAAAAACGGCCGACGTTTCCCTTCGTCCAGCAACGCTTGCAGTAATCGACCGACGGCGGATCCGGTGACATCGTAATTGTAGCCGGCGTTCTCGAACGACCAACGAACGTCATCCTGATCAGCGAGATTGTAGATTTCATCCGGATCGACTTCGCGAACGATTCGTATAATCGATTCCGTGTCGGTCAGGTCACCTTGACGAAGAGCGATTCCGGAGCGAACTCGCGGATCGATGAAGTTCAGCCGCAGAAGATTGCCGGTCGATGTTCGCCGGTGAACTCCGAAGACTTCGTCTCCGTTCCTGATCAGATGTTCGGCAAGGTAGGACGAATCTTGACCGCCAATTCCTAGAATCAAAACTTTCTTCATGGCGTTTTCAGATCTTCTTTTTGAGGGAATTCAGTTCCTGAAGTTTTCGCATTCGATCAGAGCATTCGCGACACTTGCCGGCGTCGCTTGCGTTCATTGCTCGATGTATCGCAAAACAGCAAACCGAAACAATGACGAAGACGGAGAACGGAGAAATGATTTCAGGCATTGGCTTTTCTCCATGTCTTAAATCCCTTAGATCGTCCGACAACGTCGGCGACTGACTGACTGATATTTCCAGTCGTGTTCAGGTATTCACGGATTTCGATCGGGACGCGAACCGACAACGTGACTTTGCTGTTAGGGTCGACTGGACGCCCGGCACCTTCCCGTGCTCCGCCGTGATTCGTTTTTTTCTTTTTCATTTTACTTTCCCCAATGGTTGAAAAATTCATTCGTCGCAGGTGCAACGTACGCCGATGATTGCTGCAACACTGTAATCGAAAGAATCAGGAAGTTTTCTGAAGTTCTTTTCTTCGATTCAGTTCTTCTTCGACGTGATGCAGTGCGAACCGCCAGTCCCGTGAATCTTCTGCCTGTGTCATTTCGATTGATTCCCGCAAGTCGTCGCGTTCGATCTTCAGTTCCGCAGTTGACAAGTCTTTCAGTTCGTCCATCGTCTCTCTCCCGTTCGCTGTTTCAAAATCTCCGGAGCCTATCCCGGAAGAAGGCGGAAAAAATCATTCGTAAATGTAGAACGCACAATTTTCGGTGCATCGAAATTCTTTGCATGCCATTGCGAGAGCGACATCCCAAACGTATCCGTCTTTGTTCACGAAATTTTGAGCCGCATTCAAAACCGCATTCATGATCAGTTGACCGTATTTGTTTGTCCCGACGTTTCGTTGAATGTTGCTGATGATCGTTTGAGCGGCTTTCGTTGAGTTCGTCATTTTGTCTCTCCCGTTGAATGTTTCGTGTGTCTGATAAAAGGAAGGTATCGACCGCCTTTGAATACTGCAACACTAAAACCGAAAGAAAACGCCATTTGGTTGAAAGTCGCTGTTTTTACTAGCCTGCGACCGCCACAAATCTTTTCCGCCGGAGTGCGAAGTTCGCAACGACCAGCGAATCCGCTTCGTCCGGACTGCAACCGATCATGGCGATCAGTGACACTTTTTTAGAACCGGATTCGAGCACCTTCTTCGGCGGAAGGAAAAGTTTTCCTTCCGCATCGTACAACAACGGAATCGTCGTCAGTTGACCGCGTAGCGTCGCCTTACCATCGGCTCGCGGCTTATCAAGAATCCTTTCGGAGATCGCGAGCGGCTCCAGTGAATCCGGACGCAACGCTTCGCGGAGCATTCCATACATTTCCGCTCGGCGGTTCAGATACGTCTGACGGATTTCGTCGACGTCCTGTCGGAACTCTCTGGTCTTCATTCCTCTCGCATGCTTTTTAGGATCCGAAGCGGCTTCACCGAATGAAACAGTTCCGACGCGATAACCGCCGGATCGCATCCTGTCGGCGTGTTGTTTCCCGCCGCCGCCGCGATCTAGGAGAACGTTCTCCGGCTTCACTTGGTGATCACGCATCAGTCCGAGAGCGTAAGTGATAATAACGGAAGTGTCCGGAGTCTTGTGACTGATCATGTCGATGACGTGATAGCGATCCATGATCGTATAAACCGTATTGTCTCCGCCTTCCGCCGTGTCGATGCCCAGTGACCGTTCCGCTTTCTTGAACGATTCGTCTTTCGCTCTTTGTGCAGCGATATTCAACCATTCGTTCGGAATCAACTTGATCTCGTCACCCTCATAAAATTTCCCGCCTAGTGAAACGTAAATCTGAAGCGGATCCCACAACGCCAAATTTCGTTTGTAGTCGGACCACGTTTTCACTCCTGGAAGAATCCGTTCGTTTGACGGTTTTTTTCCAGCCGCGATTTCACGTTCCGCAAACTTCACGTTCGGCGAATCCTTCGCTCCGATCTGAATCACTTTCCTGTAAAATCTTTTCTCGTCTTCGTTCCAGATGTCTCCGCCGCGATCCTTCGTTCCGATCTGACCGATGACGGCTTTTTTGAAGAAGTTTTCACACGGCCAGGGATTTCCGATAATCAAAATTTTGTCCGCCCACGTCGAACCCATTTTGTACGCGACATCGTCGACGCCGGACGCTTCGTCGATCACGAACAACGTGTTGTCGGCGTGATGTCCCTGGAGACCTTCGCCTTTCTCCGAAACCTTCCCGATCATGTAGGAAAATGAATCGCGTTCGCTCTCGATCACTTTTTTGATTTCGCGATGATTGCAGATCAGCGGCCCGCCATCGATGCTTCGAAGCGGAACCGCGGCCGTATCAATGAAGCGGCCGATTTCGCCCCATAGAACCCGAAGGTGATCATCGTTCACGGATGTCGTGACGATTCGAACCGGATGATTGACCAGGAAATACCAAACACAGATGAACCCGGAAACGAAGTCTTTTCCGAGTTCGTTGCCGGCTGGAACGACCGTCTCAGAATTGTCCCGAACCGATTCAATGACCTGTCGTTGTTTGTCATAGAATGTGACATCCGGCCACAGCAACCGAGCGAACTCGATTGGATTGTGACCGAGTGTGAAGACGTCCGAGATACTCACCTAGAAATCCCCGCCCATGTTCGGTTTGCGTTCTTCCGTCTTTCGGTTTGCGTCAAGTTCGATCGCCCGTTCGACCGCGTCTCTCGACTCCGCCAGATCCTGGCTGATTGCCCCCTTGCCACGTCGACCAGGACACAGAAGTTTTTTGATCGCGTGTTGAATCGCCGGACAGGTGACTTCGAACGCTTCCAGAACGCAGTAGACGTCAACCGTGACTGTCGCTCCGTCCATGCCGACAATGTTCCTGTGATACTTGTTTCCGCTTCCGCCGTTCATGATCTCTACTACTTCGGTTGTGTTAAAACAAAGATTCTTGTTTAGGCTTAACTTTCAACGCATGTTCCAGATTCTTGACTGCCTGCCTGTAGTACGATGGCTTCAGTTCGCAACCTACGCCCCGACGACCGTTCACAACGGCACCGAACACTTCAGATCCTACGCCCATGAATGGTGACAATACGTTCTCACCTGGATTTGTCCACATTACGCAACACCGATCGATCACATCAAGTTGGAGCGGGTGCATGTGTCGCTCATCATCTTCGTCGCGAGCCTCTTTGAATTCGAGAGTACGTTCAAGGCGAATGTCATCCCAGAAACATGAGGCATATTGTCGCCAAATCCAATGACTGTAACGGTTCTTGATTTGGTTGCCTTCATACCCTCTTAGAGCCTTTAACTCAGATGGCATCTGTCGTTCGCCGGAATAATCCAGTATGCCATTCGGGTGCGTTACTGGTATTGGATTCTCTCCAATTTTACGGAACGGAATCAAGTAATCGCCAGCAGCGATATTCGTTAGCGTACTGTCTTCCGTTACCGTTCGATGCGTTAACGCTTTCGACATTGTTCGGTTACGAACAGCGAGAGGCTCCTTCCAAATACAGATACGCGGCAACATCTCAAAACCAAGCGACTGATGAAGCCGGATGATATCACCAGGGAAATCTGAGTACCCACAAATGTTTGCCCCCTTCTTCGGAACGTCCATGCAATGAACCGCTGAAATTCGACCAGGAATCAACAATCGTTCAGTATGCTCGACGATGTATTTGTAATGCTCAAAGAAGTCTTCATATGTTTTCGCATTACTCAAATCGCGATCCGAAGAGGAGTAGTTGTATAACGCTCCTCCACCTTCTGTCGCGAACGGCGGCGAGTAGATCGCCATGTGCATCGATTCATCCGGCAACGACTTCAACACTTCAACGCTATCGCCGTTGTATAGTGCGTAATCGTCTGTGATTAACTGATCAGTTAGAGCCATCTTGATTGTCCTTCTTTATTGATTTATCAACTTTGCAAAAAACGTCTCTAGCTGTTCGTCTTACCGATTTCACTAACTTGTCATCACGATATGCGGAATAACAATAATAAGCTCTCTCGAATAGTTCATTGATGTTATCCCATCCAGTCAACGTTCCTCCCGCTCGACGTACATCCATGTGATTAGATAAAGCCTGGACGCCGTCGTTTCCTTTTTCAGTTTTGATTCCAGTGTCGTCGTCAAGGTGTTGAAAAAACTCCTTCGCCTTATCCTTCTCGCCATTAGCGATTAACACTAATGCCAACGCAATTAACGACGTCACCATGCCTCCTAAGTTCCATGAATCAAGTTCATTGAGTTCTTCGATCCATGTCGGAATCAGCTTGTATTCCGATTGTCTACCTGTGGTTCCCCCCTTGGAAGCACATTGTAGAGCGACCACAAATTTGTAATGACGTAGCATTACGCTTCCTGGATTGAATTTGTTTTCACGACAAGCACCGTACAGCCTATCCCTGGCGGCTTCGACAGAGCTTTGATTGTCGAAATGAGTGTATAGTTCACAGACTTCATCCATATCCTCACACTCAAAAATATGGACAGTCAGTTTTCGTTTTGGCTGTTGTAACTCACCTCGTTCCCATAAGTATGCCCGAGTGTGTCCATCGAGCTTGCAAACTATCTCGCCGGCAATCATGGCTGCATAAACGACTTCATGAGTTGGACTGTATGTTGCCAAATGCGACCGACTCGCTTTCCGTGCGTGATTTGCCGTGTCTCGTTGTCTCGGATTATCAGGGATGTTAATCCATTCCGTGACGGTCATTTTCCGTGTAATCATAGCCATTGTGGTATCTCTTCTTTCTGGCGAAAATCGTCTTTGTGATTTACCGTGAGTTCGTTGTTCATGTGCTGAACCAAAGACTTAAACATACGTTCGGCCTGATCACTTTTCCGATTCAGGTTTTTCAAAACACCTTCTTCTCCTTCATTAACAATGAGGTGAACAGAAACAGGTTTTTTTTGACCAAACCGCCAACATCGTCGAACCGATTGGTAGTGTTGCTCGAACGAATGAGACGGTAAACAAATCACGTTACTGCAATGTTGCCAATTCAATCCCCAGCAACCGATCTTCGGCTTAGTAATGAGCCGCTTAATTTCACCATCGGAGAACGCCGTTAATAGCTCTTCTTTTTTGTCGTCACTCATCCCGCCGTGTATCTCGACCGATTCCGGAACAACTTTTGATAACCGCTTGCCTTCATCATTTAACTCGCACCAGATAATAGAAGGACCGTCGTGATTAACCGCCTTTTCGGTTACCATGTCGCAACGTTCCGTGATGCTATTCCTTCGCTCTTCCCGTTGTTCCTGTAGATTAGTTGCAGGTGTTGCAAACAGTCGTCCCGAACGTGCTTTCTTTGTTTCGACTACGATTTCCTTCTGAGTCAACGGCGGCAGTATGAAACCCGAATCGTCACCGCCGATATCACTCGGTTGACGAATAGCTCGCGACCAGGAGCAAACCCAACGCCAGAACGGGTGTTCTGCATGTCCGCGAAATCGATACTTCACTCGTCCCCATCCACGAAACTCACTCGACATTTCCTGTTTGAAAAATGTCGTGAGCATGTCACGGAATCCAAGATACCCTAACGCTTCCGATGATGTTCCTAACTCCCAAAAATCATTAGGAGCCGCAGTAGCCGTACACAGCAATCGGTATTTCATCAGCCGGTAAAACTCAGTGACGATACGTCGCCGCTCACCTTTGAAATTCTTAATCGCCGATGATTCATCGCAAACCATTCCGCTGAAGTCAGACGAATCGAACTTATGCAATTGTTCGTAGTTCGTGATCACGATGCGAGATTGACCGCTCATTGAACCGTCGCGTGATCGTTCGGCATCGATACTGAACTTTTCGGCTTCCTTTAATGTTTGAGCACCGACTGCCAACGGAGTCGTAATAAGAACTGGCTTGTTTGTGTGTCGAACGACGTTCTCAGCCCACACTAATTGTTGAGCCGTCTTACCGAGTCCGCAGTCTTCAAACAATGCAGAACGACCATTTCGGATTGCGTAATCCGTCATCGATCTTTGGAAGTCAAACAGGAAGTCGGGCATCCAGTTCGGTTCGAATCCATCTTGAGTATCAATTTTCGTTCGGCTCTCAAGGAACGTAGCGTAGTCGCTCATTGTCTCTCCTGTATGTTGATATTCAGTAAACCGAAACTGGCAGCCGCGACGAAAGCAGAACTGGTCCAAGAGTCGAACTTCGTAAAGTATTGGTGATACTTTTGCGGCTGCCAGTTGTTTCGGATTATGCAAGGCGTTCAATGATGCACAACGCTGCGTCTGTAGTGTGAGCGTATCGGCTAACGTCTCGCCAGTCCGTTGTCTCTGGATCGGTCGTTCCGGTCATGGCGTCCAGATCAGCTTGCAGCAACTCGATGGCTCTGAGAATTGTGGTGTGTTGTCGCTGAACCACTTCGGCCGCTGTTTCCGTTTTCGTTGTTGCTGGTTTCATTGTCTCTCTCCCGTTTGTTGTTCGTTCGTGTCTCACTACAGAAAAGGTATCGGCGGCCCATGATAGTTGCAACACTGGATTCGACAGAATCAGGAAGTTTTCCGAAAGTCGTCGTTTCTACTGCGTCAATGGCTCTCGTTGACGTCGCCGATACGGAACAACCGATTCAATTCGTGGATGCAACACACGGCCACACGGAGTCTTAACCGTCAATCGTTTTACCCCCTTCGAGTAATAAACATTACAAACAGTCGCAATGTATTCATCAACCCTAACCCTAGTTCCGATTTTCATGTTGCCTCTCTCTTAAAATGGTACGTCATCGTCTAGGAAATCGTCTTCGAACGCAGCCACGTTTACAGGCGATATGCTATCAACCGCAGGAATCTCTACGCTGAATTTTGTATCTATGATCCGTTGCCAGCGACCTTCCTTTTGTGTCGTGATCTGCGAAGGCATTCGATGCACTTGCTGATTCAGAATATCAATCGCTTTTTCGACCGTATCAGGCATGTCCGCTTCGCTTCTTGTCTCCCACCAGGATTCAGCTTTGTCGCGAGCGTATCCCTGATGTTCAAAACAGACCCATTCTGAAAACGTCTCAAGCATCAGGTCCGCTTTGACTCCCGGAATTCCACAGGTGTAAATCACACGAAGTGTCGGGGGTGCTTCTGGTGAGTTTTTCTTTTCGTGGCGATTCCAAGTAACCCGCGTGACATCCCATGTTTCCGGATCTTCTTTTCCAGTCAACGTCGATTCTTCGTCGGCGGTTGCTTCGTGTTTTACTGGAAATTGAAAACCACACTCCGGGCAAATGCGAGCGTTCGCGGCGACGTCCATTTTGCAATTGATACATTCTTTCCCGCGACCGTTTTTGTCGGCGTCCGCTTCGCCTTCTTTTTTCTCGCCTTGATTCCCGCAACTGGCTCGACCGTAGTCCGGTGCGTCGATGCTTCCATGTCGCCGGATGTTCTCGCCAAAGTCCAGAATCAGACAATCAGTTTTCGACGGATCGGTTCGCAAACCGCGACCGACGATCTGACAAAACAGGCCAGGCGACATCGTCGCTCGAAGAACAGCAATCGCATCGATACACGGAGCGTCGAAACCAGTCGTCAGAACGTTGCAGTTCACCAACCAGCGAAGGTGATTATTCCTGAAGTCGTTCAGGTACATCGACCGTTCAATATCGGTTGTCTCGCCGGTAACGCATCCGACATCTTCGCCGGTGAGTTCCCGCAGGCATTCGGCAACCGCTTCCGCATGATGCACGCCAGCGGCGAAACACAACACACTGTGTCGGTCGTGACACTTGTTGACGATCTCACTACAGGCCGACAGGACGTTGTCTTCCGTGTCAAAGACTTTTTCCATTTCGTATTCGATGAATTCGTTTTTGTTCTTCCGAATCTTCGAAGTGTCGATCGTCGATGTCGCGGCTTTGTTCGTAATCGGGCACAAGAACCCTTCTTCGATCAACGTTCCGGTCTTCGACTCATAGCAGATTTTTTGGAACATTTTATCTTTGCCGCAGATCGGACCTTCACCCGTCCGGAACGGCGTCGCAGTCAATCCACCCATTCGGATTTTGGGATTGATCGTTTTAATGTCGCCCAAAAACTGACCGTACATCGAGTCGGTTTTCTCGCCGACCAGGTGAACTTCGTCGATCACTATCAGTTCACGGCGTCCGAAGAGTTCGGCTTTGTTGTAAACCGACTGGATCCCGGCACAAATCACGTCCGGTTCCGTGTCTCTTCGCCGAAGACCGGCTGAATTGATTCCGATTTCGATATCAGGAACATGGATCCGGATCTTGTCGGCGTTTTGCTCGATCAGTTCCTTCCGATGCTGAAGCAACATCACACGGGCGTCGTATTCTCTCGCCTGTCGGACCATCATCGCAATCACAAGCGACTTGCCGGCTCCGGTCGGATGCACGATCAGCGGCGAACCGATGTCGTTCCGCAGGTAGTTCCAAAACGCATCGTGAGACTCTTCCTGATAATATCGCGGAATCATTCTTGCTCTCTCTCTTCGGCTTCCAGTTCGCTCAAACGCATTGAAATTCCGTCGGTCAGATCGTTGATGATCTCAAGAACCCGTCGGCAATACTCCAGTTCCGTCTCTCCGACCAGTTCACAGCGGAAGACCAGTTCAACTTTTTTGCGGATGCCGTCGTTATTCATTCCGGCGGTTCTCCGTCTGACGTGTTGAAAAACTCATTTCCGTCTTCCATTCCGCCGTGAACTTTTTTGTGACACTTGAGGCATAGTGGCACGCAATCAGTCAGCTTTTCCCGACCGATTCGTGCATACGTGTTGTGGTGAACGTCGTCCGCCTTACTGGCACACAGGCAACACAGGTACGACCAAAACCCCATGACCGACTTGCGAAATGCCTGCCAGTGATCTCCGGCCAGGTACTCCGCATATTTCCCGTCAGGATTCTCCCACTTCTTACGCTTCGGCCCGCCGTTGACGGATTCCAGCTTGCCGGCTTTTCGAAGATTGGTTGCCCGATGATGGATCCAGTCAGTTTCGATATGTTCGTAGCCGGCTCCGCATTGACGCCGACAGTGCGACCGTTCTTCTTCGCCCCATTTGTCCGTTGATTTTCCGGCGTAGGTTTGAAGAGTGTTGTTGATCGACGGAATCAACACTTCGTCGGGGATGATCACAGTCATGGTCAATTTTCCTTCCAATGGATTTCGTCATTGTTCAGTCGCCGAGTATTTCGATTCGCCTTGCGGCTCCGTCCAGTGCGGATTCGATTGCCATTTTGTATTGCCTGAGAGCGTCCGGGACAGCCAGTGAACGCACTTCGTCGGCGAACTGGTGCAATTGCTTACGGATCGGCTCTCGTTGCTTGTTGCGAAGCGACAGAGCGTCCTGGTCGGCTTTCGCTTCGGCTTCCCTCTTCGCGGTTCGCAGTTCCGCCAGTTCCGCCGCATCACGTTGCTGTTTTTGATCGGCTTCAATTCTGAGACCTTCAGACGTCTCGAATTCCTTCTTCGCGACCATCAACGCAACTGCGAATTCATCGGCGTCCATGCGTTCGACCAGTTCAAGATTCACAGGAACTCCGAGATCCGACAGAATCTTCACACGTTCCGCGAGAATCTCTTTCGCTTCAGCATCCGCAGCGGCTTTCAGCCTGGCTTTCTCCAGCCGGACAATATCAGCCTGAGTCTTCAGGTGCTTTTCGATCGGCTCCAGCAACGCTTTGATCCGGTTCGACTCAGCGTCGACCGTCTTGCCGTATTTCAGAGCGTCTTTCTTCAGTTCTTTCCGGACGTTCTCGGTATCGATCCGCATCCGCTTGACGCGATCGAGAGCCGTCTTCGCGGTTTCATATCCTGCATCGTCATCAGGTCCGGAGACTTGAAGCGACATATAATCCGCCGAGAACTCGGCGATGATGTCGTCCGGACTTCCGAACTTTGCGATCGCAAACGTGATCGCGGAATCGATCTTCGAAATCATTGTTGTCGTGGTCAAAACAGGTCTCCTTTTTCTGGTATTACAGACATGGCGTCGCAGCGTTCACAATGCTGGACTCTTGTTTCGTGTGCTAACGTCTTCCAGTCGTGATCTTTCTCCAGGCACTTCGACGAATACGAAACGTCGATCGACTGAGTGACTTCGAAGATCTTGCCGCAGGTCGGACATTCAACTTCGGTTGAATCGTCATCCCACGACAATTCGAGATCGTCGCAGGTCATGGAATTTTTACAGTGCGGACAATCAGTTTCGTTCGACACGCCGTCTCTCTCCCGTGAAGTGAAATGAAGGCGGCCGGCCATTTGCCCGACCGACCGCCCGTTTTTGTCGTTAGGTTTCTCACTTCATTTGGTTTCCCCCTTGCAAGGTAAAACGATTTAACAGAATTAGATCGGACGGGATTCGAACCCGCCCCTGATGTCCAGTTGCCTATGAATTCAGCAACCTGTCAGGTGTCGCTAAAATCAGCCTCAGCGTCTCCCAGTACGCCACCGATCCACGTTCACTACGCCTTCAGCTTTGCTCCCCTCGCTGCAAGATACGCAACGATCGCATCGAGACCGTTTTGACCGACGATAGCCAACACCTGTGCCGCAGTCACGTTCAGCAGGTCACCGACGTTTGCAATGTCCTCCTTCTCCAAATCCACCGCGTCACCTTTTCCAAGTCCGTCGATGTTTTCAACGTACACGGCTGGGTCCAGTGTCATCGTCTGTTCCGGTTCTTCCGGATCAACGTGCGGCACGTCATGCCAGATTCCTTCTTCCAGATATTGCAGGGTTATTCCGTACCAACGCAGACCGCTCATTTCATTTCTCCAAAAAGTAGTGACAGAAACCGTTACGTTTTGAGACCGATCGGAAGTGAGTCGATCCATTCCATTATTTTAAGTCTAGTTTTTTCTCCGCAGTTTCGGATCACGGCAGACTCCAAATTTAGATTTGTTGTTTGGTTCACACGCAACCCGGAAGCCGCCCACGACTTCAGTGCTCGAACGTCCGTGCATCCGTGATCGATCGCCCATTGTTTGCGTTCGTTGCATGCCATTTGTTTTCGATGACGTGCTGCAACTTCTTCATCTTTGCGGCGTTCCTCTTTCCGTTCCGGCGGCTCCATTCGTTCCATGGAAACCGCCAGACGTTCAACCGCAAGAATCAGCCGTTCGATTGTCGCTTCGTTCATCGTGTCTCTCCCGTCAGATGAAGGAAAGAAGCGGCCGGAGCCGCTTCAGGTGGCGTTCTATTTGTTGTCTTCGATGAATCCGCAGGATGCCATCGCTTCTCTCAGCGTGTTGAACTCTTCGCAACCCGTACGGTTCCAGTCGGTGAACTTGCTTCCGTTTCGCCCGCCGCATCCAATACAGGCTTTTTTGTATGAGTAGTTTCCTTCAGCGTCGTTGTATTCCCAAACTCGCCCGTCTTTGTCAGTTCGCTTCTTCATTTCGTCTCTCCCGTGTTGCGTTGCGTGTGTCTCACTACAGGAAGAGTATCGACCGTCCATGATACTTGCAACACTACAATCGACGAAAATGCCGGGATTCCGAAAAGTATTTCGGAACCCCGGTTTTTCCAGCGGATCCTAGCCGAACGGAGAACCGCCAGACGCAGCGGCTTCAGTTCCGCCCGAAGTCGATTCAGCCATTTCCTTCGGATGTTCCTTCGGAGCCGGAGTCGCAACAGAAACCGAATGCGGTTTGTATGCGTCGATTTCGTTCCGGAATTCTCCGTCGACTTTCTTCGTCTTCACGACGATCGTAAGAGGCTTGTTTTCCAGTTCCTCAGTCATCTTCGGCGTCATGATCTTGACCGCTCGGCAGATCGCCGACAACGTTCCTTTCGCAATCGTGACGGTCTTCGGATTGCTGTTCACCAGGTTCAGCCAGTCCTTCATTGTGTGGTTCTGATGCGGACCGTCCATGATCTGCAAAGTCAGTTCCAGCAACTTGTGGTCGTTCGTTGCATCCTTAGTAGCCTTAATCACGCTTTTGATAATGATCGCCGGGTAATTGCCCGCAGGGATCGCGGAGAATCCTGTGTTCGGCTCAAAATCATTTGCGTCGAAACCTTCAATGTTCGCCATAACACTCTACTCCAAAAAGAAAACTGAGAAACCTACTCTTCAACACTTCGCAAACTACACTTTTGCTTTCACTTTTTTCGATGATCCATCAACGACAATGCCTTCGATGTTGCCGGGAAAGAATTTCGAATACTCGGCGAATCCACCTTCTTTCGGCATCGGAATTTCCGACGGCATATCGAGACGATTTTTTGCCAGCATTGCCGGAGTCTCTCGCGTTCGAATGTATCGCTCTCCGTCACCCATCGCGATTGCTCGCGTCTTGTCGTAACCCTGATCTTCCTTGCGAACGTTCACGCGATACGACGCGAACAATACTTCGTCACACCATTCCTGCAAGAGAGCCGCAGCGGTTGTATGTAACGCCGGCTGATATCGATCGTAAGAATCGGCTTCCGGCGAATCAAACTTTTTGATGTCGCAGTGTGCCAGAAGAATGATTCCCATGTTCTTCTGGCGTCGCAATGTGTCGAAACCATAGAGCAACTTATCCCAGTAGAACATTGCTTTTTTGTAACCGTTGCCGTAACCGATATCCGAAATCGATTCCTTCTTCGCTTCTGATGCGACTTCTTTGTGAATGAGTTTCTCCAACCAATCGACTGTATCCACAACCAGATAGTCGTAACTGTGTTCTTCGAGAACAAACGCGGTCAGGGCGGCTTTTGCTTCCGTGTATGTCGTGAATAAATCCGTACTGGTACAATCAATGTCATCCAGACCGTCTTCAAGATTCAGGAACGCAGCGTTCGGAGCCGATGCTGCCCACTTCGATTTTCCTACTCCGTGGACGCCATACAACAGCGTCCTTCTCGGTCGTTTTTTCAAACCTGTGTTCAACTTCATTTTCACACCTTTCGAAAGACTAACGAAACCTTCGGATCTTCCCGATTCAGCCTACAATTCACGCCTGCTATTTCTAAGTGTTTCCAGTCGTCGTCGACGATCAAACCCGCATCGGAAATTCCGTCGATCGCGGCTTTCTGGCTTTGAATCATGTTCGCGGCATCACGTCGCCGGAGATCAGGGACGTCGAAATAGTATTCGACTGTTGCGTGATCCCATGGCTCAAAATCTTTGTACTGGTTCAGGTCCGATCGTGTTGCTTGCCAGGCAATACGGCGGAGTTCTCTCACGGCGGAAGACTTGCCCTTCCAGTGTCCTGTGTTGTGTGCGTGAAGTTTCGCGTTGACTCGCGGAAGAACGATCTTGAATACGTCCGGATGTTTCTTATTCATCGTGTCTTCCACCAAAACCATACTTCACTGATAATCATCACCCAAATCACAACACCGGCCAAGATGATCAATGGAAACAGAAGAACGATTATCAACCCACGCAAAAACGGAATCCAATCAGTCATATTTGCCTCTCAGTTTTCCGATCTTTGCTTTGATCCATTTCCGATATGAATCGGTTTTTCCTGTCGACCGATTCCGATGCGGCTCCGGACCACGCGGACCAGTTCCGTTGTAGAACTGATCCGACTCTTCAGCGTTGCGACCGATCAGAATGTCATACTCCGATTTCATCGGTCTTGCCTTCCTCAAACGCATCGCTGAACGCCTTCGCCGGCTCAACTCGTTTCAGTACCGTATCGACGAAGAACTTCGACAACTTCTCGGCGTCCGTATCGTCGAAGATTCCGCAAACGTCAATCCTTCCACCTTTACCGTCAACGCCATAAGCGACCAGTGACCGTCCTGGTTTGCTTCGTGCCTGAATGTGCGATTCGGCCGACCATGATATCTTAACTTCCATTATTTCAATTTCTGTAAGAGGATCCGTCGGAGCCGATCGAACCGTTGCCGTCTGGCAACTTGCTTGATCCCGGTTTCGACTTGCTTCTGAACTGACTTTGCAACGTTACGACGAAACACTGACTGAATCCGTTCACGGAACAGGCTTGCAGTTCGTTCCGGAATAACCGATTCAACAACTGGCGGTCTTGACACTGGAGCGACCGACCGTCCCTGGCACGGAGCCGATGGCGTTTGTGATTCACTCAGGATCGAAGCCGGCTGAATGTCCGGGACAATCCATTGCATGTCAGAGACGTCACCGACAGGGTTGAATCCGCGTACCTGGTCCTCTGACGTCCAGTCGTAGCAAAACGCAGTCAGTTCGCCGCAACATTTCGGCCAACCGCCTTCGACTTTGTCGTAACAGGAATATCGAAACCGAACATCACTGAACATCTTGTGACACTTGCGGCACTTCATCGAGCCGGATGCCCAACCGTTTTTGAATCCGTTCGGATTAGGAACCTTCTCCGACTCCGGTTCCGGAACAAGTTCAACGACTTCGGCCGCTTGCTCCTCACGCATCCAACGAAACCAATGTGGAACGTGAAGAAGATTCCGGTTGCATTCAACGGAAAGCCAACGTGTCGGCCAGGCTTGCGACTTGTGACCAGTGCGAATCAACTCCGGAATCGATCCAGGATGACCACTCCGGATCCTCCAGCCATCTTGAAGAGCCGCTTTGATCTGTTCTGACGTCGGTGGCTCGATCTCTTCGTGCATCGTTTCAGCCGCCTTTATCGCTTGTCATTTGTTTCATGATCCCTCACTCCCGAAAAAAAAGACGGAGACACGGGGGCTGAGACTGGTTGCTGTAACGGGAGAGAAACAGCAACCTGAAACCGTGTCTCCGCTTAAAACTCACAAACCTGATCCGTCCGCAGGTCCATTCCCTGGACCGTCTGAGATTCCTCTGGATCGCTCGACGTCTAGTCCGTAGCCAGTGAGTTCACCGCGTAGAATTTTCATCTCCTTCGGTGCGTCGATTCCGAGTGTGACAATTCCTCCCTTTACGTCGACTACTCTGATCGTCATTAGACCTGAGCTAATGTCGATCGTTTCTTCTTTCTTACGTCTCAATAACAACATTGTTTTGATCCCTCAAAAAAAAGACAAGTCGCCGACGGTGAAGACAGAACTGATTCACGTTGTCGACTTTCATGAAGTGACAGGTGATAGTTTTTCCGCCGACGACTTGATTCATAAAAAAAAAGACAAGTCGCCGACGGCCAGACAGAACGGGAGAGCGGATCACTTTCAGGAACGATGAAGAACTGAAGTGACCAGCGAAGTTCTCCGCCGACGACTTGATTCAGGTTTCGTCGCGACTCACGATTGCCGCAAAGGCGACAAACGAAACTAACGCAACGCAGAAATATACGAGTGCAGGATTCAGCATGACTCAAACCCATTCAAACTCTTCGCGGATACTCGCCGGATCCGCAGGGAAAATTCCGTAGACTGGTTCACGAACAGTGACCAGGCCAGTACTGATTTGAGTGTGAAGAAGTTCCACCTTTCGCGGTCGTGAATAGTACTCACGATCAGCGGCTTTCGTGAAACCCTTCAGTTCACTTTTCGGAGTGCGAAGGAAGAATCCGAGTGATCGTTTCGATCGCTTGCCAAATGTCATCGTTCGTCTCCCGTTTGTTGTGTGCTTGTGTCTAAGCGTACATGAATTCGTGGTATTCTCTCACGTCCACAAAATCGCTTCTCAAACTGCTCATGGCTCCATGTACGCAGTTGATTCGGCTTTTGTACGTGTCGCTGATTTTGCGAGCGGTAGTTGATTCTACCTGGTAACTGAAAACCCACCCGCCTTCGAACTGTTTGCAAACCCTTACAGCAACGCCGCTGACTTCCATTTCGTAAACTTGTGCCGCCAGCTTGTGAAGTTTTGGTTTCGTTGCAGTTGTCATCGTTCGTATCCCGTTTGTTGTTTCGTTTCTGTCTGACAGGGAAGGTATCGGCTAATCGTAAACGATACAACAACAATCCGTGTCTAATTTTGAAAAACGTCGGGAACTATTCAATTGCCAGCGTTTTTCGATAACAGTTCGCAGATTTCAACTTGAAAGATGTCGGCGACACGCTCAACGAAACGGAGCGAAGGCGAGTGAACACAGGCGAGCGTTCGTGAAAGATTCTGCGGAGCGACGCCGAGTTCTTCCGCCAGTTCGACTTGTGTCCAGTCGTTCAGGCGAAGAAGTCGTTTCACGTTTTCCGCGAAGGTGGTTTCTATTGTTTGCATGGCGTCTAATTATAGTCCGTTGAGTGCTAATCGCAAACGATGATCAGAAAGTCGGAATATTTCTCCCCAAATGTTTTTGACTGTCGCTATGATCTCGAAACCCAGGTCAAAAAACGTCAACACACGGGAGAGAACAATGGCAAAAAAGAAAACACCCGGCAAGAGCAAGTCTTGCAGTTGTGGCAAACCGTTAACAACCGAAGACGCCGAGTTTTGGGGCGAGTGCGAAAGGTGCCGGCGAAGACTTCCGCTCATGACATTCAACGGCGGAGACAGTCCGCAGGTTCCCGCCGACATCACATATCACGGCGGGCAATTCAATCGCGGCGAATGGTGATCCGCGACGAATGCACGTCCGCAAGTATCAACGACATGTGGGAATAAATGACGCGAAAACAATTAACGTTCGGTAGTCTGTTCGCCGGTATCGGTGGCTTCGATCTTGGATTTGAACGTGCCGGGATGTCTTGCAAATGGCAAGTTGAAATCGACGACTACTCAACAAAGGTTCTTGAAAAGCATTGGCCCAACGTTCACCGAGAAAGAGATATCAATGAGTGTGGAAAACACAACCTCGAAAAAGTCGACATCATCTGCGGTGGATTCCCCTGCCAGGATATTTCCTACGCCGGGCAAGGGGCAGGACTTGACGGAGAACGTTCCGGATTGTTCTTCGAAGCGATTCGCCTGGTTCGAGAACTGGAACCGCGAATTGTTGTGCTGGAGAACGTGGCAGCGTTGCTTACTAGAGGATTGGACCGAGTTCTCGGAACGCTGGCCGAGATCGGGTATGATGCGGAATGGCATTGCATACCGGCTGCCGCCGTTGATGCCCCGCACTTGCGTGACCGAGTCTTCGTTATGGCCTACCCCATGCACGAAAGACGCGGACTTCGGTGCGTGCTCAGCAGAGACACGAATAAGGGGCAATCATCAAGTAATGGTTTGCAATATCGTGAAAAAAGACAACGTGCCTGGGATGCTGAACCCGATATTTCAAGAGTGGTTGATGGGCTTTCCAAGCGACTGGAGCAAGATCGAAAACAACGACTTAAAGGACTCGGAAATGCAGTAGTTCCACAAGTTGCAGAGTTCATCGGAAAAGCAATTGTAGAGAGATTGGGACAATGACGAAAACACGAAAAGAAAGCGACGTGAAGTGGCTGATATTATCCCTGAAGAACTCACGCAGCTTCGACGCTGGCATTGTTGGAACGAAATCAATGGAACGAAAATTCCAATGCAGGTTCACGGCGAACCGGCGAAATCAAATGATCCGTCGACCTGGACAAGCTACGAAATAGCGGTCGCACATCTGGATCGGTTCACCGGACTGGCGTTCGAGATCTCCGCTCCTTACTGCGGAATTGATCTCGACAACTGTATCGACGAAGAAGGTGAACTCCGCGAATGGGCAAAACCAATCGTCGAGAAGTTGTCTCCGGTTGCCTACGGTGAAGTCTCGCCGTCAGGCAACGGAATCAAATTCACAACGCGAGCACGCAAGCTGAAAGGTGCTCGGTGCGTTCATGTATTCGGTCCGGACAAACAGCAACTCGAATGTTACGACCATGGTCGATTCTGGGCGATGACGACTCACGTTTGGGATCAGGCCGATACGATCGAAGACGGTCAGGAAGTCATCGACGGTCTTGTGACTGAGTTCCTCTATCCGGACAAACCAGCAAAGCGAAAACGGATTGAAGTTGTCGTCGAAGAAATGACGATCGGAACGACGTTGATCGATCGAGCCAGGACATACGCAAACAACGCGGATCCAGCAAACGAAGGCGGACGCAACAACGCAGCTTTTCGGCTCTCCGGTCATCTGTTCAAGTTCGAACACTTCGGCGAACGTCTCAGCGAATCACAGATTCTCGAACTGGTGCAGGGATGGAACGACCGCAACGCGGATCCGTTACCTGATCAGGAAATCGAATCGGTTGTGTCATCGGGCGGAAGAAACGGAAAACCGCGTGAAGAGAAACCAGCGACAACGCGAATCGAAGTTGACAACAGCGACATCGATTTGTCGTTGTTGCTCGATGAATTGTCAGTCCCTGAAGGAGTTTTGACACGCGGTGCAATCTCGAAACGACTGATCACCGGAGCACCAGGATTACTCGGTGAAGTCTGTCAATGGATCAACGAGACCGCTCTTTACGTCTTACCGGAAGTCACGCTCGCATCGGCGATCGGCCTGATGTCGGTGATCACAGGTCGGAAGATCTGCGATCGGCTGAACACCCGCACGAATCTCTACTTGCTCTCAATCGCTCCGACGTCGTCCGGTAAAGACTGGCCGAGAACGCGGATACAGGAACTCTTATTAAACTCCGGAGCGGAAGACATCTGCGGAGCGGAAGACATCGGCTCGGCGGCTGGTCTCAGTTCCGCTCTCCAGGAATCGCCGGCTCTCCTGATGCAACTGGACGAATTCGGGAAACTGATCCAGCAAGTCAGCGGCGACCGAGTTCCGACGCATCTCGCACAGATCAGCGGTGATTTTTTGAAGTTGTATTCTTCAGCCGGCAGAACATGGAAGGGAAGAGCCTACGCCGACACGAAGCGATCGGTCCGGATCGATCAACCGCACCTGGTGATCAACGGAACAACGACCGCACAGACGCTATGGGGCACGATCAGCGAAGATCAGGTCTTCGACGGTCTACTCGGCCGGATCCAGATTTTTGAGGCAACCGGCTACGCTCGACTCAAAGACGTGATCCCGACCGACCGCGAACGGATCCCGGAAGAATTGATCGAACAGGTGAAGTACTGGATCGATTTCAAGCCCGAAGGGGGCGGAGATCTCGCCTGTGTCAATCCGACGCCGGCGACGATGAAACACACTCCCGACGCATGGGACCGGCTCGAAGACCACATGCGAGCGATCAGCGACAAGCGATGTTCCGAAGATCCGCAACAGGCGGCGATCTGGAGCCGGTCAGCGGAGAAGGCATCGAAACTGGCGATGATCGCGGCGGCTTCCTGTCGGTCCCTCACGGTCTCGCTCGATCACGTCGAATGGGCGATCGCTCTCCAGAACGCTCTCACGCGAAAACTTCTGATTCGGATCGGTGAACATGTGTCCAGCAACGCAAACGAGCGGCTGAAGAAGAAGATTCTTTCGATTCTGAAGGGAAAAAAGGAAATGACTCTTCGCGATTTCACCCGGAAGACTCAGTTCCTGCGGGACCGGAAGGAGCGACAATTGATGATCGAAGAACTTCTGGACGCCGAGCAAATAACCGTCTGGAAAGAGGAATCCGAAGGCAAAAAACCTATCACAAAAATCAAGTTAAGAACGTCAAAATGAAGGTTTGACAAAATTGACGTTCTTAATTTTCGACGATTTAGAACGTCAATTTTGTCAACAAAGGTCAAGGGGGTATTTTGACGTTCTTAATCACGTTTTATCAGTCTTTTTATTATTATTATTAGTTATTATTTAGAAAGTCAATAAATGACCCCCCCCACCTCTCTCTGCGATTTCACCCGTTCTACAGGTTTTGAATGTTAAGATAGGCAATTTTCAGTCCCCGAATAAGCCAGATTGTGACAGAGAGGGGTGGTGGGCGTTGACGTTGACTTTCTAAGAACTGAGAAGGATACCAGATGAAAATGATCAATTTGACCGAGACACACGAAGACTACCTGAAAGAACGGATCCTTCTGATGTTCGACGTCGGTGAAGAATTGTCGCTCCGCGACTTCACGCGGCGAACTCAGTTCGTCAAGAACGCCCGACAACGGCGGCGAATGATCTTCGAACTGGTTGAAGCGAAGTTCCTGAAGGTCCGTAGGGTTTACGGTACTGGAACGAAACCGACCACAATGCTAGAAATTTTGGTACAACCGAAACGTCCGCGATTTTTTCCACACACTCAAAACCCTGAACTGGATCCAGAAATGAGCACACTCACCGAACAGCTTGCCGTCACCCGCCAGATTATCTCGACACGCGGCATGGGACATCATCCCGGCGTGATCGATCAGGCAATCAAAGAACTCGAACGACTCTACCTGGTTGAAGCCTCAACGCAGGCGATGGAATCAACGTCGAAACCTGAAGCGGAATGGGAGCCGCATCCTGATCAGAAACTAGTCGAGTAGGTCGATCGACTTCGCACACTCAAGTCAAGAAAGTTCAAAGCCATATGATAAATAATCAGGATCAAGTTCCGATTCTTGTGTTGCTAGCTCTCGCCGTTGTTGTGCTTATTTGTGCCGGATGCACTAAGCCAAAACCGAACGCCTTCGGTATGACACCCAATGAACTTCAGGAATGGAAGGACGGAGCTAAAGAACGGCTCGCGGAGTTCAATGCCGACATGGATCAAATGGAAACGGTCCGGAAGATATAGACTTCCTTCTGATGTCCGGACTGGTCTCGAAAGAAACGCGACCAGTGTTCTTAGTGATCGATGAATCGATGATGTTCGATCAATATCCATACGACTACATGAAGAAGACTGGTCCGATATGGGGACACGTTCAGCCACGTATGACAATCACTCACTAAAAAAAGAAAGCACAACGCCATGTGTGAACCAACAGGCATCCGCCAAAAACTTAAAGATATCCCGTTCAAAGTCGCTTCGCTTGTCGAAGTGGCTCCGCAGGGAAGCCACCAGCGTGAACTGATTAAATGTGTTGTCGACTCAGTTCGGCACGACATCGAATACGCACTGAAGCGACTCGATTCCGGTCTTACAGACTGATGAAAAATCACGCCCGCAACTAAACGAAAACGAAGAAGGTGTTTCTGTGCGAAAAAGTCTTGTTTCAAAATACAAGATCGGCGATCTGATTGAAAAACTAACGGCTCGACAGCAACTGTTCGTTATCTACTTCCTTGAGACGGCGAACGGAAGGAAGGCCGCTGAAGCGGCCGGCTACTCAAAAAAATCTGCCGAGAATCAGGGGCAACTTCTATTGAAGAACAAAAAAGTTGCGGACGTGATCGGCGAACTGCAAAGACGTATGCTCGAAGACTCACTGTTGACCGCTGAAAAAGTCATGGAACAGTTATCGTTTTTGATATTAAGAGATCCGATCGACTTGATTGATGACGACGGTTTCATTCACACTGACATTTCGAAAATGCCTAAGCGAATTCGATCCTGTATCGACAGCGTCGAACAGACAACGACGGTCGACAAAGACGGAACGCCGGTCGTGACCTGTCGCGTGAAGATGGCTCCGAAGACGCCAGCCGTTGATATGGGACTTCGTGTTTTCAAAAAGTATGAGGACAAATCGAATGATGCACAAATCAAGGCGATTGATTGGGATTCATTCTGGAAAGCAAAAGCGGCCGGAGATCCGATCGAAATTAAGTTACTCGAAGCGGACAAAAAACCACCACGAAAAAAGAGAGGCAAGAAAAAATGAGTGACATCACAGAACTGAAGTTCATTGCAGTCGTCGTTGCGGCTTTAACTTGCTCGCATATTCTCGAATGGATCTTTCAGATTCTTAACGTCGAAGACAATGACTTCGGCGACTGCAAAACAGACGCACAACGTTACGGGGGCGGACGATAATGATTCACCGAATAGCGATCGAAGTGTCCGAAGAGTTCGAAGCTGACTACGCCTACGTCCTGAATCTACTCCGCTCCGGCATCGACGAAGAACAGGTTCGGCGTATGTGTTCAATCATGAAAAAGAGCGGGACAAACGTTCCGCGAAGTCATCACGAATACGAAACGGAGGAACCGTGAGCGACACGAAGAAAGCAAAAATCGTAAAGCCGGTTCAGTCGGTTCGCGACATGCCGCTGATTCAGCCGGACGAAGAACCGGACGAACTGAATCACTGGACGCTTGTCGCGATCGGCGTTGCAATCATCGCGTTCGGTTTTCTGGTCGTTGGCTCTCTCATTTTTTCGCTCTACATGACCTACGTTTTTCTATTCGGCGGAGCGTAGCGAATGCAAAATCTGGAAATGCGGATCGACTGGGAAGCCTATTTTAAATCGTTCGTTGAGACACACGGAGCGGATCCGATCACGGATCCATCGGGAAACTATCTGTTGTTTCAAGATGGTTGGCGTTATCATTCGTCAAGAGTATCCGGACCGGAATTTCCGCCAGATGACAAAAAACACGCCAATCACATCAAAACGCTTTACTGGACGTTGAGAAAAAAGAAGGCGGAACATGAACGGTCGCAGTTGGTCGAACGGATCAACAGCTACATGGAAACGCAGTCAATGCTTTCCGGAACGTTGCATGTTCACACGCGAATTTTCGACGAAGACACTGAACGCGAAGTGAACGTGAGCCGGCCAGTCGACTTCGAGCTTTTACACGCACGGGCGGAATGGCTCCGACGTGACATTCAGGACGCCGCTGTGAAACTCAAAGCAATTCAGAAAGACGAAGACGATGGCTCGTAAATTGATAATGAACGGGACGCACTTTGAAAACATCGGCGGCTACAGTTCTGAAATGAACATCAACCGGCTCGAAGCGTTGACGAAGAGTATCCAAAACACGGCGACAACACTTTCCAGATCCGGCAACAACTACGGCGACGGAGACGACCGCCGTTCGATCGACGATGAATGCGGATACCCTGCAACGGAAGATCTGGATCCGGATTCGTATCGGTTTCTGTACGACCGATTCGGTGTTGCTGAACGTGTCGTGAACATCCTGCCAATGGAATCGTGGAAAGGGCAACCGACGATCTTCGAAGACGAATCGAACGACGAAGGAACGGAATTCGAAAAGGCATGGGGCACACTCGGAAACCAGTTGATCGGCGAGTCAAAGTTTCGTGACGAAGAAGGTTCGCCGATTTGGGAGTTCCTGATGCGGCTCGACATCATTTCCGGAATCGGATCTTTCGGCGTTCTGTTGCTCGGTCTCGATGACGGTGCGGGCGATCTCTCGAAGGAAGTGAAGAAGGCGTCGAAACTTTTATGGCTTCAGACATACGATGAAAGTTTGGTCACGGTCTCCGCATGGGACGAAGAGCCAGAGTCGCCGCGTTACCTTCAGCCGCTGACATATCAGATCGCGTTCGGCGATCCGCGAGTCTTCGCCGATTCGCCATATCCGCAAGTGTCATCGAAGGAAGTTCACTGGTCGCGAATCATTCACGTTGCCGACAACATTCTGAACAACGAAGTTCTCGGCGTTCCGCGAATGCGTCCGGTTTATAATCACTTGTATGACCTTCGAAAGTTGTACGGTGGATCCGGTGAAATGTATTGGAAAGGTGCTTTTCCCGGATACTTCCTGGAGACTCACCCACAGTTGGGACCGGACGTTCAGGTCAACACAACGTCGATCGCAACACAGATGGAACAGATGCAAAATTCGTTGCAACGCTACGGCGTTCTCAACGGCATGACGGCGAACCAGATGGCTCCGCAAGTTGTGGATCCTTCGCCGCAGATCGCAAGAGGAATCGAAGCACTTTGCATCCGGCTTGCGTGTCCCGTGAAGGTGTTCACTGGCTCCGGTCCTGGCGGATTAGGAGCGAAGGAAGATCACGATCAGGATCTTTGGGACGACCGAATGAGAGACCGAAAGCGGAAGCATAACACGCCGCGAATCATCGTCCCGTTTATCGATCGTCTAATTGATCTCGGCGTCTTGCCGGAGCCGGCACAATACGGTGTGAAGTGGGACGACAAAGATGAAAGTACTCCAGGCGAGAAAGCGTTAATCCTAACGCAACGCACGGAAGCAATGTCGAAATATGTTGCCGGCGGAGTCGATCAGTTGATGCAACCTGTCGACTTTCTCACGAAGGAAATGGGATATTCTAGCGAAGAAGCGGAAGAGATTATCGACGAAGCGTTCTCACCTGAACAAACTCCGGATGATCCGTCGTCCATGTTCAAAGGTGCTGAACCGGATCCGTTCGAAGTTGAAGCCGCCAAGCAAGGTGCGTTTCCAGATCGAGTCAATGAAGAGACCGGCGAAGAAAACCCATTCGTGAAACCGGGGGCGTCGAATCTTGACAGGTCGTTGGCAGCAACGGCGGATAAGAAAGCGAACGACGATAAAGCGAAAGCGAAGAAGAAATGAGCAAGCCGCACGTCATAAAGTACACGCGACGAATCAAGAGTTTTGATGAAATGGTTCGGCTCCTTTCGGTTCCGTTCTACACCATCGGCAAAGCGGAGAAAGCGAATGAGTTGCCCCCCAAAGCATCCGGATCCGACACAGGAAGAAATCGCAAAGATGACGGCGGAGATTCGCAGGGACTGGAGCGACCAAACGTTCAAGTCTCGAAGCGGTGTTCACTTGAAAAACGAATCTGAAAACCGCTACGTTATCCCGACATCAACCGCACACGTTGGGATCGGAGAGATACGGCGTGACACGTAACCCGCTGAAGATTGATCCGACACGGACCGGCATGATTCGCCGAGCGTTTGAAGCGGAAATCTTCAAGCGGTTTCGGAGACTCAAGGGGGAAATTCTGCACCTGGTCGACAAGAGCGACGCCTTCGATCTGCGGAAGAAGTCGACGAAGATATTCAACGCGAAGTTCGGTTTCGAATCGGACACACGCAAGATCGACGAATTCGGAAAGTGGTTTCAACAGAAAATCGACACTGGCGTGATGGGCGGATCGGCCGGCAATTCATGGTCGGACAAATACATCGCAGACGGTTACGAGAAAGGAGCCGGTCGAGCGTTCACGGATGTCAGGAAGCCGGCTCTCGCATCGAAGAACGGAAGCGTCTCGGACTTCTTCAACGGAAGTCGAAACGAATTCCTGCGATCGTCGTTCGGTGCTCCGGAGACGATCGAGAAACTGAACGGTCTGATTTCGCGAACGTTCATGGATTTGAAAGGAGCAACGAACGTTATGGCGGATCAGGTCAGGCGTGAACTTGCCGACGGTTTAGTTCGTGGGCAGGGACCGCGAGATATTGCCCGACGCATGACGAATCGGGTCGACAAGATTGGACGCACACGGGCAACGATCATTGCACGGACTGAGATCATTCGGGCACACTCGGAAGGTCAGCTCGACGCGATGGACAAACTCGGCGTCGAAGAAGTTGGCGTCATGGTTGAATGGTCAACGGCGGGAGACGATCGCGTTTGTCAATTGTGCTTGCCATTGGAAGCGGTTGTGATGAAGATTGCGGAAGCCAGGGGAATCATCCCGCGACATCCGCAGTGCCGATGCACATGGATTCCGGCGAACGTCGGCGAGTCGAAGAAGGGACGCAAAGTCGATCTCGAAGAAAAACCAGTCGCACAAAAACGAACACAGGCACAAATCGCGAAGGCTCGAAACGATTCGTTGAGATCAGAATTTCCGAAAATCCCGTTGAAATCTGCAAGGCGGGCAACACGTTGGATTGGGGGTGATTCTAAGTTCGCAAAGATCAGACCGAGAAGTGTTCTCGATGCTCCGCAGACAACCGCTCAAAGGTTCCCGCCGGCAAATTCAAAAGCCGAAACGTCGTTGAAGAAATACCAAAACGCCGACGGGACTTTCACGCCAGAACGCCAAGCACTTCACGACGACATTGTGAATGGAATTCTGGACAAAGGCACGAAGGTTGAAACTCCGGTAACGCACATGACCGGCGGCGGTCCGGCGTCCGGCAAATCGGTTTTGTTCAAGGAAGGAAAAGTAAAACTTCCGAAGCGAATCACTACGGTAGATTCTGATGAAATTAAGAAACTGATTCCAGATTATACGGACATGGTTGCGGCGAAAGATTCAACCGCTGCCGCATACGCTCACGAAGAAAGTTCAATGCTGGCAAAACGTGTCTTGAACGAAGGGCGTGATCGGGGTCAAAGCGTCTTTCTCGATGGGACGGGTGATTCATCGATCGATGCGTTGATCGGTAAAGTCAAGAAGATGAAAAAAGACGGCCGGCGAGTCGTTGCAAACTACGTCACGGTTGACACGGAAATAGCTGTTGAACGAAATGTTGCAAGAGCCGCGAAGACCGGCCGAAATGTTCCAAACGATTTTGTCCGAAAGACTCACGAAAGTATTTCCGACATCTTGCCGAAAGCTCTGGACGAAAAACTGTTTGACGATGTCACACTTTGGGACACGAACACCGACGGCAAAGTTTTCAAAGTCATGACTCAGGTTGATGGCAAGACGATCATTCACGACGAAAAATTGTGGCAGAGATTCCTGGACAAATCGCCGAAGAACACAACTCCGGTGAAGGCTCCGGTGAAGGCTCTTAAAAAACGACCGGCGAAAATCACTCCAAGTTCAACAGTTGAAGAAGCGGAAGAAAAAGCCAGGAAGTTCATTCAGGATCAGCCGCGAGAACACGGGGCAATGAGATTCAATAAGAGTAAGCCTGAAGATATCGGAAGGGTTGATTTCAGCCACCTTGATTTAGACAGGGCGAATCTTGCAAGTGAAATGCTGGAAGAACTTGCGGAAGAAGCTGACAGGTTGGGAATCCCACGACTAAGGGGATTTAATGAGCCAACAACAGCCGGCAATAGTGCGAACATGGGCGACGGAATATTAGGGATGGGGCGGTTGTTGAGCGATGAAATAGCACTGACTGAAAACATCAACAACATTGTTGTTAAGGGTCCGCACCTTCGACGGGTGGTTGCCGATGATAGGGTTGCGAGATTGGCGAAGATGATTTCTGAAGAAAAAGATCCGTTCATTGTTTACGATCTCAAGGTTCAGAAAAAATGGTGGTCGGACGAAGCAAAGAGAGCTAAAAAGTTCACCGGCGATAGTAGAAAATATGAGGACACTGTTTTTGCAGATTGGAAGTGGGGTGATGAAAGAGCGTTGAGACCGTACAGCAGCCAGGACTATGTTACGAGCGGGAGAGATAAAATGAAGAACACGTACTACCATGAATTCGGTCATCATATTGAATTGAATCAATCCGCTGAGTGGCAGATTGAGCTAGGCGAATTGTATGAGGATCTCAGAATGAAATCTCTTGGTGATGTTCCGGGTAAAGACATTGCAAGATCCGCGTCGAGATATGGCGACACAAACGAACATGAATGGTTTGCGGAGAACTACGCATTCCATCGACAGGGTCGGTTGGATTTAGTACATCCGGAAGCCGCGAAGATGATCGAAAAGATTGCAGTGCAATGAGAACAACGCAATGCCCGAAATGTATTCACTTGATTGGCTCCGGTCGGAACGGTCCGGTTTGTGTTGCGTTTCCAAAAGGGATCCCGTTGCAAATAGTGACGGGGAAATTCGATCACGTAAAAAAATTCGAGGGGGATAAAGGGGTAAGATTCGAAGACAGGAATGAAACGTTCGCCATTAAATTAAGAGAGCAAAAAAATGGATACAAAACAAACGCTGATTGAATTACTGGACGCAATCCAAAGTAAGGATTGGGAAAGAGCCGAAGAGTTTTTAGGTTACCTTTCCGACTGGTTAAGCAAGGGTGGATATTCTCCGGTTTAGAGAAAGGTTGAGAGATATGATAACAACGGAACGCATGGCGGAGATCATGATCGGGATCACGGTCGGTTCAAGTCCACCGATCAAGGGGAAGGACGAAGAAGAACGCGACTTCATCAAAACCGTGTCGAAAGAAATCAAAGAGATCAAAGCGGCCGGTCACGAAGTTTCAATTCCCGGTGAATGGCAGTGATGACGATCAGCGACTACACCACAAACGAAACGATCGTCCTGAACGTCCTGTCGGACGGTGACAGGCACCGAACGCATGAGATCGGCGAACGTCTTGATCCGGAACTTCCGCCCGACCGGAACGCGATCAGGAAGACGGTCGCAGGCTTGCGGCTGAAGTTACAGATCCGGAACGAAACGATTGTTTGCGAATATCGCCAGCGAAAATTCTACTATCGCCACGTCCGGTTGATTTCGCCGGGATAGACCAGTAAAAACATTGAAGCCCGGAGCCGAAACCGCTCCGGGCTTTTTTTATTCCCTGAAATCTTCCCGATTCCTTTGGTTTAAGTGTTGCAACATTCATCGACGGTCGATATCTTCCTTTTATCAGAGACGCGAACAACAACTTCAACGGGAGAGACAAAATGACGATGAACAAAGAATTGCTGAACGCCTTCCAGAAAATCATCATCGACGGAGCAAACGAAAACGGGATTTTGCTTCAGAACGAATTCGAAACGAAGGAAGATTTCAAAACGTGGATGATCAGTTTCACGATTGCGACGGTGAAGAAGGAAGCCGGATTGACAATTCAGGAAGCCTACGACTTTGTTCTCGGTGACGGATCTTTCAGGGATTTGGCTGATTCTTGCTGGGAAAAATGCCAGGCCGGAAACTAATTCCGAAAAACTTCCTGATTCTCTCGATTCAGGTGTTGCAAGTATCAACGACGGTCGATATCTTCCTTTTATCAGACATGCGAAACACAAACGGGAGAGACGAAATGAACGACCAAGCAACACGCGAACGAATGCTGAGAGAACTGGCAAGCGACCTGGCCGACCTGGTTCGAAACGGAGACATGACCGACACGGAAGCGAACGAATGGCACGCGATGAAGGCGGACCAGTGGTCGAACGGAGTCTGAAGGCGGAGCACACGCGAGCGGTCAAATTCGATCGCTCGCCATTTTCACGACAAACGGGAGAGATCAAATGAAGACACTGAGAGCCAAAGTCGAACAGCGAACGAAGACCAACGGACGCCGATATCTGAAACTGATCGGAACGAACGGAAAACCGCTGAAGCAACACGCGGCGATTGAACGCAGAAGGAATCAACTGGCACGCGGAGCCGAACGCCGAACTGGTGAAAAAATAGTCGGTCAGGTCTCAACTTATCAGGCCGGCGTTCACATGACCGGCGGCGACTTCAGCCGCTACGCTGCTGATCTTGCCTACTTGCGGAAGGGTAAAGAACTGGCAAAAGCGGCCGAAGATCGCGGCGAGCACATGGGCGGACGGGCGACTTCAGCATATTTCCAGAACGTGATCGAAAGAGACTTGAAGACGGCGAATATGATGTCTAACGGACTGATCAGGGATCTTCGCAAAATTTGAAAATCCTTTCGATTCGGGTGTTGCAACATTCAAAGCCGGTCGATACCTTCCTTCTATCAGACACGCAAACACACTCAACGGGAGAGACAAGGTGACACTTCGAGCCGCCAAGACTTACTCAAACGGTTGCACTCAGACCGCCTATGTGAACGATTGCGACATCGACGCACACGTTGCAAGCGTTGACGCCGAAGACAATGAAGCCGGACTTGTCGGAAGCTGGGAAATTGAAGCCTGGCGAGTCGATGGACGCCGTGTGTAGAAAACCAGCAAAAACACTGCCCCGCAATCGCGGGGCTTTTTTTTTGCCGAAAACTTCCTGAATCTTTCGATTCCAGTGTTGCAACAATCATCAGGCGTCGATATTGTTCTTCTATCAGACACACAAACACATTCAACGGGAGAGACAAAATGGATCAATACACACGACCAACAATGGAACTCACAACGTTCAATTCTACCTTCGCGATTATCTTCATGAATGAAAGCTTGTCAGACAAGCCAGGCGTGATGATCTGCGAAACACGATCTGTTCTTGACGCCGAAGTCGAACGCATGACCGCACTGAAACACATCGAGATCCTGAACGTTGTTGATGCAGCAGTGAAGCTCGACGACTAACGGCGGGAAGCTTTCAGCCGGGATAAGCTCCGGCCACTTTCACACGCACACGGGAGACACTGAATGTTTGTTGCCTTCGCCAAATCGGACCGAAAAGAATCCTGCCAGGAGAAAATTATCGGCACGTTCAACTGTCGTCTTGGAATGTTGGATGTCGTTGTTCCGCTCACGACGCGACTGAAGAAATCACTTCGGCCGAACAGCGGAGCCGGCGAAGAGATCCGCGAAGCGGCCGAAGGGAAGCGGCTGATCTTCATTCTGAACGTCGACACGGGCGAAGAAAAGTCGATGTTTCTCGGTCAGTGGCAGGACGCACTGAACGCCGACACGTTCGGTCAGGACTGGCGGGAGCAATTTGAACGGGCGTCGAAGTTTCTGTGATCTTCGGAAAATCCCCGGATTGTTTCGATTCGGGTGTTGCAACATTCAAAGCCGGTCGATATTGTTCTTCTATCAGACACGAAAACAATTCACGGGAGAGAGACGATGACCAAGCGAAACGACATTCACCGACCAAGCGAAATCAATCCAGCCGACTACGTCTTTGTTGGCGTTGAAGTCATGAAGGATTCAGACGACATCGTCGGGGCGTCGCTGATGATGGCGGCTGAAATGGAACGTATGCGAGAGCACCAGGCCAAAACCGGGGCGAAGTTCTCCAGTCATCAACACGGCGGGAACTGTCACGTCTGCGGGGCGTCCGCAATCTACACGATCCGCTGGTATCACGAAGCGACGAACAGCTACATCCGAACCGGCGAAGATTGTGCTGACAAAATATGGGACGGCGACGCTGAAGGCTTCCGATCGATCGGAGCAACGTTCGACGAAGCACGAAAAGTCGCGAAGACTGTTCGGGACGCAAAAGCCGGCAAGCAAAAAGCGGCTTTGATTCTCGGCGACGCCGGATTGAATCGAGCGATGGAAATTTTCCTGATGACAGACGCTGAACTGATCGCACTGGACGCGGTTCACGAAGTCGGTGCTCACGGGTATCTGAATCCGACCTACGAACTGGCAACGCTGAAAGACATCGTCGGCAAGCTGATCAAATACGGGAACATCAGCGACGGTCAGGAACGATTTCTGGCGAAGTTGGTTGATCAGGTCGACAATCGAAAGGCGAACGCTGAAGCCAAAGCGAACGACGAAGCGAAGCGATTGGAATCGGCCGACGAAGTTCCTGAAGGCCGAGTCGAGATCACGGGCGAAGTTGCTTCAATCAAAGAAGTCGAATCAGCCTACGGGTTCGCCTGGAAATGGCTAATCGTCACTGACGGCGGCTGGAAAGCATGGGGCACAATTCCATCGGCGATTGTGGACGAAGTCCACGACGTGAAGCGTCCGAGCCGCGAAGACGGCAAGTTCTACATTCCGAAGGAAGCAAACTTCCGAGTCACCTTCACGGCGAAGATGACGAAGAGCGATTCGGACGCATACTTCGGTTTTTATTCCCGGCCGACAAAGGCCAGTGTCGTTTCGAAGACGGACGCGGTCGCGGAAATGATCGAAGAACTTCAGGCCGATCAGTAGGCTTTTCACTGGGAACCGGGGGAATCGGGAAAATCTTCCTGATTATCTCGATTTCAGTGTTGCAACAATCATCGACGGTCGATATCTTTCTTTTATCAGACACGCGGACGCAAACTTCAACGGGAGAGAGACGATGGCACGAACAGCAACGAAGAAGACAACGCGAGCAATCGATAACATTAAAGTCGAATGGACTGAGTCAAACGCAGTCGCCGACGGAGTCATGGTCGAGACGGTCGCCGCCTTCGACGAAATTCTGAAAGCAATCGCAGTCGACAAAGATCCAGGCGGCGGATACTGCAAGACGAAATTTACCGTCACACTTTGCGACGGCTCGCAGTACACCGGCCGAATCGATATTCACTACATCAACTGCCCGCAGGAAACCGACGACGGAAATTTGGGACTGTTGAACCATATCGCCACAAGTTGCCGACACACGATCAACTCGGACGCCGGCTACATCAAACAGGAACAAAAAGATTCCTGTCGACAGTGGTGCTTGTGGCTCGGAATTGATCTGGAAGCGTAGACGGTTGAAGCCTTCGTCCGGGATAGGCTCCGGACATTTTTTTTCAACGCACACGGGAGAGAACCAATGAGCAACGTCAAGTCGAAGATCATGGGACTGTTGAACATTTCAGCCGATGACGCCGCGAGCGAAGCGGAAATCGAGACCGCACTTCGGCTCGCCAAAAAGATGATGGAACGACATCACCTGTCAGAAGACGACCTGGTTGATTCTCCGGAAGATCAGGTTCGAGCCGCACAGGACGCCGAAAAAACTGATTTCGCTTCTCCAGTCGGTAAAAAAATCTACCGATGGGAAAAGTCGCTCTCGACGTTCGTCCGGGATCTTGTCGGCGGGATCGGTTGCTACACGGCGAGACATCAGACCGCGAAGACTCCGGCCGGCTTTCCGATCAGGGATGAAGACGGCAACGAGATCAGGACCGGAGCTATTCACTTTTACGGGATCACAGAAGACGTTTACGCGGCTTGCGAAATCTACAGTGAACTTCGAACGGCGATTGTCGCTCTCGCACGCATACGCTACGGCTCGGTGTTCAAAGGATCCGGCGGATTGTATGCGGAAGGATTCGTCGCCGGTCTCCGGAGCAAACTGGAGACGGAAGAAGATCAGGCGAAGATTGAAGCGGTCGAGACTTCAAACAGCAACGCACTGGTTCTGATCGAACGCCGGAACGCACTGGTTGCAGCGAAGACGGCTTCCGCTGATCTTTGGCTTCAGCATACGGCGGGCGTCAAACTCAGCAACCGGGGGATCGGCCAGGGGGCGTCTGGCTCTCACGGAGCGTTCACCGCAGGAAGAACGGACGGAGCCGGGTATAACGTCGGAAGAACGCGAAATCGCAAACTGAACTAGACCAGCAAAAACGCAGGCGGATTCCGGTCCGCCTGTTTTCTTTCGGAAAACTTTCTGATTCTTTCGAATTGAGTGTTGCAAGTATCAACGACGGTCGATATCTTTCTTTGTGTCAGGCAAACGCAACCTTCAACGGGAGAAAGACGATGGCTCATTCAGTTCCTCAGACAGTCAGCTTCGAAATGCGAATTCGCTTTGATCACGGTCATCGTGGATTCGACGCCGCCGGAAACTACGATCGTGACACAGTTCACGAAGTGACGATCGCTTTCGACGAGTTCGAAGCGATGTTCGTCCGGTACGGGAAAGAAAAGCGACGTCGCAAGGTCGCTGACCGAGCGACTTCCGCAACCTACCGGATGGTGCTGACGGATCACGGTCGCGAAGTTGTTGCGAACGACATCGACGGAGCGGAGCGACACGCGGACGCGATCAACGGAACTTGGTTCACGGTTTGAGGCCGGCAACGCGAGAATCCGGAAAAACTTCCGGATTCTTTCGATTGCAGTATTGCAACATTCAAAGACGGTCGATATCTTTCTTTTATCAGACACGCGAAACAATCAACGGGAGAAACAAAATGGCAACTTTCAACGCAGGGCAAACCTACTCGACGCGAAGTATCTGCGATCACAACTGCATTTTCAAAATCACGGTCGCGAGACGAACGGCGAAGACGATTGTCCTGGACACGGGCAAGCGGCTCCGAATCCTGAAGAGCCACACTGGCTCGGACATGGTCTTTCCACACGGCCAGTACTCCATGGCGGCTTGCATCACGGCGGACGACTGAAACCGACAACCGCGAGCGGTCAACTGAGACCGCTCGCCTTCCTTCACACGCGACACAAACGGGAGACGACGACAATGGCAAGCGAACTCAACGAAGCGGACGTGAGAGCGATCCTGAAGGCCGGCAAGACGTTCACGGTCAACACAAGCACCGAACACGATACATTCACGGTTAGGATCCTGAAAAGCGAAGCGGTTCGCCTGGTCTTGACGGTCGACTACGAAACCGGACTTCCGGACTTCGGCTTTGATCTCGATGAATACACGGTCAGCGTTCAGCCGGCAAGCGTCGCCGACTACGCCTTTCACGGGATACCGATTGGAGATCACGCCTGAAACCAGCAAAAACCAGCAAGACCGCCGGCCGGTTGTTTTGCTGGTCGTTTCTCTCATTTGCTGGTTTTTGCTGGTTTCTCAGCGAACTTCAGAAAACTTCCGGGATTCTCTCGAATTGAGTGTTGCAAGTATCAACGGGCGTCGATATCTTTCTTTTATCAGACGCACGAAACACCAAACGGGAGAAAACGAAATGGCGAAAAACATCACACTGGCTGAAGCGATTTTCAACACTGTCGCAAACCTGGACGGTCGAACAGCCGATCGGCTCGACATCATGGAAGAAATGGAAATTTGCGGTTGGGGTTGGGACAAAGACGCAACGGTTGACGCTTTGCTTGAACTGGTCGACGCCGGTGTTGCTTTCTTAACTTACACGCCGGACGCTTCAACCGTCATGGGTTGCCGAATGACAATCACACTGAAATGATCGACGAGACACGCGGCCGGCTACTTCAGCCGGTCGCTTCATTCACCACAACCGGAGCGAACAAATGAAACACTACACGCCAGACGCAAGCCTTGACGGCAAGACCAGAAAACGACAATCCGCAATTGACCTGGTTCGGATGGCTCTTGACTTGCACGAACGGCTTTCGGAACTGACGGGCGACGATTCAGAAATCGACGAAGTGAACAACGTTGTTTTGACGTTCCGCGAATTTCTGCCAAATACGGATCAGGAAGAACTGAAACAGGGTTGAACAACTTTCACAATTTCACGGGAGAGACGAAATGAAGCGGCTCACTTACACGCACTGGAATGGTCAGGTTCGAACGTACTGCATTGCTCGAAGGCGGGGGCAGTACATCACAACAACTGGCGGAAAATGTTTCACGCTGGATCCGTTCGGGGGCGTTTGGTCTCACGGCGATTCGTTCACAAGAACCGGGATCAATGTCGGTTCCAGTCTCACAACTTCAACAACGGAGATTCAGAATGAAACTTCCTGAAGACCGCGAGCCGGTCCGGCTCAATCTCACAGGCGTTGACGGCAACGCTTTCGCAATTCTCGGAGCGTTCAGCGATGCGGCAAGCCGGCAAGGCTGGAGCCGGGACGACATTAAAACTATAATCGATGAAGCCACGGACGGCGACTACGATCATTTGCTTCAGACTATCGTTTCAGTCACACGCTGAAGCGAATCACCAACGAAACCAAACGCCGAACGCCAAAACGTTCGGCGTTTTTTCGTTGGTACGCTATAGGGGATAACTGAATCGCTGTTTATTAACCTTTGACGTCGGTTCGGGTATGTTTTTCCTACGTGTTTCACAACACCGGGGAAAAAATATGGATGATCTCGAATTCTTTGTCTCGAATTTTCGCGGCAAGGTTCAGCGAAAGACCCTCAACAACCGCGAGTATCTTGTGGCTCCAGTTTCAATGCTGGTTCCTGGTATTCATGCCGGCACGAAGGGACCGCTGTTCTATTCTCCGGAAGTGATCGCGAACAGCGTTCGAGCATGGAACGGAATGCCGCTCACGCTTCGTCATCCTCTCGTTCCCGGATCCGCTCGCACAACCGACGTGATTGCCGCTCAAGGGATCGGCAACGTGTTCAACGTCACGCTGGACGGCCAGAAACTTGTCGGGGAAGCATGGATCGACATCGAGAACGCGAAGATTCTGGATCCGTCACTTATCGACGACGTCGAAAACGGAACGTCGATCGAAGTTTCAACGGGTCTCTATTCCGGACGCACTGAAGAAGCCGGCACGTTCAATGGTGCGAGCTACACGTCGTCCGTGAACGAAATCAATCCCGATCATTTGGCCGTACTCCGTAATGAAAAGGGAGCTTGCTCACTTGACGACGGGTGCGGCATCAACAACGAAGAAGGGGAACCGATGACGAACCGGAATCTCTTCGAAAAGTTCACTGAGTTCGTCGGCAACTTTTCAAAACCTAAACCGAAAGAGGAGGAGTCGACTATGGCTCTCAACGCTGAACGTAAAAAAGCCGCAGTCGATTCACTGATCGCAAATTGCGATTGTTACAAAGAATCAGACCGCGAAACTCTGAACGCTCTCGACGACAACGAACTTGTCGAAAAAGTGCTTGAGCAAAATACGGCTCAAGCTGAAACCATCACGGAGAACGCGAAATTCGTCTTCCCTAAGAAGGGCGAAAAGATGCCAGCCGGCGGACCGAAGAAAGCCGACGGAGAAGAAGACGACGACGAAGACGACGAAGAAATCGAAGCGAAGAATCCTGCGAAGAACACTTCCGGGAAAAAACTTTCCGAAAAGGAATGGCTCGCTTCGGCTCCGGAGTCAATTCAAAACGCCTTCGCTCATTCTCAGTCGCTGATTGAGAACGAACGCCAGTCGATTATCGAATCGATTGCGAACGGTCAGGAAGATCCTGAAAACGCACGGGCGGAACTGGAAGGCCGAACATTGAACGAACTGAAAACGATCGCTCGATTCGCTTCAGTGAAAGTTCAGGAAACTCCAGCCGTTCCTTCTTACGAAGGACGTGGAAGTTTCGTCGCAAATCGTGGCGGCGGAATTGAATTCGATCGCAATGACACGATTCCTCAAGTCGATTTCTTCGCGACCGAAGAATAGTTCTTCGGCTCTCCCAATTCTCTCACGTTGAAAACACACAACCAATCTCGAAGGAGAAATCAAAATGGCTTCAGGGAATGCAATCCTTGTCACCGGCGAACCAAAGGGCGTCTACCTGGACGGCATCGTTTCCGGTGCTCTCAAACCTGGTACATGCGTTGAACTGACTTCGACCGCTGCGGTCGGCGGTCGCTTCACCTATCAGGCGTACCAGCCAGGCACCGACGGCGAGCAACGTCCAGTGATTGTCTTGCTGGAAAATCTCGAAGGCGGAACGGCATCAACCGCTTACGTCTCCGGCGATCGCGGTCGATTCTATTGCCCGCTTCCAGGTGAAGAAGTGAACGTTCTTGCGAAGAACATCGGCGGAACTGCAACAGGTTCCGGCGACTCATTCGCGATCGCGGATCTTCTGACTCTCGACACAGGAACCGGCAAGGTCATCGCGACTACTGGTACTCCTGAAATGGAACCGTTCCAGTGTTTGGAAACGGTTGCCGAAATCACGGCGGACGCACTGGTTCACTGCATGTGTGCTCGTAACTAAGTCTCTCCCGCGAGCGATTGTCTCGCTTTCAATTCTACAATTCCTCAACGGAGAAAAACGAAATGTATGTTCACGACTTTGTGATGAACGGCAACGCACACGGAGAAGCCTCGGAAGTGCTCTCGCAGGTCCGGTACGATCCGGGTCTGATGCGTCCATACTGGGACACGGACAAAGGCGGTCGAATGCGTCGATTCGTCGACCGACAGACCGGAAGTTTTGTGACTAATAAAGCCGGCAACGAAATGCCGGAAGTAGTGAAGGAACTGGCGGAAAATACGGAATGCCCGATCGCGAATGCAACAAGTCTTCGCAAGGATGACTGGTTGAAGATCGACCGAGCCGTATTGAAGTCCTACCGACAACGTCTTCGTTTGTGGAGCGACATCACGTCGCGAAACACGTTCGGCGGTTTCGATGGCATGGGGAAAATGATACTTGAGCATGAAACGATGTCGGATCCGGGTTCTGCACAGATCGACTATGACGGCGTGGCTGAATCCCGCAACGACAATCCGTTGTTCCAGTTGGAAGGATTGCCGCTTCCAATCATTCAGAGCGGCTTCCAGATGACAAAACGTCGTCGGGCGGTCTCGATGAATTCAGGAACTCCGATCGACACTGTGAACGTTGAAGCGTCCGGACGACGTATCGGTGAAACTCTGGAGCAACTTGCTCTGGGAACTCTCACTGGCCCAACGTGGGGCGTTGCTGCGGACTACGGTCGAACGCCGCAGGTGTTCGGACTGACGAACTTTTCCAGTCGTATCACGTCGGTCAGTCTCACGACTCCGACGGGTTCAAACTCGGCGACAACTGTCGGCGAGATTCTGGAAATGAGACAGGCATTGTATGACGCCAAGTCATACGGTCCGTTCATGCTTTATCACTCTGACGGATGGGATCAATTCCTTGATGACGACCACTTCCGATATGTTACTCAGGGTGGTGCGGCTCCGACGCAGACTTTGCGTCAACGTCTCCAGGCGATCGAAGGAATCACAGCCGTTCGCCGGCTGGACTACTTCACGTCTGATTATCAGATGATCATGGTTCAGATGACTCCGGACGTTGTCCGTGGTGTTATCGGTATGCCGCCGAAAACGATTCAATGGGAATCGAAAGGCGGAATGCAACTGAACTTCAAAACCATGACCATTCAGGTTCCGCAGTTGCGAGCCGATTACAGTGGCAACACTGGGATCTGTCACGCAACAACGTAACTTCGAAACCGATGAAGTGCGGGCACATCGATAAGGTTACCCGCTCTCTTTTCGTCCACAAAAACAGGATCAAAAAAAATGCCCGTCACGGAAGCACAACCAAAAACAGCGAAGTCGATGAAGCGGTTTCAAGTTCTCGTCGGACGTCACGTTCACGGCTATATGCGAACGGATCCCGACACGGGCGACATTACAAGCGTGACCGCCGAAGAGAAGGCGGAGAATCCCGCAGGCGTGAAGCCGGCTCCGTATTACAAAGATGGTCCGCTCGGCGACATCGTCGAAACAGATCGGAATCTTCTTCGCTTCAACAAGCCGGGATCGACAAAGTTCAAGCTTCTGGCTCTCGGTGAATCGCCAGTTGCTGACGTGAACGACGGTCTCGAAGAAATGACTGTTCCAGATCTTCGCTCATACGCACAGGATCTCGAACTTGAACTTCCGGAAGATGTCAAACGCAAGGGCGACATCATTAAAGAAATTCGGGTTGCGATGGCGAGAGCCTAAGTCTTCCCGGTTCTTTTTCCTGCGGTTCTGTTTGGAGTTTCCACGATGGCGATGCGAGTCACCGACAAAGACGTTCAGGGTATCATCGAGACATCCGCGAACGCTTCGCTGGTACCGTTCATTCGGGCAGCGAACTCGCTTGTCGACAAAGTCTCTTCGAACGATACGGCGTCCGAACTTTCAACGGCAGATCTGAAAGAAATTGAACGTTGGGTTTCGGCCGGCTTGTATGCAATTTTCGATCAGGCATACACGCAGAAAAAAACTGAAGACGCTTCCGGTATGTTTCAGACTGGTCTATCCGGGGCGGGATCGTTCGAACAGAACGACTGGCTCCGGATGGCGATGTCGTTGGATACAACCGGCTATCTCGCACAACTGAACGCAGGTTCGAAGAAGGGCGGCAAGATTGAAGCCGGCTTGACATGGGTCGGTCAGGTTCCGTCTGATCAAACTGATTATGTGGATCGGGATTGATGCCGGTTGAAACTGAAAATCTTCCACAGAAAGCCGTTCTTCTCACGAAGAGCGGAGCGGACATGTACGGCAAGCCAACAACGGCGGCGGCGGTCGAGATCGATTGCCGTTGGGAGAATGTCACGGAGACGGTGAATGAGTCACCGGACAAAGTTGTTTCAACGATCGCGAACATTGTTGTCGATCGAGATATTGCGAAGGGTTCAATTCTATGGCTCGGATCAATCATTGATTTCGTTTCACCTTATACCGAACTCCATGAAGTCTATTTGTTCTCAAAGATTCCGGACTTGAAAGGCCGAAACTTTCGGCGACGTGTTAAGACGATTCGCTTCACCGATAAACTTCCATCACTGACATAGAAACCCGCGATATGATCAATGACTCACAATTAACAGACGCACTTGCGGTCGGGCTGAACCGACGAATCAACGTGATCGGTCTCGACGAACCGGCGGAAGAACAATACATCCGAACCGCACTGGATTACATCGTTCCGTATATCCCGCAAGCCGTTCGTCCAATCTTCTTCGACGCGGCGGATGGTCTTAACGATGCGGAAGTTGAGAAGTGGACGGAGAAAGTTCTCGACTTCGTAGTCACTTCAGTGACGGTTGGCGTTCCGGCTTTTCTCCGGTCATGGGTAGCAGAATCGGTCAAAGCAAAACTCAAACCATGGATCGAACTGATTTTCGAATACGCACAAACCGGGGCGGGTCTCGGACTTCCTTAAGGGGCGGAATAATGGAACTGGATCTGACGAACATTGTTCGAGTCGGTGCGGTCATCATTGGTCTTGTCACCGCATACGGTGCGAAGGCTGACGGATTCAGGGCGTTCATGTCGAAGTGGTTCACCAGTAAACCGACACAGGCAAGATCTGCGGAAGAAAATAAAGACCGAGCTTGGCGGGAATTGATCAACGACAGTCGCGAACGCAAGTGTTCGGAATCCGTTCGGCTCTTGAATGAATGGATTCAGATTCGCACTTGCGACGGTCTCAGCGAGAAAGGCGGGACGTGATGCGAACTGCAATTCTGGTCGCTTGCGGTCTGATCGTATTTACTCCAATGTTGTTACCGAACTCGAATCCGATTGTTCCAGAACCAGTCGTCCCAGAACCAGTCGTCCCTTCAGAACTCGCGTTGCAGATCAGGGCGGCGTTTGTCGGTGCTCCGGAAGGAACAGCGGAAACCTACGCGGGATGGTTCAGAGCGGTCGGCGATTCTCTCGACGGCGATGAAGCGTTAGCAAAACTCAAAACCGCATGGGTGAAGGCTCACAAGTTGCTTGGTATTCCGAGTTTACTTTCTCCGATCGTCGCGGCGAAATTGAATCCGCTCGACAAAGACGGTGCGACTCGCGAAGAGTACAAAAAAGCATGGGTCGAACTCGCGGACGCTTGCGAAGAACTCACGGCAGAAGGTAAATGATCAATGCCGCAAAAAATATGGACGCCGCGAAATCCATTCGGGAGAGATCTCGGAATAAATGAACCGACAAACGATGCCGAGCGTTCGGCTTTGTGCGGGGTTGCCATTGCTGAAATCGAACCGTACTGGAATTCAGCGGCGGCGGCAGAAAATCATCCGACGTTTTTCATCGCAGGGGCAACACAGGAACGGGAAGACACGGTTCGCGGTTGGGACGTCTACCGTGAGATCACCGGAATGGATCCGCCGACGATTCCGCAACCGACTGGGAATTGTGTCGGTGCTGCGAGCGAAGAAGTTGTTCAGTTGACGCAGTGCGTCGACATCAAAGCCGGCGAACGCGAAGTCTTTAAAGACATCATGAATGCGTATCACTACGCATACGGTCGCGTGATCGTCGGAAAGAATCGTCTTCGCGGCGGTCCGGGTTCTATCGGCGGCTGGCAAGCGACCGCACACAAGCAAGGCGGATGCCTTCCGCTTGATGTCAACGACCACCTTCCGGAATACAACAAACGGAACGTCGATCGATGGGGCGACGACAAAGAAGCGGAAGGCCAAACCTTCCGGCAATACATCGACGCGGCCGATGACTTCCTGATCGGAACGACGGCACGCATCAACACGATGTCGGAATTGTTCGACGCACTTTCGAACAATCACTATTGCACGATTGCATCGAATCGCGGTTACTCCAAAAAACCGAAGGGCGGGAAACTCGGCTATCACTATCCGTCCGGAAGTTGGTCGCATCAAATGCAGATTTGGGGGTTCTCGATTTCCGGCGACTGGGTCGCTATTAAAAATCAATGGGGTCGAAAAATACATGGAGTGATTGAAGATCTTGAGACCGGCGAACTTTGGCCAGGCGGCTTCCTTCGCGTCCGACTCGACGACTTCGAAAAGAAACATCTTCGCGGTTCAGAATGTATCGCGTACTCACGGTTTCAGGGATTCCCTGAACAGCGTTTCGACTATGGTCAACTAGGATAGAAAAGCCATGAAAAAAATCAGAATACTTGCGACGGAGTTCGTTGTTCTGGTCGTTGTTATTTGTGCGTTGGCGTATGCGATCACTTCAGTGGATGCCGGCACGGTTGCCTATCATCACTCACGGGCGGGGCTTGCAATCGCGTTCGGTCTGATCGGCGATAATGTCAGCACCGATAAATGCGAAACATGCAACGGAGCCGGTGAAGTTGGCGACGGCGTGACAATGTCGAAATGCGAAGACTGCGACGGGACTGGAAAGAAAAGTTCCGGTGCGGCAATTGTGAAATACGCAACGGAAGAAGATCCAGTCGAGATTCTCGAACCGCCGGAACCGATTAAACTTCCAGCCGTTTCAGCGGACGTCGATAGTTGGGGCGGCGGTTCGATTGCTGAAGCGGTTGTCACGCATCTTGCGTCGCAGGAAATCGGTTTTCAAATGCCGGTCGGCGGACTGTTCGACAAAGAAGTTTCCGCTCCGGAGTTCGTTCCGGGATTGCTTCGCGATCTAATGTCGGGAAAAGTGATCGAAATTCCGGACGCTGGAGCGTCGGTCAGTTGGACGGGGGACCATCGAACGGTCGGCGTCGATGAAGATGGGATGAAGTTTGTTCCTGCGGTCACGGTCTCGGTTAAAAAATGGGGGCTCAAAATTTCAACGGGGCTCGACGGACTGAAAGTCAGCGATGACGGTCGAGCGGTCACGTTGCTTCTCAGGCGGTCTCCCGACTTGACGCTGAACATCACGCCGGAAACTGAAACGCCGGAACTTGTCGTCGACAATACGGTTGTTCCGGAGCCGGTTCCGGTCATTCAGCCGGCGAAATCGGAACGCGATTTTGCTTTGTTTGTGATTTCGAACTATCGCGGCACGGATTATGTCGAACGTGGCACGAATGACGCCCGCGAAAGCCACCTGATTATTGTTCACCATTGGACGCCTGAAGCCGTCTCTGGATTATCGCGACATCAGCGGCGACGGTTGCACGGAGCGTCTCACACGGGACGTGTGGCGGCCTTACGGGCTCAATTCAACGCAAGCGGCGGGGCAATTGTCGGCAAACCGATAGCAAACCGGGGCGGACGTTGGGGAATGCGGAAGTTTTGCGGCAAAGACGGATGCTTCACGCGAAAGGTGTGGGTGAGCAATTGAAAACGGTTTCAACACAACCTGAAGCGGAAGCGTTGATTCTGGGGAATTCAAGTCTTTCGGGCGTCATCGGTTTCGCTATTTCCAGTTCTGGAATTGCTCCGCGATATGTAGAAAAAGCTCGTCACTGTTCGGCGTTTTTGTTCAGTTCCGGGGCGATGGATTCACAGATTATAATCGGTGACATGGGCGGTTGGATTTCTCCGGATGAAATGATTCGGATTCAGGCGGGTGAAGCAATCAGGAATTGCCAAGAAAAAAAGATTCTTCCGCGAGGGTTCATTGCTCCAATTTTCTGGCCGTTTCTTTTTCGAGCAATGACGGAATTTATTTTCTGGTTACTTAAAAAACATTTCGAATTAATAAGAAACGAGAACAATGAGTATTAAAGCTCAACTCTCTCCCGTAGTAACTAAGGTCGACGTTCAACACGTAACTCTCTCGCTTATTCAAGTAGGGGGATTAGTTATTACTTTATTCTCTACGTTTATTACGTTTACCGTCTTCGTTAACTGGCTCGATACAAGACTCGACGATCAAGATTATATCGCTCACGTAAACTCGGACGCGATCAAGCGGAACGAAAAAGCGGTGATTGTACTCGAAAAAAATTGGCGAGAAGGTCTTCTGGAATTAGGCCAATCACTTCGCGTAAATATCAATGAAGTCGATCAGAAAAGTATCGAACGTCACGCGATCGCTATTGATGCGTTGAACACGCGGATCAAAGACCTAACAACAGCAATGAATAAAAAGAACTCCATCAGCGGGGGTGGTTCTTAATGGCGACAGAAATCCTACGACCGAACGGGAACGGAAATAACATCTGGGATTTTCATTCATACACTCTTATCGATGATGCTATTGAAGCTCCTTCTACGGCGGGGGATAGTGATTTAGTGGTGTGTGATAGATCTGATGATAGAGTGCGTGGCACTTGGGATATGTCCGCAGTTACTACTCTCGCATCAGTAACTAGCTGTAGGATTCATCTTCGACACAAAGGGGATGGTTATACTGATCCGGTTGATGTGCAACTTTATATTGGTGGATCTTGGGAATCTGCTATAGCCCTAAGTGTTACCAGCTCCCTTGCTTGGGTATATGCGGATTTTTCTGGTAGCTGGTCATCCTCTGATTTTGATGATGCTTTATTGGGTTTAACAACAGACTCTATGGGTCCGGGTGATGAGTATCAATTAGCAGTTGCTTACATGCTTCTCACCGGAACGGGAGCGGCAGTTGAAGAAACGGCGGGAGTTTCTTCCCCCCGAAGACGATTTCAGCAGATCGGAATCAGGAACAGCAAATGAGTCATTCAATACAGACCGGAGACACTGATCAGACTCTGATCATGGTTGCTTACGACACTTCTGACTGGTCCGTCAAAGAGAATCTTCTGGCGGCTGATATCACGTCTCTTGTGATTACGCGAGTCGGTGCGGCTGACGTTTCGCTTGCGTCTCCGACAGACAAAGCAACACCGGACGCGGGGCATACGGATCAAGCCGTATATGACAACGGCGGTGGTGAATATCTGGTCGACATCACCGACGCATCGGTCGCGGCTTTCTATCCGTCGGTTGCGCTCGCGGGGACGTGGACGGAATCCGGAACAGGTTCAGCCGGAAGCGGAGTTCTGATCGGCTATCGTCACGCAATGACAGCGGACGATCCGTCCGTTGCTCTTGGGTCTCAGTCTTCACTTGCTCAAGTCATTGCAGCGGTGATCACCAATGCAGCGGGAACTGACATTGCAACGGATATCATAAATCTGGATACAGTTGCCGATTCAAATTCTTCTTCACTTGCTCAAGTCATTGCAGCAGTGATCACCAATGCAACGGGAACTGACATTGCAGCAGACATTCGAAGCATAAAAGTTGACACAGCAACAACGCTCTTGGGTCATATTTTAGACATTCTTGAAAACACGAATCTCCTGAAGCCAGACGGTGGAATTGATGTCTTGATCGATTCGATCATTGAAGCCGTGGTCACGAATGCGACTGGAACAGATGTCTCCGCAGATATTCGAGAACTGAAAGCCGCAGTCGATGCAATAACGGGAGACGCAACAGAAGCTAAGCAAGACCAATTGATTGAAGCAGTAATCACTAACGCTGCCGGAACGGACATATCAGCGGACGTGCGGGTCGTAGACGTTCTCATTGACTCATTAGTCACGGAGACAGTATCGGCAGCAACGGAACCGACAGGAGCCCCGCCATTGTCAGCAACACGCGGTGCGAAGATTGACTTCCTCTATGCAACACTTCGAAACAAAGTTCGATCGACAGCAACGGCGAAAGAATTCTACAACAATGCTGGGGCGATCAGTTGGTACAAGGATGTAACACTTTCCGGAACGGCTTACTACCAAGAGTCTGAAGGGACTGCATCGTGAGTCAGTTTGTTTCAGCGTCACACTTGCGAGCGGCTTCCGGTTTTGCGTTTCTTCCGCTCGGAGCAAACGTCGAGCCGGTCAACCGAATCAACCAGTCGACGTTATCTTCGATGGTCTGGGGATACGCTCCGGACCTTGTCGCGATTTCGGACATAGAACCGCCAGTTCCGGCGGGCGGTTGTGCGGTTGCTTCAATCGTTTTTCATCCGGGTTCACGTTCAGCCGATATTTTCTCCCAGGGTTCTTCCAAAACTCAGATATTCAATCCCGGAGTGCGGGAAGCGGAAAAGGTTTGCTGATGACCAGTCCATATCAGGTTGAATGGCGAGAAGACTCAACGTCGACGGTGATCGCTCGCATCACAAGCCGAATCGGATCCGGTGCGGCAACCGGCGTGAACGGCGAAGGGAACTTCCTTCAGATCGCAGATGTCTCAACAATTGTTGTGAACGTCTTCGATCTTGATGCGGCGGATCCCGACACAGCGGCCGATACGGCTTCCGTCACGGTTGCAACGGCTGTTCTTGACACGGTCGTGACTTCGAACGTGATATGGACAAAAGACACGGTCGGTTATAACTTCATTCACGATCTGTCGGCGGCATACTTCCCGACAGGGAACCGACGATATGAAGTCGAATACGTCTTCACACTGACGGACGGTTCCGTTTTTCATATTGTTTATGATGGAATTGCGATTCCGGTTCGGAGTAGTTGACATGGTCAGCATGATTAGAATTCACGGAGTCAGGAAACTGGCGAACGAACTGAATTCACGACTCCCGGAAGCGG
>TARA_R110000824_G_scaffold386283_3_pt1 | contig 68341 bp, 53 predicted proteins | sample TARA_R110000824 | Tara Oceans TARA_R110000824 (sample SAMEA4397747) | marine metagenome | biome: Polar Biome; feature: [MES] marine water layer (ENVO:01000295) within the mesopelagic zone...; material: water (ENVO:00002006), including particulate matter (ENVO:01000060) such...
AATGCCGCCGGCGGCGCGGCATAGCATGCCTGATGCGCAACCGCTCCCTTTTGATTCTTGCCGTCCTGCTGGCAATGGCACTCTGGGCGGCTCTCGTTTTCGCCGGCGCGCGCCACGGCTGGTGGCACGCCGATCCGGGCCCGCGCGCGGATGTGGCATCCTTCTTCTCGACATCGGCGGCCGCGCTCGACGCGGCGGAGCAGGGCGCCGTCGCTTTCGTGCTGATCGAAAAGCGCAAGGTCTTCGGCGAACATTATGTGTCGGCCGGCGCGCCCGTCACCCGCGACACGCTGTTCCAGCTCGCCTCGCTGAGCAAATGGGCGACGGCACTTGCCGTGCTGAAGCTCGCCGCGGAAGGCAGGCTCGATCTCGATGCGCCGGTGTCGCGCTATCTGACACGCTGGCAGCTTCCCGAAACGGACGATGACGCGGAAGGCGTCACCGCGCGGCGCCTGCTCTCGCATACGGCCGGTCTGACCGACGGCCTCGGCTATATGGGCTTCGAACCGGGCACCCCCGTCCAGACGCTCGAGGCATCGCTGACGGAAGCGGCCGACCCCATGCCCGGCGCCGATGGGCAGACCCGTGTCGGCCGCGCGCCCGGCAGCGCCTGGAACTATTCGGGCGGCGGCTATGCGCTGCTGCAGCTTCTGATCGAGGAAATTGCCGGCGAACCCTTCGGCGATCACATCAAACGCGCGGTCCTCGATCCGCTCGGCATGTCGCGCGCGACCTTCGATCTGGCGCAAGCGGAAAGGGCAGGCCTCGCCCCCTGTTTCGACACGGACGGCGCGCCATGCGCCTATCGCCGCTTTGCCGCGCCCGCCGCCGCTTCGCTCCATGCCAGCGCCGCCGATCTCGTCCGCTTCCTCGAAGCGCAGATGGAAGCTTCGCGCGATCCCGCGCTGCCGCCCGATCTCGCCGCGGCCATGTCCACGCCCCATGCGTCGCAATTCGGCCTGCCGATCTGGGGCCTCGGCGTCATGCTCTATGCCGAAGCACCCCGCAGCGGCTACATCATCGGCCATGACGGCATGAATGCCCCGGCCGTCGAAACCACGGCGCGGCTCGATCCGGCGACCGGCGACGGCATCATCGTGCTGGCGACCGGCAATCCGGGCCTCGCCGCATCGCTGGGCGGCGAATGGGTCTATTGGCATGCCGGGCGGGTGGATGTGAGGACGCTTGACGGGATGCTGCCGCTCATCGGGTTCGCGCTGCTCGCGGGCTGGGCCGTCATCCTCGTTCTGGCCGTTCTCGCCTTCCGGCGCATGCGCCGCGCCGCAAGCCCGGCCATCCCGTAATCCGGTCTGCAAACCGGCCGCGCGGCGGGGATTCGCCGCGCCCCGCGCCCGCGCGCCCCAAGCGGACGCGGCGTCATTTGCAGGGGCCTTTTCTTGGGCCTCGATTGCAGGAACAATGCGCCCCGAATGAAACGCCGGCCGCCCTTGAAGGCGGCGGATTTCAACCGATTTCGGTCAGTGAACGACCGGCCGGCCGGCGCAGACGCGGCCAGGACGAAAAGGGAGACGCCATGAACTTCGATTTTTCCGACGACCAGAAGCTGCTGAAGGAGCAGGTCCGCAAGTTCCTTGCCGACAAATGCCCGATGACCGTCACGCGCCGCGTGCTCGAAAAGGAAGAGCCCTATGCGGCCGAGGTCTGGAAGGGCCTGGTCGAGATGGGCCTGACCGGCACGGCGATCCCGGAGGAATTCGGCGGCCTCGGCCTCGGCGCGCTGGAGCTTTGCGTGATCGCCGAAGAGCTCGGCCGCGCCGCCGCGCCGGTGCCGTTCTCCTCCTCGATCTATCTCGCGGCCGAAGCGATCAGGCTTTTCGGCACGAAGAAGCAGAAGGAAACCTGGCTGCCGAAACTGGCCTCGGGTGAAATCATCGGCACGCTGGCTGTCGCCGAAGGCACCCATGCGGCGCATCCGCGCAACATCGCGGTCAGGCTGTCGGGCGGCAAGGTCAATGGCGTCAAGCAGCCGGTCGTCGATGGCGCAGCCGCCTCGGTCGCGATCGTCGCGGTCAACACCGGCGGGTCCGGCGAGCAGGCCGTGTCGCTGGCGATCGTCGATCTGAAAGCGGGTGGCGTCTCGGCCGAGCCTGTCCGCACCCTCGACCCCTCGCGCCAGCACGTCACGCTGACCTTCAAGGACGCCGCTGCCGAAATTCTCGGCGACAAGGCGGGCGAGGGCTGGTCGCAGCTTTCGCGCGTGCTCGACGGCGCCGCCGTGCTCTTCGCCTTCGAACAGGTCGGCGGCACCGAAGCCGCACTCGAAATGGCCCGCGACTATGCGCTGGAGCGCTATGCCTTCGGCCGCCAGATCGGCTCCTACCAGGCGATCAAGCACAAGCTGGCCGACATGTATGTGAAGAAGGAACTGGCCAAGTCCAACGCCTATTTCGGCGCCATGATGCTGAATGACGAAGGGGCGGAACTCACCGAAGCCGCCGCCGCCTCGCGCATCGCCGGCACCGATGCCTATGTCTTCGCCGCCCAGGAGAACATCCAGACCCATGGCGGCATCGGCTACACATGGGAATCCGACTGCCAGTTCCACTACCGCCGCGCCAAGCTGCTGGCCCTCACCGTCGGCGCCGCCATCCAGTGGAAGGAAAAACTCGTTTCGCGCCTTGAGGCGAAGAACGCGGCCTGAGCCGCGTCCGCCGGAACGTGAAACGCAAACAGGAATTCGGGAGAACCAAGATGGATTTCAACGATACACCGGAAGAAGCCGCCTACCGCGCCCAGGTGCGCGAATGGCTCGATAAAAACGCCACCCGCAAGGAGAACGCCAAGGACCTCGCCCCGCCGAAGGACCTGAAGGAACTGCTGGCGCAGTCCAAGGCCTGGCAGGCCAAGAAGGCCGATGCGGGCTATGCCTGCATCACCTGGCCCAAGGAATGGGGCGGCGGCGGCGGCACCACCATCAACAACGTGATCTACAGCCAGGAGGAATCGAAATATGCGGTGCCCGGCGGCATCTTCGCCATCGGTCTCGGCATGTGCATCCCGACCGTGATGTCATGGGGCTCCGATGAAGCGAAGCAGCGCTTCGTGAAGCCCGCCGTGCGCGGCGACGAGATCTGGTGCCAGCTCTTCTCCGAGCCCGCCGGCGGCTCCGACGTCGCGGGCCTGCGCACCAAGGCCGAGAAGGATGGCGACGACTGGGTCATCAACGGCCAGAAGGTCTGGACGTCGGGCGCCCATTTCTGCGACTACGGCATCCTGCTGGTCCGCACCGATCCGAATGTGCCCAAGCACAAGGGCCTCACCATGTTCTGGATCGACATGAAGGATCCGGCCGTCGAAGTCCGCCCGATCAAGCAGATGTCGGGCGGCGCCGAATTCAACGAGGTCTTCTTCACCAATCTGCGCGTCAAGGACAGCCAGCGTCTCGGCAAGGTCGGCGACGGCTGGAAGGTGGCGCTGACCACGCTGATGAACGAACGTCTTGCCGTCGGCGGCAGCCAGGGCAATGCCGATACCGATGAACTGATCCGGCTCGCCCGCGACACCGACATCGCCGGCGAACCGGCGATCCGCCATGGCGGCGTGCGCGAGCGCATCGCCGACTGGTATGTCCAGGCGCAAGGGCTGAAGTTCACGCGCTTCCGCACGCTGACCGCGCTCTCGAAGGGCGAAACGCCGGGGCCGGAAAGCTCGATCTCGAAGATCGTGGCGGCCAAGAAGATGCAGGATCTCGGCTCCTTCGGCATGGACCTGCAGGACATGGGCGGCGTCATCCGCGACCGCAAGATCTCGCCGGAAGAGGGCGCCTATACCGAACAATGGATCGGCGCGGCCGGCTACCGCATCGCCGGCGGCACGGATGAAATCCTGCGCAACATCGTCGCCGAACGCGTACTGGGCCTGCCCCAGGACATCCGCGTCGACAAGGACCTCCCCTTCAACCAGGCCCCCAAAGGGAAGTAATCGTCCGTCAACGGACAAGATAGCAAAAGGCCGGATCGCTCGATCCGGCCTTTTTTGCGTCGCCTTCCGGCGCGCCGGTGGCCGCGCCCGCTCTCGCCTCAGTTCCGCGCTTCGGTCCCGGCAACCAGATATTCCGGCTGCGCATCTGCCGGCCGGGCGGCGAGTTCATCCTCGCTCAGCCGCGCATAGATCTCGATCAGGGTGCCGTCGGGATCGGTAAGCCAGAGCTCGTGCAGCGGCGTGCCCTGCCAGGTGGTGCGCGGCGGCTTTGCGACAGGCACGCCGAAGGCGACGGCGCGGTGATAGGCATCGATCACGGCCGCCCGGTCGGCGACACCGATGCCAAGATGATAAAGCGTGTCATGGCGCAGGTCCTTGCCGTCCGACACCAGCAGCACGAAGTTGAGATGGAGATCGGGCCGCAGGAAGGTCGCGTAGTGATCGGTCCATTCCCTGGGCCAGGTGCCGAGCAGCCAGGCATAGAAGCGCACGCTCCCGGGCAGGTCGCGGACGCGGATGCTGCCGTGAAATTCCTGCGACGGCGGGCCCTCGGGCAGGTCCAGCAGCGCGCGCAGGATCGCGAGCCGCGCCCGGATCTGGTCGCGCGCCGTGGCAAAGCGCGCGCGGAAATCTTCCGCCGTCAGCGATGGGTCGCTGGAGGCCGGATCGGCGATCGGCCAGTGCAGCCGCCGCACCCGGCCGGGCAGCACCGGGCAGACTTCCTCGGCGCAGAGCGTGACGACGAGATCGATGCTGGCCGGATCGATCGCGTCGACCGATTTCGAATATTGCGCCGAAATGTCGATGCCGATCTCGGCCATGGCGGCGATGGCATGCGGGTTGAGCTGCGAGGGCGCCGAACCGGCGCTCGTCACGCTCGCCAGGTCGCCCAGGAGATCGCGCGCCAGCCCTTCCGCCATCTGGCTGCGGGCCGAATTGGCGACGCACAGGAACAGGATGTTCATCGCCGCACCTCCCCGGCCGGCAGGTGTGAAGCGGCAGCCGCCGCGCCCTCATCGGCGTCGGGAAAATGTCGCCGTGTCCGGTTGGCGAAGGCGACCAGCGACAGCATCACCGGCACTTCCACCAGCACGCCCACCACCGTCACCAGCGCCGCCCCGGAATTCAGGCCGAACAGCCCGATCGCCACCGCCACCGCCAGTTCGAAGAAATTGGACGTGCCGATCAGCGCGCAGGGCGCGGCGACGTTGTGCGGCACGCGCCAGGCCCAGGCCGCCGCATAGGCGACGGCGAAGATCCCGTAGGACTGGATCAGCAGCGGCACGGCGATCAGCGCGATCGGCAGCGGCCGTTCGAGAATGACATGCCCCTGGAAGCCGAACAGCAGCACCACGGTGGCAAGCAACCCGAGGATCGAGAAGGGCTTCACCGCCGCCGTGAAGCGGGCGACCCGTATCTCGCCGGCCGCCCCGCCGCCCGCCCGTCCGCTGAGCGCCGCCCGCGTCGCCGCACCGGCCGCCAGCGGAATGACGACGTAAAGCACGACCGACAGCAGCAGCGTTTCCCACGGCACGTCGATATCGGTGACGCCGAGCAGCAGCGCCACGATCGGCGCAAAGGCGAAGATCATGATGATGTCGTTGAGCGACACCTGCACCAGCGTGTAATTGGCGTCGCCGCGCGTCAGCTGCGACCAGATGAAGACCATGGCCGTGCAGGGCGCGGCGCCGAGCAGGATCAGCCCGGCGATATATTGTCCGGCATCGGCCGGGTCGATGAGATCGGCGAAGACGAATTCGAAGAACAGCACGCCGAGTGCCGCCATCGTGAAGGGCTTGATCAGCCAGTTGACCGCGAGCGTGATGATGAGCCCCTTCGGGCGCTTGTGCACATGGCGCAGGCTGGCGAAATCCACCGCCACCATCATCGGATAGACCATGGCCCAGATCAGCACCGCGACGACCAGGTTGACCGAGGCATATTCCCACCCCGCCACCAGCTGGAACAGCCCGGGCAGGAGATTGCCCAGCGTCACTCCGGCGACGATGCAGAGCGCGACCCAGAGCGAGAGATAGCGATCAAAGACCGACACGGCGGCGTCCTTTCGCTGCGGCGGGCGGCGTTGCGGGCGCGCCGCTTCGCTCGGTGTCGAACACGGCGTTCAGCAGCCCGGCCAGCGGCATCAGGCGATCGGGGTTCAGCGAATAGCAGACGCGCGGATGCTCGATCGCGCCGCTGATGAGGCCGGCCGCCTTGAGGATGCGCAGATGCTCCGACACGGTCGATTGCGCCAGCCCGACCTCGTCGACAATGTCGCAGCCGATACAGGCCTGCTTTTCGAGCAGCAGCCGCACGATCCGCACCCGCGCCGGATGCGCCAGCGCCTTGGCGATGCCGGCGGCCTCGTCATCGCTGGAAGGGCGGCGGCGCGCCGCGGGCGCGGCGCCCGCACGGGCGGCGGTTCGGGGGGTCATGGCGGGCCTTCATCGTTGATCGTCGATCAGCGATACATACCCGCCCGCGCCCCCGCCGGCAAGCCCCCGCCGCGCCGTCAACCGCCCGCTTGCCCGCCGGTGAACACCGCCAGCTGCGCCGCAAACGCGCGCTGAAACGCCGGCCGCGCCTCGGCGCGCGCGACATAGGCGGCAAGCGCCGGAAATTCCGCGATGAGCGCCGACCCCTTCAGCCGCTGCAGCACCGACACCATCGTCAGGTCGCCGGCGCTGAACGCCCCGTCGAGCCAGTCGGCCTGCCCGAGCCGCGCGGCAAACTGGCCGAGCCGCACGCGCACGCGTTCGTCGAGCAGCGGCAGCCGCTTTTGATGCCAGTCCCTGTCGCGCTCCGCATAGCCCGCCTGTTCGCGTTCGACGATCGGCGGCTCCACCGTGTTGAGCGCCGCAAACATCCAGCCGATCGCCCGCGCGCGGGGCGCCGCCTCCACCGGCAGCAGCCCCTGATGGCGCTCCGCGATGTGAAAGATGATCGCGCCGCTCTCGAAGAGCGCCAGTTCGCCTTCCTGATAGGTCGGTATCTGCCCGAACGGATGCAGCGCCAGATGCGCCGGTTCCTTCATCTCGGCGAATGAAACAAGACGCACATCGTAAGCCTGCCCCACCTCTTCAAGCGCCCAGCGCACCCGCGTATCCCGCGCCAGTCCGCGGCCGCGATCCGGCGAGCTTTCAAAGGCGGTGATGGTCGGTCTCATCGGAACCTCCGGTCGATGGCGAAAGCGCGCGCGCTTTGCGTTTGTCCTCGCCCTTACCTGTATGCTAAGCGGTCCCCGGGCGCGAGGCACAGCGAAAGTAGACCGATAGACGATGACAGACGTCGAAACCGAAGAGCAATCCCGCCTCGAGGCCTGCCTGAAAGCCGTCGACCTGAACCTGCGGGCGATCGGCTCGCGCCTCAACGCCTATGCGCAGGAGGTCAAGGACAGCAAGGCCTATATGTGGGAAGCGCGCCGCGACATGGACCACATCGAAAAGATCGCGGTGCGCGAAACCATCGACCAGAAGATGCGCTCGGCCGAAGTGCTGCGGGCCCAGCAGCTGAAGCTCCGCAAGCTCCGGCGCTCGCCCTATTTCGGGCGGGTGGATTTCGTCCGCGGCAACGGCGGCGGCAACGCCGAAGCCATCTATGTCGGCGTTCACGATTTCCGCGACGAGGAGACGAAGCAGACCCTCGTCTATGACTGGCGCGCCCCGATCTCGTCGCTGTTCTACGACCATGAAATCGGCCCCGCCCGCTACGAGGCGCCGGGCGGCGAGGTGACGGGCCGCATCGAGCGCAAGCGCCAGTTCCGCGTCCGCGACGGGCGCATGGAATTCATGCTGGAATCCGGCCTCAACATCGTCGACGAGGTGCTGCAGCAGGAATTGAGCCGCACCTCCGACGAGGGCATGAAGAACATCGTCGCGACGATCCAGCGCGACCAGAACGCCATCATCCGCGATGCGGATGTGCATACGCTGGTGATCCAGGGCGTCGCCGGCTCCGGCAAGACCTCCATCGCGCTCCACCGCATCGCCTTCCTGCTCTACCGCTTCAAGGATACGCTGAGTTCGAGCGACGTGCTGATCGTCTCGCCCAACAAGGTCTTTGCCGACTATATCGGCAACGTGCTGCCCGAGCTCGGCGAGGAGATGGTCAACGAGATCGGCATGGAGGATCTGGCCGGCGGGCTTCTCGAGCACAAATACCGCTTCCAGACCTTCTTCGAACAGACGGCGCTGCTGCTCGAAAAGGACGACGCAGCGCTGAAGGCGCGCATCGTGGCCAAGGCCTCGCTCGATTTCCTGAAAAAGATCGATGCCTATGTCGAGCATCTCGAGGCGGGCTCCTTCGCCGCCGTCGAATGGCGCACCGGCAAGCGCATCGTGCCGGACTGGTTCTTCGCCGAAACCTGGCGCAAATATCGCGGCATCGGCCTCACCGAACGCATCGGCCATGTCGTCGGCGCCGCCGAATACCAGATCGGCATCCATTACAACCACGACCTGCGCACCGAGGAGCGCCGTTCGCTGCGCGAGGCGGTGCGGGGCATGGTCCGCCGCCCGGCGCTGCGCACCGCCTACAAGGAACTCTTCGCCTGGATGGAGCGGCCCGAGCTCTACAAACCCGCCGGCGGCAAGCTCGAATATGCCGATGTCTTTCCGCTGATCTATCTGAAGATGAAGCTCGAAGGCATCGACAACCCGCACAAGGACGTCAAGCACCTGCTGATCGACGAAATGCAGGATTACACGCCGCTGCAATATGCGGTACTCGGCAGGTTGTTCAACTGCCGCAAGACGATCCTGGGCGATGCCTCGCAATCGGTGAACCCCTACAGCGCCTCCACCGCCGACCGGATCAGGGATGTCCTGCGCACCGCCGCGCCGGTCAAGCTGACCAAGAGCTACCGCTCGACATGGGAGATCATGCAGTTCGCGCTCGCCATCTCGCCCAACACCGAGCTTGTGGCGATGGAGCGCCATGGCGAGCCCCCGCATGTCGTCACTTGCAAGAAGCGCGGCGACGCGGTGGCGCGCCTTCTCCGCGAGATCGAGGCATTCGAGGCCTCCGATCACGCGACCCTTGCCATCATTGCCCGCACGCAGAAAGAGGCGGAGCGCACGCACAAGGCGCTGGCCGCCGCCGGCCGCGAGGTCCGCCTCCTCGATGGCGCCAGCGCCGGCTTCTCGACCGGCATCGTGGTCTGCACCGCGCATCTGGCGAAGGGCCTCGAATTCGATAGGGTCATCGTCCCGGATGCGGGCGCCGCCAACTACCGCACCGAAATGGACCGCAACCTCCTCTATGTCGCCTGCACCCGCGCCATGCACCGCCTCACCGTCATCGCCGAAGGCGAGCCGTCGGCCTTCCTGCCGAATGAGGCGGCGTAGCGAATACGGTCACCGCATTTGCCGTATCTGCCGCCTGTCGCACCATGGGGGCCGTTCGGCGCGGCGCCTTGGCGGCCCGTTCACCGAACCCGCTCTTTCTCCCTCGGCGCCGCAACGCGCCGCGGCCTCGCCTCCATCTTGGGCTTGGGCAGCAGACGGAAGCGGCTCTGGCACCAGGCGAAATCGACGCCGACATCGAGCAGCGCATCCGACCGCCCGCAGGGGCAGGCAAATTCCAGCACGGCGAGCACGCAATAGGTCTCGCCGGCCTGCAGCGGCACCGGCTGGCCCGTCACATGGTTCGGCGCGGCATTGACGCAAAGCACAAGATCGCCGGGTCCGACAGTGTCGCTCATGGCTTCCATCCATCGCCAAAAGTAAAAGTGTCATCCCGGGGTTGCCTGTCCCGGCGAAGGCCGGGATCACCGGGACCCAATCCACGTTGCCGCGAGTCCGGCCGCGAACGGATTTCACCTACGTTGCCTGCTCGTCGACTTTCGTCAGTTTAGCGAGGGTGGCCGTTGCACGGAATACGGCGACAGGCACGGGGCGGGCCTTGCTACGCGGCGGCTTCGATATCGACCTCAAGATGGATGCGGTCATAGGGGAAGCTCACGCCTTCCTCGGTGCGGTCGATCACGCCCGCATTGATGAGCGTGGTAACGTCCGTATGCACGGCCTTCATGTCCCGGTCCACGCGGCGCGCGACCTCGCGGATGCTCAAGGGGCCTTGCCCGGCGAGCGTCTTGACGATTTGCAGCCGCGAGGGCGCAAGAACGCGGTGGATATCTTCGTAGCTGTCGAAGCAAACCGCGTTCGAAGGCTTCACGGCCTTGCCGGCCTTGGCGGCTTTCATCGCCTTGGCGAAGCCGGCATCGATCGACGCCCGGCTCTCGACCTTCACGTTAAGGGTTCTCATTTCAGCATCCTTTCAACTTCGGCATGGAAGTCGGCCAGCAGGGCTTCCGGCGTCGTGAAGCGATAGGGCTCCTGGCGCTCCCCGACATGGCGGTGATCGCCCTTTCCGGCCTCGTTGTCGTAGCGCAGGACGCACGCGCCATCGACCACAAGGGCGAGGCGGTACTTGTAGCCATGCGCGCTGCCGCGAACCGGCGCCGGCACAACCCAGATGACCGCCTCGTAAAACGCCGTCGGGGTGAGCGGCTTGCGGCGCCGATAGATGACCTGCGCATCCATGATGTCATCGATAACATCGCCCTTGGGTGATGTCAACAGAAACATCACTTTCGCAAGGAATTGTCGAAGCTATCGTCCCGTTCCGGCCGCTGTTTCACTGTTGCGATTTCTGTCTTGGCGCACCGTATTTGATCCGCAAAGGTAACTTCCGATCCGTTGCCTGCGTAGCCTTGTGGAGCTAGCTTGCCGTCATGTTGCCCGCCTCCGGGATACACATCCGCCGCGCCACATCGAGCGATGCGTCCCTGCTTCGGGCGATCCTTTATGAAACCTATGAGAGCACCTGGTTTCCCGAGTTGACGCCTGCTGCCGCTCGGCGGTTCCGCGACGAAGACCGTCCGGGCGCTTACGTCAAGGCGCGGGGCGCCGCGTTCCGGGTCGCGGAATGCGGTGGGCAGGTCGTCGGCTTCGTGGATTGGGACGCGGACTTCGTGAACGCCCTTCACGTGCGCCCCGGTCACGCGCGACAGGGTGTGGGCAGCCGCCTGATGGACATGGCAGAGACCGGGATCGCGAGAGCCGGCTTTCCCACGGCGCGCCTGGAGACAGACACGTTCAACGCCCGCTCGCGCGCCTTTTACGCGAAGCGCGGCTATCGCGAAGCCGATCAATATCCTGACACGGAATGGAACAGCGGACTCACGACGCTACTTCTCGTAAAGCCGCTTGACCAGACCGCAAAAGGAATACGGCGAAAGGAATAAGGTGACAGCAGCAACGCTCCCTTCCGAGCATGGGAATCGTTGCTGCTGTCACCGAATTTGCCGCAGTGCGCAAAGACTCTTCGTACTTGCTTCACATCCACCCAAAACCGTCATGGCCCGATTTATTCGGGCCATCCACGTCTTTGCGGCCCGGAAAGCAAGAAAAGAAAGACGTGGATGACCCGCCACCTTTATTACAAAGGAGGGCCGGGTCATGACGGAATAGGGGGAAAGCTAAGTGCCACAAGAGGTCTGATTCAAAGCCCATCCCAAAACCGTCATGGCCCGCGCAGGCGGGCCATCCACGTCTTTCCTGCGCAACGCCGCCTGCTGCAGATTTCAATCGACGCGCCGCGCGCGAAACTTGCCTCTGACTTAGAGTGGGCCATTGACGCCGCGAGGAAGGCCGCAAATCAGCACAGTAGGGATGTGCCGACCTAGATGCTCAGGCGACGGTGAGACCCATCTTAAAGAGTTAGCGGTCCGGGATGCTGATACCGTCCGAATACAGAAGAGAAATTATCTGTCATCACCGCGCTTCTGACGGCTCCAAGCTTCAAGAAATACATGCACTGAATCTCGATCCTCTTCGTCAAGATCGTTGTTGTCCCGAACGCGTTCCAAGGCTTCGCGAAAGGCCTTGGCGTCAATGATGCTCGCCTCATCCCTAATCTGTGCGGTTGTAGATCGCCTAGCTATTCGGTCGCCCATAAAACCGGCTCCCCCCACACCTATGGACCATGAAACTCCGGTCATAGCTCGCGCAAGTGCAACCAGTCCTTTGGGGTTGCCCAGCAAGGAATCCGTCCATGTTCGAGTCTCAGATGGATCATCACCCATGAAATCTGCCCAACGATGAAGGATGTAGAGCAAGTCTTTGTGGGCAATAAGCGAACCGTCTGCAGCCGCGGTACGAATTGACTTAAGTGCACGATCTGTCAGTTCATCCAAAGCGGCCTTGGTTGTGAGGCAGTCCTCTTCATGCGTCGGCTGTCTGTCTTCGTGCTGCTGATAGTCACCACGCGCTGAAGCCACAAAGTTGACAAGCCATCCTAACGATGCGGCCTCAGTGGCATTGAGATACACTTTCGTTCGTTCTTCAATGGTAAAGCGATCTCGTGTAAGACGTCTTATTAGCCAATGATAACGAAGGCTTGTGTCGGCTATCGAAATAAGCCCTTTTTCGGCGTCTCTCTCCTGATCAATCTCGTCATGGATTTGAAAAAGCACGCTCAATAGTGACTCAACCTTGATCTTGTCAACGCGTCTAGCGTGTGTGGTGAGTTCATCGAGATACACCGGAACCATCGACTGCCCAGTCCGACGCTCGACTTTGGATGCCGTCAAGAAAGTGGTCTTTATAAAGTCTCTATCATCCAACTTCTCGACCAACTCGTCGATCTGTTGCGCAGATAAAGTCTCGTCACTGAGGGACAGCCGAAAATAGGTGTCAAAATGCGTTTCAATGCAGACGCGGCGTTCAGAACTCCACTCGCTTATCCATTCATCGCCGTAGCCAATATCTTCCAATCGCGGGAAGATCCGTTGCAGAGCGACTTTTGCGAGTTCGCGTCGATCTTCGGATATATTTTTGATGAGCGCCGAAAATTGATCTTGTTCGTTCCTATTTGCATCGTCCTGCTGCTGGACACCACACACTCGATGCTTATTAGCTTTGATGGATGCGAAGAGGGCAGGCTCGTATAGTCTAAGTATTTCCAAGGCGACGAAGTCTGCCAAGTTCACATCACCTGCAATCGCAGGCCATGTCACGCTTATGGCGCTCTGGAACCGACTGACGTGGCGTGGAGAGGTGATATACGGTGCAACGACATCATAAAAAACATTCATAAACCGTATGATTTGGTCTTCGCTGGGCGACCCACAGATTTCGGAAATTGACGCAAGAACGGCGTTGTTGAGGTCAATTGGAAGTGGGGCCGGAAGTTCAAATCCAGCCTGTATGATCTTTTCGAGAAAGTGAGGCCCTTCTGACGGGTACCTCTCGCCAACCGCTTTTTCAGCGAGTTGCCTGTCGAAGACTACGAGATACATCACATTGGGCAGCCGTCCGACCGATTTGATGAGCCTAAAAACAGCAAGTGCTTCATCCGGGCTGAGCCGGTCCAAGTCGTCAATGAAAACGAGAAAGCGCTTATCCTGCTCAGCAAGAACAGTAGAAAGTTTTTGAAAGGTAGTTTCCAACGTATCGCCACTTGAGAAGAAGCGATTCGTGAATTCGACTGCTCCACCAAACAATCCTGCGAACGAACCTGCCGGTGTGAGCGCAATCGCCGGCCCAATTATCGGCCCCGCCTGAAGAATCCCGCGGCCTAGCTTTGGGATCAAATTTTTGACTTTGCTTTTGAGCGTTGAGCCCAAGACCGCATTCAAGTTTTGGAGAAACGCAAGCGCTAGCGCCTCCTCACCTCGGTACCACCAGCACTTGAACTCAGTGACGACTAGTCGAGGGTCATCGGCTTTGCTGAGCGCGAACCGTATCAAATTTACGGCGCTGCTCTTGCCCGAACCCCATGGGCCGTTCAACGCAATCGTGGTCCCGATCGGTCTGTCAATATTCAAGATGCTTTTTGCTAGAGTCTCGGCAAACGGCGTAATCCCGTATCGATCATCATCAGGGTCTTTGATTGGGCTATCGTTAAAAAAGTTCTTCATGCCCCCATCCCCTGAAATCTGCTCATAGAACACTATATCGCATAGTTATGCGTGTAAGAGGCACCGTTTCTCAGATGATACTTCTCACAGCAATACTGTGACAGGAGCAACGTTCTATTTTGAGCACGGGAATCGTTGCTCTTGTCACCGAATTCCAAGCGAGATCATCGCTCAGCCTTCGGACGATTCGAGCTTCCAGTGCAGCGCGCTGTCGGGCGACGCCGCATCGATGGCGAAGTCCTCGCCCGGCGGCACGATCAGGATGGAAGAACCGCAGGCCCGGGCGATCCGCTCCATCAGATCCCAGCTCGGTCCCTGCGCGCCGATGCCGGATTCGATTTCGCTGATCCGCGCCTGCGAGACGCCGAGCCGCCGCGCCAGTTCGGTCTGCGAAAGCTTGCGGGACTTGCGCATCATGCGGATGATCGCGGCGGCGCGAAAGGCGGCGCTCGAAACCGTCACCTCTTCGTGTTTCTCCCGCTGCGCCTTTTCAAGCTTGCCGATCAACGTGGCGAAGGAGCCGCGCTTTTCCGGATTGCCGGCCGTCTTCGCTTTCGCCTTCGCGGCGTTCGATTTAGCCATCGAAAAAATCCTCCAGTCGCGGCACGACATGCGCCTTGATCAGGTCGGTCGGGATCGAGTCCGGATGCGGCATGAAGTCGGCCACGCATCCAGCATGTATCAGCGTCACCCGCAGGCTGTCGTCATCTTGCTCTTCGACGACATAGATGATGAAGCGCCCGTCATGTTCTTCCGCCTTGTAGATCGTATGGCCGCGGTAGGTGTCGAAAGCCTGATCCCGTTTATAATTGCGCTTCCGGACAACGATGCTGTCCATGAACATGAGGAAGAGCTCCGCGGTACCGGTTCCGAGCGCTTCGAGTTCCTCTCCGGCATCGATGCCCTTCGACACATAAGGCGCAATCGGCTCATCGGACATGATATAGGGTATTCCTTATAAAATGCCAACAGGTCCCGTTGCCCTCTTGTGGCTCGGCGGCGGCCGGCCCCGCGCGGGGGCGGGCGGCAACGCCGAAATCCCGCCAGTCCGGCGGGCAGGGCATCATCAGGACAAAATTATCCCCGTCCTTGCTGATTATGGCAAGAGATCGAGGGGCGGCGCGAAGCGCCATCAAACCTTCTCTGCGTCTTCGCGCCTTCGCGTCTTCGCGTGAAATTCTTGTCCTCCGCGCCTCCGCGTCTCCGCGTGAGTCCCTTCTTCCTTCCCGCGCCATCCCCACCCCCGGCACAAGTTTTTCTCGACCCCGCCATCTCACCCCGCGACTCACCCCCGCCGCGCCGCGCCCTCTGAAACCGGGGATAAATTAATTCCGTCCCCGGGGATAAGTCCGACTTGTCCCCCGGGGACAACCCGCTTTATCCGCATGCGGATAACTTCGCTGCGCCCCGGGGATAACTTCACTTGTCCCCCCGGGGATAACCCCCACTTGTCCCCGCCCGCAAACGCCCCATCCCTCCGTACACGGAGCGAGACTGGCCCCGTTTGTGACAGTTTCGTGACAGTTCCGTGACAGAGGGGGGGTCCGCTGTCATTTGCGCTGTCGCATCGCTGTGAGCATCGCTGTCGCCGCGGCCCCCCGCGCCCATGCTATTCTTGCGCCCGATGAGGCAATCGGGGCGCGCGCGTTTGGCGGATTTCAGAGCGAAAACAAGGGCCTGGGCCGCACGCGCCGGGGCAGGGGCGCGCGCGCTGGCCGCCCGCCTTCCACATCCATGGAACAGTCCGCGCTTTCCCTGGCTCTTCCTGGCGCTGGCCGTGCTGTTCGGCGCCAACCATCTGGTCTTTCTGCGCGTCTATGTGCCGCCGGTCGACCAGGGCCTTGATTCCATTCGCGAAAACGGAAAGCTGGTGGTGCTGACGCGGCTCGGGCCGATCAGCTATTACGAGGGCGGCGACGGGCTGACCGGCTTCGAATACGAGGCGATGCAGGCCTTCGCCCGCACCCTCGATGTCGAAGTCGAATTCCGGATTTATGCGACGGAACAAAGGCTTGTGCGCGCGCTTGCCCGCGGCAAGGGGCATCTCGCGGCAGCCGGCCTGCTGGTCGACGAGCCGCGCCGGGCGGCGCTCATCAAGGGCCCGGCCTATGCGGCCGCCCGCCAGCTCGTGGTCTGCCACCGCCAACTGCCTGATATTCCACGGAAAATCGAGGATCTCGGCGCCGTGCGCTTCGCCGCGCCGCGGGGCGCGCCAGGGGCGGCGGCGCTGGCCGAGGCCGGGCTGGGCGATGCCGTGCTGGCGGAAGATGCCGAGGCCCTGCTCGAACGTGTCGCCGCTCGCCGCCTCGACTGCGCGCTCAGCGACAGCCGCCTCTTCCGCATCGTCAATCCCTACCACCCGGAACTTGTGCAAGCCTTTGAATTATCGGGGGAATTGCCGGTCGCCTGGGCGGCCGCCCCGGGCTCGGAAGACGTCGCCGAACAGCTCCGTCTCTGGCTGGCCGGCATGAAGAAGTCGGGCCAGCTGGCGGCGCTGGAGGGCCGTTATTTCGGCTTCCTGCCGCGTTTCGATTATGTCGATCTGCGTGCCTTCCAGCGCGCCATCCGCGACCGGCTGCCCGATTGGGAAAAGGCGCTGCGCCGCGCCGCGCGCGAAAATGGCCTTTCCTGGCAACTACTTGCGGCGATCTCGTATCAGGAATCGCATTGGAATCCCGACGCCGTCAGCCCCACCGGCGTGCGCGGCTTCATGATGCTGACGCAGCAGACCGCCACCGAGCTCGGCCTCGAAGACCGCACCGACACCACCGCCAGCATTGCGGCCGGTGCGCGCTATCTCGTTGATCTGAAAAGGAGATTGCCCGCCGCTGTGCAGGAGCCCGACCGCACCTGGATGGCGCTGGCGGCCTGGAATCTCGGCCTCGGCCATGTCTACGACGCCCGCGCGCTGGCCGAACGGCTCGGCCGCGACAAGAACAGCTGGGCCGATCTGCGCCGCACCCTGCCGCTCCTGGCCGATCCGGCCCGTGCCGGCAAGCTGCGCCACGGCCCGGCGCGCGGCGGCCAGGCCGTGCATTTCGTCCAGCAGGTCCGCACCTATCTCCATATTCTGCAAGGAAATACAAGGGCTTGAGCCGGTCCGCCGCGGCCCCCGCCCTGCGCGGGGGGTGCGACAACGCGGCCGCCCGCTGCGGCGAAATGACCACTAAAAAAATGGGGATATTGGGCGAAAGTGAGGAGGACGGTTCATCGCGCATCGGGGGGTCCGGTGCCGCCTCAAGGAGAAATCAAATGAAGATCAGCACGAAATCCAGGGCCACCGCAGCGGCACTGGCGCTGGGCGTGGCCGTTGCCGGCCTCGCCGCCGCGCCGCAAGCGCAGGCGCAGGAAGGGTTTAGCGGCAAGTCGGCCGGCGACATCATGGTCCGCGCCCGCCTGATCGGCGTCATCCCGGACGAGGACGCCACCACCTCGATCGGCGGCAATGTCGGCGTCGACAATGACTGGGTGCCGGAAGTCGACTTCACCTATTTCGTCACCGACAACGTCGCGCTCGAGCTGATCGCGGCCACCACGCGCCATGATGTTTCGAGCACGGTCGCCGGCAGCCTGGGCAAGGTAAGCCTTTTGCCGCCGACACTTACGCTCCAGTATCACTTCCTGCCCAAGGAGCGCGTCAGCCCCTATCTCGGCGCCGGCGTCAACTACACCATCTTCTACAACGAGGACGCCCCGGGCGGCGCCATCACCTCGATCGACTATGATGACAGCTTCGGCTGGGCCCTCCAGGCCGGTGTCGATGTCGCAATGGGCGGCAACTGGTACGCCAACCTCGATGTGAAGAAGATCTTCCTGAGCACTGACGTGTCGATCAATGGCGGTGCCGTCACCGCCGATGTCGACCTCGATCCCTGGGTCGTCGGCTTCGGCGTCGGCTACAAGTTCTGATCTTCCGCCGATACCCGGGGGGCTGACGCCCGCGCCCTTTTCCGCCCTGTCTGGTTTACCCCACCGGCAGTGCCCACACGGAAAAGGCGCGGGCGTTCCGCCGTCCGCCATGTTGAACTCCCTTGTGCCCTGATATAGAGACTAGGGCACACACCCTAGTGCGCCTGCGGCGCCGGGGTGGACGACGAAAGTCGTTTGAAAACAAGGGAGAAGCCGCGTGTCGCAGTCGCTCAACAATGTCCTGTCCGGACCCGACGTCAAGCTGAAGCCGCTCAGCATCGCCATTCTGGGCGCCGGCGCGGCGGGTCTCTGCATCGCGATCAAGCTGCAGAAGGCCGGCATCGACAGCTTCACCATCCTCGAAAAGGCGGCCAGCGTCGGCGGCACCTGGCGCGACAACACCTATCCGGGCTCGGGCTGCGATGTGCCCTCGATGCTCTATTCCTATTCCTTCGAGCCGAAGCCCGACTGGAGCCGGAAATTCGCCGGCCAGGCCGAAATTGTCGATTATTTCGAAGGCGTTGCGCGCAAATACCAGCTCCTGCCGCATATCCGTTTCAACACCGAGGTCACCGAAGCGCATTTTGACGAGTCGGCCGGCCTCTGGCGCATCCGCACCGCCGCCGGCGAGGAAATCGCGGCCAACGTGCTGATCTCCGGCGTCGGCCAGCTCAATCGCCCCGCTTATCCGAAGATCGACGGTCTCGACAGCTTCAAGGGGGCGGCCTTCCATTCGGCCCGCTGGGACCATGGCGTTGATCTGACAGGAAAAAACGTCGCCGTCATCGGCAATGGCGCCAGCGCCATCCAGTTCGTGCCCGAAATCGCGCCGAAGGTCGGCCGGCTGACGATCTACCAGCGCACGCCCAACTGGTGCGTGCCCAAGGCGGACCGCCCCTTCACCGAGCGCGAGAAGAAGCTTTTCCGCGCCTTTCCCTGGCTGGTCCGCGCCCAGCGCTGGCTGACCTGGATCATGCTGGAGCGCAACTACCTCGCCTTCACGCAAGGCAGCTTCTTCGGCAAACTCTTTGAAAAGGCGTCGAAAAAGGAACTTGAAGCGCACATCAAGGACCCGGAGCTGCGCCGCAAGCTGACACCGGACTACCCGGCCGGCTGCAAGCGCATCCTGCTGACCAACGACTGGTATCCGGCGCTGGCCCGTCCCAATGTCGATGTCGAAACCAGCCACATCGCGCGCGTCACCGACAATGCGGTCGTTACCGAGGACGGCGTTTCCCACCCGGCCGACGTCATCATCTACGCGACCGGCTTTGAATCGACCGATTTCCTGGCCCCGATCAAGGTCACCGGCCGCGGCAATGCCGATCTCAACGCGGTCTGGGCGCAGGGCGCGGAGGCCCATCGCGGCGTCGCGGTGTCGGGATTCCCCAATTTTTTCATGCTCTACGGCCCCAACACCAATCTCGGCCACAACTCGATCATCTTCATGATCGAATGCCAGGCCAACTACATCGCCCAATGCGTCCAGGCGCTGCGCAACGGCCGCCTGCGCTATATCGACGTGCGCAAGGAGGCGATGGCGGCGTTCAACCGCGAGCTGCAGCAGGACATGCAGAAGACCGTCTGGGCGGCCGGCTGTTCGAGCTGGTACAAGACCGCCGACGGCAAGGTCACCAACAACTGGTCGAGCTTCACCGCCCGCTACTGGTGGCAGATGCGCCATCCCGACTTCAACGAATACGCGCTGGTCGGCAACTAGGAAGCCTGCAATTCAGCCGTTTTCTCGGCCTCGATCGCGCGCAGCAGCGCCCGGTTGTGCTTGTGGTTGGAGCAGAATGCCGTCACCTTGCCGATGATCGGCCCGCCGCCCAGCGTCAGGTCGCCGACAAGATCGATGATCCGGTGACGCAGGAATTCGTCGGGGCTTTTGAGGCCGCCCTTGTTCAGCACGCGGTCCCCGTACATCAGCAGCGCATTGCTCAGCGACGCGCCCCGCACCAGCGGGATCAGCCGCAGCTTGCCCAGAATGAGCGCTGGCCAGATAACCGAAAGAATCCCGTAGGTTCGCGCATAGCAGATGTCGGTGCGGAAGCTTTCCGGCGTCACCTCGCCGGCCCAGTGCTGCGTCCCCCAATAGGGCAGCTCCAGCGTGTAGTCGATTTCGAACCGCTCGCTTGGTTCGATGCGCAGCGAAATCCGGTCGTCGGTAACCGTCAGTGCCCGCTCGATTTTTCGGAAATGCCGCGGCGCGTCCTGCTCCTCGCGTCCAGCCGCCGCGATCGCCTCGATTAGCGGCGCTGCGCTGCCATCCATGATCGGCACCTCCTGACCGTCCATCAGCACGGTCGCATTGTCGATCTCGAGCGCAAACAGTGCCGCCATCAGATGTTCGATGGTCTGGAATTTTCCGCCATTGGGCGCCTGCATCATCGTGCAGCGCGGAAAATCGACGCAATTGCGCCAGTCCGCCTGCAATTCGGCGCCCCTGCCGGCCGGGTCGGTGCGGCGGAAGCGGATGCCCTGACCGGCAGGTGCCGGCATCACCGTCACCCGTGTATGGCGGCCTGTGTGCAGGCCGACGCCTTCGAACGAGGCCGGCTGCCGCAGCGTGCCCTGAACGGTCTGGAAGGCGGAGGGGCTGGTCATGCAGGCGGTTCCGGTTTAAGGCCTTTGTCGGTGGGTTTTCTCGTCGCATTTGCGGCGCTGCCCACAACATCCGGGCTGCGCCGCCAGATAGCGCCCCGCCTGCAGAGCTTCAACGACTTGTTTTGATCATGCCACTCTTCTACCGCGTCGTCGAAGCTCTGGAAACCGCCGCGCGCCTGGCTTTGGCGGGCGCGGACCGCGAGCGCGCACTGGAGCGTTTCCGTGCCGCGCGCCGCCCGGCGGCCCTGCCGGCCGATGAGGCAGGCCTCTGGACCGCGCCTTTGCCGCCGCCGCGGCCAGCAGCGCTCTCGATCGTCATCCTGACCCTCGATGGCGGCGCGATGCTGCGCACCCTCCTGGCTTCGCTGGCGGCCCATAACAGCTGGCCCGATCTCGAGATCATCGTCGTCGATCACGGCTCGCAGGACGAAACCGCCGAAATCCTGCGCGAAGCCTCCGCCCGTTTCGAGATCCGCCACATCAGGCCCGGCCGCAATCACAGCTTCGCCTTTTCCTGCAACCGGGGCGCCCAGATCGCCCGCGGCGATATCGTGCTGTTTCTCAACAACGACATCGAGTTCACCGAAGACGCGCTCCCCGCCATCATCGCCGCTGTTCAGGCGACAGGCGGCCTTGTCGGCATCCGCCTGGTCCCGCAGCGGGCCGGCAACCGGACGCAGGAAAAGCCGCAGATCGGCGTGCGTTTCCGCTGGGATCTGCGCCGCGGCTGGACGGCGCCCCGTGACGCGACGCCGGGCCCCCGCGATGCGCTGCGTGCCGCGGTGCCCTGCCAGATGCCGGCCCAGACCGGCGCGGTCATGGCCTGCAACCGCGCCGAATTCCTCGCCATGGGCGGCTTCTGCGAGGACTATCTCTATGCCTATGAGGATGTCGATCTCTGCCTGAAGGCGGCCGCGCGCTTCGCCCGGCCTTCGATCGCGCTCAACAATGTCGCCGCCGTTCATCTGATGGGCGCGACGCGGATCAAGCGCGCCAATCTGCGCCGCCGCATCCGCTGGAACCGGCACAGCCGCGGCGTCCTCCGCACCCGCTACGGCTACCGCAACCGCCGGCTGGCCTGGCTGGGGCTCTTCGGCGCGGCCGACGGCTTCGACTGGGGGCGCCGGCCCGCCATCGCCATGCTGGCCGAAAAGGGCGACGAAACGGCAGCCCGGGCGGCCGATCTGCTGGCCCGCGACGTCGCCGAATTCGCGACGCTCAAGACCTCGGGCGTCGGCTGCGACGATCTCTTTGGCTACGATCTGGTACTTTCGCGCCGCCCGCATTTAGCTTTCGCCCGCGCCCGCAATCTCGGTCCGATGGCCCTCACGCTTGGCTGGCTGGGCGGCGAGGGCAGCGATTGGGCGGATAACGCGGCCGCCTACGACATATTGATCGCCGACGACGAACCGTCCGCCGTCCGATGGGCCGCGCGCCTCGGGCGGCCGGTCGCCACCATCGGCGCGCGCCGCCTGGACGACGCCTTGCGCGACATCGTGACCGCTTTCCTGCGCGAGAAACTGCGCGTCGTGATCCTGGCGCCGGATAGTGGCGCCGCCCGTGCGTCGGAGCTTCGCCGCGCCTTGCTGTCTGCCGGTCACGCGGTGCGCGTGGCGCAACCTCGGGCGCGGCGTCAGCCGGTTTCGATTCGCGATGACGTGGCGATCTGGCTCGCCGCGCCGGGCGCAACGGCGCTTGCCGCCGACACGATCCATGTCGCCGCCTTCGACAACGCGCCCGGCCACGGCTTTTCCTTCGATATCCGGGCGGAATCCCTTGGCGCGGATTTCCCGGCATGGTTTGATCGCCTGATGTCGCAGATTGCGGATGGCCATGAACGGCGCATGGCGGGGCCGGTCGACGCGCCGCTTGAGGATTTGAGCGGTCTTGATGCGACCGCATCGGTCGCCCTGTGGCGCAGTCGCCACGATCCGACGGCGCATCTGATCGATTTGTCCTGACAGTGGCTCGGGCTGATAGGGGGATAAGGCTTTGAGCATGGACGTGAGAATCGGCACGGCGACGGATCTCGACGATCTGGTCCGGTTTCTGCTGATGGCGGGCGAGGGCCTGTTCGAATATCTGTTCGACGATGCCTATCCGGGGCTGACAGCGCGCGATGCGCTGGCGCTCGGCGTCGGCGATGCCGAGAGCCCCTATCATTTCGAGAATGCCTATCTGGTCGAATCAGACAATCGGGTGGTCGGCTGCCTGATCGCCTTTCCGGCCGAACAGATCGGCCTGCCCGAGCTTGCCTACAGCGTTCTGCCGCGCGATCGCCTCGATCCGGTGCGCCCGCTCTTCGAAGAGCATGTGCCGGGAAGCCTCTACATCAACACGCTGGCCGTCGATGAATCGATGCGCGGGCAGGGTGTCGGCGGCCTTCTGCTGGATTTTGCAGCCGAACTGGCCCGCGGCGGCGACTGCGCCAGCATGACGCTGCACGCCTGGGGCGACAATGAGACGGCGCTGAGCCTCTACGCGGCGCGCGGCTTCGAATGCGTCGACAAGGTCGAGATACCGCGCACCGCGCAATTGCGGCATGAGGCACCCATGCTGCTGCTTCAGTGTCCGGTTGCCTAGGTGCGGCCGGGCGTCGTCGTCATCACGGGTGCCGGCGGCGGCATTGGCGCTGCCCTGGCAAATATCTATGCATCCCAAGGGGTTATGCTCGGTCTCGTCGGTCGCGACGAAGTCAGGCTCGGCCGGGTGGCCGACGACTGCCGGGCGAAAGGCGCGGATGTCCATGTCCTCCGTGCAGACGTCACGACGCCGGAAATCGAAGAGGTTCTGCGCGTATTCGATGCAAGTCACCCGATCGACCTGCTGATCGCGAATGCCGGCGTGACCTCGGGCATTTCGGCCGTCGACGGTCTCGAACCCTGGGATACTGCCCGGCGCGCCGCCGAAACCAATTTCATGGGCGCGCTCCGCACGATAGCGCCGGTCGCCGAACGGATGGCGGCGCGCGGACGCGGCCAGATCGCGGGCATCGGCTCCCTCGCAGCACTGGCACCGCTGCCCTTCAGTCCGGCCTACAGTGCCTCCAAGGCCGGCATGGAGACCTATGTTCTGGCCCTTCGATACCTGCTCGCCCCGAAAGGCGTGAAGCTGAACGTCGTGACGCTGGGCTATGTCGAGACGGATATGAGCCGTCGGCTGAGCGGGCCGAAGCCGTTTCTGACAACCCCCGCCAAGGCTGCTATCAAGATCAGGAACGGGCTGGCACGCAATCGGGCAAGGATTTCGTACCCCTTTGTTTTTGCTATGGGAATTCGCTGTCTCAACATTCTGCCCGAATGGCTTGTCCGCTTGATCCTGCCTGCCTTTGCTTTTACGATTTCGCGGCAGGGGGCCAGCATAGATCGTCTGAAGTAAGTATTGTTTTGGCTTCCACGGGGGACGTCTGATGATCGCCGGTCTTGCCGGGCTCTTCACTGCATTGAGCGCAGTGTTGATTCTTGAGCGTTTCGTCAAGCCGCAGCGGCGTCGAACGCCGATTCTCCACAAGGTCGGGCTGCTCGCGGCGATGCCGCTGATTCTGTTCTATGTTTCGATCCTGATGGTGACCTACCGGCCGCTTTTTTCGGCGGTTTTCGTCGTCATCGTGTTTCTCGGAATAGTCGTCGTCAACAACGCCAAGGTCCGCGAACTGCGCGAGCCGCTGGTCTATTCCGACTTTGCCTTGCTGCGTCAGGCCATTGCGCATCCGGGCCTCTATGTCACCTATATCGGCCCCATCAAGGTGACGGCCGTGATTCTAGCAGGCGCGCTGGCGATTATGGCCGGATTGGTCTTCGAGCCGCCCATTCTCAAAAGGGACGAACCTGCCGAATGGATGCCGACATTTGCCTATTGTCTGGTTTTCTTCGGCGCCATCTATGCCATCACGCGTGGCCCGCTCAGAAACGAGTTCAGGCAGATTCTGAGGGAATTCGGCCCGTCGACCGATGTCCGTGAAGATGTCGATAAACTGAGTCTCGTGACGACGCTCATCTTCTATTTTTTCCTTGCCGGAGAGAGCGAGGAAGCGATGGCGCATTCGCGGATGAATGAAGATGAAGACCGTGCGCGACCCCTGGGCGGGTCGAAGGCGCGCCCGCCGGTTGTCGTCGTGCAGAGCGAGTCCTTTTTTGATGCACGTCGTATTATGGAGACGCCCCCGGCCGGCTATCTGAAGCACTTCGACCGCATGAGCACGGAGGCGCGATACAGTGGCCGATTGCGGGTACCCGCTTGGGGGGCCAATACGCTGAGGACCGAATTTGCTTTCCTCTCCGGCATTCCGGATGAGGCAATGGGCGTCGATCGTTTCAATCCGTATCTTGGCTATTGTGCCAAGCCCGTATGGACCATCGCCTCCTATCTGCGCAGCATCGGCTACCGTACCGTTTGCATTCACCCCTACCACAAGTCCTTCTTCCGGCGCGACAAGGCATATCCCCATCTCGGGTTTGACGAATTCATCGATATCGCGTCGTTCAAGGAGTCCGATCGTATCGGGCCGTACACGTCGGATGCTGCCGTGGCAGCCAAGATCGAGGCGTTGCTCAAGGAAGCGGAACAGCCACTTTTTGTTTTCGCCATCACGATGGAAAACCACGGACCTTGGACGAAGCCACGGATCGAGATTCCGGAAGGCGTTCGCGCTGCGGCACCTGTCAGATCGAACGCGGTGCAGCAATATCTCAGTCACGCGCAGAACGCGGACAGGATGATTGCACATGTCCGGCGGGCTCTATGCGAAATGAAGGGCGATGCCGTGTTTTGTTTCTATGGCGATCATTTGCCGAGTTTGCCGAAAGCGTTCAGAACCATTGGCTATGATGACCCGCGGACAGATTATTTCATCTGGCGCAAACGCGTGCGGGACGAAAATCGCTCCGTCAATGTGAGCGCCGACGCATTGAATCGTCTGTTGCTCGAAACCGTCACCGGCGCGCTGGGCGATGCGGATGCGCGGGCAGCGATGAAGGGCGCAGCAGACGCACCGGTGCATGATCGCGAAGACTGGCGTGACGAGAGGCAGGCGGGGGAGAACCGATGAGCCGCGCTTTCCTCTTCCTTCAGGGAAACAGCAGTCATTTTTTCAGGGCGCTCGGACAGGCTTTGGGCGATCGCGGTTACCGCGTGAGACGCATCAACGTGTGCGGCGGTGATCGCTTCTTCTGGGGTGACTGGAACGCCGTCGATTATAGCGGAGCACCGGACGACTTCGCAGACTTTGCGCAGGACCTGATTGCCTCAGAGGGCATTTCCGACATCATCATGCACAATGACTGCCGTCCGCTTCACCGGGCGGTTATCGATGCCGTTGCTGGAATGGGCTGCCATGCCTGGGTGTTCGAAGAGGGCTATATCCGCCCGCACTGGCTCACGTTGGAAGAGGGCGGAATCAACGGCTACTCGCCATTGCTCCGCGACCCGCTTTTGCTCTCCGATGGTGATGATGGTGGTGTGACGGAAGAACCGGACTTTGTGTCTCTCGAGCCGGCCATGCGCCGTCGAGTCATATACGATTTTCAATGGCAGATATGGAACTATCTGAATTGGTTGCGCTATCCCAGATACCGGACGCACCGTCCCTTCCCGATCTGGGCGGAGTATGCGACATGGGTGCGGCGGCTTGTCACCCTGCCTCTCCGTAGTCGGCAAGCAAGGCGGATCGTCGATCGTCTCGTGATCGACCGCGACCCGTACTTCGTCTTTCCGATGCAGCTCGACAGCGATTCGCAGGTGCGGATGCATTCTTCCCATATCGATATGACGTCGGCGCTTGAATATGTGATAGGTAGCTTCGCGTCCAATACGCCTGCGCCGTGCCGGCTCGTCGTCAAGGCCCATCCACTCGACAATGGCTGGACCAATTTTCGCAGGCGTGTCCACAAGCTTGCCGGTCGGTTCGGCGTGTCGGACAGGATTGACTATATCGACGGCGGCGATCTGGAGGCGCTTATCGACAGTGCGCGAGGCGTTGTGACATTGAACAGCACGGTCGGCCTGACGGCGCTCGGCCTTGGATGCCCGGTGATCTGTCTTGGCAGGGCAATTTTCGACAGGCCGGGACTTACGTTCCAGGGAGAGCTGGACGAGTTCTGGGCTTCGGCGACAGCGCCCGACATGGGTTTGTTTGCGGATTTTCGGCGTAAGCTTCTGGTGCGGAGCATGATCAACGGCGACTACTACACGCCGGGGGGAATTCGACTTGCTGTCGCAAATGCGATCGCTAGATTCGAGGCCGTCGGACAAGGCCGTGCCGATACGGTGGCAGACGGAGCTGCCGGTGTAGCGGTGCGCGAGCGCCAAAGCAGGACGGGCGTTGCCGATCGGGTGCCGGCGCCGGCAGACACGCCGCAAACGATTGTAGCGGCCGTCCGTCATTGACGGCGCCTGCCACAGGCCAGCCCGTCGTGATCGCGTCGGGGCAAAGGTCCATCATATGATGGCCAGCGGGAAATGTGAGCATCGGCCGGTATGCTGGTCATGCTCGCTAGAGACAGGCGGACCTATCCGGTGAGTTTGAGCGTTGTCGACCAATCATCGCGTTCCGTCCAGGCGGAAGAGTTCTCGCGGACCTATGCAGCCGGCGAGGAGGACGCCGCCATCGCGATTGCCATAGCGGCGCTGGAGGCCGAGACCCCATTCATTCCGCCGTTCGAGAGTTTGTGGTGGCTCTGCGGCGAGTTGATTGCACGGCGGCGCTACCGCCTCGGCCTCGAGTTGACCGAGCAAGTCTGGAAACAGGGGTATCGGGGCTGGCGCGCACTCTATTTGCGCGGCGTCTTTCTGGCGCTGAGCCGCGAAATCGAGCCAGCTGCAGAAATACTCGAAACCGCACGCCGGGAAGCGCCCGAGGGCCGGAGGAGCGAGATTGCGCTGATCGAAGCCCGCTTGCGGGCAATGACGGGGCAGACCGGCAATGCATTGTCGCTATTCCGGGAACATCTGAAATTCGACCATGCAAGTGAGCGAGCGGTTGCCGCGGCGTTGCGCATTGCGCTTCGCGAAGACCAGAAGGATCTGGTCATTCAATGGACTGAGCAGGCCAACAAGGCTCTGGGTGCAACGGCTGCGCGTACGCGTCTCCTCGCGGAAATGTACTTTGAAAACGGCGAGTGGCAGAAGGCGCGCGCGACAGCGGAAAGCGGCGTACGTCTCGATCCGAACGACCTGGTGCTGGGCCGGATCGCCGCGCGAAGTGCCTACCGCGAAGGTCGCATCGCACCGGCAATTACGCGGCTTGAAGCGCAGCTCGCCCTCGATGATGCGTGGGTCGAAGGAAAGATTCTTCTGTCTCGTTGCCTCGTTAAAGGTGGCCGCGACAAGGAAGCACGACGAATTCTGAAGGGAATCGGCGCCGCCTCCAGCCATGAGGAGGAGCGGCGCGAACTGCTTGCGGGGCTGCGGAACGCCGGTACCGACGATGTGCTGGAGGCGGTGCCGCCCGGAACTCCCAGGAAGAAGCGTGGGAACAAGCAGGACGTTCTGCAGGATCCTGAAGTCAGGAAGATCATGTCGAACATGCCGGCCGAATTCGTGCCGCGCTGGACGCCCGAAACACTGGCCGCGCGCGGCAATCCGCTGATTGCCATTGGGCGGCTGTCGCATTCGGTGCGGACCCTGATGCTTCGCGAGATGATGGCAAGATTCGGGCGGCATGAGCTCGGCTATTTATGGGCCGTTCTCGAGCCGATGATGCACGTGCTTGTGATTTCCCTGATTTTCTACTTCATCCGCGCGCGCGACGCGCTTGGCATGAATATGGTTCTGTTCGTGACTACGGGTGTGGTGCCGCTGTTCGTCTACCTCAAGACCTACAATCAATTGACCAACGCGTTGAAGCAGAACCGTCCGTTGTTGAATCACTCGCGCGTACAACCGATGGATATATTCTTTGCCAGGAGCATCCTCGAGCTTTTTACGCACATTTTCGTTCTGATCCTGTTTGTCACCTTCATCTACGTATTCGTGGATAAATATACATTTGGCAATGCGTTGTCGGTGCTCGTCAACCTGTTCGGGCTCTGGATATTCGGCATTGGAGCGGGGCTTGCGCTTGGGTCTCTGGCGGTCTTCGTTGAATCGATCAAGAACGTCATGGACGGGCTGAACCGGTTGCTCTACATCACGTCGGGAGTGTTCTTCACGCTTGACATGATGCCGGCATCGGTCGCGCAATACATGGCCTACAATCCACTTCTGCATTTTGTCGACGGCGTGAGGGGCAATTTCAATCCCCTGATGGGCGGCACCCGCGTCGACATCGTTTATGCATTCAGCTGGGCTGTGGGTATTCTTGCGCTTGGCCTCCTTGCGGATCGTGCACTTCGAAGCCGGGTTCTCGATCGATGATTCACCTGATCGACGTGGAAAAGCATTTCAATACCGATGTCGGCATTCGCCAGGTGCTGCGGGAAACACGGCTTTCGATCCCAACCGACAAACGCGTCGGCGTACTTGGTCGTAACGGTGCGGGAAAATCGACCTTGCTCAACATGGTGGCCGGTGTGGATCAGCCGTCCTCCGGCATGATCGTACGCGAGAATGCGCGCCTGTCGTGGCCGCTCGGTTACGCTGGCGGATTTCATGGCGACCTGACGGCGCGCGAGAACATCTCGTTCGTGGCGCGCCTCTACGGCGTCGACTATGAGAAGACGTTTGAACTTACGGAAGACTTTGCGGAAATTGGCAGCTATGTCGATATGCCGGTGCGGACCTATAGCGGCGGCATGAAATCCCGATTGGCGTTCGGCCTGAGTTTGGCTATCAAGTTCGATTGTTACCTGATCGACGAGACAATCGGTGCAGGGGATCGCTTTTTTCGCGCCAAGTCGCGCCAGGTGTTTCTCGAGCAATCCAAAGGTGCGGGCATGCTGCTGGTCTCGCACAGTGAGGCGACAATTCGGGAATATTGTGAGATCGCTCTCGTTCTTTTTGACGGCGTCCTGGTGCCGTTTGCCGATATCGAGGACGCGATCGATTTTTACATGAGAAGGTGCGCACCATGAACACCCGGTTCGGCAAGGATCATCTCGATCGGATCATGCGTCCCGGCGGTCCGCTGGACCGTGTCAACGAATTCGCCCGAAACCGGGCGCGGCCATTCGTCGAGCGCGAACTCGTCGCCGTCGTGAAGCTCGGCATATCGAAAATTCTCTTGATATGTCTTGTGGCGGTGCCGACAGCCGTCGCATTCGTCTATTATGGATTTTGGGCGTCGGATCGCTATGTATCGCAGTCGCTGATGACCGTTCGGACCGCCGATTCGCAGATCGCCACGGCAGTTGGCGGATTGCTGGGGTCGATCGGCGGCACGAACACGGGGCTCGTCGACGGTTATGTTGTCGAGGCCTACATCCAGTCGCGGGAAATTGCCCGGAAGCTGGAAGAGGCCGTCGATCTGAGGACGATCTACATGGCGTCGGAAGCCGACATATGGTCGCGGCTCAGCGCCGACGCGAGCTTTGAGGAATTCTTCGAATATTATTTGAGCCGCATCGACGTGTATTTCGACAGCACGGCCAATGTCGTCCATCTTGACGTTCAGGCCTATCGCCCGGAAGACGCCAAGCGGATCGCAGGAGCGATCATCGAGATAAGCGATGACATGGTCAATCGCATCTCGCAGCAGTCGAGATCCGACGCGCTGAAATTTGCGCTCGACGAAGTCAAGCTGGCGGAAAACAGGCTGAGGGACAATCGTATGGCCCTGTACAGATTCCGTGAGGAGCACAGCGATCTCGATCCCGTCCGATCGGCGGAGGCCATCGGCGGGATCGTTGCCAGCCTTGAGGCCGAACTGTCGCGATACAAGACCGAGTTGGCGTCTCTCCGCAGCTACATGCGCGAAGACAGCGCGCAGATCGCTGGCGTCAAGGCGCGTATCGCGGCCATTGAACAGCAGATGGAGGCGGAGCGAGGCCGCCTGACGAGAAACGAGGACCTGCCGGGAACAACCTATTCCGACCTTCTGGCTGACTATGAAAGGCTGTTGATCGAGGAGGAGTTCGCCCGCGCGGCCTATACCTCTGCTGTATCGGCCTTGGAGCTGGCGCGGGCCGACGCGGGCCGTAAGCAGGCCTATCTCGTGGCCTTCGTCGAGCCGTCCTTGCCGGACGATCCGTCCAAGCCCGACCGTCTGCTGATTATCGTGTCGTTTCTGGCCTGCGGCCTGTTAGCATATGGGCTGCTGATGTTGATCGGAGCTGCAATAAGGGAGCATGCGCGCATATGAGGATCTGGGGGGCTGTTTTTGCGGTTGCGCTGCTGACCGTGTTTGGTGCGGGGGCGATTCAAGCTCAGGGGACGACAGGTGGACAAGGGAGCGATCCGACATTGCGGGCGCCCTCCTCGTTGCCGGAGCCCGAACCTCTGGGCGAGATCTTCGGCGATCCGGGGGGCAGCGAGCAGCCGCACGCGGTGCAATCGAGCCCCGTTGCCGGCGACCTTCTGCTGCGTGAACAGAGTGGCGCTCGCACCGACATCCCCAATGCGGTGCCGCCCGTTCCGACCGGCACCCTGTTGCCGTTCGGCTCGCAGATTTTCACCAATTCCAGCTTGGTCGACCGGAGCGTTGGCGTAAATCCGGACTATCGGATCGCGCAGGGCGACCGCATCGCGGTCAGGATGTGGGGTGCAAGGACCTTTGACGGCGTCCTCGTGGTCGACATTCAGGGCAACATCTTCCTGCCCGAGATCGGACCGGTAAGGGTTGAAGGGGTGACCAATGCCCAGCTTGCGCAGCGTGTCCGGAGCAGTGTTGCCAGCGTCTTCACCGACAATGTGAAAGTATATACGAACCTGCTCGGCACGCAGCCGCTGGGGGTGTTCGTCACGGGTTCCGTACCCTATCCAGGGCGCTACCCAGGCTCAAAGGACGACAGCGTCCTCTACTATCTGGCACGGGCAGGAGGGATTGATGTCGATAGTGGCAGCTTCAGGGAAATCCGGGTGGTCCGCCGCGGTGCGACGGTAGCGACAATCGATCTGTACAGGTTTCTCAAGGACGGCGTGATGCCGTCAGTCCGCTTCTCCGACAACGACTCCATCGTCGTCGGACAGCAAATGCCGACAGTGGCAATCTCCGGCGACGTACGGAACGAGTACAGGTATGAATATGATCCGGTTCGCTCGACCGGCGCGGAATTGATTGCCCTGGCGCAGCCGCGCCCGTCGGCCAGCCACGCGCTCATTCGCGGTGTTCGCGAAGGCAAGCAGTTCAATACCTACATTCCGTTGAGTCAGATGGCGGCCTACAAACCGACGGATGGCGACACGATTGCAATCGAGGCAGACCGTGAGGCCGAAACGATCGTGGTCAAGGTCGATGGCAATGATATGGGACCCTCGGCATTCGCGGTTCCGCGCGCAACGCGGCTCGGCGCGGTCGCGCAACTGATCGAAATCGATCCGACGCTTGCCGACATCGAATCGATCTATCTCCGCCGGCAATCCGTGGCGTTGCGCCAGCAACAGGCCATAGATCGTGCCTTGTACGAGCTGCAGCGGTCCGTACTGACAGACAGCGCGATAAGCGCGACCGAGGCAACCATGCGCGTTCAGGAAGCAGCACTTGTCGAGCGCTTCGTGTCGCAGGTTCGGGCCGTCCGGCCGGAAGGGCGCGTTGTTCTGGCGGGCAGCAATTGGCGGGAAATGATTCTCGAAGACGGTGACGAAATCGTCATTCCCAAGAAGAGCGACGTTGTCGTGATTTCGGGTGAAGTGAAGCTGCCGCAAACGGTGCTCTGGCAGGATCGCCGGTCGATCCGGGCCTATATCGGGGATGCTGGTGGCGTGAGCAATCGCGGCGACGCAGGGCGCATTCTGGTCATGCGTAGCGACGGATCGGTCCATGACGGCAGCAAGCCGATCCGCAAGGGTGATCACATCATGGTTCTGCCTGCGGCCAACCAGAAGACGTTCGCCGTATTCAGGGATATCGTCGAGGTTGTCTTCCGTGTGGCGCTGGCTGCAGCCGTTGTCATAGACGCCAACTGATTGCGACGGTGAATCTGGATATGGACGATTTTCGTCCGCTCTTTCCCGCGGCATCCTTTCGCTGTCGTGGCGAATACTTGCGTGCGTCCGAGCGCATTGTCGTCCTGACGGCAGAGCATTCGCCGACCTGTGACATCTACCTGCGTGAGCGGCTTCGGTGCTCGGTCCTGCCGGTGCACTACTGGTTGCTCGGGCAAGAGCCGCCAGTCGCGCTGGCAGGTGCTTTCGTCATCATCGTTCGCTATGCCGATGCGGCATCTCTGGCTTCACTCGAGCGGATCAAACACGAGCTGGCCGGCATTGCCTATCTTCTCGACGATGATCTGGCGGGGGCGATCCGCGACAGGACACTTCCGTTTCATTACAGGGCCTATATGGCGCATTTCTGGCTACGCTATGCGCGTCGTCTTGGGGCCCTTTCAAGCGAGATGTGGGTATCTTCCGAGGTGCTGGCACGACGCTATGGTGGAGCGGGTGTCGTTCATCGTATCGACCCGGCACCGCAAAGATTTGCCATGCCTCGGGAACGCGCCGCAAACGATGGTGCTACTGTGAACGTCTTCTATCACGGGCAGAAAACGCACCGTGCGGACAGAAAGTGGCTTCGGGACGTGATGCGCCCGGTCCTTGAGCAATGCGGGGACTGCCGATTCGAGATCGTCGGAGACCGGAGGGTGAGGCGCTGCTACGCCGGATTGCCGGGCGTCGCGATCGTGCCACCGATGCCATGGCCCGAGTACCGTGAGCGCAGCCGGACGACGCGGCTTGATATTGGTCTTGCGCCGCTCGTTCCGACGCCGTTCAACGCAGCCAGATCGTGGATCAAGTATCTCGATATTGCGCGTCATGGCGCTGTCGGCGTATTTGCGGACGGAGAACCCTATGCGCACGTTGTCCAGGACGGACGCAACGGTCTGTTGCTACCGCCGGGGGACAAGCAGGCCTGGTCGGCGGCTCTGATCTCTCTGGTTCGGGATCGCGCCTTGCGTGACAGATTGACAGCAGCAATTGATTGGCCAACCGACATAAAGACACCGCCGACATTTCAGCAATTTTAGGCGGATGGGAGCGGCCTGGGTGCAGGCATGACAGCGTCTTATTCTATGATAGACTTGCCGAAGTGTCCCAGAGGGCACGCCGCGGCGCAGGACGGAAAAGGTGAAAATATGCGGGGATTTTTGATCGCATTGATGTTGTCGGTCGGGCTTGCGGCATGCGAGACCACGTCGGCGTCCAGTGAGCAGGTCGGAGCGGACGAGGCTATCGGCAGCAATCCGTCGGGCGACCCGATTGCGCTCTACGCGGTCAATGCTGTTCCGGGAACAGTCGGGCCCGTCGTTGCGGCTTCCGGCGACAGCATGATGGTGCATGTCGGCCCGGACTATGTGTCTGCTACCGGAGATCGTTGCCGCCGTGTCATTCTGGCTGATGGTAACGGACGCTCGCAGGTAAGCGCCGTCTGCCTGACCGAGCAGTCCTGGAAAACGGTCATCGGCCTTTAACGCCTATAGCGGGGTGTTTTCCAGACGCTTTTTCTGATCGACGACCTCCGCCACGGTGAAGCGTATCTGCGCTTCGGTGTGGGCACTGGACAGAAAGAAGCGAATCCGCGCGATCCGTTCTTCAACGGCCGGATAGATGATCGGCGGCGCATTGATGCCTTTTTCGAACAGCGCGCGCGACAGGCGCACGGCCAGAAGCGAGCTTCCGGTAATAACAGGCAGTACCGTGGAGCCGACAGCGTAGCCGGTGTCGAGTCCGGCCTCCCGCGCAAGATCGAGCATGAGCTTGCCGTTGGCCTGAAGCTTCTGTACGCGCTCCGGTTCCTCCTCCATGATCCGCAAGGCTTCAAGCGATGCCGCCGCCATGGGTGGCGGCATGCCGACCGAGTAGAGAAACCCGGAAGCCGTATGTTTGAGCAGCGTGATCAACGCCTCGGAGCCGGCCACATATCCGCCGCAACCTGCCAGCGTCTTGGAGAGTGTGCCCATCCAGATGTCGACGTCGTCCGGTTTGAGGCCGAAATGCTCGCCGATTCCGAACCCTCGCGCTCCGAGCGCGCCAAAGGAATGCGCCTCGTCGACCATCGTCAGCGCCTTGTGCTTGCGCGCCACTTCGATGATCTGCGGCATCGGCGGCACATCGCCGTCCATCGAATAGACGCCCTCGACGCAAATCAGGACTTTCTCGAATTTGCGCCTCGACCGTGTCAGCAGGTCGTCCAGCCCGCGCCAGTCATTGTGATCGAAGGGCTGCCGCTGCGCGCCGGAGAGCAGGGCGCCTTGCAGAACGGAGTTATGAATCAACCTGTCGTGAAGAATGAGGTCGCGTTTGCCAAGTAGCGTGCCGATCGTGGTCACATTGGTGGCGTGGCCCGAAACGAATGTCAGTGCCGCGGCTGTCCCGTGCAGCTCGGCGATCTTGGCTTCCAGCTCGCGGTGAGGTCGGCGTTCGCCAGAGACAAGCCGGCTGGCGGACGCGGACGTGCCATAATCCACCATGGCCCGGTAGGCGGCCTCATTGACGCGCGGGTGGCCATTCAGGTCGAGATAGTTGTAGGTCCCGAAATTGATGTACTCCCGGCCACCAATAATTGTGGTGTCGCGCGCGAGGACATCGTGTTCCTGGAAATAGGGGTTTTCGAGATTGACCTTTTTCGCCAGACTCTGCTGGAGGACCAGCGTCTGGTAATCGGCGAACTTCTCGATCCGGTAGTGCGACTCGGGAATGCTCGTTGCATCGCGAACGGCAATGCCATTCATCCCCCCTGAAACCTCGTTGCGCTTTTTCAGGATGCGCCGCAGTGCCTCCTCCTTGGATTCCTTGGAGAGCCTGCGCGGTTCGTTAGGATCTGAAGTTGTCACGTTCCGAATTGATTTTCGCTTGTTGAAGTACCGCGAGTGTCTTCTGTTCTGCGAATGTTTTCAACATCATCGTCATTGATGTGACGCGAAATAATCGTCTGAACGTCCCCGGCAAATTGGTCTCCGGCTTCGTCGCCGCGAATCTGGGCGACGATCTGGGCAGAAAGAGATGTGATGTTGCCTCCTTCGGAGAGCGCCATGACCGGAATCTCGATTCCAAAGCGGTCCTCGATGCCGAGTTTGAGTTCGAGGGCCATCAGCGAGTCCATGCCCAGATCGAATACCGACTTTCCAAGGTCGATCTTGTCGGGTGTCAGGCGAAGGACCTGACCGATCTCCTCGGCGAGAATGCCGGAAACGAGAGCGATGGCCTCCTCCAGGGAGACCTCGGTCAGTTTTGACAGGGCATCGTCCGGGCCACCGCTGTCGGCCTTGCGTTCGCTGCCGGATGCCAGCTCGCCAAACACACGCGCCTGCAGAACGGGCAGGCCCGCGCGCAAACGCTGCCAGTTGATGCCGGCTGCGTAAAAGTTGGATTCGTCGCGCGCAACAAGCCGCTCCAGAAGAGCCATTGCATCGCGGGTGCTGAGCGGATCGGCGCCTAGCTTCGAGGCAAGCTGGTCTCTGAGATCTTCATTGCGGGCGAGATAGCCTGCGTCGGCAATCGCGCCCCAGCCGATCGCCTGTGCCGGCAGGCCGGCCGCACGTCGATGTTGCGCAAGTGCCTCGAGAAAGGCGTTTGCGGCGACATAATTGGCCTGGCCAGGATTGCCGAATGCGGTGGTGATCGACGAATAAAGCACAAAAAAGTCGATCTCGCGCCCGAGGCTGACGTCGTGCAGGACGAGGGCACCGTGAATTTTCGGTTCGATGACGCGTTGATACTGACGTTGGTCGAGCGTCTCCATCGTGGCATCGTCGAATACGGCTGCTGCATGAACGACGCCGCGGATCGGATAACCGGCCGCCTGCGCTTCGTCAAAAAGTGTCCGGATCGAATTGGCGTCGGTAACGTCGCAGGCACGAGCGATGACATGAACGCCCAAGGCTTCGAACTCGTTGATGGCAGTCCGCGCCTCGTCGCTCGTCGCGCCCGAGCGTCCGATCAGGACAAGACAGCCCGCCCCCTTTGTGGCCAGCCACCGTGCCGTTGCGAGCCCGAATCCCGAAAGACCGCCGGTCACCAGGCAGGCGGCATCGCGGCGTACCGGAAATGCCGTCTCCACGCGCTTCGGGGTGTCGGCTGTGGCCAGCGGCGGCCGAACGATGATCTTCCCGATATGGCCGGACCGCTGCATCAGCCGGAATGCATCGGGCGCGCGGGACGCGTCGAAGGCACGGTAGGGGAGGGGCGTATAGACGCCCTTCTCAAACAACCGGAGCAGTTGATCGAATATCTCGCGTGCCAGCTCCGGCCGCTCGATCATGAGTTGATCGGCGTCGACGCCGAAATAGCTGAGATTGTTGCGGAAGAACTTGAGGCCGATGCGATTGTTCTCGTAGAAGTCCCGCTTTCCGAGTTCGATGAACCGACCAAACGGCCGTAGCAGGGTCAGATTCCGATGAATCGCCTCGCCGGCGAGCGAGTTGAGAACGACGTCCACACCTTCGCCATTTGTTGCCGCCATGATTTCATCGGCAAACAACAGCGACCGCGAATCGAATATCCGGTCATCCGGAATGCCGAGCATTCGCATCAGCTGCCGTTTTTCCGGCGTGCCCACGGTCACGAAAATATCCGCGCCGATGTGACGAGCAACCTGAATGGCCGCAAGGCCGACGCCGCCTGCTGCGCCATGAATCACGACACGTTCGCCTTTGCGCAGGCGAGCGATGTGGTCGAGAGAATACTGCACAGTAAAAAATGCGGTGGGGATGGTCGCTGCTTCCTCGAAGCTCAATCGAGCGGGCTTGATCGCTGCTGCGCTCGCCGAGGTTACGACATGACCGTCGAAACAGTGTGGCGCAAAACACAGAACCTCGTCGCCCGGCTGGAATCCTGTTACATCAGCGCCGACACTGGTCACGATGCCGGCCGCCTCCATGCCAAGACTCGGTCCCGCAAAACCGGCCTCAAGCGCTTCTTCCGGCAATACGCCCAGCGCGTACATCACATCGCGAAAATTGAGGCCTGTCGCGCGTGGTGCGACGACGATTTCATGAGACTTCGGGACAGGCATGGGTGCCGGCCGCCACGCAAGGGAACCGAGGCGGCCTGTTGTAAAGGTGAGTTTCCGTGTTGTTGGTCCGGCCTCCGTGGTTTGCTCATTTGGGACAATCCGCAAGCGCGGCGCAAACGAACCTTCGGGGCTCAGGATCAGTTCGGATTCGGGATCGGCGTCGAGCAGCGACGCGCAGAGCGCGGCGATCAGTTCGGTTTGCGTTGGATCGTCGCCCTGGAGATCGATCATGCGCAAGCGTGTCTTCGGCACTTCGTTTGCGATGACGCGCCCGATGCCCCAAAGCGGCGCCTGGGTCAGGTTCATCTTGTCCGTGGCATGGAAACTCGACGCATTGCGGGTCACGATATGAAGGCGCGGCATGGTCTTGAAATCTGCATGCGACATGGCGCGCGCTGCCAGCAACGCGCTCCAGCCCGGCCGCGCGTCTGCCGACATGTCTCCAAAGAGCACGATGCCACGAAGGTCGATGCCGGTTCCCGCCATCGCCTGGTAGGTCTCCAGCCACTGCAGTTCGACATCCGGGTCGAGAGGCAGCGCGTCATCCTCCTGCCCTGCGACATGACCTGCGTGGGCATGGATTGCGATGGCACCGGCACGTTCGAGCTCGCCGCACAACGCGCGGGCGCTGTTGGCTTCCGCCTTGGAGGGATCATAGACGACCAGCCATCCCGTTCCAGTCGCGTCGATGCCGGGACGCGATGGCAGATGCCGGAAGTCCCCCGGTCGCGGCGCATCGGCGATTAACACTGTTGCACATCCGGCATTTGTTGCCTGAATGTTGCAGAAGCCGTCGGCCTCGAAAAAGCGGATGAGCGCCTCTGCATCCATCCGGCCGTGCGGCACATCCGCGTTGTCGTCGGGAGTCGCCAGAACGGTATCGATCCAGCGAGCCGTCACGGGTTCGGAAAGCAGCAGGAGCCCGCCCGGCGCCAGAACATCGTTGATATTCCCGCGCAATGCGGGCGTCAGGCCGCCGACTGCGGAAGGCAGTGGACAAACGATCACATCGAATTCGCCGAGCTTTGCAAGGTCGCTTTCCGACAGCAGTCCGGCCGGATCGGCATGCATGAAGCGGACATTCGGAGCTTCTATATCCATCTCCAGATGGGAGAGTTTTGTTTCATCGTCCGAAATGATCGTGAAGTCGATGGTACCGGCGGCCGAGATCGACGCAATGTCACGCACCAGACTGTTGGCAGTTCCGACCTCGAGTATGCGAAGCCGGCGACTCGCGGGCCAGAGAGCCGCAATCTTGATCAGTGCTTCGATGAGCAGGCTGCGTGATGGTGCAAAGCTTGGCGAACTTTCCAGCAAATGATCGCGGCTGGTCGCGCTCTGTGCGTGTGGGCGCTCTCCGCACGGAATCAGGGCGCTGAGTTCGGCAAGATAGGCCGGATAACGGGCCAGAGAGTCCCGCCACATCCGCACTCCGTGACCTTCCTGCAGAATTTCGGCGTGCCGAATATCGTCACGGTCCTTGCCGCTGGTCCGCAACGATGCGGCAAGCGGATAGATGTTGCCGTTGGTGCCCTTGCTGCGGGTCTGCGCGCCATCGTATCCCGACAGGCTTTCGGCAATGGCGTCGAGATCGGGCCCGTCATCGGGATGGGCATCGCCCTGTCGTTCGTCAAGGTTCAGCGCGGCGGCAATCGTCGCCGCGTCCGGTGTTTCGCATTCGGCGGAAACATGGTCGAGCGGCAGTGTCTCGAACCGGAAGCGGCGTGTGCCGGTCCCGGTGGTCTGAAGTTCGGTCCTCAGAAATCGCAATCCGGTAACTTCCGCGACGCAGCCGCCATCGGCATCGAACAGCGCAAAGTCGGCAACCAGGGACTTTTCGCCCCTCGCGCGCAATCTCGTGTGGCAGCTGACGGCAAGGGTGTGTGGCTGAAACACCCGGACACCATTGAATTGATATGGCAGATAGGCATGATTTTCTCTCGTGCCGGCCTCGAACAGGGTCGAGATCAGCGTTTGGAGGCAGCTGTCCAGAAGGGCCGGATGCAGGACGAATTTATCGAGCGCTTCCACAATGCCGTCCGGTGCGCGCAGTTCCGCAATTGATTCCTTTCCCGATACATGGACCCGCTCGACGGCACGGAAGACCGGGCCGTAGTTCAGTCCGAGCGCCGCAGCGATCCGGTAGTGATCGTCAGACGCGACTTGACTTGCGGTCGCGCCGATCGCGGGAAGTATTGGAGCGTCGTTTGCGCCGACAATGGGCTCGGCCAGGCGGCCCACGGCATTCAGTGTCCATGGGTCTGTACTTCCACGCTTCAATGTTTCGATTCTGAAGGCCTTGTCGTCTTCGTCATAGATGAATCGAATATTGAGCATCTGGCCGCGCACAAGCACGATCGGACGACGAATTTCCAGCGTCTCGATGTCGCGGCGTACGCCGCCAAACAAGGCGGCTGAAGCCTCCAGCGCACATTCGACATAGCCTGATGCGGGGAAGACGATCGAACCGCCGACATTGTGGTCGGCGAGGAAGGGAAACATTTCCGCATCGATCTGGTTTTCCCAGAGTGCATGGCCGCGTTTCGGACGGAGGCCGAGGAGGGGGCCATCGACATGCGCATACATCCGCCCGTCGGCTTCAGCGGTTACCGGTGTCCAATGGTCCTCGTGCTGCCATGGGTATCGCGGCAGTTCAACGCTGTGGCCCGGTACGGGGAACGATTTGCTGAAATCAATCTGGGCCCCCGCACAGAACGCCGTGTCGGCAACCTGGCGCAGCATCTGTCTGCCGTGCGCGCCGCGCGTCATGCTGGCAAGCGGTGCGCCGCCTTTGCCTTTGCCGCGCAATATCTGGCGCAGATAGGGTTGAAGGACATTGTGCGGGCCGATCTCGACCAGAACGTCGACACCGCCGTCGATCATTGCGCTGACGGCGTCGCGGAAACGCACGGGCCGGCGCATGTTGTCCCACCAGTAGTCGGTGTCGAGGCGCTCGCCCGGCGTTGCCGCGCCAAGGACAGCCGAATAGTAGGGAATGCCCGCCGCCGTCGCCGTCACGGACCCGATCCGCTCCAGAAAATCTTCGTGGACGGGATCGAGTGCACGGCTGTGAAATGCATAGTCGAGATCGAGCATGCGAAAGAAGATCTTCTCGCTCGTCAGTCGCTCTCCAAGCGCGACGAGTGCGGTCTCCTCGCCCGCCAGCGTGACCGATGTCGATGTGTTGATCGCGGCAAGTTCGATCCTGCCGTCGAATTCGCTTTCGATTTCCAGCGCCTGTTCTGGCGAAATGCCGGCCGCCGCCATGCGTCCATGGCCGCGCGTACGGCCTTGCGCTTCGGATCGGGCGATGATCAGCCGCACAGCTTGATCGAGATCGAAGGCGCCGGCGAAATAGGCGGCGGCAACTTCGCCGACACTGTGTCCGGCGACGGCATGGGGCGTCAGCCCTTCCTTCTCAAGGCAGCGCCCGAGCCCGACCTGCAGCGCGAACAGCGCAGGCTGCGCCACTTCGGTCTGCTGCATGCGCCGATCGGCGTCTTCGGCATGCAACGCTTCGACAAGCGACCATCCCGCGCGCTCGACAACCAATGCGTCGATCGCGTCCAGTTCGCACCGGAAGATATTGCTCTCGGCGTAAAGCTGGCGGCCCATGCCGGGCCATTGGGCGCCGTTGCCGTTGAAGACGAAGCCGATCTTGGCAAACGGCGTGCTGGTCTCGCTTGAAACGACAGGGCTGTCTGTTTCTTCCGAAAAGGCGGAAAGATGACCGATGATGTCCTCGATCGCATCACCTCGAATGACGGCGCGATTTGAAAGATGCGTACGCCGGAACGCTGCGGTGAACGCGGCATCGTAATAATCGTCCCGAGTGGCCGGCTGCAGGAAGCCGGCCCAGTTCCGGGCAACGGCGCGAAGCGCTTCCGGTGATTTGGCAGTCAGGAAGAGCGGAGGTGGCGCCGGCGGAATGTCTCGCGTGTCGGCAGCCGGGGCAACATGTTCGCGCAGCAACACCGTTGCGTTTGCGCCGCCGAATCCGAATGAATTGACGCCGGCGCGGATGGGGCGTCCATCTACTTCTAGCGGCAGCAGCTCTTGTACCGGTGCGATTCGAAGGGTCTTGAAATCGATATCGGGATTGAGTGTCTCGGAGTGAAGTGACGGCGGCACGGCACGGTGGCGGATTGCCATGATCGCCTTTATGAGCCCCGCCATGCCCGATGCGGGTTCCAGATGTCCGATATTCGTCTTTGCCGACCCGATGGGGAGCGGTCCACGGTCGGGACTGCGCTTCTGGCCGATGGCCTCGCCGAGCGTGCGGCTTTCGGCGGGATCGCCGACGCTGGTGCCGGTGCCGTGCGCCTCGAAGAAATCGATCTCGTTCGGGTCGATGCCAAACCGGGCCATCGTCTGTTCGATGAGGAGGCGCTGCGTCTCGTGCGAGGGCAGCGCGATGCCGTTCGTGTGTCCGTCGGTATTGGCGCCGGCCCCCTCGATGACGGCATGGATCGGATCGCCGTCTCGAAGTGCATCGGCCAGCGATTTGATGACGACGACACCGCCGCCTTCGCCACGCACATAGCCGCCTGGGTTCTCGCCGAAGGCCCTGCACTGGCCATAGGTCGAGAGCATGGTCGCTTTTGAGAATCCGATATAGGGCAATGGGCTGAGCAGCAGGCTGATGCCGCCGACCAGTGCCATGTCGCAACGTCCGGCCCACAATGCATTCAGCGCTTCGTTGAGCGCGACCAGCGACGAAGAACAGGCAGTATCGACCGCCATGCTCGGCCCGCGCAGATCGAATTGATAGGAGAGGCGGTTGGCCGCAATCGAAAGCGTCGAGCCGAGCATCGTGTAGGCATTGATGCCGTCGCCATTGCCCTGTTGGCTCGAGCCGTATTCTGTCGAGGAAATACCGATATAGACCGCGCAATTGCGTCCGACGAGGTGGCCGGGAATCTGCCCGCCGGATTCGAGCGCTTCCCAGCCCATCTCCAGCAGCATTCGCTGCTGCGGGTCCATCATGTCGGCCTCGCGCGCCGAGATGCCGAAGAAGGCAGCGTCGAATCCCCGGATGTTGCCCAGCGTGCCGGCGGCGAAAGTGTAGCTTCGCCCGGGCGCCTTCCGATTTGGATGCTTGAAGAGCGTGTGATCCCAGCGGTCGGCCGGAACTTCGGTGACGACGTCGCGGCCGGCCGCGAGCAGGTCCCAATAGGAATCGGGCGAATCGCTGCCGCCGGGGAACCGACAAGCCATGCCGATTACGGCCATGTCGGTCTTTTTCATGTGGCAACTCTCATAAACACGCGCCCCCGAAGCGCCATATCCCCCGCCCCCGTCCGCCAGATGACACGCTGTCCCGGCATAGCGGTCTTCCGTCTCGGAATAGGGCAGAACAGCCTCGAACTATAGGGGAACTCGCCGATTGAAGGCTACCTGTCTCTTTGGTTGGTTGGACCATTTGCGACTTGACGGGGGCCTTGCTGACGGCACTCGATATTGCGTAGCGTCACGCCGTGGTTTGTCCCAACGGCAGGCCATGTTGACAGAGAAACCTCGACCGGCATGTTACCGGGGGATATGCAGGGTCGGTGGCGATCCCGGTATGCCGCAGTCAGCCGCCGCGGTCAGGGCGAGCAGGTCAAGATATTGATTTATAACAATAAAAGAGTATCCGTCGCACCCATGATGGACTGGACGGACCGGCACGACCGGTTCTTCCTGCGCCTGATCGCGCGCCGTGTCCTGCTTTATACCGAAATGGTGACGACGGGCGCGGTACTGCACGGAGATCGCCAGCGGCTGTTGGGTTTCGACCCGGCCGAGCATCCGGTGGCGCTCCAGCTCGGCGGCTCGGAGCCAGCCGACCTCGCCGAGGCCGCCGCCATCGGTGAGGGCTTCGGTTACGATGAAATCAATCTCAATGTCGGCTGCCCGTCGGACCGGGTGCAGTCCGGCCGCTTCGGTGCCTGCTTGATGCGCGAGCCGGAGCTTGTGGCGCGTTGCGTCGCCGCTATGCGCGCCCGCGTTTCAATTCCCGTCACCGTCAAATGCCGCCTCGGCGTCGATGAGCAGGAGCCGCACGAAGCGCTGCCGGCCATGGCGCGCGCCGTGCGCGAGGCCGGCTGCGAAACGCTGATCGTGCATGCGCGCAAGGCCTGGCTCGAAGGTCTGTCGCCGAAGGAAAACCGCGACGTACCGCCGCTCGACTATCCGCTTGTCTATGAATTGAAGCGCGACATGCCGGACATGACCATCCTCATCAATGGCGGCATTGCCACTCTGGACGAGGCGGCCGCACACATGGCCCATGTCGATGGCGTCATGCTCGGACGCGCCGCCTATCACAACCCTTATCTCCTCGCCGAAGCGGATGCCCGTTTCTACGGTAACACGCGTCCCGCGCCTGCACGTCACGACGTGATTGAGAATTACATTCCCTATGTCGAGCGCGAACTGGCGCGCGGCACCCACCTCCATGCGATGACGCGCCACATCCTGGGACTTTTCCAGGGCTGCCCCGGCGCGCGCGCCTTCCGCCGTCACATTTCCGAGAACGCCCCGCGCCCCGGCGCCGGCATTGAAGTCATTCGCGATGCTGCCGCGCTGGTGCGCGATCCGGGCGATACTTTCGCCGCCGCCGAATAAGCAAGCCCCCTCCGTCATTCAGAAAGCCCGCAGAAAATGAACATCGAGGCCATGTCGCTGATGGAACTCGCGCCCTTTGCCGCGGGCCTCGTCGTCACCGGCCTCGTCGCAGGTGTCCTCGCCGGTCTTCTCGGTGTCGGCGGCGGCATCGTGATCGTGCCCGTGCTCTATCATGTGTTCACGTTGCTCGGCATCGACGAAGCTGTGCGGATGCACGTCGCTGTTGGTACCTCGCTCGGCACCATCGTGCTGACCTCCGTCCGCTCCGTCCGCGCCCATGCGAAGAAGGGTGCGGTCGACCGGCCGATGCTGAGAAGCTGGGCGCTACCCATTCTGCTGGGCGTTGCGGTGGGAACATTGATTGCGGCTTATGTGAGCGGTGATGCGCTCACTGGCGTCTTCGCAAGCATCGCGCTTCTCGTCGCCGCCAATCTCGCCTTCGGCAAGGAAAGTTGGCGCCTCGGATCGCAGTTGCCGGGTAGGCCTGTGCAATATTCGGTCGCCGGCGTCATCGGCGCGCTCTCGGCCCTGATGGGTATCGGCGGCGGCACCTTCGCCGTCAGCTTCATGACGCTCTATGGCAAGAACCCGCGCGAGGCAGTCGCCACCTCGTCGGGTCTCGGCGTGCTGATTGCCGTACCGGCCGTCGTCGGCTTCATGTGGGCAGGCTGGAACGACCCGCTGCTGCCACCTTTCAGCTTCGGCTATGTCAATCTGATCGGAATCGCGCTCATCGCGCCGCTTTCGGTGCTGGCCGCGCCCTGGGGTGCCGCCATTGCCCATGCGATCAGCCATAAGGCGCTGATCCGCGCCTTCGCGCTCTTCCTGGCGCTGACATCGCTGCAGATGTTCTATCGGCTCTTCGGCTAATCGAGGAACCAGTCGATCACCCGCGCGTTTTCTTCCGCCGGATAAGTGTGAGACAGATCCGCGATCTCCCGATAGGTGACGCGCGCGCCCGCCGCTGAAAGTTCGGCCTGGGCAAGCCGCGCCATGTCGGCGGCAAACATCCAGTCCCGCGCGCCATGCACAATATAGACGGGAAGTCCCGCGGTCCGCGCAGGATCGGCCATGCCCATCAGCATCGGATGCCAGGCCGACGACATCGGCGCCAGATGGGTGAAGGGCCCACCAGAAAGCCCGGCGAGATAGGTAAAAGTGCCGCCGTCGCTCATGCCGGTGAGCAATATGCGGTCGGCGTCGATGTTCCAGCGCCCGGCTGCATGCGCCATCATTCGCGCGAGCGAGGCGCGGTCTTGCTCCGGCTCCATCAGCGACCAGGTGGCGTCGAGCGATGTTGGCGACAGCAGGATAGCGCCCGCCGAGCGTGCGTCGCTGAGCCAGCTCCACAGGAAGCTGCGTCCGTGCCCGCTGCCGCCGTGGCACGCAACGATCAGCGGATGCGGCTGCGCCGCGTCGTATGTCTCCGGTACATAAAGCGAGAAGCCGCCGCGCTGGCCTTTCTCATTGCCGAAATGATGAACGCCGGTTCCCTCGCGCGTCGCGCCCTCGGCCAGTGATTCGACCAGCGTCGCATCGTCGCGCCTCGTCTCGTTGAGAAAGAAGCGGCTGACCGGCGGCAGCATCGCGCTGACGGGATAAAGGCTCTCCAGCGCCCGCGGCAGATAACGCAGCGCCCGGTAGGCGCCGAAGACCGGGCCGCCCGCCTCGGCCGGTGCTTCGCCAGCGGCGCGCAACGCCGCGAAGGCCGCGCGCGCGGCCTCCGCTGCGTCCTGCACATGATCGTGGAAGGGCACAAGGTGCTCCGGCCACACCGCCGCATCGAACGTTGCCCGTGTTTCGGCAAGCCGCGCCTCGACCGGCCCCATCTGTTCGGTCAACTCGCCGATCAGCGGCGGATGCAGATGCCGCGCGATAAAGCCCAGCGCCTCAAGCGCTTGCAACAAGGCCGGCAGCAGCGCGTCGACGGCGTCGATCAGGCCTTCGTTGTCGGAATCGGACATCTATGCGCCCCTTGTAAGGTGGCTGGCGCCTTCAAATCTTCTGATCGTATTCGCCGACTTCCGGCTGTGCCGAGAGGTGCTTGTCGATCTCGGCGAACATCGCCCGCATGTTCGCTTCCGAAGCCGGACTTTCGACGACCACCACAAGGCCCGGCTTGTTCGACGAAGCGCGCACGAGTCCCCATGTCCCGTCTTCCACCGTCACGCGTACGCCGTTCACTGTCACCACGTCGCGGATCGTCTGTCCGAGCAGCTTGTCGCCCTTCGTTTCCATTTCCTCGAAAAGCTTCACCATCCGCTCCACGACTTCATATTTCTTCTCGTCCGGACAATGAGGCGACATGGTGGGCGAGCCCCATGTCTTCGGCAGCGCCTCGCGCAGATCCGACATCGTCTTTCCCGGATTGCGGTCCAGCATGTCGCAAATGGCGATGGCGGAAACGAGGCCATCGTCATAGCCGCGGCCGATCGGCGGATTGAAGAAATAATGTCCGGATTTCTCGAAGCCCACAAGCGCATCGAGTTCGTGGGCGCGCCGCTTGATATAGGAATGTCCGGTCTTCCAGTAGTCGGTCTTGGCGCCATTGGCGATCAGCACCGGATCGGTGAGGAACAGTCCGGTCGACTTGACGTCGACCACGAATTGCGCGTTCGGGTATTGCGCGGAGAGATCGCGCGCCAGCATCACGCCCACCTTGTCGGCGAAAATCTCCTCGCCCGTATTGTCCACGACGCCGCAGCGGTCGCCATCGCCGTCGAAGCCGAGGCCCACATCGGCACCCGTCTCCAGCACCTTGTCCCTGAGTGCATGGAGCATTTCCATGTCTTCCGGATTTGGATTATAGCGCGGGAACGTCCAGTCGAGTTCGCAATCGAGTGGGATCACTTCGGCGCCGATCCCCGCCAGCACCTGTGGCGCGAAGGCGCCCGCCGTGCCGTTGCCGCAGGCCGCGACGACTTTCAGCTTGCGCTTCAGTTTTGGCCGGTTGGTGAGATCGGCAATGTAGCGGTCCGCCATGTCGCCCACGCGGATATATCGTCCGCCGTCGCGCGCGCGCCCGAGGCCGCCCAGCACGATCTCCTTCAGCCGCGTCATTTCGTCGGGCCCGAAGGTCAGCGGACGCTGCGCCCCCATCTTGACGCCGGTCCAGCCGTTCTCGTTGTGGCTCGCCGTCACCATGGCGACGCAGGGCACATCGAGCGCGAACTGCGCGAAATAGGCGACGGGTGAAAGCGCCAGCCCGATATCGTGAACCTCGCAGCCCGCTTCCATCAGGCCGATGACCAGTGCCTGCTTGATCGACACCGAATAGGAGCGGAAATCGTGGCCGACGGCGATCCGGGGGCTGACACCCATCTCATGGATCAGCGTCCCGAGCCCGAGCCCCAGCGCCTGGATGCCGACGAGGTTGATTTCCTTCTCGAACAGCCAGCGCGCGTCATACTCGCGAAAACCGTTGGGCGAAACGAGCGCCAGGTTCTCGAATTCGATCGTGTTGGGTTTGAGGTCGGCGCGCGGCTTCAGGGGCATGATCTCTCCGGGAGACAGGGTGCTGGCGGCGGTTATAGCGGGCTTTGGCCGCGCATGCAGCCCCGCTATTCGCGCAGGACAAGCCGTTCGCCCCGGACCTCGACCGACGATAGCCGTCCGAGGAAGCTCATCCCCAGCAGCGACTGGCCGAGCCCTTCGCGGGAGACAGAGGCGGTGACGTTGTTGAGCCGGATTGCGCCGATACTGACTTCGTCGAGTGTCAGGCGCGCCGCGTAAATCGTGCCATTGGCCGTCTGATAGGGCGTGGTGTAGCGCAGACTGTTGAGGTCAAGCCCGATGCGCTGCGCATCCGAGGCGCTGAGCGCAATGTCGCTGGCGCCGGTATCGACCATGAACCGCACATGCGTCCCGTTGACCAGCCCGTCGGCATGGAAATGTCCGGAGAGATTGCGCGACAGATAGGCCGTGCCGGGCTCGCTCTCGACCGGCACCGTCGGCACCAGCGCCGTGCGCGTGCGGTCGCCCATATCCATGAAGACGTCGCTGTAGCTGTACCCGACGACGAGCGCCATCGCGATGGCGATCCAGATCAGCGCCTGCTTGAGCGCGAGGCCGGCCCGCTCGCGCCAGCCCAGCACCAGGCTGCCGCCCACCAGCGCCAGCAGCAGCAGGCTGTGCACCAGCCGCATCTGCGCGTCCTCGCTGTCCAGTGCGCCGGGAAAGCGGCTGTTGAGGAACAGCAGCAGCGCCACCAGCGCCAGAAGCAGCAGCGCCGCCCATGTCCAGTTGTTCTGTCTCATGGTCCTAATGTAGGGCGGATTGTGTGAGAAATCCGTAATCCCGGCCTTGGCACGATCGCGACAAGCTCTTATTTACATGCTATGGTTGCCTTGAAAGATAAACACCGAAAAAATTAAGTGAAATGACCGGGCACAAAGTCATATCCCTGACCGGGAACCGGAAAGCGAAGCGGGTGCCGGATGTCGCGGACGAAGCCGTCTCGACGCTGGCGCTGCCGGCTTTCGAGCCGGGCTGGGTGTGGCTGGTCGGCGCGGGTCCGGGCGATCCGGGCCTGCTGACGCTTCATGCGCTCAATGCGCTGAAACAGGCCGATGTCGTCGTCTATGACGCGCTGGTTGACGAGACCGTGCTGCAATTCGCGGATCCCCGCGCGAAGCTTGAATATTCCGGCAAGCGCGGCGGCAAGCCGAGCCCGAAACAGCGCGACATCTCGGCGCGGCTCATCGAGCTGGCACGGGCCGGCAAGCGCGTGCTGCGCCTGAAGGGCGGCGATCCCTTCGTCTTCGGCCGCGGCGGCGAGGAAGCCCTGGCGCTGGTCGATGCGGGCGTTCCCTTCCGCCTTGTGCCGGGCGTCACCGCCGGCGTCGGCGGCCTCGGCTATGCCGGCATCCCGGTCACGCATCGCGACATCAACCACGCGGTGACCTTTGTCACCGGCCACATGGCGGGCGGCGCGGTACCCGAAAATCTCGACTGGCCGTCGATCGCCAAAGGCTCGCCGGTCATCGTTCTCTACATGGCGCTCTCGCATCTCGGCGCGATTTCGAAACTGCTGATCGAAAACGGCCGCTGCGCCGATGAGCCGGTGGCCCTGGTCCGCAACGCGACGCTGAAGGACCAGCAGGTTCTCGAAACGACGCTCGGTACCGCGGCGGTAGATGTCGCCCGCGCGAACTTCAAGGCCCCCGCCATCATCGTCATCGGCGATGTGGTGCGCCTGCGCGAAGGCCTCGACTGGCTCGGGGCGCTGGAAGGCCGCATTCTGAAGCGCGATCCGCTCAACGCCCGCGCGAAAAAGGACGTGGGCTGACCACCCCGAAAAAAACTTATCTCCACCCCTCAAACCGCCCCCATATTAGGTTCATCTCGCTCCACCGAAGGGCGCGTCCGGACTGGCCGAATGCGTGGAGAGGGGGTTGCGGTCCCGCGGATTGTGGTGCCAGACCACGTTCCCCGGGAGGACCGAGGAGTGAGCCGGGCACTACGACCCGGGGGCGCCACCGCCGATAAAAGCGGCTGGATGTCATGGATGGTTGCTCGGACCATAAATCCGCAACGCGCGGGGCGGGCACGAAGCCGCCTCTTGCATGTGCCACATGTCACATGAAACATGTGCGGTCGAGTTCAATATGCGCCCCGCGCATCCTTCTTTCTGTTGCGTGCCGAAACCCCGGAAGGATCGCGTCACGGGGCCTTCGTTGCGTGCGTGGCGTATTTCTAGTCGAGCGCGGCGGCGATCTTCGCGAGCGCCTCTTCGGGTGCCGTCGCCTTCTCGCCCAGCGCCGCGATGCGCGCCGGAAGGGCGCGCAACACGGTGTCGCGCTCGCCGTCGCTCATGCGCGACCAGCCGGCGATCTCCTTCAGCGTCCGCCCGCACCCGACACAGGCATTGGCGCGGCCGTCGACGGCGCAGATGCTGAGGCAAGGGCTTTTGATCGGCTTCGAATAGGTCAAACGGCTTTTCCGGGTTCCGGGCGACGATGCGACGGAGTATAGAGCGGACGAACCGATTTCCCATGGCGAGTTCAAACATGACCCGCGCCGCCACCGGCCTGCCTTTCGACGACATCCGCAACCTGCTGGCCGGCCTGCCGCAAGCGGATGAGGCGGCGCGCGCCACGGCGCGGGCGCGAACGCGCGATCTCGCAGTGCCCGAGGGTTCGCTCGGCCGCCTCGCCGACATCGCCGAATGGATGGCCGCCTGGCAAGCCAACCCGAAACCCGCCGTCACGCGCCCGCTTGTCGCGATCTTCGCCGCGACGCACGGCATTGCCGCCGACATACCCGGTGCTGACGCACATGCAACCCATCGTCTCGTCGAGCTCTTTGCGGCCGGAGGCGCGGCCGTGAATCAGGTAGCGCTGCAGGCCGAAGCAGGCCTCAAGGTCTTCGACCTCGCGCTCGACATGCCCGTGCCCGACATCCGCACTGAGGCGGCGCTCTCCGAAGCGGCCTGCGCGGCTACCATGGCCTTCGGCATGGAGGCGATTGCCGGCGGCACCGACCTCCTCTGTATCGGCGCGGCGGGCGAGGGCGGACGCGTCGCTGCCGCCGCGCTCGCGGCGGCTCTTTTCGGCGGCAGACCGGCAGACCGGACGGATGATTCCGATTTCGCGAGCGGCGCCGTCGCCGCGGCGCTTGCCACGCATGAGGGGCATCTCGCCGATCCGCTGGAAGCGCTGCGCCGCGTCGGCGGTCGTGAATTTGCAGCCATCGCCGGCGCGATACTCGCCGCCCGCTACCAGCGCATCCCCGTCCTGCTCGACGGTTTCGTGGTCTGCACGGCAGCGGCCGTGCTGCACAGGCTGAAGCCCGGCGCGCTCGATCATTGCCTTGCGGCCCATTGCTCGGGGGAACCGGCCCATGCGCGATTGTTGGAGGAACTCGGCAAGGAGCCGCTGCTCCGGACGGGGCTGACCTCGGAAGAGGGGGCCGGCGCCGCGCTTGCCATCGCCCTGGTCAGATCCGCTGCCGCGATCCATTGCGGCATGGCGACGCGGTCGCAGCGCTGGAGCCCATGAAGGCTTGTGTCACCGTTCAAAACCGAACAGCGCCCCGATCGCCGCATAGGAGCCCCTGCCCTTGCAACAGGGACCTTTGGGACTATTATCACCGCCAAAATGGCGTCTCGGCACGCGGGATCGACGGGGGCTTGGTCCCCCGGACGGGCGGCACCGGACCAGGAAAACATTAGGCCGGCGTGAAGCGCGGGGGGCAGAGACCGCCCGCGCGCTGCCACTTTGGAGGTCGACTCTATGGATATGCGCTTTTCCCCCGAAGAACTCGCCTTTCGCGACGAGGTTCGCGAGTTCATTGCCAGCAACTACCCGCAGGAACTGAGGGGCGGTGCCCGCCGTTCGCGCGGCGAAATGTCGAAGGAAGATATCCTCCGCTGGCATCGCATCCTCTACAAGAAGGGCTGGATCGTCCCGCACTGGCCGGTCGAATATGGCGGTACCGGCTGGACGATCACGCAGCGCTATATCTGGAATGAGGAAAATGCGCGTGCCGAAACCTCGCCGCTCCTGCCCTTCGGTCTCTCGATGGTCGGTCCCGTGATCTACACCTTCGGCAACGAGGAACAGAAGAAGCGCTTCCTGCCCGGCATTCTCTCGGGCGACGACTGGTGGTGTCAGGGCTATTCCGAGCCCGGTTCGGGTTCCGACCTTGCCAGCCTGCGGACCAAGGCGGTACGCGAGGGCGACCACTACATCGTCAATGGCGGCAAGACATGGACGACGCTGGCGCAGTTCGCCGACTGGATGTTCTGTCTCGTCCGCACCGATCCGAACGTCAAGGCACAGGAAGGCATTTCCTTTCTGCTGATCGACATGAAGACGCCGGGCATCACCGTGCGTCCGATCATCACGATGGACGGCTCGCACGAGGTCAACGAGGTCTTCCTCGAAGACGTCAAGGTGCCGGTCGAAAATCTGATCGGCGAGGAGAACAAGGGCTGGACCTATGCCAAGTTCCTGCTCGGCAACGAGCGCTCCGGCATCGCCGGCGTGGCGCGTTCGAAGAAGGCCATCGAACGTCTGAAGAACATTGCCAACGCCGAGTTGATCGACGGCGCGCCGCTGATGAAGACCGATGAGTTCTCGCGCAAGGTCGCCGAACTCGAAATCGACCTCTCGGCGCTCGAAGTGACGGAACTGCGCACGCTGGCCGCCGAGAGCAAGGGCAGGGGGCCTGGTCCCGAGGCCTCGATCCTGAAGATCAAGGGCACCGAAATCCAGCAGCGCATCACGGAACTGGCGGTTGAAGCGGTCGGCAATTACGCACTGGTTCAGGCGCCGCGCATGGAAGTCACCGGCAACGAATTCGTTCCCGGTCCGGATTACAGTACCGGCACCGCGCAGGATTATTTCAACATGCGCAAGACCTCGATCTATGGCGGATCGAACGAGATCCAGCACAACATCATCGCAAAAATGGTTCTGGGCCTCTGAGGCTTCGGAACGCAAGAACATCAAGGGGAAGGTCACGAGATGGATTTTTCGTTCACAGAGGAACAGACGCTGCTGCGCAACACGGTGCAGAGCCTGCTTGCCGACAAATACGACTTCGACACGCGCCGCAAGGTGACGAAGACGGCCGAAGGCTGGCGCCCGGAAATCTGGGCGCAGTTTGCCGAACTCGGCCTGCTGGCCGCGCCCTTCTCCGAGGAGCTCGGCGGCCTTGGCGGCGGCGCCATCGAGAACATGATCATCATGGAAGAGTTTGGCCGTCATCTTGTGATCGAGCCTTATGTCGAAACGGTCGTGATCGCGGGTGGTTTCCTCCGCGAGGGCGGGTCGAAAGAGCAGCAGGAAGCGCATATTCCTGGCATTATCGGCGGTGAGACGGTCTGGGCCTTCGCCTATGCCGAACCGCAAGGCCGCTACAATCTGGCCGATCTGACCACGACTGCGAAGAAGGACGGCGCGGGCTACACGATCAATGGCTACAAGGCCGTGGTGCTGGGCGCCCCCTGGGCCCAGAAACTGATCATGACGGCGCGCACCTCCGGTGGCCAGCGTGACCGCGACGGTGTTTCTGTCTTCATCGTCGACAAGTCGGCAGCCGGCGTTTCGGCTCGCGACTACCCGACGGTCGATGGGCGCCGCGCCTCGGAAATCACTTTCGAGAACGTCAAGGTCGGCGCCGACGCGCTGATCGGTGCCGAGGGCAAAGGTTTGCCGCTCGTCGAGAAGATCACCGACGAGGCGATCGCGGCACTCTCGGCCGAAGCCATCGGCTGCATGAAGGAACTCAATACGGCCACCGTCGAATACTGCAAGACGCGCAAGCAGTTCGGTGTCCCCATCGGCAAGTTCCAGGTTCTGCAGCACCGCATGGTCGACATGTTCATGGCCCACGAGCAGTCGGTGTCGATGACCTACATGGTCAACCTGAAGCTCGCCGAAAGCGAGGCCGAACGCGTCAAGGCGGCGGCCGGTGCCAAGGTGCAGATCGGCAAGGCGGGCCGCTTCGTCGGCCAGCAGGCCGTGCAGCTTCACGGTGGCATGGGCATGACCGACGAACTCAATGTCGGCCACTACTTCAAGCGCCTGACCATGATCGACACCCAGTTCGGGAATGTCGATTATCAGCTGAAGCGCTATTCCGAAGCCGCGTAACTGGCATCGGACCGAAACGATCAAGGCCGCTCCCCGGAGCGGCCTTTTTCTTTGGTGCTTTTTGACCGCACCCCGCTCCTGCGCCTAGGCTCGGCACGGACATCGGCAACAGGAGGGAAGCATGCAGGAACATGTTCTGATTGCGGGCGCCACGGGACTTGTCGGTTTTGCAGCGATGAAGCATTTCGCCACGCGGGGTTACAAGGTGACGGCGGTTTCGCGCCGAAAGCCCTTCGAGACCTTCGGCGCCCGTCATGTCGCGCTCGACCTCACCGACCGTGCCGCCTGTGCCGACACGCTGTCCGCCATGACCGATGTCACACGCGTGGTCTATGCCGCCCTCTACGAAAAGCCCGGCCTCGTGGCGGGCTGGCTCGAGGCGGATCAGATCGAGACCAACCGGCGCATGCTCGAGAATTTTTTCGACCCGCTGGAAAAGGTGACGCCGCGTCTCCGCCATGTTTCGCTCTTGCAGGGGACCAAGGCCTATGGTGCGCATGTCCGCCCGCTGGCCGTGCCCGCCCGCGAAAACCGTTCGGAGTTGAAGGAGCAGCCCAATTTTTATTGGGACCAGGAAAGCTATATCCGTACGAAGCAACAAGGCCGTGACTGGCACTGGACGATCTTTCGTCCGCAGATCGTTTTCGGTTTTTCGCTCGGCGCGGCAATGAACCTGATCCCCGCCATCGGTGTTTATGCCGCCCTGTTGAAGGAGGAAGGCAGGCCGCTTTGCTATCCAGGTGGTTCATCGTCCGTGCTTGAAGCCGTCGATGCCGATCTCCTTGCCGACGCCATCGCCTGGGCAGGCGTCCGCGACCGGCAGGAGAACGCGATTTTCAACATCACCAATGGTGACGTCTTCGTCTGGAAGAATGTCTGGTCTGCCATCGCCGATGCGCTTGGCATGAAGCCGGGACCGGATGCGGCCATGTCGCTTGGCGCCGAAATGCCGAGGCGCGCAGCCGATTGGGACGCGGTGAAGAGGAAATACGATCTCGTCGCGCCGGATATGAACGCGTTTGTGGGCGAGTCCTTTCACTATGCGGATTTCACGATGGCCTATGGTGCCGCGCGCGAAGTACCGGCTGCCATCGTTTCGACCATAGCGCTGCGAAAGGCCGGCTTCCATGACGTGATCGACACGGAAGAGATGTTCCGAAAGTGGTTTCGTCTGTTTCAGGAAAAACGCTTGCTGCCACCGTGCTAGCCGTTGGGCTGGACTCAGGCCGATCGGCGGTCCGGTACGGCCCGGCGAAGGCGTTGCGGCGGCAACACGCATTCGGCCTGTGTTCCCTCGCCGAGCTTGCTCTTCAGTTCGAAGCGACCGCCATGGACCGCCAGAAGGCCTTTGACGATTGAAAGGCCGAGACCTGAACCCTTGCCCGGCTGCGCGAGCCCCGACGCGCCCTGGGTGAAGGCATGCATTACCTTGTCGATCTCGGATTCGGCGATACCGGGCCCGTTGTCGTGAACTCCGAAGCGCATTTCGCCATTGGGTTCCATGTGGGCGAACATGCGGACCTCCGAGCCGGGTGGCGAGAACTTGATCGCGTTGGTCAGGAGATTGATCCAGGTCTGCCGCATCGCGCGCGCATCGCCATGGAAAATGGGCAGGTTCTGCTCGAATGTCGTGGCGATCGTCACCCGCTGGCCTTGCGCGCGGATTTCGAGAATCCGGCGGCTGTCTTCGGCAAGCTGCACGATGTCGACGTCTTCTTCGGAGATCTGGAAACGTCCCGCCTCGATGCGCGAAAGGTCAAGAACGTCGTTGATCAGACCGAGAAGATGCTGACCTGAGCGATTGATATCGTCAGCATATTCCTTGTAGGTCGCCACGACGTGCTTGCCGAAGATTTCGGACGACATGACTTCGGAGAAGCCGATAATGGCGTTGAGCGGCGTCCGCAGCTCGTGGCTCATATTGGCGAGGAAATGCGACTTGGCGCGGTTGGCTTCTTCGGCGCGCGCGCGTGCCGCATCGGAATCGCGCTTGGCCTTGAAGAGCTGGTCGATCAGCGCATTCTTGTCTTCGCGCAGCACGGTCGCGCGTTGCATGGCCTTGTTGACCTGGGCGGCAAGCTTGACGAGTAGGAGAGTGAAAGCAACGAGCACCCCGACAATCGCAAAATGGAACGCCTCGCCGTAAAGCGCGATTCGCGTCCCCAGGATGCAGATCGTGGGCAGAACGGTCCAGTAGAAGACCGGAAAGTAGAAGACCGTTACCAGCGTCATCGGCACCAGCGCGATCGTGACGGACGAAATCAGGTAGGTCTGATGGAAGAGGTCATCCGGTTGCCAGAAGAGAAACAGGATCGAGGAGAAGCTGACTGAAAAGAGCGCCGTAAGTGTTTCGAAGCGCCAGCGCCAGCGATTGGCATCGTCCGGGTCGGGTTTAGTTCTGAGAAAATGTCGTGCCGTGAAATGGGTTGCTAGCTGCAAGATCGTCATGGCGCCGATCCACAGGGCGATTATCGGCCAGGCAACGATATAGGCATGACTGAGACCGAAAACGGCGAGTAGCGCCAAAAGCACATACGGCATGCTGACTTGCGATTCAGCCAGCGTCTGGAGCTGGGCAAGCCGCGCCTTGGGGGTGAGCTCGGCACCGCCATTGGTCACGGTCGCTAAGTAGGCGCGGAGGCCGGGGCGGCGCGGCTCTGCGGACGCGGCCCCGAAAAAGCTGCCGTCCGCGCCCGCATCCGGCGCCGTGTTCCGTGATGCCTCGTCCAATGCCATGTGCCTGCCTTTTTGGCGTCCTGCCGTTGAGGCGCCCGCGCCCCGGCCTGATGGCGCAGGGGCTCCCCCGAAATCATTGGCCAAGCCTCGGCGAAAAGTCTTAACAAGGTTTTCCAATACGTGGTTAAAGCTGCATAATTCCGCGCAAATACGGCACAAATGCCGAAGGAATGCGCGCGGTCATCTGGCCGCCGAGAAATGCACAGGAAAGAGGCAATCCAGCAATGAGCGATCCCCTGATTTTCGAGAAAGACGGCCCGGTCGTTACCCTGACCATCAACCGGCCGGAGAGCCGCAACCCGCTGGGTGCGCCGGAGGATGCCGACAATTTCACGGCCGCTGCGGCCCGCATCAATGCGGACAGGGGCGTGCGCTGCGTGATCCTGACCGGGGCCGGCAAGGCCTTTTCGGCCGGCGGAAACGTCAAGGCCATGCGCGAGGGCGGAGATGGTTTCGGCGGTCCGGGCGTCCATATTCGCGAGCGATACCGCAACGGCATACATCGGATCGTAAGATCGGTATGGGGCATTGAGGTGCCGGTGATCGCCGCGGTCAACGGTCCGGCGATCGGCCTTGGCAATGACGTTGCCTGTCTCGCCGACACGCGGATTGCTGCCGAGAATGCCATTTTTGGCGCGACCTTCCTGAAAATCGGCCTTATTCCCGGCGATGGCGGTGCCTGGCTGTTGCCGCGCATCATCGGCATGGCCCGCGCCTCGGAGCTCCTCTATACGGGCGACACAATCGATGCTGCCACAGCAAGGGATTGGGGTCTGGTATCCGAAGTCGTGCCGGCCGCCGCGCTGATGGATCGGGCCAATGAGGTTGCGGCGAAGATCTGCAACCAGCCGCCGGATGTTCTGCGCATGACAAAACAGTTGCTGCGGCAGGGCATGCTGACCTCCTTCGACACGGTGATGGAACTCTCGGCCTCCATGCAGGCGCTGGCTCATCACACGAAGGATCACCATGAGGCGCTGGACGCCTTTTTCGACAAGCGGCCGCCGGCCTACAAGGGCGAGTGAAAGGGTTCGATTTTGAACAGGGCCAGGCTGCGGCGCGAACAGGCCGGGGCAGCGTGGACATTGATGCCTCACGGCTTTGCGCCTAAAGTCCCGGCAACAACAATGACGGCAATCGGAAAAGGGAGCGGAACATGAGTGTCATCGGTGTCGTGGCGACCCTGAAAGTGCAGCCCGGCAAGGAATCCGAATTCGAGAAGGTCTTCGGTGCCCTGCGCGAGAAGGTCAGGGCTAACGAGAAGGGTTGCCTGCAGTATGATTTCTTCAAGTCGAAGTCCGAACCATCGACCTATGTCGTGATGGAGCAATACGCGTCCCAGGCCGACCTCGATGCACACGGCAAAACCGAATATTTCCGTGCTGCCGGTCCGTCGCTCGGTGCCGTGCTCGGCGGTGCGCCGACGCTGCTCTTTCTCGACAAGGTGTAAGCGGGAAATATCATGGATCTTTCGTTCAGCAAGGAAGACGAGGCATTCCGTCAGGAAGTCCGCCAGTTCATCGCGGAGAGCTACACGCCCGAAATGCGTGCGAAGCACGCACGTTCGAAACATGGCTACATGGACAAGGAAAACCATGTGAAGTGGCAGAAGGCGCTGGCGAAGAGAGGCTGGCTCGCGCCCAACTGGCCAACCGAATATGGCGGACCGGGCTTCACCGCCTCTCAGAAATATATCTTCGACGTGGAGATGGGCCGCGCTGGCGTGCCGCACACTATTCCTTTCGGGCCGACCATGGTGGCGCCTGTCATCATGAAGTTCGGTACGCCTGAACAGAAGAAGCGCTTCCTGCCGGACATCCTCGAAACCAATGTGCTGTGGTGTCAGGGATATTCCGAACCGGGCGCGGGTTCCGACCTTGCCTCGCTGCAGACAAAGGCCGAGAACAAGGGCGACCACTATCTGGTCAACGGTTCGAAGATCTGGACCTCGGTGGCGCAATGGGCCGACTGGATCTTCTGTCTCGTCCGCACCTCGAAGGAGGGTAAGCCGCAGGAAGGCATTTCCTTCCTGCTGATCGACATGAAGACGCCCGGCGTCAAGGTGGAGCCGCTGGTGCTGCTCGATGGCACGCCAGGACCGCATCAGGAAGTCAACCAGGTCTTTTTCACTGATGTGAAGGTCCCGATCGAAAATCGCGTCGGTGAGGAGAACAAGGGCTGGACCTACGCCAAGTACCTGCTCGAATTCGAGCGCGGCAATCCTTATTCTGCGGGTCTTTATCGTGGTCTTGACAAGGCCCGGAAGATGGCCAGGGAGACGATGGTCGATGGCGGCGTACTTGCTGACGATCCGGAATTCAAGGCCCGTGTCGCCGATCTCGAGTCGCAGATCGTCGCGATGGAGTTTACGGAACTGCGCATCTTCTCCGCGCTCTCGACCGGTGGAAATGTAGGTCCGGAATCCTCGCTGCTGAAGTGCCGCGGCACGGAAATCCAGCAGGCGGTCTCGCAGCTCGCGGTTGAAGTGCTCGGTCACTACACCATCCCCTTCGTGGAGGATGGCATGATCGAGACCAACGAACCCGACATCGGACCGAAAAACGCCTTCACCGTTGCGCCTTACTATTTCTCGCTGCGCAAGGCGTCGATCTATGCGGGCTCGAACGAGGTCCAGCGCAACATCATGGCGAAAGCAGTGCTCGGCCTTTGAGCACCGCCGTCAATCTGACGATCAGGCAAGCGAGCGCCGGAGACATTCCGGCGCTCGCGCGCGTTTGGCACGACGGCTGGCATGCAGGCCATGCGCAGTTGACACCGGATATTGCGGCCGGACGTCCATTTGAATTTTTCGAGCAGCGCATGGAAGGCGGGGATTGCGATTGCATCGTCGCCTGCGCCGGCAGCGAACTTGTCGGCTTCATACGCTGGGAGGGCGACGGCATCGCGCAGGTTTTTGTGCTGCCTGCCTGGCACGGCCGGGGCGCCGCGCCGCTGCTGCTTGCCGCCGCCGAAGATGAACTGAAGCGGGCAGGGCACAGCCGCATCTGGCTGCAATGCCAGGTTGGAAATGCGCGCGCGCGACGTTTCTACGAGAAATACGGCTGGTGCGTCACAGGCGAGGTCGGCACCGAAATCGGCACAATGGAGGGCCGCATGCCGCAACTTGTCTGGCGGATGGAGAAGGCCCTCTAGCGCGGCGGTGCCTTCTCCGCTTTCGTTCGCCCATAGGCCTGCGTGATCCGGTCGAACACGATCGCGAGTGCGACGATGGCGATGCCCGCCGCGAGCCCGCGCCCGACATCGAGCCGCTGGATGCCGAGTAACACTTCCTCGCCGAGACCGCGCGCGCCGATCATCGAGGCGATCACGACCATCGACAAGGCCAGCATCGTCGTCTGGTTGATGCCCGCCATGATGCTGGGGAGCGCCAGCGGCAGCTTGATGTCGAAAAGGAGGCGCCATCTGTCGGCGCCGAGATCTGCGGCGACTTCGACGAGCTGCCGGTCCACCGTTCGCAAGCCGAGATCGACAAGCCGGATCAGCGGCGGCGTCGCGTAGATGACCGTCGCGAAGACGGCGGGTACCTTGCCGAGACCGAACAGCATCAGCGCCGGGATCAGGTAGACGAAGCTCGGCATCGTCTGCATCGCATCGAGCACGGGCAGCATGATTCGCCGCCCGGGATCGCTCGACGCCATCGCAATGCCGAGTGGCAGCCCGATCAGCACCGTGATGAAAGCTGAAACGAGCATCAGCGCCAGCGTCTGTATCGCAAGATCCCAGAGCCCCAGCATGCCGATGAGAAACATCAGTGCCGCCAGTGCAACGGGAAGCACGATCCGCCGCGAGGCATGCCAGGCGGCGCCGGCGATTGCCAGAATAATGATCCACCAGGGCAGGAAACCAAGCGCCGATTCCAGCGCCACGATGACGGCAAGGAGCCAGCCGCTTGCCGCGTGGAAGGCATTGCCGTACTCGGCAACGAAGCTCTTCATCGCGAGATTGACCCATTGCTCGAGGGGAAATTCGAGCGCCGCCGGAAAACTTTTGGCCACTGCTTCCTTTTCGCCGGTCACGCGATCCGCGATCTCGGGCGCCAGCCATTGCTGCCAGACATCGGGCCGCGTCTCGATGAAGTGAAGCGCGGCGTCACGCGCGGATACTTCCTCGTTCGCCTGCATATAGGCAAGCGCCTCGCTTACCATCTGTCCCGTGGTCTCATAGGATCGCAGGAAGGCGGAAATCTCGGGCGCTTTCTCCACGAAGTCGGCATTTGCGCCGATAATCACCTCAACGGTCGGGAAGGCGACGGGCGGATTGCGCGCGGGATCTGCGTTGAAAGCGTTCCACGCCGCTTCGGACCAGGCTGGCTCTTCAAGCTTCACGAGATCGAAGGCGCCGAGAACCCATGTCGGACCCCAGTAATAGGCAACGACAGGCTCGCCCCGCTCATGGGCGGAGGCGATGGCGGCGGCGAGCGCTGCGCCGGTTCCGGGCCGGAAGTTGGTGTAGAACCGGTCGAGCCCATATCCCTTGAGCTTGCGGGTGCTCTGCTCCTCGCAGCTCCAGCCGAGAATGCAATTGTAGAACCGTCCCTTGTCCGGCTGCTCCGGATCGCGAAAGAGCGGCGCATGTTGTTTGAGATCGGAAACCGAGCGAAGGCCAGGTGCCATGGGTTCGATGCCGCGCGCCGCGTCGCCCTCGATCACATAGCGCGGCACATACCAGCCCTGCACGGCGTCCGGAAAATTCGTGCCGAGCGAAACCACGGTCCCCGCTTGCAATGCGTCGTTCCACGGCTCGGTAACATTGTCGCGCCAGACTTCCATCAGCACGTCGATGTCGCCCCGCCCAAGGCCAGTGATAAGCGGCAGCGTTGAGCCAGGCAGCACATCCGTGTCGCAGCCATAGCCGCGTTCGATGATGAGGCGCGCAAGTTCTGTATGAAAGGCGTTGGAATCCCAGTCGAGCCCGCCAAACATCACCGGCCGGTCGATCTCGCAAGTCGCCGCGGCGGCGGAAGCGGAGGAAACTCCGCCGGTCGCAAGAAAAAGGGCCGCAACTGCGAAGAGGAACCGGATCGGCATTCCAGCACTATAGGGATCGCATTTCCGCTTTGCCAATCCGGTATGGCCGAAGAAAAAGGGGAACCCGGAAGGTTCCCCTTTGCACGTCCCTCCGGTACGGAGACTTACTTCCCGCCGGTTGCCAGCTTGAAGAACTTGCCCGTTTGTTCGCCGCCCATATGGAAGGGCGTCGCATTCGAGAAATCGGAAATCTTGCCCCAGTTCTCGGCAACCTTTTCGGCCGTCAGGCCTTCGCGGCCGAGGAAGATGCCTTCGGCTTCTTCCATCCGCGCCGCGGCAAAAACGCCGGCGCCGGCGCAGAGGATCATGCCCGTCGGCGCGTCTTCCGAGACGAGGAACATCACCCCTGGCGACACGCTGTCGGGCGTCAGCATCTGTTCGGCTTCCGGCGGCATCAGGTCCGAGGTCATGCGCGTATAGGCGACCGGCGCCAGCGCATTGCAGTGAATGTTGTTCTTCTGGCCCTCGAGCTTCAACGTGTTGATGAAGCCGACAACGGCAAGCTTGGCTGCGCCGTAATTGGTCTGGCCGAAATTGCCGTAAAGCCCCGTCGACGACGCGGTAACCACGATACGCCCGTAGTTCTGGGTCTTCATGATTTCCCAGACGGCTTTGGTGGGCTTGACGGTGCCCATCAGATGCACATCGACGACCAGCTGGAAATCTTCCATCGTCATTTTCGAAAATGACTTGTCGCGCAGGATACCGGCATTGTTGATCAGGATGTCGATGCGTCCCCATTTTTCCATGGTCTGCTTGACCATGTTGTTGACGCCTTCGTCGTCGGTGACCGACGAACCGTTGGCGATCGCCTCGCCGCCCAGTGAATTGATTTCCTCGACCACTTTCTTTGCAGCTTCCGATGAGCCGCCGGCGCCGGTCCGGTCGCCGCCGAGATCGTTGACAACCACTTTGGCGCCGCGCCGTGCGAGTTCCAGTGCATGGGAGCGGCCGAGGCCGCCGCCCGCACCGGTGACAATGGCGACCTTGCCGTCAAATCGAATGCTCATGGGTATTTCTCCAGTTGAACTGTCGGCCGTCGATCGGCCGAAAGGAAAGGGGCCGTATTTGTCCCACACCACTTATCGGGAGGGGGTAATGGCCGTCCCTGCGAAAACTGGGGGGACTTTGTGCATGAGAGGGGGGCGGGGGTCAAGGGAACGAAATGCCGCTGAAACAGGGGCTGGCCCGTTGCGCTGCGATGACCCCGACCTATGATGGATGTGCCCGCCCGTCCCTTCCCAAAGAGACCGCTTCATGCCCCTTTTGTCCCTTCAGAGTGCCCTGGGTCTTGCCACGATTGTCGGTCTTGCCTGGGCCTTGAGCGAGAACCGCCGCGCATCGCGCCGGCGGCTCCTGAAGGATGCGGCTGTCGCTATCGGGCTGCAATTGATCCTGGCACTGGCGCTGCTGAAAGTAGCGGTGGCGCGCGATGCGATGCTTGGGCTCAACAGTGTTGTCGAGGCACTGATGGCGGCAACGGGCGCGGGAACCAGCTTCGTCTTTGGCTATGTTGGCGGGGGCGATGCACCATATGAGATCGCCCATCCGCAGAACAGCTTCGTGCTGGCCTTTCAGGCGCTGCCGCTGGTGCTCTTCATGTCGGCCCTGTCGGCCCTGCTCTGGTACTGGCGCGTCCTGCCGGTCATCACGCATGGCTTCGCCTTTGTGCTGCGCAAGACCATGGGTATCGGCGGCGCGGTCGGTCTCTCGTCGGCCGCGAATGTCTTCGTCGGCATGGTCGAGGCACCGCTGCTGGTCAAACCCTATCTGGAACGGCTGTCGCGAGCCGAACTCTTTGCGATGATGACGGTCGGCTTGGCGACGGTCGCTGGCACCGTACTCTTCCTCTATGCGAGTATCATTGCTTCTGTCGTGCCGGGCTCACTTGGTCAGATTCTGACTGCTTCTCTGATTTCGTTACCCGCTGCACTCCTGATTGCGCGCCTGATGATCCCGGAAGAACAGGACCGGATGCCGACGGGCGTCGGCAATGACGCGCCGGCCGTGGAATACGAGAACAGCATGGACGCGCTGACGCGGGGCACCTTTGACGGGCTGAGCCTGCTGCTCAATATCATCGCCATGCTGATCGTGATGGTGGCCCTCGTGGCGCTGGTCAACATCCTGCTTGCCCTGTTGCCGGATATTCGGGCCGAACCGCTCAGTCTGCAGCGCATTCTGGGTTGGGCCTTTGCGCCGCTGGTCTGGTTGATGGGCGTGCCGGTGTCGGAGGCTGCTGCCGCCGGCCAGATCATGGGGACGAAGACCATCCTCAACGAGCTTCTCGCCTATATCGCTCTCGCAGGGGAGGCTGGCGCCACGTTGAGCGACCGTTCGCGCCTGATCATGGTCTATGCGCTGTGCGGTTTCGCCAATCCGGCAAGCGTCGGAATCATGATCGGCGGTCTTGCCGCCATCGTTCCGTCGCGCCGATCGGAAATCGTCGAACTGGCGCCGCGTGCGCTTGTGTCCGGTACGCTCGCGACCTCAATGACGGGCGCGGTGATTGGCCTCATTACCTGAATTCCCGAACAGACGAACAGAACGGAGGGGAATCCGATGAAGCTCTACAATTCGGCCATGCCGGCGCCCAATCCGCGCCGCGTACGCATTTTCGCTGCCGAAAAGGGTATAGATCTACCAGTCGAGGAAGTGTCGCTGATCAAGCGCGAACACAAGTCCGACGAATACCGGCAAAAGAACTCACTCGGCCAAACGCCGGTACTTGAACTCGACGACGGCACGACCATTTCAGAGAGCGTCTCCATCTGTCGCTACCTGGAGGAGACGCATCCGGAGAAACCGCTCTTCGGACGCACCGCCCTCGAACGTGCACAGATCGACATGTGGTTGCGCCGCGTCGAGTTTGCGCTGATGGGGCCCATTGGCAATTTCTGGCGCCATGCGCATCCCTTCACGGCCAAGGTCATGAAGCAGTTCAACGATTTCGGCGAGTCGAATCGCGAAGCAACTGCCGCTGCATTCCGCTGGCTCGACCGCGAACTGGCGGGTCGCGACTTCATTGCCGGCGACGCCTTTTCGGTTGCCGACATCACGGCGCTTTGCACGGTGGATTTTGCGAAGTTCGCCGGCCTTGAAATGCCGGACGAGGCAGGCAACCTGCGTGCTTGGCATGCGCGCGTCTCGGCACGGCCGAGCGCTGCGGCCTGAGAGAAAGAAAGGCGGCGTCCACGGGGTACGGAATGGACGCCGCCCAACGTTTTCCCGTGCTCGACAAAGCCTGGGTGAAACGTGACCGGCGAGCTTTCGACCCGTCGGCTGAGAGGGAGAATGGCGTTTTGAACCTGAACGCAGTCTGAACCGGGAAAAGTGCAATTTGCGCCTATGCATCGCTCGGCTAATTCGTAAAATAAATTTACTAATTGAGGGGGGCGGAGAGAAGTCGATGGATTCGCATGACGGCGAAGCGGCGGCGCGTCTGACCCGTTGGCAGCTTGTCGCCTACGGTCAACTGGTGATGCCGCTGGCGGTCATTGGCCTGCCGGTGGCCGTCTACATCCCGCCTTTCTATTCGAGCACACTTGGTCTCGACCTTGCCGCTGTCGGCTTCATCCTGATGCTGGCCCGCATCACCGACGTCATCACCGATCCGCTGATCGGCCGTCTGTCCGACCGTACGTACACGCGCTGGGGCCGGCGCCGGCCCTGGGTCGCAGCCGGTGTACCGCTGATGGTCCTATCGGCGCTGATGCTGTTCGTGCCGCAAGGCGAGGTCACCAACCTCTATCTGCTGATCTGGATCGCCGCGATCTATTTCGGCTACACGCTGATCACCATTCCCTATGGCGCCTGGGGCGCGGAGCTCTCCGGCGACTATCAGGAGCGTAACCGCATCACCGGCAGCCGCGAGATCTTCTTGCTGGTCGGCCTGCTGGTCGCGATCACGGCGCCTATTATCGGCGCTTATATGAGCGGTGAGGCAAGTGACACCGAAAGCGGTGCCGCGAGCCGTAGCGCCGTCGGCGTGCTGGGCTGGCTGACGGCCGGCCTCCTGCCGCTTTGCGCCTTGATAATGTTCTCCTCGGTACCGGAGCCGAAAGTGCCGGTGACCGACACGATTTCGTTCCGCCGCGGGCTGCGCGTTGCGATGAGAAACGGTCCCTTCCGCATCGTGCTCTTCAGTTCGATTTTCGGCGCGCTGGCCGGCTCCATCAACATCGGCGTCGTGATCTTCTTCTTCGATCATGTAGCGGGCATCGGCGCTGCCGGAACAATCCTGATTTTCGTCCTCTTCCTCGCCGGCGTTGCCGGGTCGCCATTCTGGGTCTGGATGGGCGGCCGTGTTGGCAAGCACAAGGCCATCGCGATTGCCGGTTTGGCCTCGATGTTTGCCTTCATGCTGGTACCGGCGGTCATCTATCTGATCAAACCGGTCGCGCCCGAGGCCGTCTTCTGGTGCCTGCTGGCAATCAATGTTGTGCAAGGTCTCGCACTCGGCGCGGCCCCCATTCTTGGCCCGTCGATCATGGCCGACGTCGTCGATCTCGACACCATCAAGAGCGGCGAGCCGCGCGCGGCCTTCCTGTTCGCCTTCCTCGGCATGGTCCGCAAGACCTTCGAGGCGATGGGTGTGGGCCTCGCGCTGCCCCTCCTCGCCTGGGCCGGCTTCAACGCCCAGTCGAAGGACAATTCGCCGGAAGCGCTATTCGCGCTGCTGGCCATGTATTGCATCGTGCCACTCATCCTCTGGTTGATCTCGATTGCCATAATCCTGCGCTATCCGATCACCCATGAGCGCCAGCGGCGCTTGCGGGCGGGGCTGGAGCGGCGATTGGCACGGCGGCGGGCCACTCGGCCTCAACCGGCCGATTGACCCAAGAGCGGCTTGACCGTAGATTGCGGCACCATAAACTGATAAATTGTCAGAAACAGAAATCGGCAAGGAAACGGTCAATGGCCTTGGAACATTTCGACGTGCTGGTCGTCGGCGCGGGTATCTCGGGCATCGGTGCGGGCTACCACCTGCAGACCTACAGCCCGAACCGGAGTTACGCCATTCTTGAGGGCCGCGAGCGGCTCGGCGGGACATGGGACCTCTTCCGCTACCCCGGCATCCGCTCCGACAGTGACATGTACACGCTCGGCTATTCCTTCCGCCCTTGGAAAGAGGCAAAGGCCATCGCCGACGGCCCCTCGATCCTCAACTATCTGGAACAGACGGCGCGCGACCACGGCATAGACCGGCACATCCGTTACCGCCATCAGGTGAAACGCGCCGCCTGGTCGACAGACACCGCGACCTGGACCGTTGACGTCGAGCGTGGTCCGGAAAAGGAACTGGTGCAGTACAGCTGCAATTTCCTCTTCATGTGCAGCGGCTACTACAACTACGCGGAGGGCTACACACCTGAATTTGCCGGCGCCGACCGCTTCAAGGGCGACATTGTCCATCCCCAGTTCTGGCCGGAGAATCTCGACTACAGCGGTAAACGCGTCGTTGTGATCGGCAGCGGCGCCACCGCTGTGACGCTGGTTCCCGAAATGGCGAAGACGGCGGCGCATGTCGTCATGCTGCAGCGTTCACCGACCTATGTTGTCTCGAGACCCGAGGAAGACCGGATTGCCAACTGGCTCCGGCGACGTCTACCGGCGATGATGGCCTATGGCATCACGCGCTGGAAAAATGTGCTGCTGGGCATGTATTTCTTCAACATGTGTCGCAAGAAGCCGGACCGCGCCAGGGAATTCATTCTGAAGGGCGTACGCGAACAGCTTGGGCCCGACTACGACGTCGATACGCATTTCACGCCGAAATACAACCCGTGGGACCAGCGCCTGTGTCTGGTGCCGAACGGCGATCTGTTCGAGGCGATCAAGAAGGGCGACGCTTCGGTCGTCACCGATCACATCGACAGCTTCACCGAAACTGGCATCAAGCTGAAATCGGGCAAGGAACTCGATGCCGACGTCATCGTGACCGCGACCGGTCTCAAACTGCAATTGCTGAGCGGTCTTGAAGTGACGGTCGACGGCAAGCGGATGGATCTGTCGAAGACCTTTGCCTACAAGGGCATGATGTACAGCGACGTGCCGAACCTCGCTTCCGCCTTCGGTTACACCAACGCCTCGTGGACGCTGAAGGCCGATCTGACCTCGGCCTATCTCTGCCGCCTGCTCAACCATATGGAAAAGACCGGGCTGCGGCAGGCGACGCCACGCGTCACCGATCCGGCGCTGGAGGAAGAGCCTTGGCTCGATTTCACCTCGGGCTACGTGCAGCGTTCGATCGACGAATTCCCGAAGCAGGGAACAAAGGCACCGTGGAAACTTTACCAGAACTACGCCCTCGACATCGTGTCGCTGAAATTCGGCAGCATCGAGGATAGCGCGATGGAATTCTCGAACCCCGCACCGCGTGAGCCGCTGAAAATGGCGAGCTGATCGGGCGCAAGAACATCTGAGATTGAAGGGCAGGGGACGGAAACGTCCTCTGCTTTTTTATGTCCGCGCATTGCAGCGCTTGACAAAGCGACTGCGCGCGCCAATACTTTACCGCATGGTTAAGTATAAAGAAGCCGTTCTCGATCGGACTTTCGCGGCGCTTGCCGACCCTACGCGACGCGCGCTGCTCGTCCGTCTCGAAGGGGAGGATGCCCTGACCGTGAGCGAACTCGCCAAGCCGTTCAAGATGTCGCTGCCCGCCGTGATGAAACATCTCGATGTGTTGTCCGATGCCGGTTTGATCGAGAAAACCAAAATCGGGCGCTCCGTAACTTGCGAGCTCAACGCAGGGCCCATGGAGGAAGCGATGCAGTGGCTGATCCGCTATCAGCGCTTCTGGTCCGGCGCGCTCGACAGGCTCGCTGCATTTCTGGAGGAAGACCAATGCCCGCCAACGCCAACGTCGAAGATCGTTCAACTCCCGCGGCGCGGCCGAGCCTCACCCTCAAAAAGCGGCTCCGGG
>TARA_R110000824_G_scaffold279180_1_pt1 | contig 68113 bp, 51 predicted proteins | sample TARA_R110000824 | Tara Oceans TARA_R110000824 (sample SAMEA4397747) | marine metagenome | biome: Polar Biome; feature: [MES] marine water layer (ENVO:01000295) within the mesopelagic zone...; material: water (ENVO:00002006), including particulate matter (ENVO:01000060) such...
TGGCTGGACCGTACGTTTTTTGGCGTGTCGACGAAAAGATAGCTCGTCATCAAGACTGAGAATAAACAGTAAAATTTCAAACTGACGCACTACCGAAAATCAGCATCTGTTGACAAATTTACGGTAGAGGTGCAGAATTCGCGACCTGTCGTTTCCGGCATAAAAATTGAAATTTTAAACTTAACAGTTTTAAATGAATGGTTTGGAAAAATATTAATACACAGTAATGATCATGCAAACATTTACACTTAATCGACACAGTTTATACAGCGCTTTAATGCCGCAATCCATTGCAGGCATGTCAAAGCTATGGGCGCGCGTCTATATGGGCGTGTTGGGTTCGGGAGTAGTGTTGCTTTAATTTACACATAAATAAAAACAACTAAAAAAAGCCTCCGAGGACCCTGTCCCGGAGGCTTTTTTTATTTCCAGCAAGGTAAAAAAACTTCCGTGATGAGGTTCTCCAGAATGAAATAACAGGAGAAATACGGTGAGACTCGCACTGGAAAAAAACATCAATACCATTTACTGGATGAGCTTCTTCCAGTGCGCAATGATTGTGACTGCAGTTTTTGTACCCTTGTTGCAAAGACATGGTCTTAGTATGGCTCAGGTCCTGCAAACACAGGCAGTGTTCGCCCTTATGATTGCCGCTTTTGAAGTTCCAAGCGGTTATCTGGCCGATATCTGGGGTCGTAAGAAAAGCATCATTGCCGGTCAGTTTATAACTATGCTGGCATTTAGCCTGTTGATAGCTGCAGACAGTTTTGCCGATTTTCTGATTTATGAGGCATTGATGGGGCTCGGCTTAAGTCTCTGTTCCGGTGCTGATCTGGCCCTGATTTATGACAGTCAGATAGCACTCAATAATCTGGACTCAGAGAAATCTGCTTATCCTGGCAAGCATATATCGCGTCTGGTGAGTCTGGAGGGATGGGCCGGCGCGGTGTCTGCCATACTCGCCAGCCTGTTAAGCCTCTGGTCTCTGGACTGGATACTCTGGGTGCAGGCACTTATTGCCTGTTTTGCATTGTATTGCGCCATGAGCCTGGTAGAAGCGCCCAGGGAGACTTCTGTTGCCGGTCACCGTGACAATTTTCGGAAAGTGGCTGTAACGCTGCTTGCCAAGCCTATCCTGTTATGGACATCAATGGCCATTATCGTATTTGGGTTGGCGGCCCTGTTTGGCTTCTGGCTGATTCAGCCATATTGGGCATTGCAGGGTGTGCCGCTGACCTGGTTTGGTCTTATCTGGGCAGGGCACTGTATCGTTCGTGCACTGGTAGCCCATTATGCCCACCAGATTGAACAGAGTTTCGGCTGGGGGCGTATCTTTATTTTTACGGCTGCGTTGCCCTTTGTCGCCTACCTGGTCATGGCACTGGTTGGTGGCCCGGTCGGTATATTTTTCGGTCTGGCTTTTCCGCTTTGCCGGGGGCTGAATATGGTGATCTTCTATGATGCCCTGAACAAACGACTGGATGCTGAGTTTCGTGCTACTGTAAATTCACTGGTTAGTTTGGGAATGCGTAGTATTTTTATTGTTGTCGGACCGATACTGGGTTATCTGGTCGATAACTTCGGAGTCAATATCTGCCTGTTGGTACTGGCAGCCTGGTTTTTACCAACGGTAATTGTTGTCTTGCTAGCCTTGGCCAGGAATATCAACAAAGCAGATCAGCCGAAACTAACTGAGCCAGATCAAGTAATGCTCCACTAAAGTGTTTAAGATAATGCGCGGGGAGTTCAGGCATATTAATTGCCTGCCAATGGCAGGTAATATCGGTAGAAATACTCTGTTACATTTTTAAGTGAGAGGACTATGTCAACAATTAAGATTGCTATCAACGGTTTCGGAAGGGTGGGGCGCATGGTGTTCAGGCAAGCGCTGCAACGTGAAGATCTGGAAGTTATTGCTATCAATGACATGCTGGAGGTGGAGCAACTGGCCTATTTGCTCAAATACGATTCGGTACATGGAGGCCTTGATGAGAGCATAGCAATTGTCGACGGACAATTGTGTGTTGCAGACCGGGTGATACGGATCAGTTCAGAAAAAGATCCTGCCAGACTCGACTGGGCTGCCCTCAAGGTTGATGTGCTAATTGAATGTACCGGACTTTTTACGGCCAGAGAAAAAGCCACTGCTCACTTGGAGGCTGGAGCACAAAATGTGATTATTTCAGCACCTGCCAGCGATGTGCCCATGTTTGTGATGGGTGTCAATCATCACTTGTTAAAGCCTACTGACAATATCGTGTCGAATGCCTCCTGTACCACCAACTGTCTGGCGCCGGTGGCAAAAGTGCTGCATGATAATTTGGGAATTGAAGAAGGCTTGATGACAACCGTCCATGCAGTAACTGCTTCACAAATGGTAGTAGATGGCGCATCACGAAAAGATTATCGTGGTGGGCGCAGTGCCCTGCTGAATATTATTCCGTCTTCAACGGGTGCTGCCAAAGCGGTAGGCAAGGTGATTCCGGAGCTGGATGGAAAGCTAACCGGCATGTCGCTGCGAGTTCCTACAGCCGATGTCTCGGTAGTGGACCTGACAGTGCGTTTGAAGAAGGCGAGCAGTTACGAAGACATAAAATCTCTTATGAAGCATGCCTCCGAAAATGAGCTTAAAGACATTCTCGGTTATACCGAAGACATGGTGGTTTCACAGGATTTTATTGGTGATAAGCGCAGCAGCATCTTTGACGCCAATGCAGGGATCGGCTTATCGGACAGATTCTTTAAACTGATTGCCTGGTATGACAATGAGGCAGCTTATTCCTGTCGTTTGCTGGATTTAGCTGCCTACATGATGGCTCGTCAAGCGGCAAACTAAGTGACTGAAACGGCCGCTACAGTGGCCGATAGTTGCCTGCTAAAATTGCGAAGCAGCCTCCAGAACATAGCTCAGGTCAGGCCTTTCCCGAAAATCTTCTTCTGCAAATTTTCGTAATATTGTGCCATCGGGGCTGATCAGCATAATGCCCGGCCTTGGTATGCCGTAGGCAAAATGCCCGGGTTCAGGGTCAGGGTTTCTGATGCCAAAAGCATCGATATGCTTGATGGCTTCGTCATGCAGCATGGTGAAACCGACTCCAAAATCCTCTTCAGCTATTTTCAATGTTTCAACTGAGTCGTAAGTCATCGAGACAACATTAAATCCGAGCTCTTCCATCTCAGACTGAATCGCAGTGATATCTGCAAGCTGTGCTTTACAGTAAGGGCACCAGTCGAAAGAACGGCTGAAAAACAACATCAGTCCTTTGTCTCCGGCCAAGCTCGCCAGGTTTTGCTCAAGCCCGTTCTGATCCGGAGCTTCCAGTACCGGAATTTTAGATCCTTCAGGGAAATCAGGTGCCCAGATAAATTCCTGGGCCAGGGCAGCAATACTGATGGAGCTGTAGATAAAAACCAAAGCCAGAATAAATGGCTTAATCCTATTCGTCAGTCGCATAAATTTTCCTTTTGTCTTTTCCTGGCATAGCTTGTGAGTTGGCTTAGTCAATGAGAGTGGGCGAGCAATATTTTGTTACAGGCACTGAGGCTGATAATGGCAGATTTAGCGGATTTTTGCCATTGGCTGAAAGATGCTTGCGTTTATTTCATAGCAAGCTGAACTTTACTGATAACAGTGTGTTTTGGAACAGGGATGAGAAATGTATTCGTAGCATTTGCGGGTAATATAGATAATTACAGGTATCATTTGTATTTACTTTTATGACCTATAGCTAATATACCTATTTACTTATTTTAGAGGGCAAGTGTAGTTATGGCGAGAACAGGTATTAAAGAAATAGCAGCCAGAGCAGGTGTGTCGATTGCAACGGTTTCCAATTCCTTGAGATATCCCGATCGGGTATCGAAAGAAACCCGCCAACGTGTGCTTTCTTTGATTGAGGAACTGGGTTATGTGCCAAATCGTTTTGGAGTCGGCTTACGCACTTCGAAATCACAAAACATACTTGTCATGATTCCGGACATTGCTGACAGTTTTTTTCATCCGATAATAAAAACCATTGAACAAATTGCCGAGTTGCAGGGTTATTCGGTGTTACTGGCGGACACTCTGGACTCTAAAGTTCGGGAAGCAAGCTATGCCGAATTTGCCAGTACAGGTCAGGCCGATGGCATTTTGTTATTTACTAACCGTTATCCCTTTGAAGTGGACGCAAAAGGGTATCCGCTACCGGACGCGCCCCCCGTGGTTAGCGTCACTGAAAAATGTCAGGCCAAGGGTGTGCCGCTGGTGACTATCGATAATATTGCAGCAGCAAAGGATGCGACCAATCATCTAATTGAACTGGGGCACCGGAATATTGCCGTAGTAACAGGTGACATGACCAGCACCAGTAGCCAGGGCCGTTTACAGGGTTATAGAAAAGCCATGCAAGAGGCAAATTTAACGATTTCAGAAGAAAATATTATTTATGGTAAGTATGGCATTAAATTTGGTGAAGAGGCCGTTCAGAGAATTCTACATTTTGATCAGATACCAACAGCAGTTTTATGTTTTAGTGATGAGATAGCCGTAGGCTTTGTTTTTGCACTCACCTGCCAGGGCATCAATGTCTCAGCTGATATTTCAGTAATGGGTTTTGATAATATCCCGCTCATCAAGTATATGCATTCACCGCTCAGTACAATCGCCCAGCCTCTGGATAAAATAGGTAAGGCCAGCGTGGAATTATTACTTGATATGATGTCCGGCAAAGCAATAAAAAAGAAAACCATAGTGCTGGAACATGAATTGCGTCTGGGTATCAGCACCCGGCCTTACGACGAATTCCGGAATAAAAGTGATAATAAAAATACCTCGAAAGAAAGATTTATGTTCAGTTGACTAAGGCCTGCTTTAACAGGCCTACTCGCATTTTCCATTCGCGTTGTACCCTAAAGCTTCCCGTCATGACTGCGACAATTTGTCACATCTCAAAACAGCACTGAGTTGCTAAAATGCAAATTCTTTGATTCCGAAATATCTGAAAAGGATTTGCATGCAAACAAGATCATTGTTACTTGCCTTATTTGGCATTTGTTCTCTTTCCACTGCTGCCTTCGCCCAAACAGCTCCGCCAGAAAGTCACGCACCAATCGGAGTAATGGGTGACCATATCCATGAAGCGGGTGAATGGATGTTGTCCTATCGTTTCATGCAGATGAAGATGCAGGGCAATGTGCAGGGAAATCAGGATATTACTACAGATCAGCTGGTTAGCAGCATAGCCAATCGCTTTGCCAATCCTCCTGTGATGCCGCCGACTTTACGTGTCGCGCCATTGGATATGACAAGCAGCATGCATATGCTAGGTCTGATGTATGCACCTTCAGACCGGATTACCCTGATGGCCATGCTTAATCTCGTTGATAAGGAGATGCAGCACCTGACATATATGGGTGCAGCAGGCACGACCCGGCTAGGTTATTTTGAAACCAGCACTGATGGTCTCGGCGATACCAAACTTGGTCTGCTGTACAGTCTGCTGGATGGCATGGATCATAAAGTACACCTTAATTTTGGCTTAAGCATCCCGACTGGCGCTATTGAGGAAACGGGCCGTATCCTGACGCCAATGAATACCACGCCGTCTCCGCGTCTACCCTATGCAATGCAGTTGGGTTCGGGCACCTATGATTTTGAACCGGGGCTCACCTATAGGGGGTACGCCGGACGTATAGGCTGGGGTTCACAGCTTAAATACCTGATGCGTCTGGACGATAATGATGAGGGTTACAGTCTGGGTGACCAGTTGACTTTATCGGGCTGGAGTTCGTATCGCTTTAATGAACATGTGAGTGGGTCCCTAAGGCTTACCTTTACTGATCTGGATAGCATTGATGGGATTGATTCACGCATCATCCTGCCTGTGCAGACAGCAGATCCGGATAATCAGGGTGGCCAGCGCTGGGATTTGGGGCTGGGTATCAATACGATAATTGGTGGCGGGCATCGTTTTTCCCTGGAATATGAAAACACCCTGGATAATGATGTCAATGGCGTACAACTGGATATGGATTCCATGATTACCCTGGGCTACCAATTCGCTTTCTAACCAGTTATCTTTTGCCACCCGTATAAAAGCAGGCAACTTTAAGCGGTGCGAGAGGTAATGTTTTGCCCAATACTCATTTTTTTCCCTTAGCGGCGTCGCAGCAAAACCTGCGACGTCTGCTGTTGATCCGCATAATTGTTTTTGCCTGTCAGCTTATTGCACTGTTATATGCCTACGCGGTATTAGATCTGTCGCTGAATTACACTCTGATTCTGTGCACGATGCTTGGTTTTGTGCTGATAAATTTTGCCGTCCTGCTGCGTTTGCGCAGGGCCTGGCAGATTACTGACCTGGAATTTCTGGTACATCTGTTGATGGATATCGCAGGCCTGTCCATTCTGCTTTATCTGAGTGGGGGAGCCAGCAACCCCTTTGTTTCCTATTTTTTGGTGCCAATCACAATTGCGGCAGCGATATTACCCTGGACCTATACCTGCACAGTACTGGCACTTTGTATTGTGGCGTATTCCCTGTTGTTATTTTTCTATCAGCCCTTGCCTGCAGTCATGTCGATGGATATGGGTGAGAATTCCATGCTGCCGGGCCTGCATATTATGGGCATGTGGTTTAACTTTCTGGTGAGTGCGGTTCTTATTACGTATTTTGTAGTAAAAATGGCCGCTACCGTACGTGATCAGCAAAGCAAATTGACCCGTTATCGGGAAAATAATCTGCGCGACGAACAGATTCTGGCTGTAGCGACACAGGCTGCCGGGACCGCTCATGAGCTGGGAACACCATTAAATACTATGGCAATACTGGTAAAGGAAATGGCAAATGAGCAGGCTGGCAACCCTTTATTGAAAAAGCAACTTGGTATTATTGAGCAGCAGATTCAGCGCTGTAAAAGCAGTCTCAGGGAGCTGGTGAATCAGGCTGATTTCAGAGAGGCTGGTAAGGCCAAAACAATTGCCATACACGATTTTATCAATTTACTGCTGGGCCAATGGCAGTTGATCAGGCCTGAGTTAAAACTGACACTTGAGATGCCGGAATCTGATGCATCACCTGATATCAGAGCCGACTCTACTCTGCAACAGGCGCTGATAAATATCCTCAACAATGCTGCCGATGCCAGTCCGCACGGAATTGAAGTGCGTGTGGGCTGGGATGAGTTGACATGGAGTATGAAGGTGCGCGACTTTGGAGAAGGAATAACGGCTGAATTTTCAGAGCAATTAGGCAGCAGCATCATAACCACCAAGGAGGAGGGGATGGGAGTCGGTCTGGTACTGAGTCAGGCGAGTATTAACCGCTTGAAAGGTACAGTTAAATTGTATCCACATGCAGAACAAGGTGCAGTAACAGAAATTAGCCTGCCCTTGCATAAGGCAGTGTTATGAGTGAGCTATCCATCGTTATTGTCGATGACGATGCCGTATTTCTTGGCGTATTGCGTGATGCCTTTTTAAAACGTGGTTTTCAGGCGCGTGTTGCAGAAAATATTTCGGAACTGCAAAAGTTGCTGAGCCAGTTCAGTTTTGATTATGCGGTAGTAGATTTAAAAATAGATAAAGAATCCGGTCTGGATTGTGTACGTTTGTTAAAGCAGCACAGTTCAGAGATGCGAATATTAATTCTGACCGGTTATTCGAGTATCGCCACTGCTGTAAGTGCCATTAAACTCGGGGCCATAGACTATGCCTGCAAGCCTATGGATGTCGATGAAATTCTGGCAGTTCTGCAAGGCACTAAAGCTGCTGATAAGGACATAGCCGATGACCCGCTTTCCATTGATCGTATGCAATGGGAATATATTCAACGCGTTCTGGAATCAAACGATGGCAATATTTCAGAAACGGCCCGTAGTCTGGGTATGCACAGGCGCACCTTACAGAGAAAACTGCAGAAGCGGCCTGTGCGGCGCTAATTCTTTCAGCTAATAAGTAAAATCGCTAGTGTGTCAGTTTGAAAAGGCTGACGTTGTAGAAGCCGCCGCTTCTGCCTTGTTCACCCTTCGATCTTTCCTTCCTGTTTTTCCGGCGCTGCGGAACTCGTCGCTTTGCTCCTCAGACAGTCCTCGCGCTTGATCGGAAAAACACTCAGGAAAAAAGCATCTCAATGGGTTCACTTGGCAGGAAGGGCGGCTTTCTGAACCATGTTGGAGTTTTCAAAGAGCTTAAACGCACAGTCTTGATAGCTCGTCATTAAGACAGGGAATAAGCGGTAAAATTTCAAACTGGCGCGCACCATAAAATCTCTAAACCCAGCCGGCTATCCAGGAACTATTTCTTTAACTTCCAGTCATACCTATAACCAATAGGTAAAAATACCAGGCAGTCTTATGAAAAAAACCAATCCACCTTTTATGTCCGGAGTGCCGGAACTCTTGATATTGCGGTTACTGTGCCGAAAGGAAATGTACGGCTATGAACTAGTCAGAGCCATCAGGGTAGTTTCCAAAGATGCTTTTGATCTGGCCGAAGGGGTGGTGTATCCGGTGTTGCATGCGCTGGAGAAAAAGCAGTTCCTTAAGGCGAAGCGGCGTGTGATAGAAGGTCGCAATCGGGTGTATTACACCGCAACAGTTAAGGGCAGGCAAAGAATGACTGAGCTGACTGATGAATGGACTCGAATAAAAGGGGGTATCGACACCGCTCTGGGAGAACAGCATGGCTAAGCAGCAATTTTTACGCTTGAGTCTGAGCCTGCTGGATGGCGGAGTAGCTTATCGACATGTCAGGCGCTTTATCGAGGAATTAAACGATCACTTTGAGGATCTGAAGGCTGAATCTCTCGGCAAAGGTGGTCATGTTGATCTGGCCGAGGCAGAGGCGGCAAGCAAACTGGGGGACCAGGACTTGCTGGTGCAGAAGATGTTACAGCAGCCTGAGTTAAAAAGTTATGGCAGGCGTCACCCGCTTGCCATGATGGTTTTTGGGCCCGTATTGTTGCAGCTGGCATTGCTGATTGTGTCAGCTTTTATAATGATAGCTTTTGTGCAGGTATTTGATCCTGAATTCATTTCTTATAATACCGACAAGGCAGTTGTGGGCTTTCCCACCCTGGCGATGGGTGTATTAAATGCAGTCAGACTGTTCATGATGTATCTCTTGCCCTTGCTGGTTGTTGCAGCAGCCGTTATTTATGCCACCAGAAACCACATTGCATTGAAGTATTACGGTTCAGGATTACTCATAGCCTGCCTGCTGGGTTGTTCTATTTACACAAATTTACAGTGGCCGGATCCGGCAAATAATATTGAGGGTTCCTTGTCTATTTCAATTGCCCTGGTCAGACTTATTTTCCCGCCTGATTATCTTTTTCGACTGGGTTCCTGCTTATTATTAGCCTGGCTTTGTCGAAAATATATTCTGTTCAGAATGCACAGGGATTTTAGTACGCCTTGAAAGCGGATGTATCCATAAGACAGGATTCTGAAAAAAATTCAGGGTTTCGCATTGCCCTGCTGGCCAGTCTGGTTCTGCATCTTTGTGTGCTTGGTTTTGTTTATCGCTTTCCCTTCGCTACGGATACTTTCAGCGAGCAGATAAATGATCCAGTCAGCATTGAAGTTATTCTGAGTGGATTTAATCCACAATTGTCCGAAACAATCCCAATAAATACCGACAGTGCTTTGTTAAGCGATAACCTTGAGCAAAGTCCAGGCTCGGTAAGTAATAATCAGGGTCTGCAGGAAGAATTCAGATCATTGGATCAAAATGCTGAAAAAGCTTCTACTGCATTGATGACCGAAGGTGATGAAGTACAAAGTCCCACCACAGAACCCAGGACTGACCCTCTTCAAAACCCGGAAAAAGAAAGTAATGCTATAGACGGCTTGCAAAATTCCGTAGCTACATTTTTGCAGGATTATAGACAGGACATAAATCAGAACTGGCTGGAAGAGTGTACCCGGTATAAAAAACAGTATGCAGCAAAAGACTGTCCCTATGCTGATGATTATGTCACTACCCTAAATCCGGTAAGTTTTAAGACGTTAACAGAAACACAGCCTTTGGCATTGGCGCCCGGTGAATTTTCTGCACAGGAATCCTTCCGACTGATGACCCAAACAGATCTTTTTAACCCTTACATGCTGAGCGGCAATATACCCATATTCGGCCTGGGCGGCGGAGGTGTGCTGAATGTGGGGATTGATTTGGTAAAAAACTCATTTGCCTTGACTCAGGCTCATGAAACACTGCTGTTTAGCAATGAGGAGACTGCTTCTGTTACAGTAGAAGCCGAGGCGGATGAAGATGATGGTGTCAGGCCGGGCTTCTTTATCCGCCCACCACTTTTTTAATTGTTAAGCAAAAGAGTCCATACGAGTATGCAAAGCCAAGATGCGTTTTGCTTTTAAGAATCAATAACAAGAGGTTTACCTGGATCATGGCTACCGACCCGCAAACACAGGCACTTTTAGATATGGTTAACGCCGAAGGGAATCCACAGCTGTTTGAATTAAGCGTCGCAGATGCACGCGCAGCCCTGAAACAGATCACCCTGCAACTGGATGTGGAATTCTGCGAGGTAAAAGAGCGGCGTGAACTTATGATTCCGGGAGCAGATGGTGAAATACCCGTGCGTATCTACTGGCCGGAAATCAAGACGGAGGGTGCATACGACATGGTGAAGAATGGGAAGCTGCCAATCTTGCTGCTTTATCATGGCGGAGGCTATGCGCTTGGTGATCTTGATACACATGAGAATATATCCAGATATTACTGCTCACAGGCTCAGGTAATTGTTATTAATGTCGGGTATCGCTTATCACCCGAGCATAAATTTCCGGCAGGCCTTGAAGACTGTTATGCCGCACTCTGCTGGGCTGCGGCGAATGCAGAACAACTTAATGGGGATCAAAATCGCATTGCTGTTACCGGGGATAGTGCCGGGGGAAATTTTTCGGCAGTGGTTTGTCAGCAGGCAATGCTGCGTCAGGGACCAAAGCCGGTTTTTCAGTTACTGGCCTATCCATCGCTGAATATGGATTTAAGCCCGCCATCCAATGCTCTGTATCCCTCGCGTCAGGAATTCGGGCGCGGCGGCTTTTTCCTTTCGCAAAATGATCTTGAATGGTTAAGTAATATGTATTTTGAGAATCCGCAGGAGGAATGCAGAAGCCCGCTTTGCTCGCCAGCCTTGACCGAGAATCTGTCTGGTCTGCCGGCGGCTCTGATCATAACCGCAGGTCATGATCCCTTGCGCGATGAAGGGAAAATTTATGCAGACCGCCTGGCAGCAGCAGGTGTTCCTGTCGAGTACCATTGTTTTGAATCAAGCATTCACGGTTTTATGGCATTTAGCGGTGCGCTTGATATTGCCAAGGATGCACTGGAATTAGCCGTTCGCAGCTTGAGACTTAATCTGCATGCCTAGCTGAGGCAGATAATGTAGTGTGCCGCAACAGTATTTTCTGCAGCATGCCTGGAACAGCCAGTTGCATTCTTGTTAAGGGTATCAGCCGCGACGTGTGGTGACAGCTTCAGCAAGTGTATTTAACAGGACTTCAGTATCTTCCCAGCCCATACAGGCATCCGTAATACTCTGGCCATAGTTTAAAGCTTTGCCTGCTTCGACTTTTTGGTTACCTGCCAGCAGGTGACTTTCCAGCATCACACCTTTGATACTGGTTTCACCATTAGCTATTTGCCCGGCGACGTCCTGACAAACAATTATCTGACGCTCGGGATCCTTGCCGGAATTGGCATGGCTGCAGTCAACTATGATGGCCGGATTCAGTCCGGCCTTCTGTAATTTATCGGCGGCATCCTTGATGCTTTCCGGGTCATAGTTGGTGTGCTTGCCGCCCCGCAGTATCAAATGACAATCAGGGTTGCCGGCGGTTTGAAAAATAGCGGAATGGCCGTCCTTGGTAACCGATAAAAAATGGTGAGGGTGGATGGCCGAACCAATGGCGTCAATGGCAATCTGAATGTTGCCACTGGTACCGTTTTTGAAACCAACCGGACAGGAAAGACCGGAAGCCAGTTCGCGATGGCACTGCGATTCCGTGGTACGGGCGCCGATGGCACCCCAGCTGATAAGGTCGGCAACATATTGCGGGCTGATCAGATCCAGATATTCAGTGGCGGCCGGGATGCCCATATTGGCAAGTTCCAGCAGGAGTTTTCTGGCTTTACGCAAGCCTTCATTAATCTGAAAACTGTTATCCAGATGCGGGTCGTTAATAAGTCCTTTCCAGCCAACGGTGGTACGGGGTTTTTCAAAATACACGCGCATGACTACCAGCAGCTTGGAATTATGTTTCTGCAAGGGCAGCAATAAACGTTTGGCATAATCGATTGCGGCTTCCGGATCATGAATGGAGCAGGGGCCGCTGATGACCAGGAGACGATCGTCTCTGCCATGCAGAATGTCCTGAATTGCAGAGCGGGTTTCGGCTACTGTTGTCGATGCTTTTTCCGATAATGGAAATTCGCTGATAAGCTGCTGCGGTGAAAGCAGCTGCTTCATGGCAACAATACGCAGGTCATCTGTAGTTTGCATAATCATCCTAGTTCACTCTCTCTATGTTGAGCGATAGTTGCTGTCCGTCTATATCAAAGTCGTGCTGCAGATCTGACTTTTCGCTACTGCTGGTATTTAAGTCTGTGCACAGGGTTTCCCTGGCAATATAGTCACGGTGTTCACTGATGGCATGTTCAAGTTCAGTATCGGCTTGATAGATTACCTTGATGCGATCGGCGACATTCAAATTCAAGTCCTTGCGGGTTTTTTGAATGCGATTGACGATTTCCCTTGCCAGCCCTTCACGCAAGAGTGTATCAGTTAACTGAATATCCAAATCAATGGTAATAAACCGATCCGAGACAGCTTCGGTGCCACTTTTTGCTTCACGGAAAACCAGGATGTCCTGGGTAGTAAAAGATTCATTTTCCAGCTTTATGGCATCATCATCCTGTAAGTGTTTTAACTCTTTTACAGTCAGATTTTCGATAAGATTTTTATAATGCTTGAAATCTTTCCCCAGACGCTTGCCAAGAATTGCCGAGTTAGGTTTGGCATAGAGGTTGATATAGGCATCTTCCTCAGTTGAATAGTCTATGGATTTTACATTGAGTTCTGTTCTGATATAGCTTTCCAGACGAGCGATTTCGTCGAGCATGCCCTGATCTTCGTGAATAATCGTCAAGCGCGCCAGCGGTATTTTGGTTTTTATCTTTACCTGTTCGCGTTTCTGCCGACCCAGCAGAATAATACTTTGCATGCGGGCAACAGCAGCCTCCAGCTTGGGTTGTATCATACTCTCGTCCGCTTCCGGGTACGTGCATAAATGCACGGATTGCGGATACTCTGTATTGAGAGGCGCAAAAGCCAGCAGTTCCTGATAAATATGCTCCGACAGGAACGGCGCAAAAGGGGCCAGGCTGATATTCAGCTCATTCAGCACAGCATATAGTGTCTGATAAGCTGCGGCTTTATCGGCCGTCATTGATTCTGACCAATAGCGTGAGCGGTTGAGCCTGATATACCAGTTGGTCAAATCTTCAATAAACTCGAACAAGGCGGGAACCACGTTATAGAGTTTATATTCAGCCATTTCTTTGGCCACATTGGCCTTAAGTGTCTGTAGCTTGGAGAGTATCCACTGATCAACGATGTTGGCTGAAGCATTCGGCTTTTCAGATGCATTCCAGCTGTCAATCTCTGCATAGGTTTGCAGAAACTTGAATGAGTTAAACCAGGGCAGCAATACTCGGCGCACCATATCTTTCAGGCCGCTATCAGTAAAACGTTGCTCTTCGCCTTTAACCAGCCCGGAATTAATCAGATACAGGCGCAGTGCATCAGCACCGAAACTTTCCATGACTTCATCAGGTGGCGTGTAATTCTGCAGGCGTTTGGACATTTTCTTGCCATCTTCGGCCATCACAATGCCGTTGACGATCACGTTCTTGAAAGAAGGTTTATCAAACAGTGCCGTACTTAGTACCAATAAGGTGTAAAACCAGCCGCGTGTCTGATCAAGGCCTTCGGCGATATATTCTGCGGGGAAGCCAGCCTCAAAGAGTTCCTTGTTTTCAAAAGGATAATGCAACTGGGCATAAGGCATGGAGCCGGATTCGAACCAGCAGTCCAGCACTTCTTCTACACGCCGGTAAGTGCCTTCTTCACCAGCCACCGTGAAGCTGAGTTCATCCACATATTCACGATGCAGATCATTGACCCTGACACCACTATACTGCTCCAACTCGTCAATGGAACCGATACAAATTCGTTTGTCGCTAAGGTCGTTGATCCAGATGGGCAGCGGTGTGCCCCAGTAACGGTTACGCGAAATACTCCAGTCTATGGCATTTTCCAGCCACTTACCCATGCGTCCATTCTTGATATGTTCGGGTACCCAGTTAACCTGCTGATTGGCTGCACTGATACGCTCACGAATCTGCTCCACTTTCACATACCAGGAGGGGATGCTGCGGTAAATTATGGGCGTGTCTGAACGCGGGCAGAATGGATAGCTGTGATTGATGACTTCCTGAATATAGAGTTTGCCTTCTTCTTTTAAGCGGCGAATGATGTCTTTGTCGGCATCTTTAACATACTGGCCGCTGTAGTCAGTCACATCAGCCGTAAATTTCCCTTCGAAATCAATTGGACAGACCAGGGCAGTGGCGCCGTTGGCTTTCATAACGCGGAAGTCATCTTCACCAAAAGCCGGTGCCAGATGTACAATGCCGGTGCCGCTTTCAGTAGTGACATAGTCATCGGCATAAATCTGGAACGCCCCTTCATTTTGCAGTTCTGTAAAATAGGGAAACAGCGGCTCATAGTGCAGACCAATTAAATCAAGCGCCTTGTGCGAGCTAAGCAGCTTTAGATTCTTGTGTTTGCCAAGTGCTTCCAGTCGCGCTTCTGCTACATAAATGAGTATTCCACTATCCTCATCCTGAACTTTTACATAATCAATCTTGGCGTTGACACAGAGCCCGAGGTTGGAAGGCAGGGTCCATGGCGTTGTGGTCCAGGCAGCGACATAGGCTTCTTCATTCTTTAATTTAAAGAGCACAGTAACAGCCGGATCCTGAACGTCCTGATAATTTGAACCGGCTTCAAAATTAGACAGAACTGTACCGAGTGCAGTCGAGAAGGGGACTACTTTTAAACCCTGATAAATTAATTCCTTTTCCCACAGTTGTTTGATGACCCACCAAACTGACTCCATAAAATCCGGATCCATGGTTTTATAGTCATTCTCGAAATCAACCCAGCGACCAATTCGCGTGATGGTTTTTTCCCATTCTGCTGTATAGCGTTGTACGATGCCGCGACACTCATCGTTGTATCCTTTGATGCCAAGTTTTTCGACAGCTTGCTGGGAAGACATGCCCAGCGCTTTATCAATCTCATGTTCAATCGGCAAGCCATGACAGTCCCAGCCAAAGCGTCGCTGCACATAGTAACCTTTCATCGTGTAATAACGGGGAATGATATCCTTAAGCGTGGAAGCGACCAGGTGGCCATGATGAGGGAGACCGGTAGCGAAGGGTGGCCCGTCGTAAAAAATATAGGGTTTCCCTTTCTCGGTTTGCTGTAGGGACTTCTGAAAAATTTGCTCACTTTTCCAGAAATTCAGTACCTGATGTTCTGCCTCAACAAAGGAAAATGCTTCATTTGTTGTTTTTGATTCTTCTGTCACAACTGTTTCCCGATTTCATCTTTATTGGATTTCAGAAACAAAAAACCCGCCTGGTAGCGGGTTTTTAATCTTAATTTTAAATAGTAACGATCAACTCAACCCACTTTTCAGTGTTGCATAATAAATATAATTTGTGGATAGATCGTTGCTTTATTCATGGGGACGAAGCATAGCGACTTATGGCTTGAAGCGCAAGCAGCATAAGGTTTGGACGCTCGCCCAGTTTGAATTTTCATGGGGTGCAAATGCTGCCCGTCCTGCCTTGTTCACTCTTCGATCTTTCCTTCTCATTTTTCCGGCGCTGCGGAACTCGTCGCTATGCTCCTCAAACAGTCCTTGCGCTTAATCGGAAAAACAATCAGGAAAAAGACATCTCAATGGGTTCACACGACCGGAATGGCAGCTTTCGTCAGTCGAGCCTGTAAACATTCCCTGGCAACTATTGAAAAGAAATAAAGCGACTGGAGTGAAGTTTTATCAGCTGTTTTATATCGAAATTGGAATCAGGGCTGCATCCACAGTCGTTCCATTGGAAATAACGATATTGAGTTCCCATTCGCCCTGCTCATCGAAATACATATTGTCGACCACGTAGGCTCCGCGGCCCATATGCGGGCTGATATAGCTTACCCGAGGCAGGATTTGCCTTGTCGCAGGGTGATAACCATGAATTTCAATGGTTGCATTTTGAACAGCAGCACGTTCACTTGTCAGGATGTATAAAGTCCATTGATGAGATGTCCCGAGTGGAATTGGAACAATTTCGGAGCTGAAACTCACTCGATAAGCTCCGCCGTTCGACAGCCAGACCCCCGGCGCAACCTCCTGGGCAGCACCGCACAGAAAAAACAGGCTGGATGCCAGCAAGACAATTTTTGATATTTTAGTAAGCATGATTTTCATCTGTATTCCTTTCTACTATCGGGGAGCAGAATAATCACTTGTAGGCTAAAGTCAACTTGGAATTTTATTAGTGTTTGTTGGGTGAGGGTTGTTCGGGTAGCCCTAAAGGCGTTCCAAATTGTATCTTTACTGGCTTTTTACAGACAAGATATGGCAAGAAAGCCAGTAAGAAAGGTGGTTAGTCAGCAAAAAGACTTTTATACTCTTGGCAAGTAACTACTTTTTGATAGGCCTGCTGTTGACCAGCCGGCGAGTAGTATCCCTAAGGCAGGAAAGCAGGAAGGCAGGAAAGGGAAGAAGTTCGAGTCGAAGCCGACTGATATTAAAGCCGGAATAAAAGAGTAGCCAGATTAAGGTTTGAAGTGGATAAAAAAACAACACATTGTAAAGCAATAGCCAAGTCAACCGGAAAACCCTGCAAGCGGCTGCCTGTCAAAAATGGATTATGCCGTTATCATCTGCCCAGGGAGTTACAGATGGAGGATGAGTCCACTCAATCCAGCGGCAATATCGAAAAGAACAATTCACTTGGGAATGCATTTTTAAATCAACCCGTTACTACCCGTCAAAAAAATCGCTTTATTCGAGTCATCGTTGTCAGTACGCGTCGCAAAAAAAAATAAATGCTGGTCGGCATTCCAAAAGAAATAAAAAATAACGAATATCGTGCAGGTATGGTGCCTTCCAGTGTTTATGAACTGGTTCGTCATGGACATGAGGTGCTCGTACAGGAAGGCCTGGGTCAAGGTATTGGTCTGCATGACGATGACTACAGGCGAACCGGGGCAACAGTCGTTGCTACGGCTGAGGAAATTTTTACCCGCGCTGAATTGATCGTGAAGGTTAAAGAGCCGCAGCCAGAGGAATGTTTGTTATTAAGACCGGGCCAGGTCCTGTTCACCTATCTTCATCTGGCACCTGATCTGGCGCAGACCAGAGCGCTGATGCAATCAGGTGTCACGGCTATTGCCTACGAAACCGTTTCTACGCCGGATGGTGCTTTGCCTTTACTGGCACCCATGAGTGAAGTGGCAGGGCGCTTAAGTGTACAGGCCGGCGCCAATTGTCTTGAAAAGGATAACGGCGGAGCCGGTATTCTTCTGGGCGGAGTGCCGGGGGTGGATTCGGCGCATGTGCTGGTCATTGGCGGGGGCATCGTAGGGGATAACGCTGCATACATTGCCAAGGGCATGGGGGCGCATGTCACTATTTTGGACAATTCTGTACCGCGCTTGCGAGAACTGGATATGAGTTATGGAGGGCGTGTAAATTGTGTGTTTTCGAACCAGGCCAATATTGAGAAATACGCGCTTGAAGCCGATCTGGTCATTGGAGCTGTACTGGTAGCAGGCGCTGCTGCACCAAAGCTTTTAACAAAAGATACCATCAGCAGAATGAAACCAGGCTCCGTAGTCGTAGATGTGGCAATAGACCAGGGCGGATGTTTTGAAACATCGCATCCCACTACTCACTCTGATCCTACTTTTATCGTTGATGGCGTAGTCCATTATTGCGTGGCGAATATGCCTGGAGTAGTGCCACGTACTTCTTCTTTCGGTTTAAATAATGCAACCCTGCCCTATGTGCTCAGATTAGCCGATGCCGGTTGGGAAAAAGCACTGGCTTCCGATGCCGGTTTTTTAAAAGGCCTGAATATCCATGCAGGAGAAATTTGTTGCGAGGCGGTAGCCAGAGCGCATAATTTACCCTACACCCCGGCTGAACAAATTTTAACCCGGATGGCTTCCCGACACTGAAGGCAGTTTAATTAAACATAATTGCTGCATATTGTTGGGTTAGTTTCTGCTCAGGTTCAAGCTTTCTCTCAAGAATAAGAAGAATAAAAAAGTGTTGTCGTTTCTGAATCGTAATCTTTCATTACTGACTATTTGTGTCAGCCTGATGATGAGCTGTGCCTCATTGATAGTTGCCACTGCTGCCTTGGTCGGATTTGCACTGGCAGACGATAAATCCTTATCAACCCTGCCGCTCGCGGCACAATTCATAGCAACTATGTTTACCAGCATTCCCGCTGCCATGATGATGCAGCGTCTGGGGCGAAAAACTACCTTTATGCTGGCAACTTTGTTTGGAGTGGGCGGCGGTTTTCTGGGATGTCTGGCAATTCTGAATCATCGCTTCTGGTTATTTGTTCTGGCGACAACACAGATAGGAATATTTCAGGGTTTTTCCAACTATATACGTTATACGGCTGCTGAAAGTGTTGAGATATCTGATAAAAGCAAGGCAATCTCATTTGTCATGCTTGGTGGCGTACTGGCTGCAGTCATCGGTCCTAATCTGGCAAAATATTCAAGAGAATGGATAGAAGGTGCTGAATTTGCCGGGAGTTACGGCGCAGTAATTATATTATACGTGTTGATTCTGTTTGTGCTTTCATTTTTAAATCTTGATGAAAAGGGTCAAAGTTTGCAAAAAGACGCACAGGGAAAGCTGTCGCCTGATACTGGCAGGCCCTTGCTACAGATAGCTATGCAGCCTAATTACATTATCGCTATGGTCAGCGGCATGATCGGTTATGGCGTGATGAGCTTTGTTATGACTGCTACTCCTCTGGCAATGAGCCAACATGCTTTTATTTTTAATGACACATCCTTTGTCATTCAGTGGCACGTACTGGCCATGTTTGCGCCTTCTTTTTTTACGGGGAGTCTGATTGTCCGTTTCGGTGTCATCAAGGTGATGATTTGCGGCGCAATTCTGGGTTTGGCCTGCGTTTTAATTAATTTACATGGCGCCTCTCTTATGCATTTTGTGACTGCACTCATCTGCCTGGGAATCAGCTGGAATTTCCTATTCGTAGGTGCTACCACTATGATTACTGATACATACGAAGCCAAGGAAAAAAACAAGGCGCAGGCATTGAATGATTTTGCTGTATTTACCACAGTAGCCGTGGCTTCGCTTTCGGCTGGAGCATTACAGAATCTGTATGGATGGAAGATAGTTAATATAGGCGTATTGCCTTTGCTGGCAATAGTAGTAGTTGCTCTGCTCTGGCTGTCCAGGAAGCATCGTTATTTAAGTCTTGCACAAATAGAAGTGCTTGAGGAGTCCACTTTATCTGGCAGTAACTAAACTGTCCGATGTGTGTCCTCTAATCCTGTAGCCGTCAGAATATGGTTCGTCTTAATTCTCGATCCGGGAATTGCATTCAAGGCTGGTGTAAAGCAGTCACTTCAACTCTCCATTTATGCAGTGATCATCAGCTTAAGCGGCCAGGAAAATACACCTGATGCTACTGTGAGTCAGCGTTCAAAGGCATTGGACAGATATTCCCCGGACCCTGAAATTAGCAAGCTAAGGTCGAATCGTGCAAGGAAAATGGAATAACATAAAGAATTCCAGTCAATTATCGTCATTAGCTGTTTGATTCTCAAAAAGTGTAGTAAATTTGGGTCGGGTTCAGAATAGAAGCTCGTTGAATCTGGATTGTCTGGACTGAAAAGGAGGGTGATCGACAATTTAGCCCACTTTATTATTATAAAATTATTATAAAAAAAAATGCATACACAATTATTTTAGGAAAGGGGAATACGTGAATCTTGTTAATTATCTAAAAACTTCTGCTGCGGGTCTGAGTCTGCTTGTATCAGCCTCTGTATTTGCACAAGGGGGCGCGCAAAATCTGCCCGAGCTAATTCCATTTCCAATGGAATTCGAAACATCCAGAGCACATTATGATTATCTGTTGGATCACTATAAAGGTGGTGTGAAGCATGATTATATGAGTGTGCCAAAATGGGAAGGACTCTGGTCCACTGCCGGCAATTCAGGCAGTAATACCCCCTTTATGAAGGATGGGGAAATTATAGAAGGAGTACTCACTCCGGAATATGAAGACGCATTTCGTTATCGCCGCAATCTGGGTAGTGTCAATAACAGTCTGGGAGTGGATTATGACCGCCTGACCACTTGCGAGCCTGCAGGCATGCCACGCTGGTTACTGGAGCCCTATGTGCGGGAGTTTCTGAATACTCCTACCTATTCCCTCTGGCACAATGACCTGGCCAATGATACGCGCCGTATCTACATCAATCAGGAACATATCAATATTGATGGAACCCATTTTGCAGTGGGTGACAGTATCGGATTCTGGGCTGTTGATGAAGAGTTGGGTGATGTCCTGGTAGTGCATACCGAAGATATCTATCCTGCCGATTTTTTCCGGGGCACTCCGCCCACCAGTAATCAGGCTGAATCAGTCGAAATCTGGTATGAATACTGGGATGCCGAGAATGACGAAACCAGAGTAGCGGTCAATATATACTGGTATGACGACCTTGCCTTGCTGGAGCCTCTCAATCTGGTTTATACCTTCCGACATCGTGCAGATATGGAAGATGCCGGTCTGAGGATTCGTTACTGGGAATGTGCCCAGAACAACAATACTTATCTGACAACTGATGAAAACGGAAATCCATCAACCCAGTATCGTTTGCCTGGTGAGCCCGGATATGTCGACCCTCGTGGTACACCGGCTACTCGGAATCCGGATCTGCCACCAGGTTTAAGTGGTCAGAATAAAAGTCCGGTTTTCGACGATATGTTTGATTTCGCGTTTTGATGTATTTCAGTCACTAATTGCTAATAATGAGGAGTAACACAATGAAAATATCAGTAAAAAAATTATCGGCCGTAGCACTGGCTGTCCTGGCCCTTGGTGTTGTTGATCTGGCTTCTGCACACCACAGCTTTGCCATGTTCGACAGAGCCCGTGAAGAAGTGAGAAGCGGTGAAGTAGTACGCTGGGCCTTTAACAGTCCTCACGTTGCTTTATACATCCGGGATGCTGCTGGTGAAATCTATGCTTTTGAAGGTGCAGCACCAGCTTCTCTGGTGACACGTTCGCCAGCAATGAACGGTTTTACTTTTCAGCCGGGTGATGCTGTAGAAATGGTAGTATGCCCCCTGCATGACGGGCGTAAAGGCGGAGCCATTGGCATTATTATTAAAGATGGAGAATGGTATACCCCGAATGATGGTGGATGTGGACCTAATCTGGAAGCCTGGCATGATTGGAAGCCAAAAGGTTATATGTCCAAACAGGCTGCTATGGATGCCGGTGAAGTATTGCCGGAATAGCACGGTATAAATACATTTTCCTGTCATTTGGCAGGATATAAAGGGGCTTCTTAGGAAGCCCTTTTTTTTCATTTTAAAGCCTCAAAAAAAAAATAGATTTAAGCTGGCAACTCAGGCAGAATCCGCCTCCTTTGCTTTGTAGGCAACTTTCCTTGCATACTTGGAAGCTTAGAATTAATTATCATCCCGGGAGCGCACGATGAATCAACAAGCAAAGGCTCAATGGAGTGTACAGCAATCCGCAGATCTGTACGGGATTCAACGCTGGGGTAATGATTATTTTGGCGTATCCGCCGACGGTAAACTTACTGTTAAAACTTTAAATACAGAAGTTACATTGCTGGATATTATTGAAGGAATGAAGGAAAGAGACCTGCAAATGCCGGTCCTTTTACGCATAGAAAATATTCTCGATGCTCAGATAAAACGGCTCAATGAGGCCTTCGGACAGGCCATAAAAAAGGCTGCCTACCAAGCGCCTTATCGTGGCGTATACCCGATTAAAGTCAATCAGCAGGCTCAGGTGGTCGAAGAGATCGCGCACTTTGGCGCACGTTACAAGCATGGCTTTGAAGTTGGCAGTAAAGCAGAAATGATTGCAGCATTGTCCACTCTTGAGGAGCCAGGCAGTTTGATTATCTGTAACGGTTACAAGGATGAAGAATTCATTGAACTGGGCCTGCAGGCCCTGCAGTTGGGCTTTCAATGTTATTTTGTTATAGAAACACCGACCGAGCTGCCTATTATTATAGAGCGCAGTAAAGTGCTTGATGTCGTGCCAATGATAGGTGTCCGGGTGAAAATGACAGCGCAGGTCAGTGGGCACTGGAATTCTACGAGCGGAGATCGTTCGGTTTTTGGATTGACAACAACTCAGCTGATTCAGGTGGTTGATAGTCTGAAAGCTGAGAACATGTTGCATTGCTTAAAATTATTGCATTGTCATCTGGGTTCACAAATTCCCAAAATTCAGGAAATTCGCAATGGCGTGGTTGAAGCCTGCAGATATTACATAGACCTTGTGAATGAAGGTGCGGCCATGACTCATATTGACCTGGGTGGAGGTCTGGCCGTGGACTACAGCGGCGAACAAAGCAGTGATGAGCAAAGCAGGAACTATACGCTGGAAGAATATTGTGAGGACATTGTTGAGACGCTGAAAGAAACCCTTGATGAATATGGCATCAAGCATCCGGTTATTGTCACTGAATCAGGACGTGCTACCGTCGCTTACTCGTCAATTCTGCTGTTCAATATTCTGGATGCGAATAATTTTGAACCGGCTTACCTGCCGGAAGTGGCTGGCTCCACAGAGCATCCACTGATAACAAACATGCGAGAAGTGCTCAAATACATGACTCCAAAAAGATTTCAGGAGTGTTTTAATGATGCGCATTACTATCGGGATGAAATAAGGGAGCTCTTCAGGCACGGGAAAATTGATCTACGCTCACGGGCGATGGCTGAAAATCTTTTTCTGGAAATTCTGCAGGGTATTTACAATCAATTGAATGACCTGGATAGGATTCCTCCCGGGCTTGAAGATTTGAAAGTTTCTCTGGCCGATATTTATTACGGTAATTTCAGTTTGTTCCAGTCACTACCGGATATCTGGGCAATTGATCAGTTATTTCCGATTATCCCTGTACATCGGCTCGATGAAGAACCAAAACGTCAGGCCGTGTTGGCTGATATCACCTGTGACTGTGATGGCAAGATCGATAATTTTATTGGTGAATTCGAAACCAACAAAACATTACCACTGCACGCACTGAAAGAAGGTGAAGAATACTATCTGGGCGTCTTCCTGGTTGGAGCTTACCAGGAGACACTTGGGGATTTGCATAATCTGTTTGGTGACACTAATGTAGTCAGCGTACGGATAAATCGAGATAAGAGCCTGGATTTTGTAAAAGAGATACATGGTGACACCATTGCGGACGTTCTCAGTTATGTGGAATACCAGCCACAGCAAATGGCACTTAATTATCGCAATACAGCAGAGCGGGCGGTAAAAGCGGGGCTTATAACTGCGCGGGAAAGGCAAAAGATCATGAAGACTTTTAATGCCAGTCTGCAGGGCTATACCTATTACGAGAAAGAGGATTAGACATGGCTAAAGTATTAATCATAGGCGCCGGTGGCGTCAGCCAGGTAGTCGTACATAAGTGTGCCCAGGTTCCTGAAGTATTTTCTGAAATCGTACTGGCCAGTCGTACAGAATCCAAATGCAAGGCAATCGCCGAACAGATTAAAAAACACTATGACAGGACAATAGAGACCGCCGCAGTGGACGCCGATTCGGTGCCTGCTCTGGTAGACCTGATCAACAAGGTCAAACCGGCTCTGGTTATTAACGTAGCTTTGCCATATCAGGATCTGACCATCATGGATGCCTGCCTGGAATGTGGCGTGAATTATCTGGATACCGCTAACTATGAACCCCTGGATACAGCCAAGTTTGAGTATAAGTGGCAGTGGGCCTATCAGGAAAAATTCAAGGCGGCCGGTCTGATGGCCTTATTGGGTTCCGGTTTCGACCCGGGAGCAACTAATGTGTTTACGGCCTATCTGGCGAAACATTATTTTGATGAAATAAAGACCCTCGATATTATCGATGTGAATGGTGGTGATCACGGCTATCCCTTTGCAACTAATTTTAATCCCGAAATCAATTTGCGTGAGGTCAGTGCGGAGTGTCGTCATTGGGAGAATGGTGAATTTGTAAGCAGTCCTCCGATGTCCCTGAAGCAATCATTCAGCTGTCCTGAGGGCGTGGGTACCTACAATATTTATCGTATGTACCACGAAGAGCTGGAATCATTAAGCAAACATTTTCCCAGTCTGCAGCGTGCACAGTTCTGGATGAGTTTTGGCGAATCCTATCTCAAACATCTGGAAGTGCTGGTGAATGTGGGTATGACCGGCATCGAACCGGTGGAATTTGAAGGCCAGCAAATAGTTCCTATCCAGTTTTTGAAAAAACTTTTGCCTGATCCTTCTTCCTTGGGACCCAGAACTCATGGACGTACCTGTATTGGTTGTGTTGTAAAAGGGATCAAGGATGGCAAAGAGCGCACGGTGTATATCTATAACGTGAAGGATCATCAGGATTGCTATAAGGAAGTTGAGTCCCAGGCCATTTCTTATACGACCGGCGTGCCTGCCATGATCGGGGCCAAGATGATGCTGGAAGGCAAGTGGATGCAGCCCGGGGTGTGGAATATGGAGCAGATGGATCCAGACCCCTTTATGGCTGATCTGAATGCCTATGGTTTGCCATGGCAGGTTATAGAAGATCCAGATTTTCAATTAGTGTAGTTGTTGATAGTAGCTATAAAAAATAGTTCGGCCATATGAGTTTTGTATTGAGACACGCCAAAAAGCGTACGTCCCTGTACAGGCTCGGCTGGCGGCTTCCATGCCGCCAGACGGTCTCAATACAAAAAACTGCATATGGCCGTACATTGCAGTGCAAGAAAACAGCGCTAAAGCTTCACTGGATCCAGATAAGGCAGAGGTGCGCAATTTGATACAGGAGACGTCCGATGGTCTATATCCTGAAATAATTAGCATAGGACAAAACTCACCGAGGAATTGTATGGTACGTGAGGGTAATTACGGATCATGCCGAGGTCGAGCCCACATGGATGTGGGTATGCGTTCTCCGTATCAATAGCCGCACCTCTGCCAAAGTATTTTGTTGAGAGTTTTAATGATAAAAAGCATCACTTTCAAGAATTTTGATCCTCAACGAGTGCCGTCGCCCTGTTTTGTGGTTGATGAACATGCGATAGAACTCAATCTGCAAATATTAAAAAAAGTTCAGGATGAAAGTGGTGCCAAAATTCTCATGGCATTAAAAGCCTTTTCCATGTTCTCGCTGGCTCCACTGATCAGTCGATATTTGAGCGGCACCTGTGCCAGTGGCTTATATGAAGCAAGACTGGGTAAGGAAGAATTTGGCGGACAAGTGCATACCTTTTCTGCGGCTTATACGGAAGAAGATTTAGCTGAAATTTTAAAAATTTCAGATCATGTGGTGTTCAATTCCTTCACACAGTGGCATAAGTTTCAGGACCTGATTGAAACTGCAAAGCTCAAACGACCCTCATTAAAATTTGGGTTACGCGTTAATCCCCTGCATTCCGAAGGCACAACACCCATCTATGATCCTTGTGCTTCGGGTTCGCGTTTGGGTATTCCGTATCCACAGTTTGCCGGGCAGGATTTAAAGGGTATTACCGGTCTGCATTTTCATACGCTATGTGAACAGAGTTTTGAACCTCTGGATCGCACATTGGCCGTTATAGAGGAACAATTTGCCGATTTGTTGCCGCAACTGGAATGGGTGAATTTCGGTGGTGGACATCACATTACAGATGCCAGCTATCCAGTGGAAAAATTAATTGCACGAATAAAAGGTTTTCAGCAAAAATACCAGCTTCAGGTATATCTGGAACCGGGAGAAGCCATAGCCATTCATACCGGCGTTCTGGTTTCGGAAGTACTGGATATAGTGCATAACGATATTGATATTGCGATTCTGGATTGTTCTGCAACCTGTCACATGCCGGATGTCATGGAAATGCCTTATCGGGCAGAGGTGTGGGGAGCTGGGCTGAGCGGTGAAAAGGGTCATGACTATCGCCTGGGTGGAATGACTTGCCTGGCGGGTGATGTCATGGGTGATTATAGTTTTGCTGAACCTTTGTTACCGGGTCAGCGCCTGCTCTTTGATGATATGGCACACTATACGATGGTCAAGACCACGACATTCAATGGTATAGCTTTGCCATCAATAGCAATATGGAATTCAGCTACGGATAATTTGCGAATAGTTAAACAGTTTTCCTACGATGATTTTAAAAACCGTCTTTCTTAGGGTGTATTTGATATGAGTATATTTGATCAGGAAGTTGTACCGGGATATCCAGTTTTTCTGGGTTCAGAGTTTGAGCACCCAAATCAGAAGGATGCTTATTTTCATGTGCTACCGGTTCCATATGAGGCATCTGTTTCCTATGGAGGAGGCACTGCTTTGGGACCTGCTGCAATACTGGGCGCTTCCTGGCAATTGGAGAGCTGGGATGGCAAAAGTATACCAGCACGTCGAGGTATACATACTCATCCTCCCGTGGATTGTGAAGGCGATGCAGAACTTGTGCTGTCACGAATCAGTAATGCAGTGCAGAATATCGTGGAAAATGGCGGATTTCCTGTTGGACTCGGCGGCGAACATACTGTGACCTTCGGCATTATTAATGGTCTGATTGAAGCGGGGATTGAAGATTTCGGCATAGTCCAGATTGATGCACATGCAGACTTGCGAGATGCCTATGAAGGTAATCCCTTCAGTCATGCCTCGGTCATGAAGCGTATTGCGGATATGGATATTCCCATTTATCAGCTCGGTATCAGGGCGCTTTGTGAAGAAGAGGTTCAGGCACGCAAAATATATAACGTTGAGTATCTTGATGCGGAAGTACTGGTCAGAAAAAATATACATAAATTCGACCTGCCGGCAGATTTTCCGGACAAGGTTTTTTTCACTGTTGATGTCGACGGGCTTGATCCATCAGTGTTTCCTTCAACCGGCACGCCGGTGCCCGGTGGGCTTGCCTGGTATCAGACGCTGGCCTTGTTTGAATCTGTCGCACAACAGGCGCAGATTATCGGTTTCGACATCATGGAGTTTGCCCCGATAGAAGGGTTTCATGCCTATGAATTTTCGGCTGCCCTGCTGGCTTATAAGATGATGGGTATCGTTGAGCGCAATCAGCTCTAAGAAAAGTTAGCTGCGTATTTTATTGGTTCAGTGAATCGGATTAATTTTATAGCTGCGCAGGGTGGTGAACCTTATGTAGTTCGCTCGCTAAGACGCTCCTCACTTACATAAGGTTCACCACTCTCCAGCGATGATTGAAGCCGGAAGAAATTGTGAGCAATTCATCTTAGTTTAAAAAACAGGTGACAGTTTATTTACATCTGTTTTATTCAATGTCATTGAATGGTACTCAAAAATAAACGAACTCACTAATCTTGAAGGAATGATAAGCAGTATGTAGGTGAGGAGCGTCTTAGCGAGCGAACTACATACTGCTTATCACTATTAGTTCAATTAAAAATCAGTTAAATAGAAAACCAGCTAAATAGAAAAGCAAATAGAGCCATCGTTTACATAGCAGGCGGTTTATTCTTGTTACCCTCTGTAGTATGCTATCAGCCCCTTGGATACAGTTGAAATACACAAACTGAGTTAATTGCGAAAGAAAGAGGGGGCTGTCATCTACGTTCTGCAGCACTTGCAGACTAGAGCATTTAAGTTTATCTGGTTAGTATTTTTATTGACCACAAGTCAGTCCTGTTTGGCTGAAATACTCCTCAACACCGATTCAGAATTATCCACCGAAGGTTATTTTGTTCTTAGTTGGCAATCCAATGCTGACGCTCCCCTGACTTTACAGCAAGCATCCAGTGCAAATTTTCTCCGGGTTAAAACTACTTCGCTTCCGGTAAATGGAGCTATCACCATAACCGGACTTGAAAATGGCAATTATTTTTTTCGCGTAATTTCCGCAACTGAGCAGAGCCAGGTTGTTCAGATCCAGGTGCGACATCATAGTTTACTCCGAGCCTTCAGTTTTTTTGGCCTGGGGTTAATGCTTTTTACCATTCTGGTGCTAACAATTTATCTGGGCTGGAGAAGGGAGTCTGAAAAGCATGATTGATGTCGCTCTTGCACCCGGACTGGCCATGCTGATTTTGACGATCTTCGGTTTGCTGTGGATTGCTGCCGGATATTTGCTGGGACGTAAAAACAAGACCCTGGATGATCATATGCTGGCCGGTCGTAATGTTGGACTGGCTTTTGCGTCTGCAACGGCAATGGCCACCTGGGTTACCAGTAATACCACGATGACTGCACCACAGTTAACCTATCAGCTCGGTATCTGGGGCATGGTGGGTTATTCACTGGGAGCTATTGGCCTGATACTGTTTGCACCACTGGCAGGCCGGATCAAAAAACTTCTGCCACACGGATTTACTTCTGGTGACTTCATTCGGGAACGTTATGGCAATCTTGCCTGGCGTGTGTTTCTGATTATTTCCCTGTTTTATGCCTTTGGCTGGCTGATAAGTCTGGGGATGGCCGGTGGTATTCTGGTCAATGCATTGAGCGGTTTGAATTATCACCTGGGAATGAGTGTGATTTTACTGGTTTGTGTTTCCTACACCTTGCTCGGTGGCCTGCGAGCTGTTATCGCTACAGATTTTGCGCAGACTATAATTATTCTGCTTGGGGTTATCAGTATTGCTTTTCTGGTCATCGATAATATTGGTTTTGAAACTTTGCACAACAATTTGCAGCAAGATAACCCTATGCTGCTGAGTTTATTATTTCCCGCAGCCATTATGTTTTTATTTAATAATCTGTTGTTCGGTGTCGGTGAGATTTTTCATTCCAATGTCTGGTGGTCACGGGCCTTCGCATTTCGAAAGAACACCGGAACTAAAGCTTACCTGATCGGTGGCCTGCTGTGGTTGCCGATACCGATTGTTGCCGGTTTTATTGCACTTGCAGCTCCCTCGCTGGGCTTGCTGGTACCTTCCGCAGATATGGTTGGCCCAATGGTGGCTGGTCAAATACTGGGCACGACTGGTGCAGTGATCGTCTTCATCGTTATATTTTCTGCACTGGCATCCAGTCTGGACTCATTGTTGGCTGCAACCTCTGACCTGATTACTCAGGATATTTATCGAGGCCATATCAATAAAGCTGCAACAGATGAGCGCTGCTTCAGAATCAGTAAATACATTATTGTCGGATTAGGATTATTCACCTGGTTGTTATGTTTGCCGCGTCTTACAACACTGGCATCTTTACTGTATTTTACAGGCGCTTTTGTTGCCAGCGCTATCTGGCCCATCGTATTCGGCTTGTATTTTCGCTGGGCTTCCGGCCTGGCAGCCGCTTTGGCGATGTCCGCAGGAACAGTGGTAGGACTGATTGCGTACTTTCAGATCGGGTATTACGTTGCGGCACTGGTTTCCTGCGCTGTTTCACTGCTGCTTATAGTTACTGTAAGCATGCTGACCAGGAGCGATTTCACCTTTGAAAAACTGACTAAGAAAAAGGAAGTCTTATCATGATTACCTTGACAGCTTTAACTGTGCTGGTGTGGCTGGCACTGGGCATAACCGTATTGGCGCCAATCCTGCTGATTGGCCTTCTCATCCGGGATTTCAGGCGAGGTGATTTATGGTAGCCGAGGATAAGCAATTTCCGCAGAATGATGCGGATGACATCAATGTAAACAGAGAAGTCCCTGAAGTTTACGGTGATTCTCACCCAAAAGAATTATTGAGAATTATCGTCGAAGACGGAGAACATCTGCTGCCACTGGAAAATCAGCACATTCTCTCGGCAGATCAGTTTGATCAGCAGACTTTACTGCAATTATTCAGACTCGCTGCCAAATACGAAAGTAATCCGGAGCGATTCAGCACACCATTGCAGGGGAAAATTCTTATAAGCGCCTTTTATGAACCCAGTACCCGTACTCGTCTTTCATTTGAAAGTGCCTGGCATCGACTCGGCGGGGACATCATGTCGATAACCGACCGTTCCACTACCGGGATAGCAAAAGGTGAATCGCTGGCTGATGTAGGGGAAATGTTTAATAACTATGCAGATTGCGTGGTCTTGCGCGACACCAGGGAAGAGTCTCTCAGCGAGATGATGAGTTCTTTGCGTATACCCATCATTAATGCCGGTAATGGTATAGATGAACATCCAACCCAGGCAATGGCGGATTTATATACGATATTCAAGTGGCGTCCAAGTCTGATCAAGAAGAGCGTGCCTAAGGATAAGAAAATAAAAGTTGGGATCATTGGCGTGCCGGGGAAAATGCGCACAGTAAAAAGCCTGTTAAAAATATTTTCAATTTTCCCGCAAATGTTTTCAGAAATTCAGATTTTTGAAAACAATCAGGATGCGGATGATACTTTGATAAATGAAATGCAGAAAAAGGGCCTGAATGTAATACGGGCTAAAAGTTCATTTAAAAAATCTGTCGCAGACCTGGACGTAATTTATATCAATGCTATTGCCTGGGTGGGGGATAGTTTTGAAACCTACGGTTCAGAATTCAAGTTGGATCGGAGTGTGCAGTTTAAGAAAAATGCAATTATTCTGCATCCACTTGCACGCGGTGAGGAATTGTCCAGTGATCTGGATAACACCCCTTACAACTGGTATTTCTCACAGGCCAGAGGTGCCGTTTTTGTGCGAATGGCATTGTTAACCTGCCTGGTGCACCGTAAGGGGCGCGTTCTGGATGTCATTTAAACTTGCAACTTATTATTGAATAGGAATTTATGTGTGGAATTGCTGGCGTTATGCACGCCAATAAAGAACAGGAAATAAACTCTCAGACTTTAGTCAATATGGCGGCCATACAACACCATCGCGGTCCGGATGGTTTTGGATACAAGGTCTTAAGTGATCAGGGTGTGGGGTTTTCACATGCCAGACTTTCGATCATTGATCTGGATGAAAACAGAGGTAAGCAGCCTTTCCTTAGTCAGGATCAGAACCTGATGCTGACTCATAATGGTGAGTTTTATGATTATCAACGCATACGCGCAGATCTGACTGCACAGGGTGATCGTTTTAGTTCAAAAAGTGATTCGGAAATCATCCTCCACCTTTATCCGCGACTGGGCATGGATGAGACGCTGAAGCAATTACGCGGCGAATTTGCCTTCGCACTTTATGACCAGGCTGAAGAAACATTGTTTCTGGTCAGGGATCGTTTCGGTATTAAACCGCTGTACTGGACTCAGGTTAATGACAAGGTGATTTTTGGTTCGGAACTGAAAGTACTTTTCGCGCATCCGGAAATTAAAGCCGAGTTTTCCAATGAAGGCCTTTATCACCAGCTTATACAGACGATGGTACCCGGCACCACGGCTTTCAAAAATATTCATCAGGTAAGGCCGGGACATATTATTTCGATAAAGCGTCATGCCGGCGGCTTGCAGCTGGCCGATAAAAAGTATTGGGATCTGAATTTCCCGAAAGAAAATGAGCGCCAGGCAATTAGTGAGACGGATGCAATCCTGAAAGTTCGGGAAGGTTTGCTGGAAGCAGTTAGTCTGAGAATGGAAGCCGATGTGCCGGTTGGTGCCTATCTGTCTGGTGGCATTGATTCATGTGCCATTATCGGACTCGCCTCCGCGTGCAGTCAGGGAGCCGTAAAGGCTTTTACGATAGGCTTTGAAGACAAAAAATATGATGAAAGTGCCATTGCCACAGAAATGGCTGAATCCTGTGGTGCCGATCAGGATATCCTGCGATTGTCAGGCGATAAACTTTATGGTCATTTTGAAAAAACGCTCTGGCATACCGAAAGAACTATTTATAACACTCTGGGTGTTGCCAAATACCTGATGAGTAAACATGTCAATGAAAGCTCTTATAAAGTGGTGATGACAGGTGAGGGTTCAGATGAACTGTTTGGAGGCTATCCTGCCTTTCGTCGTGATATGTTCTTGCATGGCCTGGACGGACTGGGCAAGGAAGAAAAAGAACAGTGGCATTCGCTGCTGAATGAGAGCAATGCGCTGTTCACCGGGGCCATGTTATCCAAGGATCAAATTGATGACCCGGCCCTGCACTTCAAGATTGGTTTTACGCCAAGTTGCCTGCAGCCCTGGCTGGCCTGTGCGACTCACGTACCTGCCTTGCTACATCAGGATATTGCTGCCGAGCTCACTGATTATAGTCCCGGTGCGGCCATTGCAGATACTCTGGACGAAAGTCAGATGCAAGGCCGACATGCCTTGGACAAAGCCCAGTATGTCTGGTGTAAGACGATGCTTGAAGGGCAAATACTGACCTGGGGTGGCGACCGGGTGGACATGGCTAATTCCATGGAAGCGAGACCTGCATTTCTGGATCATCATCTTGCAGAAACCGCAGTGCAGCTACCACCCGAATATCGGATCAAGGGCAGAACCGAGAAGTGGGTGTTGCGTGAGGCAATGCGGGGCATTCTGCCTGAAGTGCTTTATAAGCGTGAAAAATTTGCCTTTATGGCGCCACCTGCACATGCTGATGCAGGAAATCTGCAACCCCTGAAAAAATTAACGGACAAATACCTTAGTCGGGAACGTATAGAAGCAACCGGGCTGCTATCTTATGAAGGAGTCAGTGAGTTTCTTGCGCGACATGAGAAGCCAGAAACCCCGATCGCCGAAAAAGTCCAGATGGATGCAATTATTAATCATTTGCTGGGTGTGCAGGTATTGCATGAGCATTTTATTAACACCGATGTTCCCTTGCAGGCAGAGCGGCGAGCCAAAGAACTGGGCTGGGCGGCATAGGAAAAATACGATGACCACTTATGCAATCAATATAGAGCGCGTCAAAAAGGATATTTATACCCTTGGCCGTTATGGTTACAACGCTGAGGATCAGGGCGTCTATCGACAAGGTTTCACAGACGAGGATATGAAAGCCAGGGAGTGGCTGGAAAAGCAGATGCAGGCTCTGAATTTGCAAACGACCATGGATGGAGCAGGAAACGTCATTGGTCGTTTGGGTGAACCTGGCAAAAAAGCCTTGCTGGTGGGTTCACATCTGGATTCTGTGCCAGCTGGAGGCATGTTCGACGGGGTGCTTGGCGTGGTGGCCGGACTGGAATGTATCCGGGTCATTCAGGAAAATCAGATTGCTTTGCTACATGCACTGGAAATTGTCGCTACCAGTGAAGAAGAAGGTCGTTTTGGCGGGATGCTGGGATCACAGGCGCTCACCGGCAATCTCAAGCTAAACTGGCTGGAATCCGCCCGAGATCATTCCGGTGAATTATTACGTGATGCCATGGCGCGCTATCAGATGCCGTATCATCTGGCCATGGATGCAGCGCGGGATCCTGAAGAATTACTCGGATTTCTGGAATTACATATCGAACAAGGACCTGTACTGGAACAGGAAAATCAATCAATTGGTGTTGTGGAAGGCATATCCGGGGTTTTCAAGTGGTTAGTGAAGTTCATCGGCAAGGCAGATCATGCTGGCACAGCGCCGATGAATTTGCGCAGCGATGCCTTTATGGGGGTCGCTGATTTTGCCCATGAGATTGCCCGGATCATAGACGAAGAAGGCACCGATAAAAGCCGGCTGACCATAGGTAGCGTTGAATTAAAACCCGGCTTCGCTCACACCGTTCCAGGCCAGGCAGAATTTACTCTGGTAGGCAGGGATATGTCTGAAGAAATTATGCACAATATTGCGGATTCCTGCCGTAAAGTACTTTCCTCGATTGCTCGGCGTCACAAGTTAATGTTTGAATATGAACAGATGAGTTGGCTGGAACCCAGGCATTGTTCGACAGAAATGATCAGCATGCTGGAACAGGAATCTCAGGCCTTGGGTTATAAGACGATAATCATGCCCAGCGGAGCTGGCCATGATGCGCAGTTTTTTACTGATATAACTCCTACTGGCTTGTTGTTCATTCCCAGTGTAGGAGGTATCAGCCATGCTCCTGATGAGTGGAGTCACTGGCACGACGTGGAAAAGGGCTGTAACGTACTCTTGAATGCAATATTGAAGCTGACTGCAGCGCGAGCAAGCTAAAAACATTTTTCTTTTCTTGCAGGGTATTTCCGCTATACTCGTTTTTTAGTTTTTTCCTTCTGTCACTAAAACCTGAAGTAATTAAAGGCCAGTCTATGACGTATTGTGTCGCCATTTCGGTGAATTCCGGTATTGTATTTTGTTCAGATTCCCGGACTAACGCAGGAATTGATGTTGCCAGTGTTTACAGCAAGATGTTCCGCTTTGAACTGAGTAATGAGAGACAGTTTGTTGTTCTCGCTGCGGGAAATCTGGCAACTACCCAGGCGACCATGCACCAGATGAAAAAGGATATTCGGCTGAATGCCGAACTCAGTCTGAATACAGTCACCAACCTTAGTGATGCTGCGGACTATCTCGGTGAAGTCAGTCGTGCCCAGATGGAGAAACATGAAACTTCCGGGCCTAATTTTGAATCCAGCTTTTTACTGGGTGGTCAGGTTATGGATAATGAACACGGTGTTGCCCTGATTTATCCTGCTGGAAATCACATTACAACCTCGACAGATACACCTTATTTGCAAATTGGTGAAAGTAAATATGGCAAACCCATCCTGGACAGAATTATTAATCCAAATACCAGCCTGGAAACTGCTGCACTATGTGCCCTGGTATCGATGGACTCAACGATGCGCAGTAATCTTACCGTTGGGCCGCCAATCGAAGTGATGCTTTACCATGCAAATTCCTTTGTTATGAATCCCTATCATCGTTTTGAAGAAGACAGCGAATTTCTGCGTGATCTGAAAAAATCCTGGGATAATCGTCTCAAGGATGCGTTTAATCAATTACCCCGGTTATCCTGGGCCTATGCAAGTGATAACCTTGCTCTCAATAAATGACTGAATTAAATGACCATAAAGGTAGCGATACAGCATCATACGGTATACCGTTTTGATAAGAGGGTGGCTCTGCTGCCTCACGTTTTACGTCTACGTCCGGCACCTCATTGCCGTATGCCGATTCAAGCTTATTCTCTGAAAGTAAGCCCGGAAAATCACTTTATAAATTGGCAGCAGGATCCCTTCTCCAATTATCTGGCACGTCTGGTATTCCCTGAAAAAAGTCGCGAGTTAAGTATTGACGTTGAAGTCATCGTGGATATGACCGTAGTGAATCCCTTTGATTTTTTTCTGGAGGAATCCGTAGATCATTTTCCTTTCAAGTATGACCGGCAATTGAAAAAGGATCTGGCTCCTTATCTGCAAATCACAGAAAAAGGGCCCTTGATGATTGAACTCTTGTCTCAGGTCGATCGCAGTAAACAAGCAACCATTAATTTTCTGGTGGCTTTAAATCAAATGGTGCAGCAGCGAGTTGCCTATTTGATTCGTATGCAGCCGGGAGTTCAGACTTGTGAAGAAACCCTGCAATTTAAATCCGGTTCGTGCAGAGACAGTGCATGGCTTTTAGTGCAGTTATTCAGACATTTAGGACTGGCTGCACGTTTTGTTTCCGGTTATCTGGTTCAGCTTAAGTCTGATCAGAAAGCCCTGGATGGCCCCTCGGGTCCAGAAGAAGATTTCACCGATTTACACGCCTGGGCTGAAGTTTATATACCGGGAGCCGGTTGGTTGGGCATGGATGCAACCTCAGGTTTATTTGCCGGTGAAGGACACATCCCCCTGGCCTGCACCCCGGATCCTCAAAGTGCCGCTCCCATTAGCGGATCAACTGAACCCTGCAAGGTTGAGTTTGAATATACCAACACGGTTAAACGCATTCATGAAGACCCACGGGTTACCAAGCCCTACAGTGAAGACCAATGGCAGGCAATTGATCAGCTTGGCAGGAAAGTTGATGTAAAACTGCAAGAACAAAAACTTAATTTAACAATGGGTGGTGAACCGACCTTTGTATCTATTGATGATATGGAAGGAGCGGAGTGGAACAGTAAAGCACTCGGTAAGGATAAATTAAGATTGGCCAGTGATTTATTGATGTCGCTGAAAGAGCACTTTGCCGGGAATGGGTTTATCCATCATGGACAGGGCAAGTGGTACCCGGGCGAAGAGCTGCCACGATGGGCTCTTGGTATTTTCTGGCGTACCGACAACAAGCCGCTCTGGCATGATGCAAGTCTGCTTGACGATAGCCGAACCAATGCTAAGAGCAAGGGGAAGCTTAGTAAAACATCTTCACAAAAATTTATGACTCTGCTTACAGAAAAACTTGGCCTGGATAAGCGTTTCGCTCTGCCAACTTATGAAGATGCGGATTTTTATCTGAAACGAGAGGGCCAGCTCCCGAAAAATGTCAGTGTTGCGGATAGTAAATTAAGCAACAAGCAGGATCGTCAAAGGTTACGTAAGGTTTTTGATCAGGGTCTGAAGCATAAAGTTGGTTATGTATTGCCCTTGAAATGGGATGGGGATGAGAAAAAAGGTTCCTGGGCCAGCAGCCGCTGGGAGTTTTCCCGATCCAGGGTGTTTTTAATACCTGGCGATTCCGCTATGGGCTACAGGCTGCCACTGGATAGTCTGCCCTGGGAAATAGAAAGAGAATATGATTTTGAAAAAGACCCTTTCGCTGAAAGGAAGTCTTTGGAATATCCGCCCGGAAAGGCTGAGGCAGGCAAGTCAAAAACTGCCAAGGTGGAAAAAATAATACACACGGCATTATGTGCAGAAGTCCGGGAAGGGAAACTGTATATTTTCATGCCGCCTTTATCTGAACTCGAAAGCTATGTTCGTTTACTGGATGTGCTTGAAAAATGTGCTGCTGAGTTGCAAGTCCCTTTGATTCTTGAAGGTTATGAACCGCCGCGTGATCCACGCCTCAAAAAATTGATGATTACACCTGACCCCGGTGTTATCGAAGTCAATATTCACCCTTCAGCTTCTTGGCAGGAAGCGATCGATAATATGTCGATACTTTATGAAGCAGCCAGAAACTGCCGGCTTGGTACCGAAAAGTTTATGCTGGACGGAAAGCACACGGGTACAGGCGGCGGTAATCATGTCACTTTGGGCGCGGCCAAAGCGGAAGACAGTCCATTTCTGATTCGTCCGCATTTACTGGAAAGCTTATTGCGATACTGGCAAAACCATCCAAGTTTGTCTTACTTGTTTTCAGGTCAGTTTATCGGGCCGACATCGCAGGCCCCTCGGGTAGATGAAGCGCGTGATGATAACCTTTACGAACTCGAAATAGCTTTACAGCAGCTTCCTCAAGGCGAAACTGACAGGCCCTGGTTAATTGACAGAATATTGCGAAACTTTTTGGTCGATTTAACAGGCAATACTCATCGCTCAGAGTTTTGTATAGATAAACTTTATTCTCCTTCCAGTGCGACGGGTCGGCTTGGCCTGGTGGAGTTTCGTAATTTTGAAATGCCTCCGCACTGGCGTATGAGTGCAGTGCAAATTTTATTATTACGCAGCCTCTTGGCCCGCTTTGCCATTAAACCTTACAAAGAAAGCATGATTCACTGGGATCATCAGCTTCATGACCGGTTTATGTTGCCGCACTATATTTCCGATGATATGCGTTGGGTGGTAAAAGACCTGAACGACGCCGGTTTCGAGTTTGATATTGACTGGCTGAGTCCGTTTCAGGAATTTCGTTTTCCGCATTATGGAAGTTTTCATGTAGCGGGTTTGCAGCTGGATATTCATGGCGCCATAGAGCCCTGGCATGTTCTGGGAGAAGAAAGTTCTACCACCGGGACATCGCGTTATGTGGATTCTTCAGTTGAAAGACTGCAGTTAAAAATACAGGGTCTATATGGTGAAAGATTAATGCTCTGTTGTAATAAACGCAGAATACCACTCCAGCCTACCGGCAAAGATGGTGAATTTGTTGCAGGGGTCCGTTTCAAGGCCTGGGACCCATACTCAGCCATCCATCCTACAATTGGTGTGCATAGCCCCTTGGTATTTGATGTTGTTGATACGCTTAATGGCCGTTCACTGGGAGGTTGCACCTATTATGTTGCTCATCCCGGAGGGCGTAATTACGATACCTTCCCGATAAATGCCAATGAAGCCGAAGCCCGGCGAGTAGCCCGCATAACCACGAAAGGACATTCACAAGGTAAAATTAAAGTTATCAAAAGCGACCCACATCCCAAGCGTCCTTATACCCTCGATTTGCGATATCAATAGTAATCCTGGTGCTGAAAATGTTTTGCTGCAGCAACTGCCGCGCCAGGTATTTTCTGCAGGTCTGGGCTCGTGCCGTTTCATGTACCCAATAAAAATCATGCAGGAAAAGTGAAATCTTTGTATGGAAGGGCAAAAATATAGAAAATTTTGTTCCGGGTGCCTTATACTAGGGCGAGTGAATAAATTGCCCGAAATAAAATATATAAAAAACAATAAGATATCTGTTGGCGGGCGCTCATGCTGGGTGCAATGAAGCTGTAAGATAAAAACGTTTTAAAGTAGTTAACATAAACATATTTAAGGAAGTGGGGAATGCAATTAAATAGACACATCTTTAGCCATCTACTGATACTGCTTTTGCCGGTCTCTGCCATAGCGGCAGATCAGGAAGCAGCAGCTGAGCATATAGATACTGTTTCTAACTTTTGTTTCGACTGCCATAATGCTATCGATTGGGAAGGTGAGTTAGCCCTGGACTTGCTTGATGTAAGCAATGTGGGACCTGATGCAGAAACCTGGGAACGCGTCGTAAATAAATTAAGAGGCTCGATGATGCCTCCTCCCGGTCAGCCACGTCCTGATCAGGAGACCTATCACAAGCTTGCCAGTTTCCTGGAAGATGAGCTTGATCTGGCAGCCCTGCAGAATCCGAATCCTGGACGCCCCGGCCTTTATCGTCTGAACCGCGTGCAATATGCAACAGTAATACGTGATTTGCTGGGTATGGATATTGATATTGCTGCAATTTTACCACCCGATACGACGAGCTATGGTTTCGACAATATCGCTGATGTCCTGAATGTATCACCGACTTTACTGGAAGGTTATCTCGCTGCAGCTGACAGAGTGAGTGCGATTGCCGTTGGTGATCCTAATTTCCCACCGGAAGAAGCCAACTATTCAGTGAGCAGTATGCTTTCTCAGAACAAGCATATCGACGGCCTGCCTTTGGGCACCCGTGGCGGTATGTCTATTGAGCATAATTTTCCTCTGGATGGTATCTATGAATTCAATACGCATTTCCTGGTTAACTCACTGGAAGTTATCAAGGGCTTGCAGTTTCCCCATCAGTTTGAGGTAAGTATCGATGGTGAAAGGGTTAAGCTGGTTACCATTGGTGGGGCGGCAGATTACACATTGATGCTTGAGAATGGCGCAGCTTCAACGGAATCTGTTGAAAACAGGACCAAGGTTCGTCTGGCTGTCCCCGCAGGCGTGCACAATATCACTGTTACCTTCCTGGAAAAAACCCAGGCATTGGATGTTGCGCAACTTCAGCCTTTCGAAAAAGATAACTTCGATCCGGTCTATGTCGGTGGAATTCCGTCCGTTTCACGATTGAATATACGCGGCCCGTTTAATTCCAGAGCCCCGTCACAGCTTACTAGCAGTCGAGCTGCAATATTTTCCTGCTATCCAATGCAGGTAAGTGAAGAGCAGTCATGTGCCAGAGAGATTGTTTCAACATTGGCCCGAAAAGCCTACCGCAGACCTGTCAATGAAGACGAAGTCGGTATATTAATGGATTTCTATCTGGAAGGACGTGAATCCAGAGGGACTTTTGATGCAGGAATCCAGATGGCGATGCGACGCATGTTGATGAGCCCTAATTTCCTGTTCCGGATTGAAAAAGAACATCCGGAAGTTAGCCCCGGTGAAAGCTTTGCGATCAATGATCTGGAACTGGCGTCCAGGTTATCTTTCTTCCTTTGGAGCAGTATCCCGGATGAAGAGCTTATCAATCTGGCGTCCAGTGGGCTCCTAAGCGATCCCCTGGTACTTGAAGAGCAGGTAAATCGCATGCTGGCCGATGAGAAAGCTGATGCACTGGTTGAGAATTTTGCCGGTCAATGGTTGCAACTCAGAAACCTGGACGGCGCAACTCCTGATGAGGTCGCCTTTCCAGACTTTGATGATAATTTACGTCGCGCTTTCCTGACAGAAACTTCCCTGTTTTTTGAAAGTGTCATGCGAGAGGACAGGAATGTCATTGAATTAATGACCGCCGATTACACCTATCTTAATGAGCGTCTGGCTCGACATTACAGTATTCCAGGAGTCTATGGAGACCATTTCAGACGCGTGGAACTCAATGACCCTGCTCGCGGTGGACTGCTGGGTCAGGGCAGCATATTGACAGTAACTTCATTTGCACACAGAACTTCACCGGTATTGCGTGGTAAATACGTACTGGACAATATCCTCGGAACCAGGGCATCTGATCCACCCGATAATGTACCTGCACTGGAAGAAAATGCTGCCGACACACTTGATCAGGAGTCACTGCGGTCACGTCTGGCCCGCCACCGGGCTGATCCGGCCTGTTCCTCATGCCATAACGTGATGGATCCGATCGGGTTGGCAATGGAGAAATTTGATGCTGTTGGTCGCTGGCGTAATGTTGATGAAGGCGGAGAACCAATTGATTCAACGGGTCAGCTTGCAAATGGTACCCCTATCGACGGCCCAATAGATCTGAAAGCAGCGCTGATTGCTGAGCCAGAAATGTTTATAAATACCTTCACCAACAGAATGCTTACCTACGCTATTGGCCGAGGCTTGGAGTATTACGACATGCCTACAGTCAGGGCTATCGTGGATAATGCAGCAGAAGATGATTACCGTTTTTCAGCAATTGTTCAGGAAATCGTCAAATCTGCTCCATTTCGTATGAAACAGGCCGCGGTTACTGATGCCGGTCAGGTTGCGGCCAACGCGGACCCATTGACTAGATAGTAACAAGCTGATAAAACGTTTTAATCAGCTAATAGAATTTTGAAAAAAAGATCGAATAAGTGCAGTGAGAAGTAAATAAAGAATTAATTAAATTGAAAGCTAACAAACAGAAAGTAAATTAAAAGTTACATAAAGAGGGAAACATTATGATGATATTCAAAAAAGCGCTACCTCGCCGTACTCTTATTAAAGGTGCTGGAGCAGCAATAGCCTTGCCATTTATGGGTGCAATGGTACCTGCAATGACGGCTCAGGCTCAGACTGCAGCGATGCGTCCAAAACGTGCAGGCTTTGTCTATATCCCGCACGGTTTCATTATGACTGATGAAACCGACTGGTGGACACCTGCGACAGTTGGTCGTGATTTTGAAATGTCCAGAACCCTTGAACCTCTTTCGGCTTTTAGAAATCAAATGACAGTTGTCAGCAACCTGATGGGTGCTGATGGTTCTGGTCAGCATACCGGGGCAACAACTGCCTGGTTGACTGATATGTATCCTGAAAAAACCCAGGGTGCTGATATCGGAGCCGGAATATCTATTGACCAGGTTATTGCCAATCAAATTGGACAAGATACTATATTCCCATCCATGCAGTTGGCTATTGAAGATATAACCAGCCTCCTGGGTGCTTGTGACTCAGGCTTCAGTTGTGCTTATCTTGACCAGGTAAGCTGGGCTTCAGAAGATACGCCACTGCCTACACAGGTTAATCCAAGAACCGTATTCGAACGCATGTTTGGTGGTAGTGGAACTGCTGAGCAACGTCTTGCCAGAATGCAGCAAAACCGCAGTATTCTTGATTCAGTATTGGAAGAGGCGCATAGAACAGAAGCTACTCTGGATGCTGAGGACAGAGTGCGTCTGAATGACTTCCTGGAGAATATCCGCGAAGTTGAGAGACGTATTCAGAACTCTGAAAGACGCTCAGGCGATCTGGCCAGTGTTGCTCCAGAGTCTCCAATCGGGGTACCTGAGTTCTATGAAGAGCACGTAGACGTTATGTACGATCTTCTGCACATTGCATTCCAGGCCGATATTACCCGAGTCTTCTCACTGATGATGGCGCGCGACTTAAGTCACCTTAGCTATCCGCAGATCGGTGTACCGGATCCTCATCATTCGATTTCTCACCATGCGGATCGCCCTGATGTAATGGAAAAACATCACAAGGTTAATGTTTACCATATGCAATTGATTTCCCGTTTTATAGATAAACTGGCAACGACTCCGGATGGCGACGGTTCTCTGCTGGACAACTCCATGCTACTGATTGGCAGTGGTATGAGTAATGGTAATCAGCATGTCAAAACCCGCCTGCCTAACGTTGTTATCAGCGGCATGATTGAAGGCAACCGACATATACAAGTTGATGATATATCCAGAACTATTGGTCAGTTGCATCTTGATATGGCACAACAGATGGGTCTTGAGATTGCAGACTTCGGCAGAAGTGGTGGCCGAACTGTAGGCTTGGCATAACCAATAACAATACGGCTACTTAACAGAGAGAATACGTCCATGCGCATAACTAAATGCATAAGAACATTCATAGTTGTCTTAATGGGGGCAAGCCTGAGTATCGGGTTTGCAACACAGGCTGGTGCTCAAACCAGCATGAGCCTGCAGGAACTAAGAAGTGCTTTAGAGGCAGGCATGGACGTTGACTCTCCTAAAGCTGATGGAACCACCCTGTTGATGGAAGCCATCTATTATCGTGAAACAGAAAAAGCTGCATTGTTGATTGAATCAGGTGCTGATGTCACTGCCAGCAACCGTTATGGGATGTCTCCGATGATGCTGGCAGCACGCCAGGGTCTGGCTGATATTGGCATTCTCTTACTGGCAGCCGGTGCGAATCCTAATGAAACAAATGCAGAAGGTGAGAGTCTTCTCATGGCCGCCGCTAAAGCAGGTAATGCTCCGCTGGTTAGAGCATTGTTAGCCGATAATATGGACAGGATGATGGTTGGTGTTGATCCCAACCTGACAGAGAGCTGGAAAGGTCAGACTGCTTTGATGTGGGCTGCATCTGAAGGTCATGTCGATGTTATACAGGAACTGATCAATGGTGGTGCAGACATCAATAAACTGTCCAGTTACCAGAAATTTATTGAAGTAGATCCTGACAAGCGTCAGGGTGGCTTTGTTTATCCTCGCATACCTAAAGGCAGATTATCTGCTTTGCACTTTGCCGCCCGAGATGGACAGCTGGCTGCTGCTCAGGCCTTGATATATGCCGGTGCTGATCTCGATATCGTGGATGAGGAAGGAAGTACTGCTGCAGTTTTGGCAACCCTGAATGGCCACTATGAAATTGCACAAGCATTACTGGAGGCCGGAGCTGATCCCGATATACAGGACAAATTTGGACGTACAGTTTTATTCGTTGCTACAGATATGCACACTCTGGATGCAAACCCACGCCCGGGACCAAAACCTTATGGTGAAGTTGATAGTCTTGATATCGTTGCCCTGGCATTAGAGAAAGGTGCGGATCCCAATCTTGCATTAAAGACCGGGTTACCGGCCTGGCTGGCTCAGGGTTCAGGTCATAACGGACTTCTTAATGAAGGAGCAACTCCACTATTAAGAGCTGCCATGTCCGGTGATATGACGATCATTAACATGCTTCTGGAAGCAGGTGCAGATCCATATCTGACAACTGCTGAACGTGAAGGCAGAGGCTTTGGTGGCACACCAAATGGCCTGACCAATGTTGTTATGGCTGCTGCAGGTATGGGCTGGCGTCCAACTATTAGCAGAGGCAGAGATGCTGATGCGGTAAGCGCACTGGAATTATTTTTAAATGAATACGATTTTGATATCAGTGCTACTAATCAGGCCGGCGCTACAGCTTTACATGGAGCAGTTATGCGAGGTTCTCCCGAAATAGTAGAATATCTGGCTGCAAATGGCGCAGATTTCACGGTCCTGCTACCGAGTGCTGGTGGTGACGATATGTACGGTGGAGGGACTGATTTATCAGCATTGGATCTTGCACTTGGTGTTATTGATTTGAGGCTCGAGGCTAACCCTGAAGTAGAAGCTGTTCTGCGCCGTCATATGACAGAGGCTGATCATGAAGCCATTGCCACTCGTAAAGCAGAATTGCGCGCAGAGCGTGCCGCTAAAGAAGCTGAAGCTGAAGAAGTTTAATCCCGGATTAAGCCAAGGCTTATATTGCTTTAGTGCCGAGTTTGACTAATTGACGTTTAGCACCCCAATTACCAGGTTGTTCATAGTAATGACCTGGTAATTTCGTTTTACACTCCTTACATCTTCCTGAATTATCTAGGTACCAATAATCAAGCTGATACTGGTTTCTCTTGATAAGCAGTGCATTACAATTCGAACAATAAGTAGAGCCTCCTAAGGCGTCATTGACGTTTCCGGTATAAACATGATGTATGCCACATTTAAGTGCTATCTCGCGGCATAGTGTCAGTGAGTGAGGGCTAGTGTGACTTTTATTGCGCATAAGAAAATCAGGGTGAAATGCGGTTAAATGCAAAGGCACATCCGGCCCCAGATTTTCGAGAATCCAGTTTGCCAAGGCTTCTATTTCCTTGGCGCTGTCATTTTCGCCAGGTATGATCAGGGTGGTTAGCTCAAGCCAGGTATTGGTTTCATGTCTGACGTACAGAATTGTGTCCAGTACATCCGACAGTCGGCCACCGCAAAGTTGATAATAAAATTTCTCTGTAAAGGCTTTCAAATCGATATTGGCCGCATCCATATGGGCAAAAAATTCCCGGCGTGGTTCCGGACAGATATAACCTGCTGTGACAGCAACAGACTTAACTCCGAGTTCTCTTGCTGCCTGGGACACATCAATAGCATATTCATGAAAAATGACCGGGTCATTGTAGGTGTAGGCGATACTCAGGCAATTAAGCTCAACTGCAGCATGGGCTAATTGTTCAGGTGTTGCAGAGCTGGCCAGCGATTCCATCTGCCTTGATTTACTGATATCCCAGTTTTGACAAAACTTACAGGCAAGGTTGCAACCGGCCGTGCCGAAAGACAGTACTGGAGAGCCCGGGTAAAAATGATTGAGTGGTTTCTTCTCAATCGGATCAATACAGAAACCGCTTGAGCGTCCGTAAGTTGTTAAGACAATTTCATCATTTTCACAGGCACGGACAAAGCAAAGTCCGCGCTGACCATTGCGTAATTTGCAGGCGCGTGGACAAAGATCGCACTGAATCCTGTTGTCAGCAGTTTTGTGCCAGTACCTGGTTTTTACTGTTGTCAGCGTCATGCTAGGATTATACAAGTTTCAAATGAATTTAATGGCGCTTTATCATGAGTACGGTTCGATCACCCGCAGTCGCAGGAACATTTTACCCCAAAGATCGACAGCAATTGATCGAAGTGGTAGATACCTTGCTGGATGAAGACTCACTAAGCCAACCCTGCCCAAAAGTCATTATAGCCCCGCACGCAGGATATATTTACTCAGGATACGTTGCAGCTACGGTATATAGAAGACTGGCCAATCGTAGCCAGGACATCACCAGAGTTATTCTTTTAGGTCCAACTCACAAGTTTGCTTTCCATGGCATTGCAGCGAGCTCTGCGGATAGTTTTTCAACCCCTCTTGGCGAAGTACCTTTGGCAGTAGAAAGCATAAAAATTCTTGCGGCAATGAATAAAATTGTTATTTTGGATCAGGCGCATGCTCTGGAGCATAGTCTGGAAGTGCAGCTCCCTTTCTTGCAAAGGACTCTCGGGACATTTGATTTAGTTCCGCTGGTTATTGGTAATGCTGATAAACAGGCAGTAGCAGAAGTACTTGAAAAACTCTGGGGTGGCATTGAAACCTTAATAGTCATTAGCTCTGACCTCAGTCACTATCACGAGTATGCCGAAGCGCAAGGCCTTGATGCAGCGACATCAAAAAAAATTCTGGCTTTGCAGGATGATCTGAACGGAAAGGAAGCCTGTGGTTATATGGCGCTGAACGGACTTTTATTTATGGCTTCCAGAGAAGGAATGAAAATTGAGCAAATAGCACTTAAAAACTCCGGAGATACAGCAGGCCCCAAAGATCGCGTTGTGGGTTACGGAGCTTATGTTATCAATAAGGGTGATTTGGTCAAAAAACAGCCCGACTACAGTCTGGTAGATCGACAGAATATGTTGCAGATGGCACGTAACGCGATAATGCAAAGCTTGTCAGGTAACAAGAATATAGAAATAAATCTGAAACTTTTCCCGCCACTGCTACTGGAAAATAAAGCCTGCTTTGTGACACTTAATAAAGGTGGCAATCTTAGAGGCTGTATTGGTAGCCTGACAGCACAGCGTCCATTGATCATAGACATCATTCATAATGCACAGTCTGCAGCCTTCCGTGATCCGCGATTCGAGCCTTTAACTCTGCAGGAATTCCAGGAAATCGAGATTCATATTTCTGTGCTGACTGAAGCGCAGGCTATGAATGTAAACAGCAGGGCAGAACTGCTCGCACAACTACAACCATATGTCGATGGATTAATTCTTAAAGAGAAAGGAAAAAGTTCAACTTTTTTACCATCGGTATGGGAAAAAATTTCGGATCCGCAGATATTTGTTAACGAATTACGCCGTAAAGCCGGGCTTGATCCACAAGGCTGGGATGAAAGCACAGAAGTGTTTCGTTACCATACAATAGAGTTCTCTTAATGAGTCATAGCCTATTGTCTAAGTCTCACAATTTTTGAGCTTCACATTAGTTTTGAGTATGAAAGACTAGTGCCAGTATTATTTCCAGGCCAGTGGACTTAATACTGCATGGCTTCATGAATCTTGCTGGACGCCATCAAATGTTATATGGCATGATGGTGCCATGAGTCCGGAAATAAGCTTCAGGTTTTAAAACAGGCTTATGTTCTTCTGCACTTTTTTAATTTAACTGTTCTCAGGTATTTGTAATAATTTATGGCAATTGATTGGAAGGCATATGACCCCGGTGAATTCTATGACGAATTAATCAGCTCGCCCGGATATCCTCGTAAAGTTGCCCGCATTCTAACCAAATACCTCGCTTCCCTAAGTCAGGAAGAACTTAAACAACGTAAAGCCGCCATTGAACATGCAATCAAAAGTATGGGCATTTCCTTTACCGTTTATAGTGAAGCAGGCAATATAGATCGACAGTGGCCTTTTGACCTTATTCCCCGCATTATTGCTGAAAAAGAATGGAACCATACCAGTGATGGTCTCAAACAAAGACAGCAGGCACTTAATTGTTTTATCCATGATGTTTATAACGAAGGTAAAATTTTCAAAGATAAAATTTTGCCAGAAGATCTGATAAAAAAATCTAAAAATTTCCGTAAAGAGTGTCTTGGGATGAAACCATTACACAATGTTTGGGCGCATATTTGTGGCACAGATTTAATCAGGGATGACGACGGGAAATTTTATGTACTGGAAGACAATTTACGCGTGCCCTCCGGCGTTTCCTACATGTTGGAAAATAGAACCGTTACTAAACGGGTGTTTCCTGAATTATTTGAAAATTATGATATTCAGCCTATTACAGAATATCCAAATCAGCTTTTTGAAACACTGGCTGCAATTTCTCCGGAACCAAAAGATTATCCAGAAGTCGTAGTGCTAACACCGGGAATTTTTAATTCAGCTTATTTTGAGCACTCTTTTCTTGCTCAACAGATGGGTTGTGAGCTGGTGCAGGGAAGTGATCTGGTAGTTGAAGATGACCATGTCTTTATGAAAACAATTGCCGGCTTGGCGCCTGTTGATGTGATTTATCGTCGTATAGATGATCAGTTTCTCGATCCTGAAGTATTCTACCCAGATTCTGCTCTCGGAGTACCAGGTTTGATGAGAGCCTGGTTAAAGGGCAATGTTGGACTTGCCAATGCCCCAGGAGCCGGAGTTGCGGATGATAAGGTAATTTATACTTTTGTACCTGCGATGATTAAATATTATCTGGGCGAAGATGCGATTATTCCAAATGTACCAAGCTTCCTTTGTACAAATAAAAAGCAGTGTCAACATGTCCTGCAGAATCTGGATAAGCTGGTTGTAAAACCGGCAAATGAATCCGGTGGTTACGGTATGCTAATTGGACCGCAAGCAACTAAGAAACAACGTGATGAATTTGCCCGTAAAATAAAGGCTAATCCGCGGGAGTTTATGGCTCAACCCTTAATTGCCCTATCGACATTACCGGTCCTATGTGAAAACTCCGTAGAACCAAGGCATGTTGACTTACGTCCATTTTGTTTGCAGGGAAGTAAATCATACGTGACTGCAGGGGGCTTGACTCGCGTGGCGATGGTTAAAGGCTCATACGTGGTTAATTCTTCTCAGGGTGGTGGCAGTAAAGATACCTGGATAGTGCGGGAGTAAGCTCAAGGTCATGAGAATATAAATGATGTTATCGAGTGTCGCTGAAAGAGTTTATTGGTTAGGACGTTATCTGGAACGTGTGGAAAATGCTGCGCGTTTGTTAAAAATATATTCCGCCATGTTATTTGATTTACCCCGAGGTACTAGTCTGGACTGGAGTACACTGATCGACATCAGTGGCAGTCATGAAAGTTATACCAAACATTTTGAAGGCTTTGATGAAAAACAGGTCGTCAACTTTCTACTCGGTCATACAGATAATCCCTTTTCCATATTTAGCAGTTTGGTTATGGCCCGTGAAAATGCCCGTACCAGCAGAGAGGTAATTCCTTCAGAAACCTGGGAACAGGTAAATGCCCTTTATTACACTGTAAAAGAAAATATTAATCCCCGATTGGGCCGCTCTACACGCTATACACTTTTGGAAAAAATTATTGCTGACTCGCAACGTATAGAAGGGCTGTTTGTTAGCAGTATGAGTCATAATGAGGCTTATGCCTTTATAGAAATGGGGCGTAAACTAGAGCGTGCCGATATGACCAGCCGTCTTGTCGATGTGGGATCTATCAATCTCCTGCCAGCTTTTTCCGGCAAAACCAAACAGCGCGTATTTCTTGAACCTTATGAAAATATAGTCTGGATGAATGTATTACGTTGTTTAGGAGCATTCCAGGCTTATAGGCAACAGGTCCACAACCGTGTCAGCGGTAATCTGGTAGTGCCTTTTTTGTTAAAAGACGAAGAATTTCCTCGAGCGATCGGATTCTGTCTGGCAGCGTTGATAGAGCATCTGGAACGACTGCCAAACAATGAGGATGTGAAGCGCGCAGTAAATCGGGTAAAACGCATTACCCGGGAAGTTGATGTGGCAAGCCTGTTGGAAAAAGGCTTGTTGGAATTTATAGATGAATTACAGATTTCAATTGCTGATATCCATGAGGAAATCAGCCGTGTCTGGTTTAGCCCTGCAGCAATTCCGGAAGCAGTGTAGTCTGCAGCCAGAAAATTCGCGTAATAAATCTAACTGCCAACAGCTAAAAAGTGCCTTTATTATTATCGGCGACTTTTTCCCAACTGGAGGCCCATGCCAGAGGCGGTAACTGGTTAAACGCTTCTTTCAATTTTTGATCCCAGTTCTTTTTCAATTCCCTAAGATACTTACTGTCTTCTTCAAAACGATTGTAGTTGCTGGTGTTATAACTATCGGTTGGGTAGAGCAGTATTTCTACCGGTGGTCCAACCGTCAGATTACTACGCATGGTTGAGTCCATGGATACCAGAGCGCAAAGTGCTGCAGTTTCCAGGGAAGTATCCAGATTTATTATCCTATCCAGTATTGGCGTGCCATATTTGCTTTCTCCGATTTGCAGGTAGGGCGTATCCTTGGAACTGGTAATATGGTTTCCGGCTGAATAAATCTTAACCACGCGGTGCTGACTTCCCTGGATTTGTCCGCCCAGCAGGAAGCTGGACTCAAACTCAGGACCTGAACCTCCATGCTTTTCTAATTGCCCCCGATATACTCCTCCAATATAGTCAGCGGCTTCACCGATAGTGGAGACAGTATTAATATTGATCTCAGCGTTTCTGCGAATATCCCTCTGCAGCTTGGCTAATGTTGACTGGCTTGTCGCCAGATTCCCTGCGGATAAAAGAACCAGTTTACGATCCGGAAGGGCATTAAAGGTAAACATCTTGCTATAGGTGCTGACCTGATCGACACCGGCATTGGTTCTTGAATCAGAACAGAATACGATGCCTGCAGTTACTGAAATTGCGACGCAATAAGTCATAGTTTATTTTTTTGATTGTAGTTGATAGGCAAGCTAGGCTTGATAAAGACCTATTCTAGCCGACTCATGACAGCCTGTCAGGGAAATTTCATCAGTGTTTTAAAGTAAGCTAAGTTCTGGCCAGCAGCAAGCGCTTCAGATTTGTTTGCAGGTCGGCTTTGTGAGCAAGAATTTCCTCATCACTCAAGCCTATGAGTTCGTGCGGGAAGAACAGCCAATTGCTGGTTTCATACAGATAATAGTCCGGCTTTCGTCCGGTTTGATTATTCTTCGGTTTGTAAAAGGGAGTGGCAATTTTAATAATTGGCAAGTTTTCTCTGTATATATCTTCTGTTTCCTTGATGACCTGCTGCAGACTCAGACCAGTATCAAATACGTCGTCAACCAGCAGGATCGATTGCCCGGGTCTTTGCTGGCCGTTCAGGTATTCGAGTCCTTGCACCTTGACTTCACTACGCTGGCTTATTGAACTGTAAGAAGAAGTTCGTATAGCGCAATGATCACAATGTATCCCGGCAAATTCCAGAACTTCCTGGATAGCGATTGCAACCGGCGTACCGCCCCGCCAGATGCCGATAATCAAGTCAGGTTTAAATTCACTTGCCAGAATTACCAGGGCTAATTCAAAGGCAGCATTCAATAATTCGCCGGCGGCTACAAATTGCTTTTGCATATCGATACTTTGTTGGTTTTAGATTTGTTAAATAATACACGAAGTTATACCATCCTTTGCTTATGGAAAATTTTAATTCTCTGCTGTTGCTGCTTGACTCTTATCTGGGGTCCTCGGCCTGGTTCCCGTTTATATTACTTGGTGTTGGCCTATTCTTTACTGTTTATCTGCGCTTCCCCCAACTACGATTTTTCAAGCATGCCTGGGCGGTATTACGTGGGAAATATGAAAAATCGACTGATCCTGGAGACACAAGCCATTTTCAGGCACTGACAACTGCATTATCAGGAACCATAGGTACAGGAAATATCGGCGGTGTTGGCCTGGCTATTTATATTGGGGGACCTGCGGCACTGTTCTGGATGTGGATGACAGCCTTTCTGGGGATGGCAACCAAAATGGTAGAGGTAAGTCTGTCACACAAATATCGAGTAGAAGCGGATAATGGCACGATGTCTGGTGGCCCCATGTATTACATGGAATACGGCCTGAAAATGCACTGGCTGGCCATGTTTTTCGCAATTGCGACAGTTATTTGTTCTTTTGGTACCGGGAATCTCCCGCAAATCAATAATATTGCCAGTAGCGTCGAGTCAAGTTTCGGAATTTCGCCTGTGATTACCGGGGCTGTACTCGCAGTCTTGCTAGGTCTGGTCATTGTCGGGGGTATCAAACGCATTGCTCATGTGGCTGCCGCCATCGTACCGACCATGGCAACTTTATATCTGATTGGTGCATTGGCGGTCATTCTGATGAATTATGAGAATATCATTCCTTCCTTTTTCAGTATTTTCCGTAATGCCTTTACCGGTTCGGCGGCGACAGGAGGCTTTCTGGGTGCAACCTTTGCCTTTGCGTTTAATCGCGGTGTTGGCAGAGGCTTGTTTTCAAATGAAGCAGGGCAGGGCTCGGCGGCAATCGCACATGCTTCTGCTAAAGCCGATGAGCATGTTTCCGAGGGCATGGTTTCTCTGCTGGAGCCGTTCATAGATACGCTGGTTATCTGTACTATCACAGGCCTGGTTATTTTATCTTCAGGTGCCTGGACGGAAAAGTTTGGCAACGAATTTCAGACCGCCGATCTGCTGATACTGGATGGAATTTATCTTGAAGAAAGTGAGGCAGACCGTGAACTGATTGCAGATTATCTTTTACATGGCAGCACGGGGTCGGTTAATTTTTATACCGGTACTGAGCTTAGTGAAAATGGCAGTATTGTTGAACCTGATTTCACCATATTACATGCCCGTTCATTTGCTGAAGATGTTGTTTTTTCACGTGCAGGGGAGCCTTACAGTGGGCCTGTTGAAATTATTGACGGGCGGATTCAGGACCCGGAAATCAGTATGTATGGACGTTCACTGATACATTCTGCCGCCTTAACAACTACAGCATTTGGTTTCGGATTTTTTGGTGATAGTGGCCAGTATATCGTTACAATCTCTCTGGTTCTGTTTGCTTTTTCGACAGCAATTGCCTGGTCTTATTATGGTGACAGAGCGATTATTTATCTGCTGGGATTTAAGGCAGTCATGCCATACAGAATCGTTTACTGTCTGGCCTTTTTTATTGCAGCGTTCACTGATACGACTGTTGTATGGAATTTTGCCGCTGTTGCCGTAGTGCTTATGACTCTACCCAACCTATTAGGCATTATGTTGATGCGAAAAGAAATGAAAGGCCTGGTAAAAGATTACTGGGCAGAGTACAAAAATAAATAAATCCCGCCTAGTTTTCAGTCGTTTCCGCAGGATTCACGTTTACATTGGTTTCTTCAGAACTTTCTTCTAAGACTTCTTCAATAGTCTCCGGGGCTCCAGAATCGCCTAACATCCCCAAAGTCAGGATATTCAGCAGCGATCTTTCCTGCTCAATTTCATCAGGCTGTGCCTGAAAGCTGAATGCAGTTTCATTGTTGGATGGTCGGCGCGTTGGCGCCAGAGGGGTATCTCGTTTATTTGAACCCAGCAGGCCAAAAGTAACGGAATACAGAAAAGATGGATCAGTAATTTGTGTAGAGACGATAAACTCTCCATCGCTATTTAACTGATTACTATCAGGGTAGTTTTCTTTCAGGATGGCCAGGCTGCTTTCGGCCAGATCGTTCAGACCAAGTCGTAAGTACATTTCGGTCATGATCTCCATAGCGCGTGGAACAGAAGGCGATTCCTGATAATTTTCTACAACATACCTGGCACGGTTCAGGGCAGAAAGAAAAGCCTGACGTTCAATATAAAACTCAGCTACATGTATTTCATAATTGGCCAGCAAATTACGTAAAAAAATCATACGCGCTCTGGCGTCGGCAGCGTAGGGACTGTTTGGAAATCTTGAGATTAGCTGAGCAAAATCTGTAAAAGATTCTCTGGCTTTACCAGGATCCCTTTTACTTGGATCGGTCGGTAAATAACGACCAAGAAAACCGGCATCTTCAGTATAAAATGCGAGACCTTTCATGTAATAGGCATAATCAATATTGTCATCATCCGGATAGAGTCGGATGAAACGATCGGCAGCAGCTCGTGCTGACTCAGCCTCACCAGCCCGGTAATAGGCATAGACAAGTTCAATTTGTGCTTGTGCGGCATATTGGCCAAAAGGAAAAAGTGCTTCAAGCTGCTGAAAGATTTCTATTGCCTGGGTCCAGCCATTATTATTCAGCTGGTTCACGGCCTCATTGTAGTAATACTCCTCAGTAGAGCTTGCAAGCTCATCATCCGAGGAACAGGCAGAAAGAGAGAAAATCGCAATAACCACAAGGGCGGAGAAGAGTCTGTTCACAGTTTAGTTTTCAAGGTAGTTATAAATGTAGTTATCAAATTAAGTTCAGCTGTATGTTCAGTTTATTTCTTCAATTATCGTGCTTATTCAGTATTTCTTGCTAAGTCTCAATGTGCCAAGGCCACCCATTTGCGTAAAAAGCCGATTATTGGGCTGATCTGGAGCTAATTCAGAACACTACTTAGAAAGCCATTAAAGAGTACAATTGCAGTTTACTACGTAGCGCCAAGAACTTCATCTACAACAATAGACTACAAATACATGCAAAAGTTTTCTCTGCAAGCAACAGTTTCAATAGAACAGGCAGGATCACGTCTGGATCAGGTAGCTGCAATACTTTTTCCTGATTATTCACGTGCTCGCCTCCAGCAATGGATAAAAGATGGCCTGTTGCTGGTGGATGGTGTCATTGCTCAAAATAAGCAGAAATTGTATGGCGGCGAGTTGATCAGCTTATCTGTAGTTGTTGAGCATCAGGAGCAATGGGAACCCGAAGACCTGCCAATAGATATCGTATATGAAGATAGCAGTCTGCTGATTATCAATAAACCCGCAGGACTGGTAGTGCATCCGGCTGCCGGAAACTATACAGGCACTCTGCTTAACGCCTTGTTGCACCATTATCCGGACCTGGCCCAGGTGCCTCGGGCAGGGATAGTACACCGGCTGGATAAGGACACCAGTGGTTTGATGGTGGTGGCAAGGGATCTCAATGCTCATCAAGCTCTTGTTGCCATGATTCAGGCTCGTGAAGTGAGTCGGGAATACCAGGCAATCGTGAATGGCCTGGTGACAGCTGGCGGCACGGTCGAAGCAGCTTTAGGCAGACATCCGGTACACAGGACCAAGCGTGCTGTTGTGTCGGAAGAAAATGGGAAAAATGCTATTACTCATTACCGTATACTCAAAAAATTCAGAGCACATTCACATCTGCAGGTAAAACTGGAAACGGGTCGTACTCATCAAATTCGTGTGCATATGGCTCATATCGGATTTCCCTTGGTCGGTGATCTGGTCTATGGAGGTCGACTCAAATTACCTAAAGGGGCAAGCCCTGAACTTATCGCCAGCCTTTCTGGTTTTAAACGCCAGGCTTTACACGCCTGGAGGCTGGGCTTGCAACACCCGGTAAGTGGCGAAAGCATGCAATGGGAACTTGAAATCCCAAGCGATATGCAGGAACTACTGGCAATTCTGGCAGATGATTATGCCCAGTAAACTTATAAAAGCAGATTGGACTGCACCACCCAATGTGCTGGCCATGGTGTCAACCAGAGACTCAGTCGTAGACTCACAACAGCAAAGAGGGCCCGTACAGTGGGTACAGCAAATACATGGTGCAAATGTATTCAGTCTGGAAAATTTCAATGAAAATATAAAGCCACAGGCTGATGCAATTTATACACGCCAGACGGGTATCCTTTGCGGAATACATACAGCCGATTGTTTGCCGGTTTTTTTCTGTGATAAACAAGGACAGGAGATTGCAATTGCACATGCTGGCTGGCGCGGACTTGCAGCAGGAGTACTGGAGAATACCCTGTCCTGTTTTCAAGCTGAGCAGTCACAATTGCTAGCCTGGTTCGGACCCGCAATCGGTTCCTGCCACTTTGAGGTAGGGGAAGAAGTCAGGGATATATTTTTACAGGCAGCTGGTTCTGACTCGAGGGCTGACATTGCTGCTGCATTTACTCCCGCATCTGAGAAGGGTAAATGGATGGCCGATCTTTATGCTCTCGCGCGAAAACGTTTGAACGCTGCAGGCCTTGTAAATATCAGCGGTGGTGGACTCTGTACCTATTGTGATTCTGAACGCTTTTATTCTTATCGCCGTGCCAAAGAAACTGGCCGCATGGACAGTTTGATCTGTATTTCTTAAATGCCAATGACTTGAATCAAAGCATTCCATCCCCATTTAATAGACTATCAAGTTATACGTACGCGGATAGGTAATACTCTATGAGAATGGATAAATTAACCAATAAATTACAAGTGGCATTAGCTGATGCACAGTCGCTTGCCGTAGGTAAAGACCACAATCAGATTACACCTGTGCATTTAATAAGTGCTCTGCTGGATCAAAAAGGCGGAAGCATCAGGCCGCTTTTAATGCAGACCGGATTTGATACGCAAAAACTCCAGCAGGGTCTGCAGACAATAATTGATAATTTACCGGTTGTCTCTGACAGTGATGGTGAAGTCAATCTGTCACCAGAGCTTGCCAGATTATTGAACCTAGCAGACAAAATTTCACAAAAGAATAATGATCAGTACATTTCCAGTGAAAATGCGCTGCTCGCAGCCATGCAGGATAAAGGCGAACTGGGGAAATTATTAAATTCCTTTTCAGTATCTGTTCAGGCACTGGAAAATGCTATTAAAAATTTACGCGGCGGTGAAGGGGTCAATGACCCGGAAGCAGAGGGAAGTTATCAGGCCCTGCAAAAATATACCGTTGATGTCACGGCAAAAGCTGAAGAAGGTAAGCTTGATCCGGTAATCGGGCGGGATGATGAAATTCGTCGTACTGTTCAGGTACTTCAGCGTCGTACAAAAAATAACCCGGTATTAATCGGGGAGCCCGGTGTCGGAAAAACGGCAATCGTCGATGGTCTGGCACAACGCATAGTCAACGGAGAAGTCCCTGAAGGTTTAAAAGGCAAGAGAATTTTGTCTTTGGATATGGGATCCCTTATCGCTGGAGCAAAGTTTCGTGGCGAATTTGAAGAACGTTTAAAAGCTGTCCTGAATGAACTATCCAAACAGGAAGGGTCAGTGATTTTATTTATCGATGAAATTCACACCATGGTTGGAGCCGGTAAGGCAGAAGGTGCTATGGATGCCGGTAATATGCTTAAACCTGCTCTGGCACGTGGTGAATTACATTGTGTAGGTGCTACAACCCTGGATGAGTATCGGCAATATATTGAAAAAGATGCCGCCCTGGAGCGCCGTTTTCAAAAAGTTTTGGTCGAAGAGCCAACAGAGGAAGATACCATTGCAATATTGCGTGGCCTGAAAGAGCGCTATGAAGTACATCATGGTGTCAATATTACCGATTCGGCCATTATTGCCGCAGCAAAATTATCACAACGCTATATTACTGACCGACAACTTCCGGATAAGGCAATTGATCTTATAGACGAAGCCGCCAGTTTGATCAGGATGGAAATAGACTCTAAACCGGAGGAAATGGACCGACTGGAACGACGCCTGATTCAATTAAAAATTGAAGGGGAAGCGCTCAAAAAAGAAACCGATGAAGCGTCCAAGAAAAGGCTGGCAAAGCTCGAGGACGAAATAAAGACTCTGGAAACAGAATTTGCAGACCTGGATGAAATTTTACGTGCTGAAAAAGCTACCTTGCAAGGGTCGCAAAAAATAAAGAGTGATCTGGAACAGGCCCGAATAGATCTGGAGGCAGCCAGTCGCGCATCAGATTTAACAAAAATGTCGGAATTGCAGTATGGAGTCATTCCGGCGCTCGAAAAGCAACTGGAGTCAGCATCGAGCAGTGACAATATAGAAATGAAACTGCTGCGTAATAAAGTCACTGAAGAGGAAATTGCTGTTGTAGTTTCAAGAGCTACAGGTATACCTATTTCGAAAATGCTGGAAGGCGACAAGCAAAAATTATTGCGCATGGAAGAGGCCTTGCACCAACGTCTGATAGGCCAGGATGAGGCTGTTAATGCAGTGGCTAATGCAGTGCGACGTTCAAGGTCTGGCTTGTCAGATCCGCGCCGACCGAATGGGTCATTTTTATTTTTGGGCCCGACTGGTGTTGGTAAAACCGAACTTTGTAAAGCCCTGGCAAATTTCCTTTTTGATACTGAAGAGGCCATGGTGCGTATCGATATGTCAGAATTTATGGAGCAGCATTCTGTGGCGAGATTAATAGGTGCGCCACCTGGCTATGTAGGTTATGAAGAAGGAGGCTACCTGACTGAAGCAGTCAGACGTCGACCATATGCGGTGCTGTTATTAGATGAAGTTGAAAAAGCTCACCCCGACGTTTTCAATATTTTGTTACAGGTACTTGATGACGGTCGTCTCACAGATGGTCATGGGCGGACAGTGGATTTTCGAAATACTGTTATCGTCATGACCTCAAACCTGGGTTCAGATCGAATACAGGAACTCATGGGTGATGACCCGACAAACGAAACGAAATATGAGGAGGTCAAGAGCTCTGTATTGGAAATAGTGTCCAAGCATTTCCGTCCGGAGTTTATTAATCGTATTGATGAGCTGGTTGTATTTCATCCTCTGGCACGTGAACAGGTCAGCGGTATTGCTGAAATACAGTTGCACTTGCTGGAACAACGTTTGCAGGATAATGACCTTAAACTGGAGTTGGGTGAAGGTGTGCTCGATAAACTTGCCGCTTTAGGTTTCGATCCGGTTTATGGTGCGCGCCCACTGAAACGTGCCATACAAACTCACTTTGAAAACCCTTTGGCGCAAAGTGTCCTGGCTGGAGAATTCTTACCAGGTGATACCATAGTGGCCAAAATGCTTGGTGAAAAAATCGGCTTTGTAAAAAAGTAGATATAGCAAAGCAATCAGACTAGGTGCAAAACAGGATCCTGATGGGTAATAGCAGTGCCTGTTTTGCACCAGAATCGAGCTTCTACATACACTTTGTGAAGACTCCTCTTTATTTCCTTATTTGTAATTTTACTTTTACAACTCAGGTGTTTATGATTTTCTGCATTAATACTCTGCCACTCAAGCATGCGTCTTGCTCACATGATTAAACACAAACTTTCAATCTTACACGTCATAGTTTTTACATTCTTCCTGCCTACCTTGTGTTTTGCACAAAGTGTTATGGTGATTGCGGATGTTGAAGCGGCTCAGCGTTGCTATCACGATGCGACTAAAGTCACGACGATTGAAAATTTTATAGTACGGGACGAAATGATATTTTCCTGTAATGTGGCACTGGATCAATATGGGCTGGTAGACAAGGATCGTGCAGCAACTTTTGCTAATCGAGGCATCTTGTATGCCGCTCAGGGTTCACTGGCGGAAGCACTGTCTGACTATGATGAAGCATTGGATTTGCACCCTGTTCTTGGTGAGGCATATATTAGCCGTGGCATTATTTTCCATTTTGAGAAGCAATTTGAAAAGGCAATTGCTGATTACAGCCGGGCAATCGAGCTGGAGTCACGGGATATCCATCTAGCTTATTTTGATCGCGGCATGGCTTATGAAGAACTGCATCGCTGGGAAGACGCATTGCTCGATTATCAAAAAGCCCTGGAATTTCATCCCGACTGGACTCCTGCTGTCTCAAGATTACACTGGGTCAAAGATAAGCTGGACAGTGAAAACCTGTTAAATCGTTAAGGGTTTATTTTAGTGCCTGCAGCGCGAGTTCTCGTAAATTACCTGCATAATTCATAACATGGAAAATAACATTCTGCTCGATGCTGCCACTGAGCAGATGGGCACCTGGTCCGCTTGCATAGATAGGTACGTCTTCACCGGAATGTGTTTCATCGATCAGGGGAATTAAGGCCTCCTGATGAAAACCTGGTGCTTCAGTATTGACCGCACTTAGATCCACGCGGCGTGGGAAGGGTGGACTTTCTTGTCCTTCCGCCAATTCAAGCCTGGGGTATACACCGTCTGTATTTGCACCCAGATCAGCAAAGCCACGGCCATTTATGTAATTCAGGGTTGTGTAAGGCATTTCCTGTCTATCGAGCTGAACTTCAGTCACAGGGTTGCCTGCGTCATCATTGGAGAGGACTTTACCCAAAATAGGATTGCCGCGCGTCGGATAGCCGGACATTGTCATCACGTGGCTATGGTCAGCAGTGACAATAATCAAGGTTTCATCCGCATCAGTTGCCGCTAAGGCAGCAGCAACAGCATTAGAAAATTCGACTGTCTCATTAAGTGCATTATAGGCATTATTATAGTGATGGGCATGATCTATACGCCCCCCTTCTACCACCAGGAAAAAACCATCACTATCCTCTTCCAGGATATCGATTGCCTTCATAGTCATCTCAGTAAGAGAAGGTTCACCGGCAATGTCATTTTCGCGATCGGCTTCAAAACGCATATGCGAAGCATTAAACAGGCCCAGGATATTACTGCCGGTCTGGTCATCCAGATTTTCGAAACTGCTTCGATCCATCACATAGGTTCCGCCCTGATTAATCCATTCGCGAATCAGATTTCGGCCATCTTTCCGGCTACCTTCATCGATGGACTCCGAGAAACCGACAAGCGTCGCAGGATCTTCGTCAAAGAACATGGCCCTACCACCGCCAAAGGCGACATCAATGCCATCTATCCGTGAATTTGACTGTTCATCGAGACCAAGGGAGCTGCTGAGTCGTTCAGCAAAATTAATAAACTGGCTGGCGATATCCAGGCAATTATTAGGTGGGTCATCATCATCAGGCGTAGTGGTGGCCTCCCAGTCACGCTCCGGGGATTTGGCATAAGTTGCCGCCGGTGTCGCATGGGTAAGTCTGGCGGTACTGACAATTCCGGTTGCTTTACCTGCTATTTCTGCCAGTTCCAGAGCCGTAATCAGATCAGCTTGCTCATCGTTAAGGTAAGCATCGCAATCTGCGCGGGCAATTTGCTCGGGCACACTGATAAGGCCTGCCCTGGTTTTGATGCCAGTAATCATGGCTGTCATGGTACCTGCTGAGTCCGGAGTTTGCTGGTTGGTGTTATAGGTTTTGGATAATCCGCTCCAGGGAAAACGTTCAAAACTTAATTGAAACTCTTCACCATCAAGACCTTGTTGTTGACCGGCATATATTCTGGCAGCAGTGACTGTAGTCATGCTCATTCCGTCGCCCACAAACAAAATGATATTTTTAGCTGCCCCTGGAGTATTGTTAATGACCCGCTTAGTGGCAGAAAATACAGCTGCCGATCCATTTTCATACCAGGGAGATTCGGTAGATAAATCCGGTCCGGGTGAGAGCCTGATAAACAGATAAAAGCTGATTGCTGCGAAAATGACTATAGGCAACGAGATCAGGATAATGATTTTACTTGATTTGGACATGTTTTGTTCACTCCAGGATGAAGCCATTTATGATGCAGAAAATATAATACAGACTTAATACTATATTTTTATTAAGACGCAAGAGTAGTGTAGACTCATTCTGTTTTATAAAGTCCTGTTCCTGTATTCAAATATATTCATAGAAATAAATTGTGCAACTGAATCCTGAATCACCATATTTTGCCGCAGTAGATTTGGGCTCCAATAGTTTTCATATGCTCATAGCCCGTATCCACAATGGTCAGATGGAAATCATCGATCGTGAAAAGGAAATGGTCCAGATTGCCAGGGGTGTAAAAAAAGACGGGCACCTGAATCTTGCAGCACAAACCAGAGCGCTTGAGTGTCTGCACCGGTTTTCCGAACGCTTGCGTGATATCCCGGTCGATCAGGTTCGTGCTGTCGGAACCAAGACACTAAGAACCACCAGTCGCTCCAAATCTTTCCTGAAAAAAGCCGAGCAAATCCTCGGAGTGCCTATCCAGATTATTTCCGGTTACGAAGAAGCACGTCTGGTTTATTCGGGTTTATCTCACTCTGTTTTGAATGACCATAACCGCCGTCTGGTGATTGATATTGGAGGTGGCAGCACCGAATTCATTATCGGAGAAGATTATGAGCCTTTGCTCTTGGAAAGTTTGAGCATGGGTTGTGTCAGTTTTACCAAACGTTATGCAAACAAAACCGGGGTAATCAGTCGCAAGTACATGAAAAAAGTCTATCTGGCGGCATGTTCTGAAATAGAAGTGCTGAGGAGTAATTTTCTGAAAGCGGGTTGGCAGATTGTCTTCGGTACTTCAGGCACAGCACGTGCAATAGCCGATTTAACCATGGAAAAAGATGGTGGTGCGGTAATCAGTAAAAGCTCACTTGATCTGTTGGCGGAGGCACTGGTCACAGATAAAAAGATATTGGCTAGTGTCCCTGATTTACGCAGACAGGTGCTACCGGCCGGGGTGGCTATTCTCAAAGCCATTTTTGATCAACTGAAGCTGGATTCCATGCATGTCGGTGATGCGGCCTTAAAGGAAGGCTTGCTGTATGACACGATTGGTCGTCTTAGCGATCAGGACAGTCGGGATGGGACCGTTAAGAAATTACAGCAGCAATATAAGGTTGATACTGATCATGCCAGGAGGGTAGCACTAACGGCTATCAGCCTGTGGCAACAAATCCAGGGTCCGGTTTTGCCGGGAGTGAGCCGAACCAAGATTTTAAGCTGGGCAGCCGAATTGCATGAGATCGGCCTGAGTATTTCACACACCAGCTTCCATCATCATGGCTATTACATATTACGCCATACCGATATGGCCGGCTTTGGTCGTTATGAACAATACATCCTGGCTAATCTTGTACGTTCCCACAGAAAGGGTTTGTACCAGCAGAAGTTCGAAGACATGGATGATGTGGCTATGGCCGCTTTTGTACCCCTGCTGGTGTGTTTACGACTGGCTGCCTTGCTGCACCGTCGCCGTGAAGACATCGACCTGCTTCCTAAACTGAGCCATACTGAGCTGGGTTATCGCCTCAAGTTTCGCAGCGGCTGGTTAAATAAAAATCCATTGACGCTGGCTGGGCTGGAACAGGAGCGGGAGCAATATGAAAGTATTGGTGTAGCGCTGCAATTCAGCTAGTTGCCTATTTAGCTGGAAAGAGCAGTGTTTAGCAGAGTGTTTCCTTCTACTCTCAGCTAGTTTATATTTATACTGGTTTGCTAAGCCATTTAAGGGAGAAAGATATAAATAACCATCTTTTTAAAAAGTTGCTGACGCTCTGTATCCTGCTTGCAGTAAATGGCCTTTTTGTAAACTCCCTGGCAGCCCAGATCCGTCCAAGATCCAATGAGTTCAGGACAACAACTGTCGTGCCACGTGACCCTGACGGTGCGGAGTTCTATTTTGCCCGTCTGATTTATGGCTCTGATGGCTTCAGAAGTCGTGGGGGATGGATTACAGACATGCCCGAGGCGGAACATTATTTTATGAGCGGACTAACTCGCCTAACACGCGTAGACGGCTCTCAGGTTGATCTCCGTAATCCTCAGGAAGGTTCCAGGTGGATAAATTTAATAGACGAGAATGTCTTTGACTTTCCCTTTCTGTATGCCGTTGAAGTCGGCGGCTGGCGTTTAAACACTGAAGAGATACGTATTCTTAGAGAGTATCTGTTAAGGGGTGGATTCCTCATAGTGGATGACTTTCATGGAACTGCGCAGTGGAGCGGCTTTATGTCGACCATGCAGCGTATTTTTCCGGACCGGCCTGTAGTTGATATTCCCCAGGATGATGAAGTGTTTCATGTGCTTTATGATCTGGACCCCAGCATCCAGATACCGGGTATTGCACCCCTGAGTCGAGGAGTAACCTGGGAACAGGATGGTTATGAACCCGTTTATCGGGGTATTTATGATGATAATGGACGCCTTATGGTGGCCATCAATCACAATATGGACCTGGGTGATGCCTGGGAACATGCAGACACTCCAGGTTATCCTCAGCCCATGACGGCAATGGCGTATAGGTTTGCGGTTAACTATGTCATCTATTCCATGACCCATTAATGTGCTTTACGCTTGTTATTATTGCACCAGCCTTCGTTATCGATGTTCTCAGTCAGTCACTTATTTGATTTATATGCTCCTTCCTTGCGCCCATCTCTAAAAAAATATTTCTGGAGGGTTTTATGAAAAAACTTAGCTTTGCTTTTCTGCTTACCTGCATGTCATGCCTGTCTTCTTCAGCTACTGAAGATGAGCTGGTGGCGCGTGCACAGGCTATCCATGATCGCGTTATGACGCTGGATACGCATGTGGATATCCCCTTGAATTTTGCCACCAGTGAGTACGATCCCTTAGATGCTGATGCCCAGGTGAATCTGTTAAGTATGCGCAACGGCGGCCTGGATAGCGTTTTTTTCATCGTCTATGTTGGACAGCAAGCCCGCAACCCAATGACCTATGTAGATGCCAGGGCAGATGCTTTAGCCAAGTTTGATGCTATTCACCGTATGACGGCCTTGTATCCGGAAGAAATCGGACTGGCGACTACGGCAGCAGAAGCTCGGGCTTTGTATGCGAGCGGGAAACGTGTCGCGATGATCGGCGTAGAAAATGGTTTCAGTATTGGTCTCGATATCAGTTTACTGGAAGAGTTTCGGAATCGCGGTGCACGTTATTTTGGCCTGGTACATAACGGACATAATGATATTGGTGACTCTGCACAGCCCCAGGAACGTTTTGGGGACCTGCCAGAAGAGCATGGTGGTCTGAGCGCCTATGGCTATGAGGTGGTTGAAGAGTTAAACCGCCTGGGTATTCTTGTGGATATCTCACATGTTTCCAAGCAAACCATGCTGGACGCTACCAGTCACTCCAGGGCTCCGGTTATTGCCTCACATTCAAGTGTAAATGGCATTTATGAGCATCCCCGTAATCTTGATGACGAACAGTTACTGGCAATACGGGAAAATGGCGGTGTTGTACAAATAGTGGCTTTTGATACTTATCTGAATGAAGGCAGAGGGACTGCTGCAGTAGAGGACTTGGCAGACCATATCGATTATGCAGTTGATCTCATTGGCATTGAGCATGTTGGTATCAGCTCTGATTTTGGTGGTGGCGGCGGAATTAGCGACTGGAATGGTGCAGCCGAGACCTTCAATGTGACACTGGAGCTTGTACGCAGAGGCTACACTGAAGCTGAAATCGCCATGATCTGGAGTGGCAATGTACTAAGGATTCTGGAGACAGCGGAGAATATAGCTTTGGCTGATACTGACACTGCTGCAACTTTACCGGCATTCAGTGATTACAAGGTCGCTCAGAGTAACTCGGTACTGAATGCTGTTGACCTGTCAAGTCATCCTGATGCCATCAATTTCCGAACCCGCCTGGAAGACAACATCAATTCGGCAGCAAATTTTGCCGGTCATTATATTCTGACTTCCTGGGGCTGCGGTACGATGTGCCAGATGAATGCGCTGATTGATGTGCTCACTGGAGAAGTGCTGTTCCCGGCTGATTTTACTTCCAGTTACGGATCCTGTTTTAAAGCCGACAGTAATCTGGTTATTCTCAATCCCATAGACGAGTTCTATCTGGATTCATTTGACGGTGAGCCACCCAGTTGGTTTAAGGTGGGATACTACCTCTGGGACGGACAGGAAATGCAGCTTTTATCAGAGAACCAACAAGTCGTTCTCGAGGATTGCGAATTTTTCTGAGTCGGATGTCTGTGCTGCAAGCTAACACGAAGCACTTGTTTTCCTTGACATTTGTTGTATTAACCCCATAATACCGGCCTGGATTTGGTGGAAAGACTGACTGATTACCCTTCGGTTCAGGCGAGTCCCAAGCGATTCTATAGAATCTTGGTGACAGCCCCCATAAAGACCCGACTGAATGCAGGATACCTGACGCAAGGTAAGTTTCAGTTCCCTAATACGTCATCATGTATTGGGCCGTAGGAGTTCAACCAGAACTCTCCAACTTCAGCGCATCAGTTTGCAATAACTATAAACCCCGTGTTTATGGTTAATTTGTTGCTGTGTTTTTTCCCGCCGAGCGGGATGATATTGAAAAATATTGAAAGAGGAAATTGAGGTGGAAATGTTATCTGGTGGAGAGATGCTGGTTCGTGCTTTACACGATGAAGGCGTTGACTTGATCTTTGGTTACCCTGGCGGGGCAGCCTTACATATTTATGATGCTATTTTTAATCAGGATGCAGTAGATCATGTCCTGGTCAGACATGAACAGGCAGCTACCCATGCTGCTGATGGCTATGCCCGTGCTACAGGCAAGCCAGGCGTTGTGTTGGTTACTTCGGGACCGGGTGCTACAAATGCAATAACGGGGATTGCCACTGCCTATATGGATTCTATCCCAATGGTGGTTTTATCGGCTCAGGTTACACGGGATGCCATAGGTTCCGATGCCTTTCAGGAAACCGATATGGTTGGCGTTTCAAGACCGATTGTGAAACACAGTTTTCTGGTTCAGAACCCTGAAGATATTCCCACTATTATCAAAAAGGCTTTTTATATTGCCACCACGGGTCGCCCTGGGCCGGTGGTAATTGATATTCCGAAAGATGTTACTGATCCCGGTGAAACCTTTCCTTATGAATATCCTGAAAGCATAAAATTGCGCTCCTATACTCCGCCGCAAAAGGGCCATTCAGGGCAGATTAAAAAAGCTGTGGAAGTTTTATTGGCGGCTAAAAAACCTATTATTTACGCGGGTGGAGGGGTCATACAGGGTGAAGGTGCAGAAGAGTTAGGCAAATTAACGCGAACTCTGGGTTATCCGATTACCAATACCCTTATGGGCCTGGGTGCCTATCCGGCCACCGACAAACAGTTTGTGGGTATGCTGGGTATGCACGGGACATATGAAGCCAACATGGCGATGCATGAGTCTGATGTGATTCTCGCCGTGGGTGCTCGTTTTGATGATCGTGTAACGAATTCGGATATCAGCAAATTCTGTCCGAATGCGACGATTTTGCATATCGATATTGATCCGGCTTCAATTTCCAAAACGGTAACTGCCCATGTTCCTATCGTTGGTCCTGTGAAAGCCGTATTGAAAGAAATGAATGAACAGATCAAAGGCTCTGCAAATAAAGTGGACAAGGAAGCGTTGGGAAGCTGGTGGGAAAATATTGAACACTGGCGTAAGCGTGAATGCCTGGCCGTTGAATCCGAAGGTGAAATAATTAAACCTCAACAGGTTATTCAGGCACTTTATGAAGTCACACAAGGCGATGCCTTTGTTACTTCTGATGTAGGTCAGCACCAGATGTTTGCTGCTCAATATTATCATTTTGATAAACCTCGTCGCTGGATCAATTCCGGCGGACTGGGGACTATGGGTTTTGGTTTGCCAGCGGCCATGGGAGTTCAACTTGCCTACCCTGATGCGACAGTTGCCTGTGTTACTGGCGAGGGTAGTATTCAGATGTGTATTCAGGAGCTGGCAACCTGTAAGCAGTTCGCGCTGCCCATCAAGATTATCAACGTCAATAATGAAGCGCTCGGGATGGTAAAGCAGTGGCAGGATATGCAGTACGGTGGCCGCCATTCCCATAGCACCTATGCAGACTCATTACCGGATTTTGTCAAGCTGGCAGAAGCTTATGGCCATGTTGGCATACGCATAGAAAAACTCAGTGAACTTAAAGAGAAACTGGCCGAAGCTTTTGCTATGAAAGATGAACTGGTTTTTATTGATGTTGTTGTGGATCAAAACGTACATGTTTATCCCATGGCCATCAAAGGCGGCGCGATGAGCGAAATGTTTTTAAGTAAAACGGAGAGAACCTGATGCAACGAATTATTTCCGTATTGTTGGAGAATGAGCCGGGAGCCTTGTCCCGGGTTGTTGGCTTGTTTTCGCAGCGAAATTACAATATCAATTCCTTGACGGTTGCGCCTACGGATGACGTTACGCTATCCCGTTTGACCATCACGACAATTGGTGATGATCGCAAAATTGAACAGATCATCAAGCATCTTAACAAGCTGGTGGATGTGGTGAAGCTGGTAGATTTGACAGAGGGCAGTCATCTTGAACGTGAACTGATGCTCATCAAGGTTAAAGTTTCCGGTGCACAAAGGGCCGAGGTCATGCGTCTTGCGGAAATATTCCGTGGCGAAATTGTTGATGTGACACCAACAATTTATGTGGTGCAGTTAACCGGCAACAGTGCCAAGATTGATTCCTTTTTAGCAGCACTGGAAGGTACCACAATTCTTGAAGTTGCGCGGACCGGCGTTTCGGGCATTTCGCGTGGCGAGAAGGTATTAAGTCTTTAAATGTAAAACGGTTATAACTTTTGGTAATTTACCAAAAGTAAATCATAAACCAGAAAAAAGCCGACTTATAAGTCGGCTTTTTTATAGCAGGGCTATGCTTAGTATTTAAGAAGCATTTTTGTGCTTATTGCAGTTCTACGATCAGGCCATCCAGGCCCCTTTGTAAATGCAGCTCCGCCCAGTGATATTCATTTATAAGCATTTCTGCGATTTCATCACGAGAGTTACCTGCGGCTATCATTTCCCGGGTCATACGACGAATCTGAACAGTCAGGTCCCGGAAATTCTCCATTTCAGCTTTATTGGTTACTGGTCCATGACCAGGAACGACTGTATCAAAATCCAGTCGTAAAGCCTGATCCAAAGTATCAGTCCAGGCCCGGGCACTGCCACCACCCGAATAATCGATCAACTGTGGAACATCATCACCATAGGTAAACATATCGCCGGTTGCAAGGACTCTGTGATCCGGGAA